>Ga0193753_10000609_pt1 | contig 34594 bp, 22 predicted proteins | sample H1c2metaG_FD_144925 | JGI IMG/M metagenome (GOLD analysis project Ga0193753, IMG submission 144925) | Soil microbial communities from a riparian zone of the East river system, Colorado, United States - H1c2 | ecosystem: Environmental > Terrestrial > Soil > Riparian zone | place: USA: East...
GCCGGAAAACGCCATTGCCCCGACACGGTGCGAAGGCAAGCCACCAACCCTTCGGGAAGTGCGGCGGAAGTGCCGCGCGGTTGCACCTGGCGAACCTTCCCGGCCGCGCTGACCGACAGGCGCATGGTCAAACGCCCATCGAGATCTGGCCGTTGCTTGAGCGCGCGCTCGTAGCAGCGCTGCAGGTTCGCGGTGCCGGAGTGCACGACCGAGAGCACCGGTTGAAAGTCGATGTCGGCCTTCTGCGCACTCGCTTCAGGCTTGTTGTTCTGCTTGAGCAGCTTGCGCAGTGCGTCCGGCGCGAGCGAGAGCCCTTCGGCCGGCACGTGAAGGACGATCCTCTGCGGTGCGACCGTGAGCCGCTCGACGATCAGCGTCACGTCGCCGCGCGGCACGCGCAGCGCGAGCTCGCCGCTGACGGGAAAGCGACTGCCATCGAGCGTCAGGCCGGTGAGCCCGAGGCTCTCGAGTGCTTCGACGTCGAGCAGGGTGACGAGCGGCCAGTCTTCGAGTGCGACACCGAGCCCGCGCGGCTGCTCGAGCGGTATCGCTGGCCCGGACGGATCGCGCGTCGCCAGGCGCATGCCAAACTTGGCATCGACTGCGAAGTGATCGCGCGCGTGCAGGTTCGCGATCACGTGGCCGGTCTCGTCCTCGACCGAGACGCGACCCTCCGCGACCATCACGCTGAGCGAGTCGTTCGCGGCGGCGACCTCGAAGTGCGTGCCGTGGACCGTCACGCGGTAACCGGCAGCACGCACGACGAAGTGCTCCGCCGCTGCCAGCTGCTGAACGCGATTCGTGAGCCGGCCCGACCGAAGCTCCACCTCCGTCTCGCCGTTGCGTAGCCGAAGCAGGGAGAGCTCGCTGCCAGGGTGAACCACGCAACCGCTCGCGTGGTCGAGCCGCAGGTGTGCGAGTGAGGCGTCGCCCAAACGCACCAGATCGCCTTCGCGGAGCGGCTCGTCCATCCGCAGCGGCTCGTCGCCGTGTGTTCGCTCGAGTCGGCCGGGACCGGCGAGCGCCGTGATGCTCGCCGCAAACACGGGTGGACTCGCTGGTTGGGTGCTGGGCTGCGCGAGTTGTGTCGCGGGTTCGGCCGGCGTGTGAGCGTGCTCAGCGGACCGCGTCGCGAGCCAGATCACACCGGCCGCTGCTGCCGCTGCCAGCGGCACACTCAGCGCGACGCGCACGGCGCGCCGGCGGTTTTCACGAATTTGGGTGCGCGCAATCCCAGCTTCGATCTGCGAGAACTCGAAGCTCGGCTCCAACTCCCGCACTTCGCCGATCAACTGATGCGCGAGCCGGATTCCGGCGAGTGCGCGCTGGCACGTCTCGCAATCCGTGAGGTGTTTCCGCAAGCGAGCTTCACTCGCCGCCGACAGCTGCTGGTGTGCGAGCGCTTGCAGTGCTCGAAGCTTCGGCAGATGTTCGCCGGCTTGGCGCTCGGACTCGTGATCGCGGGTCACGGTGTGCGCCCCTTGTTCGCCAGCGATTCGAGCTCGGACGCGATCGACGCGAGATCCGGGTCACTTGCGAGCGCAGCGTAGAGCTCGCGGCGTGCGTAGAAGAGCCGCGTGCGCACGGTGAGCACCGGCGCTTCGACGATGTCCGCGATTTCGATCGGCGCGATGCCCTCGAAGTCATGCAGCACGAGCACGGTGCGTTTTTTGTCACTCAGGCGATCGAGGTGTTCGTACAAGCGCCGAATTCGCCAACTGCGCTCGACCGCTTGTTCGGGCGAAGCGCTACCATCCGCTCGCACGGCGCTTTCAGGAGTGATGCCGTCGGCGATGAGCGGCCGCACGCGCCGCTTACGAAGGTGCATCCGTGTGACATTCGTAACCAGGCGATACAGCCAAGTGCTGAACTTCGAGTCACCCCGAAAGCCGTCGATCGATCGAAAGATCTGGATGAACGCGTCCTGGACGACGTCCTCCACATCGGCATCGGGCCCCATCGCGCGCGCGACGATGCGCGCGACTTCTTGGCGATGTCGCGTGAACAGCTGGTTCTTTGCAGACTCGTCGCCGCGCTGAGCCAGTCGTACGAGCGGGTCGATCGTCTCCACCATGCGGACGTTAGGGCGCCGGTAGGCTAGCAGGGCGCCCCCGTCTGCGACGAGCGCACGGGCACGGAGGGAGGGCAACGCGGACACCGGGTGCACATTCCATGGGTTGCGAGCGGCGCCTGGGACATTCATGCCGGCTGGCCCGAGGCTGCACGGTGGGCTCTTCCTTCCGCGTCTGGAAGCATCCGAGGGGTTCGCGTGTTGAGCTTGCACTGCGCCGAGCCATCGGCTACGTGGCGGGGCCGCCGCCGGCCGCAACTAGATGAGACCGTTGGAGGTCTGGCACGTGATCGAAGTCGAGAACCTGACCAAGAAGTACGGGGACCGAACCGCGGTGAACGACATCAACTTCGCCGTGAAGAAAGGCGAAGTGATCGGGTTCCTCGGACCAAACGGCGCAGGCAAGAGCACGACGCTCCGCATGCTGACTGGCTATCTGACTCCGAGCGCGGGGCGAATTCGCGTCGGCGGCGTGGACGCGGTGAAAGATCCGATCGCCGCTCGCCGCTTCATTGGATACATGCCCGAGTCGGTGCCGCTCTACCGCGAGATGCGCGTCGAGGAATACCTGCGCTACCGAGCGCGGCTCAAGGGCGTGCCACGTGGGCAAGTGAAGCAACGTGTGAACGCTTCTCTCGAACTCGCGACGATCACTGACGTTCGGTACCGGATCATCGGGCAGCTCTCGAAAGGCTACCGCTCGCGCGTCGGGCTCGCCGATGCGCTCGTCGCGGATCCGCCGGTACTCGTGCTCGACGAGCCGACTGCGGGTCTCGATCCGAATCAAATCCGCCAAGTGCGCGATCTCATCCGCGGGATGGCGGGCGAGAAAACCGTACTTCTATCCACCCACATTTTGCCGGAGGTCGAGTCGACCTGCGGGCGCGTGCTGATCATCAATAAGGGTCACCTCGTGGGTGAAGGTACGCCAGGGTCGCTGCGAGGCTCGCGCTCGGGCGGTCACATGCTCGTCGTGGAAGCCCGCGGCTCGCGCGAGCAGCTGTCGAACACGCTGAGCATCGTGAGCGGTGTGCGGCGAATCGCGGATACCGCCGCGCTCGACGACGGCTTGGTTCGCTTCCGACTCGAAGTGGAATCGGAGTCCATCGCGGAGGCCGTGTCCTCGGCGGTTGCCGCTGCCGGCTGCAAGCTCCGCGAGCTTCATCGCGAGCAGACGTCGCTCGAAGACGTCTTCGCCACACTCACGACGGCCGATCACGCAGAGGAGAGCACAATCGAGCCGCTCGCAGCTGCGGGATCCGCCGCCCCATCCACGGAAGCGCAGCCGGGTTCTCCGGGAGACCGCGCATGAACGCAATTTATACCATCGCCAAACGCGAGATCTTTTCATTCTTCGTCTCGCCGATCGCGTACGTCGTACTCACGGTTTGGTTGTTGTTCTTCGGCGTCGTGTTTTACGTGCTTGCGCTGGTGTTCGCGCAGCAGCCCGGCGCGCAGACGAACCTGCTCACGGCGTTTTTCGGCGGCACGACGTTGTTTTACCTACCGCTGCTCGTGTTCGCGCCCGTGATCACGATGCGCTTGCTCGCCGAGGAACGTTCCTCCGGCACGATCGAAGCGCTGCTCACGGCACCCGTCAGCGAAGTTTCGGTGGTGCTCGGCAAGTATCTCGCCGCGCTCACGTTTTGGATGGTGCTGTGGCTGCCGACGTTGAGCTACGTCTGGCTCGTCGCGCGCACGACTGAGAACGCGGTCGATTGGGGCGCGATCGGTGCGACCTACCTCGGGCTGTTCTTGGTCGGGACGTTCTACATGGGCGTGGGCTTGTTCATGAGCGCGGCTGCACGCAATCAGATCGTCGCAGCGATGCTGACGTTCCTCGTGCTCGGTGGCCTGTTCGTGCTCGGCCTCGTCGGGTACGCGAACGTCGGCGACGAATGGCGCTCCATCTTTGAGTACCTCGGCCTGTGGACGCAGATGAGTGCGTTCGCGAAGGGCATCGTGGATACGCGGTACGTGGTCTACGACCTGTCGATCGCGGTGTTGTCCGTGACGCTCTCGGTGCGAGTGCTGCAAGCGGATCGAGGCGTGTGATGAACACCGAAGCCAAACCGCTGCGTCCGAAGCCGGCGACGGATCGCGACCGTCTGCTCCAGAATGTCGCGATCAACGCGTCGACCTTGTTCCTGATCGCGATCGTCGGGATGGCGAACTACCTCGCGTTTCGGCACTACTCGCGATTCGATTGGACTTCGCAAGGCGTGTTCACGCTGTCGCCGAAGTCGGCGAACGTGCTGCATGCGCTCGACAAGGACGTCGACATTTACGTGTTCATGTCGCAAGGCGAGCAGAGCTACGACACGACCGACGAGCTGCTCACGCGTTACAAAGCTGCATCGCCGCACGTTCACGTGCACCACGTCGATCCGGATCGGCAGGCGAGCGAGTTCAAGATCCTGGCGCAACGGTATGGCGTCGCGGCGGGCGTGATCGAAAGCGGTGAAGCACGCGCGGACGTCGCGGCTGTCGTCGCGATCGGCCCCAAGAACTGGCACATCAGTCGCGACGACTTGGTGTCGACGGACTTCGGCGTGCCGGGTGCGGACGATGGCGAGCAAGAGTCGGTGAGCCTGAAAGCCGAACAGGCGATGACGGGCGCGATCGTTCAGGTCACCTCGGGTCGTCCGACCAAGCTGTGCATCACGCGCGGCCACGGTGAGTGGAGCGTCGAAGATTCGGCAGAGCGTTCGCTTGCGAGCCTGAAGACGGGTTTGAAGCACGACAACATCGAATGGCAGGTGTTCGAGACGTTCGGGCAGAAGTCGGTGCCGAAGGACTGCGACGCGGTATTCGTGCCCGGTCCCGTTCGGGCGTTCAGCGAGCCTGAGGCGCAGCTGTTGATCGATTACGTGCGCGGCGGTGGCAACTTGCTGCTTGCGCTCGATCCGGTGCTCGAACACGACGAAGTCAGCGAGACGGGCTTCGAAGCGCCGCTGCGTGATCTCGGGATTCGACTCGATCGCGCCCTCGTGATCGAGCTGAACAAAGAGCGTTTACTGACTCCGAACGCGGCCGAGTTTGCGGTCACGGAGTTCGGTGACCACGAGACGACGCGGCCGCTCCAGCACGCCGCGCGCGTGTTCATGGTGCTCGCGCGCAGTGTTGCGCCGGCAGGTAACGATCCGAACGTCGAGATCCTGATGCGCACGAGCGACGAAGCGTTCGGCGAGACGGCGGTCGCGGACGTGAAAGAAGGAAGCGAGCCGAAGGCTGGGCCGGGCGACATCCCCGGGCCGGTGTCGGTCGCGGTTGCGACGCAGGTCGGCAAGAGCGCGGACGACAAGAAGCACACCGGCGGCCGATTGATCGTGGTCGGTGACAGCGATTTCTTGCAGGGTCCGTTGCTCGAGTCGCCGGAGCTCGCGAACTTTCACCTCGCGAGCTCGTGGATCGGTTGGTTGACCGAGCGGCCGGCGCTGATCGAGATTCCGCCGAAGAAGGTCAAGACTGGGAACATCGCGTTCACGCAGGACGACCTGTGGGCGCTGCTGTTCCGAGTCGCCGTGCTGGTACCTGGTGCGGCGTTCATCCTCGGTTTCGCCGTGTGGATGAATCGGCGTTCCTGAACGAGGAGAGGAAGACGCATGGGACGCACGAGCATCATCCTCGGCGGCGTAGCGTTTGTTCTGCTCGCCTTCATTCTGTTTTTCGAGCGCGGCAGCGTGAGTACGACCGAGCGCGATCAGCGCAAGGGCCAGGTGCTCGACTCGTTCGTGCGCGACCGAGTTTCGCGGATCGAGATTCAGCGCAAGGGCGTGACGACTGTGCTCGTGCGCAACGAAGTGAAGACCGACGACGAGATTCTCGAGGCCGCGCAGTTTCGCGTGGAGAAGCCGTATGCGGCGGTGGCGGATCACGATGCGGTCGAGAGTTTGCTCGGCGCGCTCGAGTTCATCATGCCGAAGCGGTCGCTCGGTGAGGCGTCGGCGAAGGACCTGGCGCAGTTCGGGCTCGACAAGCCGCGTTATCGCGTGACGTTCATGGCCGGACGCGATCAGCGTTCGTTCAGCATCGGTGGGCCGAGTAGTGATGGCTCGGGTGCGTACTTGCAGGCGGAGAAGCGTGCCTATGTCGTCGGGAAAGACTTGGTCGAAGCTCTCGATCACGATCCCGACTACTTTCATACGAAGGCGCTCCACCATGGCGTGAGCGCGTACACGGTCGAGAAGTTGCAGCTGCGCGATGCGCAGGGAGCGCACGCGATCGAAAAGCGAGGCGATCTGTATTGGTTGCAGGGCCCGGAGCCGGTGCTGGCGTCGCAGCCAGCGTTGACCGAGATCGTAAACGGGCTCGATGCGCTCCGGGCATCGCGTTTCGTGGTGGAGAAGCCGGCGAACCTGGAGTCGTACGGATTGACCGCGCCGAGTTTCTTCATCGCGGTCGATTCGAAGACGTTCAGCTCGAGCTCGAACCTGAAGAACGTGGGCAAGTCCGAGCACCTGGAGTTGCGAGTTGGTGGTCCGTGTGCGGCCAAGGCGGGTGAGTCGTACGTGCGAGCGGGCGAGGGCCCGGTGATGTGCGCAACGGATGCGGATCTAGCGAAGCTGAAGAAGCCTGCGGCCGAGCTGCGCGAAGCCAGGTTGAGTGTGCTCGACGACGGCCAGATTCGGGGCGTGACAGTCCGCGCGGGAAAGCGTGAGCTGAAGGTCGAGGAGCAGGGCGACGGCCATCGTTACCGCATTCTCGAAGATGGCAAAGAGCGCGAGCAGGGTGAGGTCGACGAGACCGCGTTGTCGGATTGGTTCAAGTTGTTGCGAGGTGCGAGTGCCGAGGCATTCGAGAACGACCCGACGCAAGCCTTGGAAACGCTGAGGTCGACGATCACGTTCGATCGAGGCAAGGAGAAAGCGCCGTACGAGGTCCGACTCGGGCGAACGCAGGCCGAACGTGTGGCGGTGAGTAGGGGCGACGAGAAGTCGTTAGCGTGGTTCAACGAGTCGGTGTTGCCGTTGGTTTCTACGTCGCCCGTCCGTTTCAGAAAGCCGAAGTTGTTGGACCTCGATCCAACGGCGTTCACGAAGCTGACGTTGAGCGGTGCAAATCGTCCGACGGAGGTCGTGGTGAAGCAGGGTGAGCGTTATCTGATCACGCAGCCAACGGCGGCAGCAGACGTGCCGGCGGAACGTGCGACGATCGACGACATCCTGCGTCAGGTGGCGAAGCTCGTGGCCGTACGGTTCGTGGCAGACGCTCCGCGACCAGACTTCGACGAAGGGCTTTCCCCGCCAGCATTCAGCGTGGAGGTGAACTTCACGGGTAAGGATGCGAAGACGCACGTGGTTCGTATCGGTGCGGAGGCCCAGGGCGGCCGCTACGCGCAGCTGGACGGCGACCCAGCGGTCTTCGTGGTAGCGCCGGCGCTAGTGAGAGCGTTCGAGGCGCCGGTGGTCTCGAGGTCGGCGCTATCGGTTCCGTTGGAGGAGCTGGGTGCGTTCGAGCTGACGACGCCAAGCGGCAAAACGAAGGTCGAGCCCGACGCGTCAGGTGTCTTTGCGACGGGGCAAGCTCAGTCGCGAGCGAGAGTGTTGGCGACTCTGAGAGCGTCGAAGGTCATGCGGTACGGCAAGCCAGCGCCGGAAGAGGGCATGGACAAGCCGCAGCTGAAGGTCGCGATCGAGCCGAAGCAGGGTTCGAAGGCCAAGCCGAGAACGCTGCTCATCGGGCAGCCAGTAAGTCCGGAGCCCGCGGCGGACCTCTACGCGCGCAGATCAGACCTGGAAGTAGCGTTCAGTGTGCCGAGCAGTGTGTTGGAAGCACTGGAAGCCCAGCCGGCTCCAACTACGAAGCCGCAGCTATAAGCGGCGGCCCAGCGGCCAAGCCCCAACAGCCAGTCCCCGCTAGCAACAGCAACCCGGTCCCGGCCCTGGTGGCGTATTGCACGGTTGGCGCGCCGCGATAGCCAGCTTGCGCACCGAACGAAAGCCTTAGGGGCCGGTGCATCTGCAAGCTGGCGTGTCCAGTGCGCGATGAACCGCCCCCGCCCCGCGAAGCCGTACGTCCGTCGAGAGCAGCCGAAAGACCGGCGCTCCTACTTCTTACCCTTAGTCGGCTTAACCGGCTCCGGCGCGATCCCCGGCTCCAAAATCTCGTGCCCCAAGTAATCGAGCACACCCTCGCTGGACTGAAACCCAGCGCCGGACATAAACGCGAACCGACCCTTCAGCTTGATCTTAGCCCCAGGAAACAAGTCAGTCGGAATCGGCAACAACCCCGTGTCTTCCGGAGGCGCCGCAGCTTTCCCCTTCGACTTCTTCGCTTCCTTCATCGCGTCGTCGATCGCCTTTTGGTTCTCGGCGTAACCGGCGACGATCACCTGCTTGAGCGGGTCCGCTTCAGTCTTCGTATCCGCCAGCCAGACGTGAGGCGCGGGCGGCAAAGGGCACTTCTCCTTCGGCGGGCACTCCGGCGGAACGAACACCTTTGCGATGTACGCCGTCACGTTCACCTCGGTGGTGATCGTCCGCCGCAACGCGCGACGCAGCCCGTACACGCTGTAACTCTGGTCCGAGTACTGCACCGGATAGGGCGCCGGCGGGATCGTGGGCACAGGCGGCACACTCGCATGGACCTCCGGCAGCTTCTCGACCTGAATCCTGGCTTCAGCCTTCTGCTCGCAACCTCCGAGCGTACCCGCCGAGATCGAAGCAACCGCGATCACACACAGCATCCATGACAGCGCCTTCATAGCGTCCCTTTCAACAGCGTTATGGCTGCAGCGCCGGCGACGCTACCACGCTGTACGAATCGATCACAACCGCCTACAACTCCGCGCATTCACTCGGGCTGACACGTCGCCAGCTGGTTCACTGCACGCGCTGCCGCAGTCCGAATTGTCGCCGGAACGTTCGGTGCAGCCGACCGCTGCAACGCCCATTTTGCGTTCGCGCCACCGAGGTGGGTCAGCCCTTCCAGCGCACCAAACGCCAGTTCCTGATCGGCGGTCCAGGCGTTGGGACGCAGCCCCCGTTTCACCACGTCCTGGAGCGTCGGCGCCGACGCTGCGAGACATAGCGCCCGCGCGAACCCGATCCCTTCGCCGATCACGTCCGGATACTCCTCGGCGTTCATCACCAGCGGCTCGATCGAAGCCCAGGCGTCCTTCGCCTTCACTCGTCGCAATGCGCGGATCGCGGCCGTTCGCACGACCGGCGACGGATCGTGCAACGCCTCCAGCATCGCGCCGCGCCCGCCGCCCGCATCCGGCAGCACACCGAGCGCCGCTGCGCGAACCAGAAACCACTCGTCCTTCCGAGCGTATTTCACGAGAACGTCGGCGCTCTCGCGATCGCTCGCGAGCACGCGGAGCGCACGCGCCCTCACCCGCGGATAGGTATCCTGCAGCGCGGCTTTCGCGGCCGGCACGGCCGCAGACGTTTGCCGTGCTTCGAGCGCGTCGAGCGCGGCCGACCGCAACATCCACTCCTCGGCCGATGCCGCGACAGCCGCCAACCAGGCATCTGTCTTCGGTTCGGACGGTAGCTGCGCGGCTGCGAGCACCAAGCGCCACCGCTCCGGGAATTCTTTGGCGAGTCCGAGACTCGTCTCGACCAAGTGTGCGGCACTCGGTTTGGCTTCGGGCAGCTTCGCGAGCGCCAAGCTTGCAGCCGCGCGCGCTTGCACGGTCGGCGCGTCTTGCTCCACCCACTTCTCCACGACCGCAGCCGACTCGTTGCCACCGCGCCGAAACGCCGTAGCAACGGCATCGCGAAACCCAGCGCGTTCCGCCGCGCGCGGCTCGCCCGCCCACAGCCTCAAGAGATCTTGCAAGGTCGTGGGACCACCGGCGTGCGCGAGCGCAAGTGCGGCTTCGTCCCCACCGCGGCTCGGATTTCGGGCGGCGTCGAGCAAGTAGGCCTGCGAGCGAGGAAGCTGCTGCACCAGCGCCGCGAGTGCCGCCTTCGCGACGTCCGCGTCGGTGTCCCGCGTCGCGAGTGCCACCAGCGTGAGCGCGGTCTCGTCAGTCGCCGCACGCGACGCGACGACACGTAAAGCCCGACGTTTGGCAGTCCCCGACAAGGTCGGCCATGCCGCGCTCAGCTGCGGAACCACCTCCGCCTGCGACTGCGTGAGCCACTCGGTCGCGTCCGCAGCATTTGGGCCGTCGTGAATCAGCTCGTCGACGAGCGCTTGCGCTCCGCCGCCCTGATCGAGGTCCGTGTATGCCTCGAGCTCGGCGATGGCACCGTGCACCTTCGGCCCGCTAGCCCCGATTTCGTCGAGCGAAACCGTCAGGCAGCGCGAGCGGATCGGTTGGGGCGGAATCACCCAGTAACGCTGGCCCGGTGCGACACCCGACGGCAGAGTGACCTCGAATCGCGGGCCCGAATCGGCACTGATCGAGACGCGCTTCGGCGCGGAAAACTGGGCGCCGCTGGCAGCTGCAGGCACGACGAGCGCGAGCGCGGTGATCGGCTTCTCCGGCGCCCCCCAGCGCAGGGTTAGAAACTCGAACCGCCCCCCGAGCCCTCGGCCTTCAGCCCAAAACGTGGCGAGGTCGCCATCGGTCGCGGCGCGAACGTCGGCGCCTGCGGATCCCGTTGCGACGCTGGAAGCGGCAGTCGGGCGTAAGGCGCGCAACAGCGGAGGCCCTTGCGTTTGCGGGCCCTGCGCACTCGCTGTGAGCTTTTGTACTGCGCGGTTCGGGTCGAGCCGGTTGAGCAAGACCGGCCGCAGCGCGAGCGTTTTCGGATCGAGCGCGCGCGGCTCGAGGAGCGCGCGGTCTTGGCCGCAAACACGGATCTGTTCGTCATACGTGCCGACGATCAGGTCTGGGTGGTGGTCGCCGTCTCGATCGGCGACTTCGATTGCCTCAGCGCGGCGCTCGCCCGGATCACCGCGAAGAAACAGCGCGCCGGTCCACAAAATCTCGACCGAACCGTTCGGACGCCGCACTGCGATGGCCGCCGCTTCGCGCGTTCCGTCGCTCGCGCGAATTACGCCGACGTTATTGCCACCCGCGAGCGTTACGTTTTCGCTGTGAATCGTACGAGCCTGTCGTAAAGGCAGGGTCGTCTGCACATTGCCGACTGTGAGCACGCTGCCGTCGGCGCTCTCGGAGAGACTCACCGGCGCGGCAGTTGCAGGCTTTCCCAGCCGCAGCTCTGAGCTGCTGGCTGCGGTTTGCACGACGGGTTCAGGCGTAAAGCCAGTCGAAAGGGTGAGCCAAAAACCGGCCACGAGGTAACGCAGGAGTAGGTGCTGTTGCATTTCGAGATTCCGACGGACGTGCGGATGCAGTGAGCGGCCCTAGATGTACGTGCCACATGGAAAGCGCGGAGTAACGCTAGTGGCGTGAGCGAGGTGAGTGAAGTTCGGTCGTACGCGCAGCGCAACTGCAGCGCGGATCGGTCGGATGAGCCAAGTGGTGAAGGGAGCGAAGACGCAGAGCTACGTCAAGGTCCCCAACCTCGATTGACCGGATGTATGGAAAGGTGTACAGCCGTAATGGAATCAGACGCTTTGCATTACAGCGCTGGGACTAACCTGAAAATCGCGGGGTCGAGGAGCAACCATCAGAGAGAGGTGCGTCCACTTCGCCGGTCCCGCTTGTGCAACGCCGTCGCCCAACTTGGTCGGTTTTCGTCACAACGCGATTTGAAATGCGTGGTTTTTCGTAAAGCTAGGGATTCAGAGGGCCGTAGACAGGTGAGGAGTTCCAGATGTCTCGCGCGAAAGTCGTGAAATCTTCGGGCGCAAACCGGTCTTCGTCTCGCACCGCTCGCAAGCGGACCCACGGCACAAAACGTGCACGGTCTAAAGCCAAATCGGCGAACCAGGCAGCGCGATCATCGCGCGCCCGAACTAGCGTCGAGAGTGAGTCAGATATGAGCCAGGTGCAGAAACAACGCAAGGCGGCAGTCGTAGTGGCGACAGCGGCAGTTGCGGTGTCGGACGAGAAACCCGAACAGGAGTGGGAAGCGCCAGAAGAAGCGCCTCCGTCTGACATGGAAGTCGCGTTGCAAGATTCGGTGGCTCAGAACGACACGGACGTCGACACGGAAACGGTGCTGAAGTCGCTGAAGACCGAGGCCGGCGGTGACAGCACACTGTCTAAGTACTTCCGCGAGATGGCACAGCACCGTGTGCTGACGCCGCGTGAAGAGGTCGAAGCCGCACAAGAAGTAGAGCGGCTCGAGATTGGTTACTGGGAAGCGTTGTTCTCCTACTCGCCCGCGTACGAGACGGTTGCATCGGTCATCGAACGCAACTTGGAACCGCCCGAACAGCAACATCCGGCGGAAATCGCAACGCTGCGCAAGCTCGCGAAGACTGCGAAGCGGACGGCTGCAGCGAAGAAGGGTGAGTCGGCGCGTTGGACGGAGACTGCCTCGACGCTCGCGAAGTTCCTGCGCGCTAACGATGGCGATCGCATCTTCGTAATGGAGTCGGATCGCGCAGTGCACCGCTTGGCCGGCATGTACGAAGCCGAGCGGGACATCGAGGGCGATGACATCCGGATCACGGCTGCGTTCAAAAAGTATCTATCGCGGGTCGAGAATGCACGCCGTGCGCAACACGATTCGAAGAACCGGTTCGTTGCTGCAAATCTGCGCTTGGTCGTGTCGATCGCGCGCCGCTACAACCGCGGTCGCTTGCCGCTCATCGACTTGATTCAGGAAGGCAACATCGGCCTGATGAAGGCGGTGGAGCGTTTCGATCACACGCGCGGCTATCGTTTCAGCACGTACGCGTCTTGGTGGATCCGTCACGCGATCAGCCGTGCGCTCGCGGATAAGGGCCGTGCGGTCCGCATCCCCGTTCACATGCTGGACACGTACAACCGTGTGGCACGCGCCACGCAAGCGATCGCTACGCGCACCGGCCACGAGCCGTCGCCGGCGGAGCTCGAAGAAGAGACGGGCATCTCGGCCGAGAAGCTCGAGAAGATCCGCGGCTACTGGGCAGAGACGCCGTTCTCGCTCGACCGCCCGGTGAATGATGAGGACGGCCGGAAGTTCATCGACTTCATCGAGGAAGAGAACACACCGAACCCGTACGAGAACCTGGTCAGCCAGACCTGGGCGGAGGAGGTGCAGCGTTTGTTGTCCACGCTCACTCCAATGGAGGCGCGCATCCTTCGCTGGCGCTTCGGCCTCGATGACGAGGACGAGCTCACGCTGAAGGAGATCGGCGACAAGTACAATCTGTCGCGCGAGCGCATCCGCCAGCTCCAAGAGCAGGCGCTGGGCAAGATCCGCCGCCAAATCCGCGAATACGCCTGAGTTTAGGCGCGCCGTCCCGGAGCTTCAGGGCTTCGGGGCGGCATACAAGTGAGCGGCTAGCGTTTCCACCAGTTGGTCCACTAAACCTCTGGCTTGGGAATGTTTGCCGCTCACTCCGTTTGCGAGGTAGCTGAACGCAAACGCCCGCTCGGGACTTGGGCCGAGCACGTAGCCGGACAGAGCAATCACGTCGTCCAGCGTCCCAGTCTTCGCACGGACGATTCGCGCTCGCGGCAGCTTTCGGAACCGACGCACGAGCGTGCCGTCCACACCACCGACCGCGAGTTGCGCGACGTAGTCGTCTCGAAACGCCGGATTCGCATACATGGCCGCAAGCAATCCGGTCAGTTGTTCTGATGACACGCGATTGCCCTGGAACAATCCCGAGCCGTTCAAGATGACGAGCCCGGTCGTGGGTACGTCGAGCTGTTTCAGGATGTCGACGACGACGGCGGCACCTTCGCTACTTTTGCCGGGCCGGCGCGTCCGCTCTGCACCGAGCGTCTTCAAGATCATCTCGGCGGCAAAGTTATCGCTGTCCTTGCCGAGACGACTGAGCACTTGTCCGAGTGGGAGTGACGTCTGCAGATAGATCAGCGGAAGCTCGGACGGACATGTACCGACCGTGACCTTCTTCGCGACGGTCAAACCCGCCGCCTTTAGCGCGTCCACGAACATCCAACCCGAGAACGGAAGCGGCGCCGGCACGCGTCGCTCGTACGCAGCGGTCGGGGCACCGAGCGGCACCGTGCCCTTCAGCGAGAGCGCGACGCCGTCCGCGGTGGGACGTTCATCCGCGATCACGCTGGGGGCTCCGGCTGCACTCGTCAGCATCTGGTTGTCGATCTGGAAGTAGCCAGTCGCGTCGACGGTCACGACGGCTTGAGCACCATCGACTGGGCCGGGCCGAACCCGCAGCGTGTAAGCATTGTCCTTCACCGACACCGCACCGACCGCCGCGCGAAACGGCGCGATCTCGTTCGGCTGCTGATCGAACAGTGGCGGAAGCACTTCGCCGTCGAAGTACGAGCCGTCGACGATGACCTCATCGACTTGCCGCGCACCCTCTTCGAGCGCGCGCTGGGCGAACAGCATCAGATCGCTACGTTCGAGCGTCGGATCGCCGCCGCCTTTCAGACACAGTGCCCCCTGGACATGTCCGTCCACAATTCGGCCATACAGACCGGTGCGGAATCGAAAATCGGGACCGAGCTCGATCATCGCCGCAGCCGCGGTCAGGAGCTTCATGTTCGAGGCGGGATTGAGCGGCGACTCCGCGTGGTACGCGAGCACGGTCGTGCGAGTGCGCAGGTCCACGATGGAGACGCTCAGGCGATCGCCGATGCCACTGTTGCGCACTGCCGCCAATAGCTGCTCGTTCAGCGGCTGGAGCGGTGCTTGCGCCTGGCCACGGCTCGCCCAGCAAGAAGCCAGGATGAGTGCAGCGAAGACTTTTCGATATAGGACGGCGCGTGCCAAGTTACCGATACCCATGGAGTTCGACCGGAAGACTCCCGACCGCCGAGCTTATCGCATCGGCACCGTGCTCGCGATTGGGATCGCGCTCGCGAGCTGCTCGAACGCGACGAGCCAGCCCGAGCCCGGTGCACTGACGGTGCTCTTGACGCGAGACGTGCTCGATCTCGATCCGCGATTCGTCAGCGACCTCTACGGCCACAAGATCTCGCGCTTGATCTTTGCATCCCTCGTTCGCGTCGAGCCGCAGACGCTCGAGATCGTGCCGGACCTCGCCGAACGTGTCGAGCTGCTCACACCCACGCGATACCGCGCGACCCTGCGTGCTGGGCTGCGTTTCAGTGATGGATCGGTGCTCGATAGTGCGGACGTAGTCGCGACGTTTCGTGGGTTGCTCGACCCCAAGCTGCAGAGCCGGTACGCGTCGACGTATTCGCGCATCACCGAAGTGAAAGCGATCGACTCGCGCACGGTGGAGTTCGAGCTGAAAGGTCCGCACGCGACGTTTCTGACCGACCTCGAGATTCCGATCGTGCGCGCGGAAGACGGTGCGACACGCATGCCGAACGGACCTGGCGCGTTGCCGATCGGCTCTGGACCTTACGTGCTCGTGCGCCGTGAGGTCGGTCGGCTCGATTTGCGCGCGAACCCGTACTGGTATGGGGGCAAACCGAAGACCGAGCGGATCCGCATGCTGGTCGTGCGAGACGACAACACGCGTGCGCTGCGGCTGCTCGCCGGGGCCGCCGATCTCGCGATCAGCGCGATTCCGCCGGGTCTCATCCCGCTCTTCACGCGCGATCAAGGCTTCGACATCGCCGCTGCCCGCGGCATCAACACGACGTACGTCGGCATCAACACACAGGCCGAGCGGCTCCGCGACGCGCGCGTGCGCCAAGCGATCGCGTACGCGATCGACCGACCGGCATTGATCGAGTCGAAGTTCGGCGGACGAGCAGAGATTGCGCGGTCGTTCATTCCGCCCGGGCACTGGGCGTATGCGGCCGACACGCGTTCCTACGGCTACGACCCTGCGCGGTCGAGAGCGCTGCTCGACGAAGCCGGAGTTCCTGCAGCTGATCGCGACGGCGTTCGGTTGCGACTGTCGCTGCGCTGCGGCAGCGATCGATCTCGAATCTCCGTCGCACGCGCGGTGGTTGCGATGCTGGCTGAAATCGGGATCGACGTCGACGTGCTCCCGGCGGAGACCGGCACGTTGATCGCCGATCTCAACCGCGGGCAGTTCGAGCTCACGATCATGCAGATGCCCGAGCTGGTCGAGCCACACGTGTTGTACTGGTGGTTCGGGCGCGATCGGATTCCGGGCCCGGGCCGTGAAGGCTCGAACCGCTGGCGCTACACCGATCCCGCGCTGGAAGTCGCACTCGAGCGCGGGCGCAGCCACGTCGATCGCGCAGAACGCGTCGCAGCCTATCGCGACGTGCAGCACCTGCTCGCTGATGCGCTACCGGTGATTCCGCTGTGGCATGAAGACGTGGTCGCAGTGCGCGGTCCAAACGCGCGCGATGTGATCGTGCCACGCGATGGTCGCTTTTCGACGCTCGCGCGCTGAAGCTTCGTGGTGCTAGTCTAGCCTGGAGTTCAGATGATTTTGCGTGACCCCGTGCACGGCCTCGTGATGTTCGAAGGCATCGCAGAGCGCGTCATCCCGCCTTTGCTCGCGACGCGTGAAGTGCAGCGCTTGCGTCACGTTCGACAGCTCGGGTTCACGTCGCTCGCGTTTCCGGGCGCAGAGCACTCGCGGTTCGTGCACGCAGTCGGTGCTGCGCACGTGATGGTGCGGCTGATCGCACGCATTCGCGCGGTGCAAAACCTGCTGCCGGCCGAGCTGCGCATCGACGAAGAAGCGGAGTGCGATGCACTCGCCGCAGCGCTCTTGCACGATCTCGGACACGGGCCGTTTTCACACTTGTTCGAAGAAGTGTTGCCGGACGCGCGCAATCACGAAGCGTGGACCGCCGACGTGTTGCTCGATCCGACGACGGACGTGCATCGCGCGCTCGCGGCGATCTCGCGCGGGATGCCGGAGCGAGTCGTCGCGCTACTCGCCGGCAAGTATCGGCTCGCGTACTTGTCGCGCAGCGTGAGCGGCATGCTCGACGTCGACCGCTGCGACTACCTGCTGCGCGACAGCCACATGACGGGCGTGCGGTACGGCATTTACGACCTCGACTGGGTGTTGCGCGCGCTGACGTTCGGTTGCGTGCGGACTGCGTCGGGCGAAGAAGAATGGGTGCTCGCGATCGAAGGCCGCAAAGGCTTGCCGCCGATCGAAGGCTTCTTTCTCGCGCGCTCGTTCATGTACCAGCAGGTTTATCATCACAAAGCTACGCGTGCGGCCGAAGCCCTGATCCGCGGAATCTTCCTGCGAGTCGCGCAGCTGATTCGAGGCGGGCGCGTGCCCGAACGAACACCGCGCGCCGTCGTCGCTGCCGTGAGTGGCGAGCCCGTCCGGCTCGACGACTACATGCAACTCGACGACATCGCGCTGCTGAGCGCGTTCCGCGTGTGGGAGTCGGACGCCGATCGTCCGCTCGCCACACTCACGCGACAGCTGTCCGCACGCGAGTTGCCGAAGACGCTACCGTTGCCTCCCGATCACGAGTTGTGGCAGCGCGCGGCCGAACGTGCTCGCGAAGTCGCCGGGCGGCATGGCTACTCGCCCGACCTGACCGTCTGGCTCGACGTCGCGAAGGAGATGACGTACGCCGAACCAGAGGACGAATCGCCGGAGGGGCTCTGGGTCAGTATTCGTCATCGCCCGATGACCCGGCTCGGCCGGATCTCGTTTGTACTGGGCGAGCTCAGGAACAAGCCGGTCGAGCGCCCGCGGTTGATCTTTCCGGCCGCAATTCGCGACGAAGTGTTGGCGAGCCTGCAGGACGTCATCGGTGCAGACGGGGGCTCAGGTCGGGGCTGAGGCCGCCAGCGGCCGTGATTGCAAGGGATTGCACGGACGGTTTGGGGACCACCTAGCCTCCGCACACACGTCACCCGTGCTTCAGGCTAGTTGCTAGCGCTGCACGCTTTGCTACAACGCGTGACCCTCGATCGTATATTAACGGGGGTGGGGCGGATCGTGCGAGATGGCTAGGGTTCTCGTCGTCGATGATCAGCGCAATATGCGCACAACGCTTTCGTTGATGCTGCGCGACGCCGGCTACGACGTCGAAGACGCAGCTGACGGCGACGTCGCATGCGATCGCGTTGCAGCAGAGAGTTGCGACCTGGTTCTCACGGACCTGCGCATGGGCGCGACCGACGGCATGCAGGTGCGTGAGAACCAGGAAGAAGTATCGCCGCTCACCGAAGTGATCGTGATGACCGCCTTCGGCACGATCGAGAGCGCGGTCGAGGCGATGCGGCTCGGCGCGCACGACTACATTCAAAAACCGTTCAGCGAGCAAGAGCTGCTCGTGAAGGTGCAGCGCGCACTCGAGAAGCGGCGGCTCGCGGGTGAAGTCACGGTGCTCGCGGCCGAGTTTCGCGAACGCTATCGGTTCGAGAACATCATCGGCCGGTCGGCAGCCATTCGCGACGTGCTCGGCCGGATCGTGCGGATCGCACCCACCGATGCGACCGTCTTGATCACGGGCGAGAGCGGGACTGGTAAAGAGCTCGTCGCGAAGGCCATTCACGCGAACAGCAAGCGCGCCGACCGACCGTTCGTGACCGTGAACTGTGCGGCCATCAGCGAGACGCTGCTCGAGAGCGAGCTATTCGGCCACGTCCGCGGTGCGTTCACGGGCGCGGTCAGTGCTCGCAAAGGCTTGTTCGAGGAAGCGAACGGCGGCACGTTTTTCTTCGATGAGATCTCGGAGACGCCGGCGTCGTTCCAGGCGAAGCTGCTGCGCGCGATTCAAGAGGGTGAGATTCGGCGCCTCGGCGACAGCCGCGTGTTGAAGGTCGATGCACGGATCATCGCTGCGACGAACCTGGATCTGCAGGAAGCGATCGCGGAGAAGCGGTTCCGGCAGGATTTGTACTACCGGTTGAACGTCGCACGATTCATCTTGCCGCCGCTGCGCGACCGGCGTGAAGACGTTTCGCTGCTCGTCGATCACTTCCTCGAGAAGTGCGTGCGCAAGGTTGGGCGGCGCGCCGAGCTCGGCGAAGGTGTGCTCGACTACTTGGTCCGCTACGAGTTCATCGGGAACGTGCGCGAGCTCGAGAACATGATCGAGCAGGGTGTCGCGCTCGCCGAAAATGGAGTCATCCGGCTCGAGGACGTGATCCCGCTCGACAGTGTGTCGAAGAGTCACAAGGCGCGTTCGAAAGTGATGCAAGACGTCATCGACGAGGCGGAAACCGAAGCGATCCTCGAAGCGTTGCGAGACGTGCAGGGCAATCGCGAGCGAGCCGCGGAGTTACTCGGACTCAGCGCCACTACGTTGTGGCGTAAGATGAAGCGCCTTCGGATCGAGCACGACCGGCAGGCCTAGCGCCGCCGTCGGCACCGGGCGTGCAGGATCGAGTTCCCGAACTCGCGGCCGCGGCTTGATGGATGCGCTTTGTGGCTCGACGTCCCCAGACGCGGTCGCAGTTTTCCTTGTGTCGATTTCGCCAAGTCCTCGGAGTCGCCTCTCGGGGATCGGCGTCGACGCCGGTCGCGACCCGTTTGTCGCACTCGGTCAGACACGCGGGCGCAGGCAACGTTGCACTGATGAAAGGCCAGATTCTGATCTTGGAAGCGACCTACTTTAGGCGAGGTTCGCCGCCATCCGCGGCAGCCGAGTCGATTTCGGAACCCCTCAGAAACCAACGTAGTTCCCGCTGGTTAGACGGGGTGGCAGATTTCCGAGTTTGTCCCGCCGTGTGCGATTGTGGGTTGCCTTACGGCACGCGACTTGCTTTGCTACCGCCCGGAGGTCGGGTCTGCGCTGCCCCCCCTGTGCGGGCCCGACTTCCCTTTATCGCAAGTGCGCTTGCATCGGATTTGCGGCCGCTTTTCGCCTCAGAGCGGCTTACGTCCTCGGTCCGGACGCTGCGCAATACAGGAAGTATTGCTCGGTCCGGCCCTGCGGGCGCGCTCGCTCTGAGACGAAAATCGACCGCAAATCCTCCCGGCATCAGCGCTGGACCGCCTGCGCGCAGACTTGCAGCTGAGAGCTGCGCGCTAGTCGCGCGCTATTCGTAGGGCTCTCATTTTTTTGTGGAGGTTGGTTCGCTCCACTCCCAACTGGGTTGCTGCTCTTGAGATGTTCCAGTCACATGCCTTCAACGTCATACGGATGTATTCGCTTTCGGCTCTGTCTCTGAAGTCTCGTAAGGAGAGCGGCTCACCTGACGGTAGAGCTATTCCAATCGAGGCTGCTGGCTGACGAGCCTCCATCACCTGGACTGGTGGTGGCGCCGCTGGTGGCGGCGGGACTGATTTTGCCAGACCTGGACTTGGCATCGGCACGTCGTCTGGACGGATTTCTGGACCCGCCAGAATCACCATTCGCTCGATCACGTTCCGCAACTCACGCACGTTGCCCGGCCAAGGACGCGACTGCAACAACGCGAATACCGCTGGATCCGCTGGCCTCGCCCGGCCTCCGTATTCGCTCCCGAACTCGTTCAAGAATGACTTTGCCAAGAGCGGGATGTCCTCCACACGCTCTCGCAAAGCCGGCGAATGCAATGGGATTACATTCAGCCGGAAGTACAAATCGTCCCGAAAGTTTCCCCGCTCTACCTCTGCCGCCAAATCTTTGTTCGTCGCCGCGATCACACGCGCATCGACCGCAATCGCTCGCTCACCACCGACACGACTGATCTCGCCGCTCTGCAACGCGCGCAACACCTTCGCTTGTGCACTCAAGCTCATGTCACCGATCTCGTCCAAAAAGAGCGAGCCACCGTCCGCCAGCTCGAACATCCCCTTCTTGCGCATGTGCGCCCCCGTAAACGCTCCACGCTCGTGCCCGAACAACTCGCTCTCGATCAACTCGGACGGAATCGCCGCACAGTTCAACATCACGAACGGCGCATTTTTTCGATCACTCAAGCTGTGGATCGCTCTCGCGATCAACTCTTTGCCGGTTCCGCTCTCGCCCGTGATCAGCACTCGACCTTTCGTCGGCGCCACCTTCTCGATCTGCTGGAACAAGTCCGCCATGACCGCGCTCTGGCCGACCATCTTGTAACGGTCTTCGACCTCCGCTCGCAGCCGATTGACCTCCCGCTGCAGACGCTCACTTTTCAGCGCGTTCGCGACACTCACCAACACCCGGTCGCGGTCGAGGGGCTTCTCCAAGAAGTCCGTCGCTCCCAGCTGCACCGAGTGCACCGCTTCCGCGAGCGACGCGTGACCCGAGATCATGATCACCGGCAAACCCACGAGCTCCGGCTTCGCTCGAATGCGCTGCAGCGCCTCGATGCCGCTCAACTTCGGCAGACGCACATCCAAAATCGCAAGCTCGATCTCCTCCTTGTCGAGCAGCGCGAGTGCCTCCTCCGCGCTACTCGCCTCAAACACGCGATGGCCGAGCCCCTCGAGAACCATGCCGAGCGTACGCCGGATGTTCTTCTCGTCGTCGCAGATCAGAATCGATGCGCTCACGCCGTGCGTATAACACGCAACGCACTACGCGCGCGGCGCCAGACCCCCCTGCAATCAAGGCCGGGGCTGCGCCGCGCCCGCCGGAGCTGCCGGCTCGGCAGGCTTGACGCTCGATCGGTCATGGAGCCTTTGGGTGGCCTGCGCGGATAGCGACGGGACACTCGTCGCATGCTCGAGCAAACGCTGCGCTCCCGCGGCATCCCCGAGCTGGTCGTAACACGCGATACCCTCCGACAATGCAATCGAGCTCTGCTGGGCGCTGCCGTAGCTGCGCACGAGCGTCTCGTAGGCGCGGATGGCGCGGTCGCACCGCCCGAGCGCACGCTCGGAACGCGCAAGGTACAACAGCGCCGCCGCGCGCTGCGCACTCGGCGCCGAGCTCTCGAGCATGCGCGCGAAGAGCTGTGCCGCAGCCGTGTAGTCCTCGGCTCGATAGCGCTCGACGCCGGCTGCATACACGTCTTCCAAGCTTGCCGGCGCTGCCGACCGCCGCAGGGAGACACCGGAAGACTGATCGGCCATGGCAGCCGCCGGCGCAGCGGGCTTGCGCGCGACGAGATCGCCGCTCGCATTGCCGATCGCAAGCTTGTCGTCTTTGTCGGACGTGTTCGATGCCGCCGATTCGGCGACCGCTTCGAGCGCGTCCGCCGCCGTCGGCTTCGCAGCCGCTGGCGGCGCCTTGGCAAATTCTCGCTGGCCGCCGCTGCGACCCTCGGCCTTCGCCTTCGGACGCTCAGCGACCATCTCTTTTTCGAGACTCCGGCTGCGCTCTGCGCGCTTTGCTGTCGCCTCGACCGCACCTTTGCGCGGCGCCGGCGCGGACGAAGTGCCCTGCGGCCGCCGGCGCGCGTTCGCGACCGATTTTGGTTCCACCGATTCAGGCACCGGTGCCGCCGCTTGCGGCGACGCAGCCGGCATCGCCTCCCGCGCAGACGGCCCGGCTTCGCCTGGCGGCGGCGCCTCCACCGTCACCGACCGCGCATCACGTCGACGCGTGAGCTCCGGGATCGACCACAACCCGACGAACACGATCAACAGGGACATCGTCGCCATCGCCACTTGGCGCGTCATCGCGATGCGCGCGATCGACTCGAGGAAACCCTGAAACCGCTCCAGCGGAGTACCGCGCTGCCGCAGATGCGACTGCGCTGCCCGCAAGATCTTATCGGTGAGCTCGGGCGAAGGTGGCTCGTCCGGCAAATGCCGCGCCAGCGCTTGCCCGGCTTCGAGCCGCGACAAAGCCTTCCGGCACATCGGACACTCGTGGATGTGCGCGCGTACTTCCCGCTCTTGCGCCGGCGGGAGTTCGCCGTAACAGAGATCCAAGAGCACGGGTTCGCAGTGCGTGCAGTCCATCGGTCAGCTCAACGTCGCGTCGTCTTCGTAGTCGGCCAACGCTGCTTGCAAGCGTTCGAGCGCGTAGCGCATCCGGCTCTTGACCGTGTTTTCGGGAATGCCGCAGATCACCGCGATCTCGGCAAACGGCAAGTCGTCCACTTGGCGTAACAAAAACACCTCTCGCTGCTCCTGGGGCAAAGACTCGAGCGCGCGCTGCACCCGCTCACGAATACGCGGCGATGCTGCGCTTCGATCGGTGCCCGGCTGCGAGTGCGGCAATCGGTCGACCAAGCGCGCCGCGTTTTCGGAATCGCTCGCGGTCGCATCGAGCGACGCGTGTTTGCGGTGTTTCATGCGCCGGCCGTGATCGATGCACACGTTGCGCGCGATCGTGAAGAGCCAAGTCGAGAACTTCGCTTGGCTTTGAAAACCCGCCGCGCCTTGGATCACGCGCAGAAACACCTCCTGCGTGAGGTCTTCCGCGACTTGTCGCTCCGTGAGCGAACGCAAAATGAAGTTGAACACCGCTCGCTGATAGCGCGCGAGTAGGGCGGCGAACGCAGCGTGGTCTCCGGTGTGGAAACGTCCGAGCAACTCGAGATCGGAAGTGGCGTCGTCGAACGAAGGACGCTCGGGCTCCGCATCGTCCGCGGGCTTGGGTCCCAGCGGCGTCGGCGCGAACGACAGGCGAGCTTTCGGTCTCGGCTCCATGGTCACGATCGGCAACGACTGCAACGACAGCGACGAGGTGCGGTGTGGTACTCGGGCCCCACCCGACGGCGCACCGATGAGGGTATCGCGACTTCTCGCGCCTGCCGACTTCGCCGCAGTCGGCGCGATCGCGAGCGCGTCGTTACGCGGCAATCGTGCACCATTTCAGTGGGTTACGGCTGCGCGCTGAAAACTCTAGTCGTTGACCGGGGCTGGCAGCGCTTGTTATATACGGCCCGTCGCTTGGCGGAACCGTTGGGTACCGCAAATCCCGCTTGGTTCGCAGCAAAGCCGCGGATCGGCTCCCACGGCACCTTGAGATATGAAGGGTCCATTGCAATGCGCAGACTGATGGCCGCGCAGTTGTCTGTGGCAATGCTGATGTCTGTCGTTTGGACATTGGAAGCCCAGCCCAGTCAGACGCCCCAACCGAGCGGAGGATCCTCAACTGCTGGCTCATCGGCGACACCTGGTACGACTCCAGCGCCAGCTGCACCTACAACGCCCGCAAAACCGGCTTCCGGGCTAACCGCGGCGCCTTCCAGCACGACGCCGCCGGCCGCTGCAACGACCGCTGCACCCGCGACGACAAAAGGCGCGCCCGCTGCCACGACTGCCACGCCGACCACGCCGACCGCGAAGCCGGCCGCGGCGCCGAGCACCGCAGCGACGATTCCACCGCCGGCCGCTGCGACGACGCCGGATACGGTCCCGCCGCCCTCAGCTGACACCGGCACGACCACGTCGACGACAGGTGTCACGCAGAACACCGCGGTCAAAGACGTGCCGATCGACGCGGGAACCTATGGCGTGCGCCTGCGCGACCTCGAGCAGCGCATCAACGAGCTCAAGGAACAGATTTTTCGCTCGAAGGCACGCTTGTCGCTGCTCGCCGAAACCGTGCTGCAAGGCGTGGTCGCCGGCAGCCAGGCGCGCATCGTTCACCAGAACAAGATGGGTAGCTCGTACAAGCTCGTGAAGGTCTTGTACTCGCTCGATGGCGCGCCGATCTTCAACAAGGCCGACGAAGAAGGCAGCTTGGGCGATCGCGAAGAGTTCGACGTCTACAACGGCAGCATCGTGCCAGGCGAGCACACGCTCACCGTGAAGCTCGAGTATCGCGGCAACGGCTACGGCATCTTCTCGTATCTCAAGGGCTACCGATTCAAGGTCAACAGCAGCCACACGTTCACCGCGCCCGAGGGCAAGGCCGTGACTTTGCGCATCGTCGGCTACGAGAAGGGTGGACCGACTGCTCCGCTCGAAGATCGCCCGGCGATCCAGTACATCGAGAACGTGGCGGCGCAGAACAGCAGCGAACCGCAAGCATCTCTGACCGGAGCAGGAGGCGCGTGATGGCGCCGCAGTTGGCGCGGCTCCCGGGGGTCGCGCTGACAGTCTTGCTTCTCGCGAGCGCAGCGATCAGCGCGCACGCACAAGACCTCGCGCAAGCGGGTCGCGACTTGAGTGACGTCGAGCTCGCAGCACAACAACTACGTGAGTATCCGCTTCGCAGCGCAGAGCTGCGGAGCCCGACCTACGTCGAAGAGCGCCTCACCGACGGCGAGTTGTTTTTCCGGCTTCAAGACTACGTTCGCGCGAGCATCATCTTCACCGACATCGTCGAGAACTACCCGAAACACGCGGCGTATCCCGACGCGGTCTTCTTGCTCGGCGAGTCGCTGTTTCAAGCGAAGGACTACCTTGGCGCGCGCGCCAAGTACCGCATCATCCTGGATCACGCGAACGCGCCGGCGTATCGCCAGCACCTGCAGCGCTCGCTCGGTCGGTTGATCGAGATCGCGATCCACATCCAGCAGTTCGACGGCATTCAGGACTACTTCGACAGCTTGGCGAGGTTGCCGCCGAGCGAGATCGACGCCGCGACCGCGTACTTTCGCGCCAAGTATTTGTACAGCGTCGCGGTGCCCGGCGACACGATGGCGGCGGAAGAGTCGACGGTTCCGGAGCTCGATCCGACGAAGCTCGAGCAAGCGCGTGCCGCGTTCGAGCTCGTGCAGGCCAACAGCCCGTTTTATGCGCAAGCGCGCTACTTCATCGGCGTCATTCACACGCTGCGCGGTCAGTACAACGAAGCGTTGAACGAGTTCGAGCGCGTCGCGAAGAGCCGGGCGTCGACCGATCAGCAGCGCGACGTCGTCGAGCTCGCGCAGCTCGCGGCCGGCCGGCTGTATTACGAGACGAATCAGCTCGACCGCTCGATCGAGAGCTATCAGTCGGTGCCGCGCACGTCGCGCCGCTTCGATACTGCGCTGTTCGAGACTGCGTGGGCGTACATCCGCATGGGCGACTCGACTCGCGCTGCGCGTTCACTCGAAGTGCTGAGTGTCGCGTCGCCGGACAGTAAGTACATCCCCGATGGCAAGCTGCTCCGCGGCAACTTGCTCTTGCGCGACGGGCATTACGACGAAGCGACGACCGTATTCACGGAAGTCACGAAGGAGTTTCAACCGGTTCGGGCAGAGCTCGACAAGCTGATCGCCCAGCACGAAGACCCGCAGGCGTACTTCCGAGGTCTCGTCCAGGCGAACCTCGAAGAGTTCGACGCGAGCGCGTTTTTGCCGCCGCTCGCGCTCAAGTGGGCGAACACCGATGCCGACATGCAGCGCGCACTCGATGCAGTTTCCGACCTCGCGCTCGCGCGGCGTTTGACCCGCGAGACCGGTTCGGTGATCGAGCGGCTGACGGCGGCGCTGCGCTCGCCCAATACGGTGAACTTGTTCGGCGACTTGCGCGCCCAGCGTGAGCAAACCATCGCCATGCGGAACCGGCTCGCGCTCGTGCGCAAGACGTTGATCGCTGCGGATGCGGCGAGCGCCCAGCGCTTCAAAGGCGCGGAGCTCGAAGCCGTGCGCGCGCGGCGGCGCGACGTGGAACGCCAGCTCGCGAAGCTGCCGACGAAAGACAAAGACTTCGAGAAGCGCAACGAGGGCATCGACGACGGCTTCGTCGCGCTCGACAAGCAGCTGAGTGCGCTCGACGTGCAGCTACTCGGGATGGACGCGCAGATCACAGCGACAGGCCGCTTCATCGGCGACACGATGAAAGAGGCGGCGCAACAGTCCGGAGTGCAGGCGTATCAGGCCGAGTTGTCGACGCAGCAAAAGGCGATCGACGACTACCGCGAGCAGCTCGAGCGCTTGAAGGTGGAGCTCGAGTCCGGGCGAATCCAGGTCGGTGTGGGCGACCCGACGTATCTGAAAGACGATCAGCTGCGCACCGAGTACACGCAGCTCGTCGCGAAGGAACGGCAGTTGATTCAGCTCGCGGGCGGCAAGAGCCCGAAGAACATCGACGAGATGTTCCGCCGGGCGGACGTGGCTGAAGCTCTTCTGACGCAGCACGACCAGGCGATCGACAAGGTCGTCGCGGAACGCTCGGCCGACATGCAGAAGGTGATCGACGAAGAAAGCGTGAATCTGACCAGCTACCAGCAGCGGATCGTCGAGCTCGACGGCGAGACCGAAGACGTCGTGGGCGGGATCACGTATGCGAACTTTCGCAAGGTGCAACACCGCTTTTACGACTTGGTGCTAAAGGCGGACGTCGGATTGATCGACGTGGGCTGGGCGGAGCGCGAGGAACATCGCACGCGCATCGATCTGTTGACGCGCGAACGCAACCGCGCGCTGCAATCACTCGATGAAGAGTTCAACGAGATCACTGACGAACGGGGCACTAAATGATGGGCCGCTTCGGCGCGGCGCGTAGCGAGCGGCAGTCTGCCGTGCGGCTGGGCGGGATTGCGATTACGAGGGGCACGGCGTTGGCGCTGACGCTTGCGCTCGGGCTGTTCGCGCGGGGCGTGCGCGCGCAATCGCCGCTGGCGCCGCAAACTGCAGCGCCGCCACCGGCTCCCGAGGCAGCAGCGGTTCAATCCGCGCAGCCAGCGGCTGCAGGGACGTTGCCGTGGACTACGCCGACTTTGCCCGACGCGTCCGGCACACCGCCCGGCTTTTTGAACACGGCCGATACCCGCATCCGAGATCAGCGGGCGGCGCCGACGAAGGAAGAAGTCGCGGGCTTGAAAGAGCTCGACGAGGAAGTTGCGCGCTTCACGAAGATCGGCGGCTCGTATCGCGACACGCTCGCGGCGCTCTTGCAGCGCGAGTACCTGCGTAAGCGCTACACCCAAGATCAGTCGTACGCGCGACAAGTCCACGACGAGGAAGAGCTCGAAGACAAAGCGCGGTTGTCCGCGATCGCGCTCTTCGAAAAGTTCGTCGCGAAGTATCCAGACGACGCACGTTACACGCCCGACGCGATGTTCCGGCTCGGTGAGATGTACTTCGAGCGCGACGCCATCCTGCAACAGCAGGAGATGGAAGCGTACATGGAAGCGCGCGACAAAGAGCTCGCCGCGGGCAATGAAGTCGGTGTCGAGCCGACGAAACACTTCGACTCCACGATCAATCTGTATCGCACGCTGGTGAAGCAGTTCCCCGAGTACACGCGCCTCGACGGCGTGTACTACTTGATCGGCTACTGCTTGAACGAGATGGGCGAGTCGAACGAGGCACGCCTCGCGTGGCTGAACCTCGTCTGCGCCAACCACTACCAATACAAGGGCGAAGCGCCGCCGAGCGAGCTGGTGGAAGACCCGCTCGCAGCCAAGAAGAAGGCGCACCCTGCGCTCGATCTCGACGCGCCGGCCCCGGGGCAACCGACGAACTTCGAAGACCCCTACGGCGATTGCGAGCCGGCGGTCAAGGACTCGAAGTTCTTCGCCGAGACGTGGCTACGCATCGGCGAGTACCACTTCGACTTCGACTTCGGCGAACACGGCTTGTCGCGCTCGATCAGCGCGTACCGCAAGGTGCTCGAGCAACCGGACGACCGGAACTACAACCTCGCTCTGTACAAGGTCGCGTGGGCGTACTACCGCGCGAGCCGCTATCCGGAAGCCATGGAGCACTTCTGGAAGCTCGTCGATTGGTCGGACGAAGAGCGGAAGAAGACGGGCAAAGGTTCGGAGCTTCGCGAAGAAGCGATCCAGTACTTGGGCATCGGTTTCGCCTACGACGACTGGAACGAGAACCAAGTTCCAGATCCGAACGAAGGCGGTTCGACCGGCATCGCGCGCGTCCAGGATTCAAAACTCTTGCCGCAAGACAAGGCTTGGACGCCGGACGTGTACGAACGGCTCGGCTACATCTACTTCGACGAGGCGAAGTACCCCGAGGCGGTTCAGGTTTGGCAGCTCGCGCTTTCGCGCTGGCCGATGGCGACCAACGCGCCCGCGATGCAGAACATGATCGCGCGGGCGTACACGCGCCACAACGAGGGCGAGCTCGCGATCGAAGCGCGCGCGAAGCTCGGCAACTACGCCGAGGCCAGCGACTGGTGGGAAGCGAACAAGGATCATCCAGTCGAGCAGCGGCAAGCCGAAGAGCTCGCGGAAGATGCGTTGATCAACACGGCGATCAACCACCATCAGCGCGCGCAGCAGCTGCGTCGCACCTGCGTCGAGAACCAGGATCTCGATCTGTGCAAGCAAGCCCAGGCGGAGTACCAGCTCGCTGCGCTCGCGTACCGCGGCTACATCCAGCACTACCCGAACAACCCCCAGGCGTACGAGCTTCAGTACAACCTCGCCGACGCGCTGTATTGGTCCGAGAACTACGAAGAGGCGGCGCGCGAGTACGCGGCGGTTCGCGACTCGAACCTCGACGACACGTACTTGTCGCAAGCGGCTCGGCTCGCGGTCGAATCGCTGAAGCAGCTGGTCGACCAACAAGCGAAGGCCGGCACGATCGTGCTGCGCACTGAGCCGCCTGCCGCGTCAGGCACGCCACCGCAAGTTGGGCCGCTCGCCATGCCGGATTTGGTCCAAAAGCTCGCGAGTGCGCGCGAGATGTACCTCGCGCGGATCGATGAAGCGCACGACACCGAACACGTGCGCGAGAGTTACTTCTACAACAACTCGCTGTTGCTCTACCTCTACGGGTACTGGGATTTCGCGCGCGATCGGTTCTTGATCACGTACGACGCGCACTGCAAAGGCGCGAATGGCGACGAGACCGGGCAGATCGCGTGGTTCAACCTGCGCAACATGGCCGTCGCGCTCGATCACTCCGACGAAGTGCGCCAGCTCGGCAAGGACCTCGAAGTTCGGCAGTGCACGTTCACGAAGGACGCGTCGGCCCTGGCCGCGGTCGACTGCACGAAGCTCGAGAACAAAGACAAGCCGCGCTGCCTCGCCGGCGCCGACATCACGAACCTGCGTTACAAGGACGCGGTCGACATCTTCACGCGCGCGGAAGCTGCGCAGGGCGACGATCAGCGCAAGCTCTACGAGCGCGCTGCGACCGAGTTGGTGAAGGCGGTCAACGACGAGCCGAAACACCCGCAAGCGCCACTCGCGCTCGAAAAGGCGGCGATCGCGCTCGAGCGAACGAGCCGGTTCGAATCTGCGGCGCGGTTGTATCAACGCATCGTCGACGAAGTCGGTCCGCGCAAAGGCGCGACGCCGGAAGAACAGGCGCAGTTCGACGCGATCCTCGGCAACGCCTACTTCCGCCTCGGTTACAACGCAAACCGCTTCTTCGACTACGACCGAGCGATCGAGAACTACAAGATCCTCGCGGACTCGGATCGCTTTGCGAAGTCGACCGCGCCGACGGCGGCGGAGTGGCGCGAAGGCGCGCTGATCAACGCGGCCAAGATTCTCGAGTACCAGCAGCAGTACGACCGCGCGGCGCAGTATTACAAGCGCGCGGCGGACATCCTGCGCGACGCGAACGAGAAGCGTGCGGCGTACTTCCGCGTCGCGGAGATGCCGTTCAAGTTGAAGCAATGGCCGCGCGCGCTGAAGGAGATGAAGGACTTCATCACGCGTTATCAAGTCGATCGGGACGCGGGCGAGCTGCTCGTCGAAGCGTATTGGCGAATCGCCGAGATCAAGCGCCAAGCCGGACCGGAGAAGGACTACGACCCCGCGCTACGCGACGTGGTCACTGCGTTTGCGAAGTCGGGCCAGCAGCCCGGTTCATACGCGGCGGAGCACGCAGCTCAAGCGCAGTTTACGCTCGTCGATAAAGGCACCGAAGACTTCGATAAGTTCGGCATTCAGCCGGGCAAGCCGGCGACTCTCAACGCGTACGTCGGCGGCGTGAAGACGCAGATCGAAAACGGCGCGAAGACGGCCAAGTCGAAGGCTGAAGGCTACAATACGATCCCGCCGTATCGGCGCCCGAACTGGACGATCGCGGCGTTCGTGAGACAGGGCCGCATCTACGAGATCCTCGCGCGCGCCGTGTTGAACACACCGTTCGTCGTTCCGGCAGACCTGCAAGCGAAGATGAAGGGTTTGCCAGACTACGCGAAGGACGACATCAAGGTTCAAGTCGAAGACGCGATCCATCAGCTGCTCGATCAACAGGTGCGGCCGATCGAGTGTCTCGCGGTCGCGCGTTACGCGCTCGCATCGCGCGCCGGTCGCGCCGGCAACATCGACGATCAGTACACGCGCGACGCGACCGACCGCATCAACGCGTACGGCGACGAGCGTATCGCAGAGTGCGTCGCGCAAGCTGCGGCGCAAGACCCGACGTTCGCCGCCTACGCGGCAGGCGAGTTCACGCGGGCTCCGCGCGGCCTCAACCTCGACATTCCGACGAGCGTCGCTCCTCCGCCGGTGGTGAAGTGATGCCCACGCGTTCACAGCTCATCGCGCTTCTTCTGCTCGCCGCACTCGCAGCGTGTGGCGGCGACGACTCCGAGACGCCTTCGTCCGCCGCTACGTCTGGCGACGAAGACGAGTCGATGACTGCGATGGCCAAGAAGGTGCCGAAGGCGCCCGGCACCGAGCAGTCGCAAGGCGGAACGCCTACGAAAAAGCCGGTGGAGCTGATCAAGACGCCGCCCGTCCCCAAGCTCGCGGCGGTTGCGCCCGAAGGCGAGACGAACACCGCGAGCTCATGGGGCGCGCCGGAGACTGAAGCCGGCACGCCGCTTCCGCCGCGCAACAATGCGGCGTCGTTCCAAGCCGAATACAATGCGGGCGTCATGGCCGATCGCAACGGCGCGCCGGACGAAGCGATGCAGCACTACGCCAAGGCGCTGCAGGTTCAGCCCGACTACGAAGCGGCAGTGCAGGGCACTGTGAACATCCTGCTCCGGCGCGGCACGCCCGAGAGCGCGGTGCAGTACGTCGATCCGATTGCGAACAAGTGGCAGCGCAACTTGTATCTGCAGGCGATCTACGCCGATGTGCTCGTGCGTGCGGACCGGGTCGACGAGGCAGAGCGTGTCGCCCGTCGTGCACTCTCGCGCGACGAGCGCTTCGTGCCCGCGATCCTCGCGCTGTCGAAAGCCAGTGCGCGTCGGGGCCGCAAAGAGCTAGCGGACTCGATGCTCGATCAAGCGCGCGAGATCGACGCGAACAATCCCGAAGTGCAATTCATGCTGGGGAAGAAGTACCAGCGGGATGGGGACCTCGCGAACGCGCTCGCGGCGTATCGCCGAGCAGTCGAGCTGAACCCCGACTACGCCGAAGCGCGGATGGCGCTCGGCATTCAGTTCATGGCTTCGGGCAATTACAACGAAGCCGTCGAGCAGTTCGAAGCGACGTCGAAGCTCGTCCCGACCCTCGTCCAAGCGCACTTGAACCTCGGCGATGCGTACCGCGCGATGCAACGCTGGCAAGACGCCAAGCGCGAGTTCGACAAAGCCTTGCGCATGCAAACGCAGCTTCCCGAAGCGCACTACAACCTCGCGTTGATGTACATGTCGGCCGGCGCCAACTTCCCCGGTTTGACGCTGCTCGATGCGCTCGATCGATCGCTCACCGAGTTCAACACCTATCGTTCTCAAGTCGGCCCGAAGTTGCCTCCGGGCGATGCTTCAGGAACCTACATGACCGACGTGCAGCGGCAGATCGATCGCGAGAAAAAGCGGATCGAACGCGAAAAGACGAAAGCTGCCAAAGACGCTCAACGCGCGCCGCGTGAAGGCGCGCAGTGAAACGAGGTTCGGCTGTGCGAAACGCAATTTTCCTCGCTCTCGTCGCGCTCGGTCTCCTCGCCGGTGGCTCCGCGCAAGCGCAGAGCAAGCCGAAGCGCGCTCCGAAGGTCATCCAGCTCGAAGAGATCAAGATCGAGGGCCGCGTGCAGAAGCCCAACGCGTTCTACATCTTGAACCGCTCGCAGCTCGGCTACGAGGTCATGGACCTGCGCACGAGCTTCATTCGCGACGTCGTGCGTTCGGTTCAAACCGACACCTTCTGACATGCCGGCGCTCGACGCCTGGACCGCGCTGCCGCTCCTCGCTGCAGCGGCCGCGCTCGGACTGATCGCGCTCCGGCTGCGCGCGGTGGCGTTCGTCGCGGCACTCGACGGTGCGAGCTTCGGACGCGAGCTGCGGACGCGGCTGGAAGCCGGCCAAATCGAAGCCGCGCGAGCGCTCGCGCTGCAGCTCCGGCCAGCCTGGGCTGCCGAGCTCGTGCTCCGCGCGCTCGACAGCCGCGAGGACCCTGCACAGCTGAAATACGCGATCGAAGACGCCCGCGCCGAGCTGGAGCTCGCAGCCCAGCGCGGGCTCCTCGCGATCCGCTCGCTCGGGCGGATCGCGCTTCCGCTCACACTGGCGATCGCCATGGTGGAGCTCGGGCGCGGCTTCAATCCCGAGCTGGACCGCGCGTGGGCGGCCGGGCAGGCATTCACGCGAGGGGTGTTCGTGGTCAGCGTCGGAATCGCGCTGTCGGTCGCGTGTCAGCTGAGTTACGCCGTGCTCGTGCGCGAGGGCGCGCAGCGCCTGCGCGAGGCACAGCTCGCGAGCGACGCGCTGTTCGCGTCGTTCGGGCGATGATTACGTACCTGAGCCTCCGTGCACGCGCGCGGAGCAACTACATCCGAAACCGGCCGAAGCTAGACCCTGCTCGGCGGTCGGTGGTACTGTGACCGCCTCTCACGGGCCTAGAATGAGCACGGAAAAGACTCCCGAAACGCAGCAGACGACCGGTGCGGGCAGCCGCCCCGGCGCGATGACAATGGCGATGCAGGCGGCCGCGCCGAAGTCGACCGGTCCGAAGGTCCTGCGCATCGGCATCATTCAGGCCGGCAAGATCGTCGAAGAGCGCGTGATCCGCCGGCGTGAGAGCGTCACTGTCGGCAGCTCCGAGAAGAATCACTTCGTCATTCACACCGAGGGCATGCCCGCTCGCTTCGAGCTCTTTCAGCTCGTCGGCGGCGACTACATCCTCAACTTCACGAACATCATGACCGGGCGCGTCGGGTTGCCCGGCGGCGTGCAAGACCTCACGCAAATGCGGGACAGCGGCGCGGCGCGCAATGCCGGCACGCATTTCCAGGTCAAGATCAACGACAACTCGCGCGGCAAGGTGGTGATCGGCAACACCACGCTGCTGTTCCAGTTCGTCGTCCCGCCGACCGTTCAACCGCGCCCGCAGCTGCCAGCAGCAGCGCGCGCGGGCTTCGTGCGCAGCATCGATTGGCTGTTCACGGCGTTCATGGTCTTCACGTTCATGAGCATGTTCGGCTTCATCGTGTACCTCGAGAACGCCGACTGGCCGATCGACAGCGGCCTCGCCGCGGTGCCCGAAGATATCGCGCATCTAATCTTCGAAGAGCCGACTCCGCCGCCCGAAGAGAAGCCTGAGGAGACGTCGGACAGCGACTCTGCGCCCGAGCAAGCGAAGGCGCCGGACAAGAAGCCGGACAAACAACCGGCCAAGGCCGAGGAGCCTGGCCCGGAAAAAGACAGCCCGGAGCAGCAGCAAGCCGTGGCTGAGAAGTCAGCGCGCATCGCGCAGGAAGCCGCGCAGGCCGCCGAGGCTTTGATCGTCGGCGCGCTCAGCAGCGAAGCGGGCGGCGCGCTCGCGGACGTGCTTGCGGGCGGCGCAGTGACGGGCAACGCACAAGACATCCTGTCGCAAGCGATGGGCGTCGGCGTTGCAAAATCAGGCTCCGGTGGCGATCTGCGACAGCGCTCAGGCGGTGCGAGCAGCGGCGTGTCGGGGCTCGGCAGCCTCGCGCGCAAGGAAGGCACGACGAACGCGGTCGGCGAAGGCGGGCAGGTCCAGGAGCGTACGGTCAAGGGCAGCGTGAAGAGCACTCCCGGCGACGAGATCGGTGGCTCCGGCGACTTCGATTCGAGCGTCGTCGTAGCGCTGATCAAGACGCGCTTGCGTGCGATCCAGATGTGTTA
>Ga0193753_10000610_pt1 | contig 34583 bp, 24 predicted proteins | sample H1c2metaG_FD_144925 | JGI IMG/M metagenome (GOLD analysis project Ga0193753, IMG submission 144925) | Soil microbial communities from a riparian zone of the East river system, Colorado, United States - H1c2 | ecosystem: Environmental > Terrestrial > Soil > Riparian zone | place: USA: East...
CGCGATCGTTCGCCAGCGCCGCCGCGCCGGTCCCATGTGGATGAGCCACAGGCTGAGCACGTAGAGCGCGACCGGGACGGCCAGCGCCTCGCCGGCCGCCGCGTCGGCCAGGTGGGCGTGACCGATGGCCTGGTCGACCGCCAGCGCGAGGCCGGCGCCGACCGCCGCCACGCTGGCGAACACCAGGTAGTGGCCGTAGCCCCACACGAACGCGACCCGGTTGGAGACCAGGTGAGCCTGGGCGTGGTGATCGAAGTAGAGCCACCACATCGAGAAGATGATGAGCGGCGCGCCGGTGATGACGCACAGGAGGGCGGCGCCCATCGACCCGCCGTCGACCGCCGACTGGATGGCGACCGTCGCCGCCAGGACCGATTCGCCGAGCACGATCAGGGTGAGCAGGCCGTAGCGCTCGGCGATGTGGTGCGGATGCCAGGTGGTGCGGACGCGGCGCTCGGCCCACACCGGCACCGCCAGCTCGCACGGCACCATCACCGGGAAGACGATCCAGGCCAGGCTGGCCGGCAGCCACAGCGCGGCGATCCAGCCGACCTGGCAGGCCGCGACCCCGGCGGCGTAGCGCAGCGCGGTGGTGCGGCCGCGCCGGTCGGCCTGCGCCGCGCGCAGCCACCCGGCGATGAGCCCGACCCGCATGACGGCGTAGCCGACGGTGACCACGCCGAAGTCGCCGCGCTCGAAGGCGCGCGGCACCCCGGCGGCGATGAGCAGCACGCCGGTGATCTGGACCAGCACCGCCAGCCGGTGGGGCACGTCGTCGGTGTCGTAGGCCGAGGCGAACCAGGTGAAGTTCATCCACGCCCACCAGATGGCGAAGAACACCGCCGCGTAGCCGCACAGCGCCGCCGCGGTGTGGCCGGCCGCGATGCCGTGGTGGAGGTGCTGGCCGGCCTGGGCCACCGCGACCACGAAGCAGAGGTCGAACAGGAGCTCGAGCGGGGTGGAGACCCGGTGCGCCTCGCCCGGATCGCGAGACGTCATCGGCACGACCAGGCGGCCCGCGTGAGGTGGATGAGCGGATCCTTGCCGGAGCACGAGCGGATCCTATCGCGCCTGCCCCGCGCGGTCGGCCCGGCCGGTCACCTCGCGCGACCGGTCAGCCGTGGTCCTTCACGTCGATGGCGAGCTGCCTCAGCTTCGCGACGAAGGTGCGGAGCGGCATCTCGATGAGGGCGGCGGCCAGGGTCTGGTTGCCGTGGGCGGCGCGCAGCGCCTCGACCATGCGGCGGCGCTCGAGCTCGCGCACCTCCTGCTTGATCGGGCGGAAGATGGGGAGCGGCTCGATCGCCTCGACGCGGGGCCCGCGGGCGCTCGCCGCGCTGGCCGCGGCGCCGTCGCCGCGCTGCAGGTAGGCCTGCACCTGGCCGGCGTCGACCGCGTCGCCGGGGCTCGCCGCGCCGAGGAAGTCCATGCAGTTCTTGAGCTCGCGGACGTTGCCGGGCCAGCGGTGCGCGGCCAGGTGGCGGAGCGCCTCGCCGGTCAGCCCGGCCGGCTGTCGACCGGCGGCGCGGCGGGCCGCGTCGAGGAACGAGCGGGCCAGGATCGGGATCTCGCGCGGCCGATCGCGCAGCGGCGGCAGCCAGACCGCGGCCGCGCCGAGCCGGAAGAAGAGATCGCGCCGGAAGCGCCCGGCCTCGACCTCGGCCAGGAGGTCGCGGTTGGTGGCGGCGACCACGCGGACATCGACCGCGCGCTCGGCCACGCTGCCGACCCGGGTGAAGCGGCGGGTCTCGATCGCGCGCAGGAGCTTGGCCTGGACCCCGGCCGACAGCTCGCCGACCTCGTCGAGCAGGACGGTGCCGCCGCTCGCCGCCTCGAGCCGGCCCTCCTTGGCGGTGGCCGCGCCGGAGAACGCGCCCCGCTCGTGGCCGAAGAGCTCGCTCTCGGCCAGGGTTTCCGGGATCGCCGCGCAGTTGACCGTCACGAGCGGGCCGGCGCGGCGGGGCGACATGTGGTGCAGGATGGCCGCGGCCAGGTCCTTGCCGGTCCCGGTCTCGCCGAGCAGCAGGACCGGGAGGTCGACCGCGGCGAGGCGCTCGAGCAGCGCGACCAGCCGCGACATCGCCTCGTCGGCGACGATCATGCGGCGGTCGCCGACCTCGATGGCGCGGAAGCTGGGGGCCGCCGCGGCCGCGCCGCCCTCGGGCGCATCGGCCAGCGCGGCGCGCGCGGCGATCATGAGCTGGTCGGCGTCGTCGCCGTCGCGGGGGAACGCGGCGTGGCCGGCCCGCGCCGGCGCGCCGGTCACCCGGGCCAGCGCGCCGACCAGCCCGGCCGCCGCGACGTCCGCGTCGTCGGCGTCGAGCTCGGGGAGGAGGACCAGGATCTCGCCGGCGCCGGTGACGGCGACCGAGTCGACCGCGCGCAGTGGATCGGCCACCGCCTCGATCCAGCGCACGTCGAGCCGGTCCGGGTCGACCGGCCCGGCTCGCAGCGCGACCAGCGCGACGGAGCGATCGAGCGCCCGCGCCCGCTCGATCTCGGCGTCGGCCCGGGCGCGCAGCACGTCGAGATCCACCACCCGGCCGGCCGGCGCGGCGACGCCGTGAAACACCAGCTGGGTGCTGCACACCGTGATGACGGCGCCGCTGCGCAGCGCGCGCTCGCCGGCGACCCGCGCGCCGTCCACCTGGGTGCCGTTCTGGCTGCCGAGGTCGCGCAGCACCGCGCGCCCGCCGTCGAGGGCGAGGATCGCGTGCTGGCGAGAGACGGCGGTGTCGTCGAGGCGCACGTCGGCCTCGGGGGCGCGCCCGATCAAGAGCTCGCCGCGGCGGGGCAGGGGCACGACCCGGGCCGAGCTCTCGGCCACGACCACCAGGTAGAGGCGATCGATCGCGGCCGCGCCGTCGGTGACCGCGAGCACCTCGGTCGCGAGCTCGAGCGACCCGGGCGGGCCAGGGTCGCCATCCGGCGTTCGCGCGCCGCTGGACACCCGGCCATGGTTCCACGCGGCGTGGAGGTGGTCAATGAGGCGCCCGGCGCGCCCGCCGCCCGCGCCGCGCGCGCGGCCGATCCGCGGCGCGATGTGCGAAGCTGGGGTGGGTCCGACGCGCAGCGGAACGCCGGCGCGCGGCCGGGCCGCGACGCACCGAATCCCCGCACGGGGAGCCGACGATGACCCCGAACGAACCCGCCGCGCCGGCCCCGGGCGACGTCCTCGCGCGCCGCTACCGGATCGTGCGCGCCCTCGGTCGCGGCGGCATGGGCGAGGTGTACGAGGCGATGGACGACGAGCTGGAGGACGTCGTCGCGCTCAAGCTGCTCCACGCCGAGCTGTCGGCCGCGCCGGCCTTCCGCCAGCGCCTGCGCGAGGAGGTCCGCCTCGCCCACCGCGTCTCTCACCCCAACGTCTGCCGGGTCCACGATCTCGGCCAGCACGGCGATCAGCTGTTCGTGACCATGGAGCTCCTGCGCGGCCCGACCCTGCGGCAGGTGCTGCGCGCCATCGCCGCAGGCGAGCGCGAGCCGCTCTCGCTCGGGCGCGCGATCGATCTGATCGTCCAGCTGGCCGCGGCGCTCGGCGCATCGCACCGGGCGGGCATCGTCCACCGCGACGTCAAGCCGGACAACGTCATCGTCGAGGCGGACCGCGCCGTCCTGACCGACTTCGGCGTGGCCAGCCCGGTCGAGGTGGTGGCCAGCCGCGCGCTCCTCGGCACCCGCGACTACATCGCGCCCGAGCTGCTGCGCGGCGAGCCGGCCCGGGCGGGGTCGGATCTGTACGCCTGCGCCGTGGTCGCGTGCGAGCTCCTGACCGGACGGCTGCCGCCGCGCGGCCGCGCGCTGGCGCTGCGCGAGGACAGCGCGCCACCCCTGGCTCGCGAGGCGCTCGCGCGCGAGCTGGCCCGCGCCCTCGATCCGGATCCGGGGGCGCGCCACCCGTCGGTGCAGCGCTTCGCCGAGGCGATGGCGCTGGCCGCGCGCGGGGCCGGCGGCGAGGTCCGCGTGGGCTCTGGCTCTGGCTCGGCGTCGGCGTCGCAGCTCGCCTCGCACCTCGCCTCGCCCTCCGCCTCGCCCTCCGCCTCGCGCCCGTCGGCGCTGCTGCCGTCGGTCGAGCCGGAGCCGGCCGAGGCCGAGCGAGCCTCGCCGCGGGTCGCGATCGCCCTCCACCTCGCGTTCGCCTCGGTGCGCGCCGCGGAGCGCGGCCCGTCGGCCGATCAAGACACCCGCCCGCTCGACGGCGCCGAGCTGGGCGAGCTCGACGGCCTCGAGCGGATCGTCCGCGCCGCCGGCGGCACCGTGATCGCGAGCGGGAACGGCGAGCTCGGCGCGCTGTTCGGCGCGCCCCGCGCGCTCGGCGACGACGTGACCCGCGCGGCCGGGACCGCCCACGCGCTGATCGAGCGCTGCCGCGGCGCGCGCGCCGGCCTCGACACTGGCCGGGTCGAGCTCGCCGGCGCGGGCGAGCCGGGCGCGGCCCGCCGCGCGCGCGAGCTGGCCGCGCTCGCCGACGAGGGGCAGGTGCTCGCCTCGCCGACCACCGCGCGCCACCTGCTCGGGCGCTTCGACGTCTCGCCGGCGACCGCCGGCGGCGGCCACGTCGTCCGCCCCGGTCTCCTGGCCGGCGCGGCCCGCTACGACCTCCCGCCGCTGGTCGGGCGCGCCTCCGAGCTGGCCCGGCTCGAGCGCTTCGCCCTGGAGACGCTCGAGGAGCGCGCGCTCGCCATCGCGCTGGTCACCGGCGCGGCCGGCACCGGCAAGAGCCGGCTCCGCCTCGAGCTCGAGCGGCGCGTGTCGGCCCGCCGCGAGGTCGACTGGCTGGTCGCCCATGCCAGCCCACTCGGCGGCGGCGTGCCGCTCGGCCTCCTGCAGGGCGCCGCGCCGGCCTGGTACGAGGCGGCCAGCGAGGCGGCCAGCGCGGGCCGGGCGGCGTCGTTCGCGGCGGCCCGTCGCTGGCTGGCCGCGCGCGCCTCGGCCCGCCCGCTGGTGCTCGCGTTCGAGGACGTGCACTGGGCCGACGGCGCCTCGATCGAGCTCCTCGACGAGCTGCGCCGCGGCCTCGACCAGGTCCCGGTCGCGGTGCTCCTGTTCGCCCGCTCCGACGCCGACCATCCGCCGCCGCGGCTCGCGGTCGACCTGGTCCTGCCGCTGCCGCCGCTCGGACCAGCCGCCGCGCGCGCGATCGCCGCCCGCCTGGTCCCCGGCCTGGCCGCCGATGCGGTCGACGAGATGGTGATGCGGGCCGGCGGCAACCCGTTCTTCCTGGAGGAGCTGGCCCGCGACGCGGCCGAGTCGGCCGGGCGCGGCGCCGGGCAGGGCGCCGAGCTGCCCGCCTCGGTCGAGCTGGTCATCCAGGCCCGCCTCGACCGCCTGCCGCCCGGCGCGCGGCGCGTGCTCCACGCCGCCTCGGTGGTGGGCCGCGAGCTCGACCGCGCCGCGCTGGTCGCCGCGCTCGATCCGCCGCTGGCCGACGATCGAATCGACCGCGCGCTGGCCGAGCTCGAGCGCCGCCAGCTGCTGGTGCCGCTCATCGGGGCCGGCCCGTCGCCGGCGCCGTTCACCGGCGGCGAGCGCCACGCCTTCCACCACGTGCTGGTCCGCGACGTGGCCTACGCGCAGATCGATCCGGACGCGCGCCGCCGCATGCACGCCGCGGTCGCCGATCACATCGAGGCGCGCGGGGCCGCGGCGCGGCGCGATCCGGCCGTGCGCGTGTCGCTGGCCCGCCACCGCGACGCCGCCGGTGACCGGCGCGCCGCGCGCGACGCGTACCTCGCCGCCGGTGAGCTCTTGCTCGAGCTGGCCGCCGACCACGAGGCGCGCGACGCGCTCCGGCGCGCCGAGGAGCTGGGCGACGGCCCCGACCTGCGCCTGGACGAGCTCACCGGCGACGCCCTGGCCCAGCTCGACTCGGAGGCGGCCATCCTGCGCTTCGAGCGGGCGCTGGCCGGCGCCACGGCCCCGCTCGACCGCGCGCGCCTGCTCTACAAGCTCGGCTCGGCGGCCAGCCACCGCGCCGACTACACCCGCGCCGTCGACTGCCTCGAGCGCGGGCTGGCCCTGCTCGGCCCGGTCGGGCAGCTGGAGCGGGCCGAGCGCCCGGTCCGCCAGCTCGCCGCGCGCCTGCTCGGCACCCTCGGCTGGGTGATCGGCCACGAGATCGGTGATCACCGGCGCGGCTCGCCGCACGCCGAGCGCGCGGTCGCGCTGCTCGAGGACGATCCGGATCTGCTCGAGCTGGCCCTCGCGCTCGGCCGGCTGGCCGCCAACTACCTGCGCGCCGGGCGCTGGCGCGATCGCCTGCGCTGCAACCTGCGCCACCTCGAGATCGCGCAGGCGCTGGCCGACCCGGAGCGCGAGCTCATCGCCCACGTGAACCTGGGCGTGAACTACCACTCGCTCGGCCAGATTGTCACCGCGATCGAGCACACCCGCCGCGCCCAGGAGCTGGCCGCCGCCGCCGGGCGGATGGCCGCGCGCGCGCTCGTCCACAACAACCTGGGCGTCATCCTGGTCGACGCCGGCGAGGACGCCCGCGCGCGCGCCGAGCTCGACGAGGCGCTGGTCCTGGCCGCGCGGGCCGGCTATCGCCGGCTCCTGCCGGAGGCGCTGTCGACCCTGGCCCGCCTCGACCTGCGCGCCGGCGATCCGGCCGCGGCCGAGGGCAGGGCGCGCGCCGCGCTCGAGCACGCCCGCGGGGCCGGCGCGGCGGTGGGCGAGGGGATCGCGCTCCGCGTCCTGGCCGGCGTGATGGCCGGGGCCGATCGCGCCGCCGAGGTGGACGAGGCGCTCGCCGCCGCCGAGCGATGCCTGGCCGACGATCGCTACGAGCTGGCCCGCACCTGGGTGGTGTCGGCCCGGTGGGAGGATCGGCGGGGCCGCGGCGACCGGGGCGCGGCCGCGCGCGAGCGGGCTCGCCGCGTGTTCGAGGAGCTGGGCGCGGCGATCGACCTGGCCCATCTCGAGGACGACCGCGACCTCCGCTGACCACCTCCGCCGACCACCTCCGCCGACCACGACCTCGCCGACCGCGCAGAATTGGCTCGACCCCCTGCGCGGCGCCGCGCAGGGTCTGCCCGGACGCCGCCGCAACCCCGACGAGCTGGCTCGGCTTCCCGCCGGCATCGACGTTGCTTCACCGCGACGGATCGTGAAGGCCCCCACGCCATCCATCCCAGCGTCGCGCGCTCTCTTCCACCTGCTCGCCGCCGCGCTGCTCGCCGCCGCGCTGGCCGCCGCTGCGCTCACCGGAGCTTGCGGCGGCGACGACGGGGACGCCGACGGCTCCGGCACCATCATCCCCGACACCACCATCGTCCTCGACGACGACACCCTGGCCGCGCTCGACTCGGTGTCAGCCGATCTCACCACCTTCACCTTTGCCCGCGCGACCCCGCTGCTCGACGGCCTGGCCGAGGGAGACATCGTCGTCGCCGACGTGCGCGACCCGCTCCTGCCGGCCGGCGCGCTGCGCCGGGTCGACGCCGTCGATCGAGCCGGCCGGGTCACCGTCACCACCTCGTCCGCCTCGCTGGCCGAGGCGATCGAGCGCGGCACCATCCGCGAGACGGTGCAGCTCCGCCAGGAAGACGTGCTCGCCATGCGGATGGCGCCCGGCGCGGTCCCCGAGGTCGGCCCGGCCGGCCTCTACTTCGGCCTGAACGACGTGGTCCTGTTCGACGGCGACGGCGACCCCGACACCACCGGCGATCAGGTGGTCATGAACGGCAACATCGCGATCGAGCCGGCCCTGGCGCTGGTCATCGATCTGGACGGCTTCTCGCTGGAGGAGGCCTCCATCGCGCTCACCGGCGAGGTGTCCGGCAACGTCAACATCGACGCCCGCCGCGAGGCGACCCTGCCGGATCACGTCATCGACCTCGCCACCATCGAGCTGGCGCCGATCACCTTCTTCGTCGGGCCGGTCCCGGTCGTCGTCACCAGCGCGGTCGACCTCGAGGTCGGCGTCACCGGCAAGGTGACCGCCCGGATGAACGTCGGCTTCCAGACCGACGCCGAGGCCCGGGTCGGCTTCGGCTACGCGAACGGCTCGTTCGGGCCGATCGGCGAGATCCAGCCGACCGCCTCGGTCGAGCTGCCGGCGTTCGAGGACGGGGTGGTCGGCACCGCGCGCCTGTTCGCCGGCCCGCGCCTGCGCGTCGGCCTGTACGGGTTCGACGTCGGCTCCGCGCGCCTGGCCGCCTACGTCCAGGCCGACGTCGACGCCGCCGCCGACCCGTGGTGGTGCCTGTCGGCCGGGGTCGAGGGCTCGGCCAGGCTCGACATCTCGATCGATATCGACTTCTGGATCATCGACATCGACATCGACATCATCGACTACCAGACCCCGCCGATCGGCGAGTCGGTCGACCTCGGCTGCGCCGCCGGGCCGGCCCCGTCGAGCGAGCCGGGCGGCGGCGCCGACGCGATCCAGACCTTCGCCCGCGCCTACGGCGGCGACAACCTCGACTCGATCGACGCGGTGGTGCCGACCGGCGACGGCGGGGCGCTCCTGGCCGGGGCGACCAGCTCGTTCTCGCCCAGCCCGTCGGACGCCTGGCTGGTGAAGGTCGACGCGCTCGGCCACGTCGCCTGGCAGCTGTCGTATCCGGACCTCGACGCCGCGACCGACGCCATCGACATGGGCGACGGCTACCTGGTCACCACCGGCCGGCTCGGCGCCACCAGCGACACGCTCGGCCTGCTCCGGGTCGACCCGAACGGCGGCGTCCTGTGGGCCCGGTCGCTCCCCGACGCCCAGGGGCTGGGCCCGAGCCGCGCGGTCAGGGCCGCCGACGGCGGCTTCCTGGTCGCCGGCACCCGCGGCGTCGCCGCCGCCGCCGACTTCTACGCCGCGCGCTTCGAGGCCGACGGCGAGCTGCGCTGGGCGCGGAGCATCGGCGGGGCCGACCACGACGAGGCGAACGCGGCCGTGTCCACCTCCGACGGCGGCTTCCTGCTGGTCGGCCAGACCCAGTCGTTCGGGGTGAGCTTCGTCGCGACCTGGGTGGTCAAGCTCGACGCCGACGGCGCGGTCGAGTGGCAGCGCCTGCTCGACACCGGCGGCAACTTCGTCGGCCTCGCGGCGGTCGAGTCGTCGCTGGGCGGCTATCTCGTCGGCGGGCACCAGTTCAGCGCGGGCGTTCTGGTCCGCCTGTCGCCTGCCGGCGCGGTCACCTGGGCCCGCGCCTACGACGCCGGCTCCGACGACGATCTCCTGGTGGACGCGGCGGTCTATCCCGACGGCAGCTTCGCGCTGGTCGGCTCGACCGGGCTCGGCGCCGACGCCGATCTCTGGGCGATGCGGGTCGGCGACGCGGGCAACGTGCTGTGGTCGCGCGCGATCGGCGGCGCCGACGCCGAGGCCGCCGGAGGGCTACCGCCCCACGACCGCGCCGGCCAGCCGCTGGCGGTCACCGACGAGGGCGGCCTGCTGGTGGCCGGGCGGACCAGGAGCTTCGGGGCCGGCTCCGAGGACGCATGGCTCCTGGCGCTGTCGGGCAACGGCTTCGTCGACCTCGATCCGACGAGCGGGGCCGCCGCCACCGCGCTGAGCGGCGACGTCACCGAGGTCGGCCTGCCCGGCACGCCGACCTCGGTCGAGCCCGAGCCGCTCCGGCTGTCGTCCTCGATGATCGAGCCCGGCATGCTCAGCACCGACGCGACCGTGGAGCGGCAGGCCGGGCTGCCCTGAGCCGTCGATCGACGTCACCAGACGCGGACGAAGGTGAAGCGGCCGGCCAGGCGATCCGAGTCCGTGGCCTCGCCGGTGGTCGGATCGATCGGCTCCTCGGTCTCGTAGCCGAGGAACACCGACAGCCGGCTCTCCTTGCCGTAGCCCAGGCTGATCTGGCCGCCGACCGGCAGGCTGGTGATCTTGTCGGCCTGAGTGAAGCCATAGTTGACCTCGACCTGCGGGCCGATCCACAGGGTTGGGTTCACCTTGTAGAGGGCGAAGTTGCGGGTGTGGAAAAGGTCCTCGGCGCCGTCGACGAAGGTGGAGCCGAAGGTCATCTCGAGCCACGACTCGAAGTAGAGCGACGGCGAGTCGTAGATGGTCGTCAACAGCGGCGCGACCAGGCCGACCACGTCCTGGCTGGTGAAGTCGAAGACCGGCCCGACGGTGAGGATGAGGGTGACGCTGCCGAGCTGGACCTGCGGGCCGAAGTCCATCTCGCCGAAGGAGTTGGTGACGTACACGTCGGTCAGGATCTGCATCCCGCCGACCTGGTGCGTCGCCCCGGCCCACAGCTGGAGCCCGAACGAGTCGTAGTCGAAGCGGAAGAAGCCGGACACGAAGGCCTCGGTCGGCGCGGCGGCGGCCTCCTGCGCGGCGGCCGGAGCTGGGCCACCGGCGGCGGCGGAGAGCGCGGCCAGCGCGATGAGGCATTTGCGCGGAAGGAGCCAGTTCATGTCAGGCCTCCGATCGGAAGGGTGTCGGGAGACGATCGAATGGTTGCGACGAGCGCCTCTCGCGGCGCTGGGCATTTCCCAGGAGCAGCGCCGCGGCGAAGGCGAGGATGGCGGCGCCAAGGAACAGCGAAGGGTATCCCATCGCCACGACGACATATCCACCGGCGAAGCCGGCAATCGACTGGGCGGCGTAAGTGGCAGTCTGGGTGGTGCCGGCCATGCGAGTCTGTGCCGAGGCCGGCACCACGTCCATGCGGTACAGGTCGAACACCGGCTCGTACAGGGCGAGGAGCAGGCTACAGGTGAGGAACGACAGCGAGGCGACCAGCGGCTCGGGCACCAGCGCCATCGGGATCATCGCGAGCGCGAGCCCGAGCGAGATGATGACGAGCAGGCTGGGCATCGAGAATCGCCGGGTCAGCGCCGGCAGCAACATCGTCGCCGGCAGGCTGCCCAGCCGGGCCACGCCCATCACGAACGCGATGAGCGCGGGCGAGATCGCCAGCCCGTCGTCGAGGTAGACGTTGAAGAAATAGAGCGGCGGCGTCCCCGCGAAGTTGAACAGCACGGCGAAGACGGAGAGCAGCAGGATGATCGTGGTGGGCGAGATCCGCGCCGTCGGTGGCCGACCACCCTCCACCTCGTCGTCCGGCCGCTCACCCCGCGCGGGCGCGCGCCGCGCCGCGCACCGGAACAGCACCAGCGCCGGCAGTAGCCCCGCCGGGGCGAGCAGGATCGCCATCCGGTAGGGGGCGGGGTCGTCGAGGGTGACGCCGAGCAGCCGCGCGGCCAGCCCGGGCACGAACGTGACCCCCAGCCCGCCCAGCACGGCCAGGCCGATCCCCATCAGTCGCTCGAGCGTGAAGGTGAGGACGCGCTGGCCGGTCGGCGCGACCGACGTGAGGTAAGGGAGCCGGCCGACGCCGAAGAATCCGCCGCCCATCCAGGCCAGCGCGTTCGTGACGATGATCCACGGCGCTCGCGCCGACGCGGGCACGATGTCGGTGAACGCGATGCCGACGAGGCCGACGGCGATGAGCAAGACGCCATTGGTGACCAGCCTGGTCGCGGAGCGGCGGTGGAACAGGTACCCGGATAGAAAGGCGGTCGTCGAGTACGCCGCGATCCCCGACCCGGTGACGTTCCCGATGAACTCCGGCCCGAACCCGAGCCGCAGGAGGTACAGGTTCACCGCGATGAGGTAGATGCCGAGGTACTGGTACTCGACGGTGGCCGAGACCCAGAGGAAGCGGCGGCCCTCGGGTGCCAGGCTCCGATAGAGTCGCACGTATGGACTCAGCAGACTCACCGGGCCGTTCCCCTTCTTCGGCCGCAAGCCGCACACCTTGAGGCCCTCGCGGGTGAATTGGTGTGAGGCCATTCGAGTCGAGTATCGAGTCGACTGTGTGCTTGATATGCCGCTTGCCAGTGCAGAGAGCGACCCGTAGTGTCTGAAGTACTATGTTCCATCCACACGCACGGACAGCCGACCTCGGTGGTGACATGGGGACGGCGCTCGTGGCGACCCGACCCATACCCGCCGGCACCATCCTCTGGGCGCTCTGCGAGTTCGACATCGTCCTCGACCGTCCTCGCGTCGCCGACCTCTCGCGGGCCCATCGCGAGGTCCTCGATCGCTACGCGTTCATCAGCCCGACCGGCGATTGCATCCTGCAGTGGGATCTGGGGCGCTTCGGAAATCACTCGTGCGGCGCCATCTGTCACTCCGTCCGCTACGACGTGGAGATCGCGGTGCGCGACGTCGCCGCCGGTGAGCAGATCACGACGGAGTACGGAAACCTCAATCGAGATTTCCAGTTCGAGTGCTCGTGCGGCTCTCCGAATTGCCGCACCTTCATCCGCCACGACGACAGCATGCGCCACGGCGAGCGCTGGGACGCGGAGGTGGCCAGCGTGTTGCCGCTCTTCCACGAGGTCGAGCAGCCGCTCGCCGCGGTCCTGTCCAGGCGAGTCGAGGCGCTGGCGATCCTCGAGGGGCGACGGCCTCAGGGGCGCAGCCGCGACGGGTACTGCCCGCCGCACCTCCTGCCCGATCTCAGCCCTCCGCCGGAGCTCGGCCTCCGCTTCACGCCGATCCCCGCTCGCACCGCGCAGCGCTCGCGCTACTCGGTGACGATGCCGATCTCGCACGTGGGATGAAGAAGAAGCGCGCGGCGAGGTCCGAGGATGCGGTCCTCGGGATGGATCGGCCCATCGGTCGCCGCGACTTCCTCCAGGGGATGGCCGCCGGGCTGGCCGTCGCCGCGCTGCCGGGCTGCACCCACGCGGGTGGGCCATCGCCGGCCCCCGCGCTGCGCCGGCCCGGCTACGGCCTGCGCGGACAGAACATGGCGTCGATGGACCTCGGCCACATCGTGCGCAGCGGCTCCGACTCCGACGCCCCGGGGACCGAGGACACCGGCGAGGAGTACGATCTGGTGGTCGTCGGGGCGGGCATCGCCGGGCTGGCCACCGCCTACGTCTACGATCGCGAGCGGGGCGGCCGCTCGCGCATCCTCGTCCTCGACAACAACGACGAGTTCGGCGGTCACGCCCGGCGCAACACGTTCGAGGTCGACGGGCAGACCCTCATCGCCCACGGCGGAACCTATGCGCTCGAGGAGGTGGAGGAGGCGCCGCCCGCCGCCCAGGCGCTGCTGAGCGACGTCGGCGTCGACGTCGCGCGGCTGCGGGCCTATCGCGACGAGCGCATCTATCCCCAGCTGGGCCTGTCGCGCGCGATCTTCTTCGACCCGAGGCACTACCCCGGCATCGAGCCGACCTGGGTCGACAAGTTCTACGACACCCGGTACGAGGCGTTCTTCGCCAAGGCGCCCATCCCGGAGGCGGCCCGGCGCGAGCTCGTCAAGCTGTACACCACCCGGAGGAACTACCTGCCCGGCGTCGCCGACAAGGAGGGCGCCCTGGCCGGGATGAGCTGGGAGCACTTCATCCGCGAGGTCATGGGGCTCGGCGATCAGGCGCTGCGCTTCGCCGACCTCTACGCCGCCGATCTGGTCGGGCTCGGCTGCGACGCCATCTCCGCGCTGAAGGGCTTCTGGTACGGGCCCGGGTTCTTCGGGATGGGCGGGACCGGCTTCCGCGAGAAGGACGGCATCATCCAGTACGCCTACGATGCGTCCTATCGCTACCCGGACGGCAACCACACCGTCGCCCGCCACTTCCTGAAGAAGCTGCTGCCCGGATCGATCGAGGGCGAGGACACCATGGAGGGCGTCTTCAACGGCCAGATCCGGACCGACCGGTTCGATCTCGCCGACAACCAGAAGCGCCTCCGCCTCCGCGCCGCCGCCGTCCGGGTGGCGCACGAGGGGCCCAGCCACGCCACCGCCGTCACCGTCGACTACGTCCAGCCGGATGGCCGCACTCGGCGGGTCCGGGCCCGCGGCGCCGTGGTCGCCGCCTGGGGCATGGTCGCCAAGCGCATCGTCCCCGAGCTGGGCGCCGCGCAGCTCGAGGCGCTCGAGCAGTACCACTACTGCGCCTGCCTCTACATCAACGTGGTCCTCCGCCACTGGCGCCCGATCGCGGAGATTGGCGCGTTCTCGATGCAGCTGCCCGGCGGCTACTGCACCTGGATGGAGATCGCCGATCCGCTGTCGGTGGGCAGCTACCGGCCCAGCTACGGGCCCGACAACCCGACGGTGCTGTCGATGTACAAGTACCTCTACACCAGGGGCCTCCCGCCGGTGGAGCAGATGCGGAAGGCCCGCCGCGAGATCGAGCACAAGACCTTCGCCGAGCACGAGCGAGAGATCCGCTCCGAGCTGCGGCTCCTGTTCGGCCCGTGGGGGTTCGACCCCGCCAAGGACATCCTGGCGATCACCGTCAACCGCTGGGGACACGCGTACAACTTCTTCCCGCCGACCGCCGACCACGCCGCTCCGTACGAGCTCGGTCGCCAGGCCCTCGGGCGCATCTCGTTCGCCGGGGCCGACGCCGGCGGCATCCCGTGGACCATGGCCGCCCTCGACCAGGGCAACCGCGCCGCGCTCGAGCAGCTCCGGCTGACCTGAGCGAGCGCGCGGTCAGGTCAGATCAGAGCGGCGCGCCGGGATCGATCTGATGATCGCCGGCCACGGCGACGTCCTGGAGGTGCCCGGTGGAGCCGACCACGAACAGTCGGTACTGGCCGGACAGCGGCGAGAAGACGCCGCTCTCGGCTGACCAGCTCGACCGCATCGCCACCCGCGCGACCAGGTGGGTCCCGGCCGGCACCCGCAGCTGGATCCAGTCGATCCGATCGAGCGAGTCCGAGCTGGCGACCACGGCGCCGTCGGCGCGCGCGATCTCGAGGTCGAAGTCGTCGGTCAGCTGGCGCCAGCCGGGCGCCAGGGCGGGGGTCGCGAACTCCACCGCCGACGCGGTGAACAGGATCGACATCGCCTGGGGCAGGAACAGGAGGGCCGACTCCGGCACCACCGCGATGGTCACCAGCTGCGCGTCGACCGAGTCGAACGGGTACTCGTCGACCTGGTCGACCGCGAGGTCGCCCTGCACCATGAAGGAGGTGTCGTTCCCCTCCATCTCCTGGGCGTGGTCGGCGTCGTAGTTCTCGAACAGCTCGTAGGTGCGAACCTCGTCGCCGTCCCACGGCACCGCGATCGCCCGCTGGATCTCGTCGCCGTCGCGGTAGTTGCCGTCGGAGTCGGCGGTGAGGCCGTGCGCGCCGACCGGACCGAGCGGGCCGAGCGGGCCGAGCGGACCGAGCGGGCCGAGCGGGCCGAGCACCGCGAACAGGCCGCCGCCCTCCAGCTGCGGCCCGAAGTCGCCGATCGAGGGGAGCTCGTCGCGGTAGGCCTCACCGAGCGGTCCGTTCGCCCCGAGCGGACCGCCCGCGTCGAGCGGTCCGTCGAGCGCGTCCAGCTCGTCCGACCAGCCGGCCCAGGGCAGCGCCCCGTCGCCGCTCACGTAGACGCTCGGGTTCCAGGCGTCCTGGCCGACCGGGCCGAGCAGCGCCAGCGGACCCCACGGGCCGATCGGCCCGTAGAACCCGAGGCAGCTCATCGGGCGCAGGTACACCTCGGGGGCGAGGAGGTCGCCGGTGAACATCTCCTCGACCGCGGGCTGGACCGAGGAAAGATCGTCGGACAGCGACGCCGCGCTCGACGCGGTGACGACCAGCGCGCCGCCCGGATCGCCGACCCCGTCGGCCTTGCCGCCGCCGCCGCCGCCGCTGCCCGCGCCGTCGTCGCCGACAGCGGGCCCGCCCTGGGCGCAGGCCACCGCGCCGGCGAGCGCGAGCGCCACCGCGCCGCCGCGAAGCATGCTGGACGCGCGCCTCACGCTGCCTGCTCCTGCTCGCGCGAGCGCTCCGCCGACGGCGCGCGGCTCGCGGCCGGGTCCGTGGTCGGCGCGAGGAGGAGCAGCCCGGCCAGGAGCGCGAGGAAGCCGCCGCCGATGATGCCGATGCAGTGGCCCAGCGACAGGCCGGTCCGGTCGTGCAGGTACGGGATGGCGGGCACCACGAACGCGGCCATGATCGCGCCCACGTGGTACGCGATGCCGACGCAGCGCGCGCGCACGTCGGCCGGGAACATGTCGGTCAGGAACACCGGCACCACCCCGGCGAAGCCGACCCCGAACACCCCACCCAGGAACGCGCCGAGGGCGAGCAGCGAGGGCAGGGCGCCCACGTAGAGCGGCAGCACCGGCAGCATGAGCAGGGCCGGCAGCGCCACCGCCACCTTCACCCCGTAGCGGCGGGCGGCCCAGCCGCACGCGATCGCGCCGGCCATCATCCCGAGGTTGAAGATCGACATGAGCGGCCAGCGGTCGGCCGGGCCCATGCCGTGGTCGAGCGCCAGCATGAGCGTGTACGAGGTGGTGAGCCCGTAGTAGACGCCGAAGCCGAGCCCCATCGTCAGACACGACGCGACCAGCTTGCCGAGGACGCCGGCCTCGCGCAGCGTCCGCGGCCGCGTGCGCGCGCTCCGGGCCAGCCGCTTCTGCTCGACCCACTCGGCGCTCTCGGGGACCAGGTAGCGGATCGGCAGCGCCAGGAGCGCGGGCGCGACCGCGACCAGGAACAGCCCGCGCCAGCCCCACGCCGGCACGACCACCGCCGAGGCCAGCGCAGCCAGGAGGAAGCCGATCGCCCAGCTGCCCTGCAGGATGCCCGAGGCGATGCCGCGGCTGCGGGCCGGCCAGTTCTCCATCGCCAGCGTCGACCCGGCGGTCCATTCGGCGCCCATGCCGAAGCCGAACAGGGTGCGGAAGACCAGCACCCACAGGAAGCTGGGCGCGAACGCGACCAGCCCGTCGAACACCGCGAACCAGACCAGGGACAGCATGAGCGGCAGCTTGCGTCCCCACCGGTCCGCCATCCAGCCGGCCACCACGCTGCCGAGCAGGCGCACCAGCAGGGTCAGGGTCAGCGAGCCGAGCGCCGAGGTCGGGCTGACGCCGAACTCCTTGGCGATCTCGGGGACGACGATGAGGTAGATGGTGAAGTCGAACGCGTCGAGGACCCAGCCCAGCCACGCGGCGAGGAAGGCCATCCACTGGGGGCGGGTCGGCTCGCGCCACCAGGCCGAGTGCCGGCGCGTGCGCTTCATCGCGCCGGTCGGCCCGGTCGGGTCGCGCCTGGTCGCGGCGGTCATGGCATCGCCCTCCGCGCGACCGCGTCGCGCCCCTCGATCTCGTCGAGGAACGCGGTGACCTCCTCGATCACCCGGCCTGGTTGATCGAGGGTGGCGAGGTGGCCCGAGTCGTCGATCTCGCGCAGGCGGGCATCGCCGAGCCGCACCACGTAGGACTCCTTTTCGGCCGCGGTCGTGTAGTCGCGCTCGGAGGCGAGCACCAGGACCGGGCAGGCGACCTCGGACAGGCGATCGACCACGCTCCATCCGATGAGCCCGATGGTCGCGCGCCGGTACGCGCTCCGATCGTTGGCGGCGATGGTGCGCTCGAACGCGGCGCGCCGCGCGGCCTGGTCCGGCCGGGGGAACAGGCGCGGCCCGAGCACCTCGGCGAAGCGGCGCGGCCCGAACAGCGTCACCACCGCGAGCCGCTGGGCGATGGCCACCGCCGCGCGCAGCGTCCTCGGGATCATCTCCGGCCCGCTGTTGATGACGACCAGGCTGCGGACCAGATCGGGCCGCGACACCGCCAGCTGGAAGCCGATCATGCCGCCCATCGACAGGCCGACCACGTGCAGCGCGGTCAGCCCGAGCTGATCGCACAGCGCGGCGACGTCGCGCGCGAACAGCGGCACGCCGTAGGCGCCGGCCGGCTTGTCGCTGCGGCCGTGCCCGCGGATGTCGGGGATGATGCAGCGGTGCCCGGCCGCGAGGTCGGGCGCGACCAGCTCCCACTCGTTTCCGGTCGAGCCGAGCCCGTGAAGCAGGAGGACCGGGGTGCCGCTGCCGGTGTCCTCGTAATGGAGAGCGTGGTTGTCGATGCGAGCAACGGCCATGGAAATCTCCGCGAGATATTTACAGAACGATCGTTCGTTCAGAAGACTCTTGCAAGCCGGAAATGAGCATGTTACGTAGATTTTACGAGCGAACGTTCGTTCAGGAAGAGACGGTTCATGCCCCGCACCTTTCCGTCCGGCCTCACCAGCAAGAAGGCTCTCTTGCCGCCATCGGCGGGCGGGGACGGCACCCGGCGGCGGATCCTCGAGGTCGCGCTCCAGCTGTTCGCGCGCGACAGCTTTCACGGCGCGTCGATCCGCGACCTGGCCCGCGCGCTCGAGCTCCAGCCGAGCGCGCTCTACGCCCACTTCTCGTCCAAGGAGCACGTCCTGGCCGAGCTGGTCCGCGCCGGCCACGAGGTCCACCTCGACAGCGTGCGCGGCGCGCTGCTCGCCGCCGGCGCCGATCCGGTCGATCAGATGAAGGCGATCGTCCGCGCTCACGCCCGCTTCCACGCCGGCTATCCGCACCTGGCGATCGTGGTCAACGAAGAGCTGCACGCGCTGCCGGCCGAGCTGGCCGCGCCGGCGGTGGCGCTGCGCGGCCAGGCGACCGCGCTCATGGTCGACGTCGTCCAGCGCGGCATCGACATGGGCCGCTTCAAGCCGACCCACGCGGCCGCGGCGGCCGCCGCGATCGGCGCCATGGGCCTCCGCATCCCCTACTGGCACGACCCGTCGTCCGACCTCGACAGCGAGCAGCTGGCCGAGGTCCAGGTCGATCTGGTGCTCCGCATGCTCGGAGGGGCGTGAGTGAAGAGCACGATGCAGGACGGCGAGCTGACCGTCGCGAGCCTGTTTCGCCACGGTGCCCGGGTGCACGGCTCGAGTCAGGTGGTGACCGCGCGCGAGGGCGGCGTCACCCGCGCGTCGTTCGCCGAGGTGGCCGGGCGGGCGGCGCGGCTGGCCTCCGCCCTGCAGCGGCTCGGCGTCGGCCCGGGTGATCGGGTCGCGACCTTCGCCTGGAACACCCAGGAGCACCTCGAGGCCTACCTGGCGGTGCCGTGCCTCGGCGCGGTGCTGCACACCGTCAACATCCGCCTGGCCGCCGCCGAGATCGCCGAGATCATCCGCCACGCCGAGGACCGCGTCCTCATCGTCGACCACACTCTGCTCGATCGGATCGCGCCGCTCCTGCCCGAGCTCCCCACCGTCGAGGCCTTGATCGTCATCGGGGAGACCACCGGCGGCATGGCCGGCGCGCTTCGCTACCACGACCTGGTCGCGGCCGCCGCCCCGCTCGAGGCGTGGCCCCAGCTCGACGAGTACGCGGCGGCCGGGCTCTGCTACACCAGCGGCACCACCGGCACCCCCAAGGGCGTCGCCTACAGCCACCGCTCGGTCTACCTCCACTCGCTGACCCTGCTCGCCGCCGACGTGTTCGGCCTCGGCGAGCGCGATCGAGTGCTGCCGGTGGTCCCGATGTTCCACGCCAGCGCGTGGGGCTTCCCGTACGCCGCGTGGATGGCCGGCTCCGACCTGGTGCTGCCCGGCCGCGCGCCCCAGGCCGCCTCGCTGGCCCGGCTCATCGCCGATGAGAAGCCGACCGTGGCGGCGGCGGTCCCGTCGATCTGGATCGATCTCATGCACCACGGCGAGGCCGAGCCGCTCGACCTCGCCTCGCTCCGGCTCATCGCGTGCGGCGGCGCCGCCGTCCCGCTCTCGCTGATGAAGTGGTACCAGGAGCGCCACCGGGTCCCGCTCATCCAGGTGTGGGGGCTGACCGAGACCAGCCCGATCGCGGCGGTGTCGCTGCCGCCGGCCGACGCCGATCCATCGGATCCATGGGCCTGGCGGAACCGCACCGGCCGCGTGATCCCCGGCGTCGAGCTGCGCCTCACCGACGATCGCGGCGTCGAGTTGCCCTGGGACGACGCCTCGGTCGGCGAGATCGAGGTGCGCGGCCCGTGGGTGACCGGCGAGTACTACCGGGACGATCAACCGGACAAGTTCGCCGACGGCTGGTTCAAGACCGGGGATCTCGGGCGGGTGGACTCGCGCGGCTACATCCAGATCACCGACCGGATCAAGGACGTCATCAAGTCGGGCGGCGAGTGGGTCTCGTCGATCGCGCTCGAGAACGCGCTCGTCGCCCACCCCGGGGTCCAGGAGGCCGCCATCATCGGCGTGGCCGACCCGCGCTGGCAGGAGCGCCCGCTCGCGTGCGTGGTCCTGCGCGACGGCGCCGAGGTCGCGCCGGCCGCGCTGCGCTCCCACCTGGCCGCCCACGTGGTGCGCTGGTGGATCCCGGAGCGCTGGGTCTTCACCTCGAAGATCCCGCGCACCAGCGTCGGGAAGATCGACAAGAAGGAGCTGCGGCTCCTGTACCAGAACGGCCGGCTCGGGCGGGTCGTGACGGCGCGCGACACCGTGGAAGAGTAGAGGAGGGTCTCATGAGGCTCGTGATCTCCGGTGCAGTGGTCTACTTGCTCGCGGCGGCGACCGGGCCTCGCCTGGCCACCGCGCAACCGCCGCCGTCGGCGCCCGGGCTCGGCAACGCGTCCGCCTCCGCCGCCCCGGGGGCGCCGCCAGCCGGCACGCCCGCCGATGCCGGACCGACCTCGTCGTCGGCCGCTCCGGCGCCGGCCACGGTCGAGCGCCAGGCGCCTCCGGTCGCGACCGGCAATGTGAGCGGCCGGGTGCGCGCCAAGGACGGCACGCCGGTGGTCGGCGCCACGGTCTCGGATCCTGCGTCGGGCAGCGCCGCCATCAGCGAGGAGGGCGGCCGCTTCGTCCTGTCGGGCCTCCCCGCCGGACGCCATCAGCTGACCGTCGACGCGGTCGGCTTCGGCTCGATCGGCCTCACCGTCGACGTCCCGGCCGGCGCGGTGGCCGCGGTCGACGCCACCCTCGGTGAGATCACCCTGGTCGGCGAGGAGATCGTCATCACCGGCCTTCGCACCCCCGAGAAGCGCCTCGATTCGCCGGTCAACGTCGAGGTCATCTCGGAGAAGGACATCCAGCGCACCGGCAGCGGCTCCTACCTGGCCGCCCTGTCCAACGTGAAGGGCCTCGACTTCGCGAGCTCGGGCATCGGTGATCAGCGCATCTCGGCCCGAGGGTTCACCACCCAGTTCAACTCGCGCATGCTGACCATGCTCGACGGCCGCCTGGCCCAGCTGCCCGGCAACGGGCTGCCGCAGGGCAACTTCCTGCCGGCCACGCCGCTCGACATGAAGGCGATCGAGGTCGTCATCGGTCCGGCCTCGGCGCTGTACGGGCCCAACGCTCACACCGGCGTGGTCAACGTGGTCACCAAGACGCCGTGGGACCAGTCCGGGGCCGGCCTGGTGGTGCGCGGCGGCAGCAACAACCTCATGGGCGGCGCGGCCCGCGTGGCCGGCACCGTGGCCAGGGACTTCGGCTGGAAGCTCAACGCCGAGTACTCGCACGCCGACGACTTCGAGCCCTCGCGGACGCGCAGCGTGGTCGGCGCCGACGGCGTCCGCCGATCGCCTCACTTCTACGGCACCGACGTGGCCGCCCCGGGGGCGACGGCGACCCCGGTCTTCGAGGGCGATCTGGTCGGCGACTACGAGGTGGAGTCGGCCAAGGCCGACGGCAGCCTGTACTACCGCTTCGCCGACGACTGGCAGGCCAAGGGCAGCTATGGCTTCTCGCAGAGCACCGGCGTCGCGCTGACCAACGCCGGGCGCAACCACATCCGCGACTGGCAGGTCCAGTACCAGGCGCTCCAGGTCACCGGCGGCGGCGTGTTCGCCCAGGTCACTCGCACCGCCAGCGACGCCGGCAAGACCTACCCGATCAACAACCTGGCCCCGCTGGTGGCGGCCATGGGCGGCGCCGACGCCCTGACGGAGCAGCAGCTCGAGGACCTGCGCCGGTCGATCCTGTTCGTCGACAAGAGCCAGATGATCGACTCGGACCTCCAGTATCACCGTGCGCTCGGCAAGCTGAAGGGCACCGTCGGCGGCCAGGTGCGGTCGTACATGCCGAAGTCGGAGGGCTCGTACCTGTCCGACGCCGACGAGGACATCCAGGCCACCGAGCTGGGCGGCTACGCCCAGCTCGACTACTCGCTGTTCCAGGAGCGGCTGCGCCTGGTCGGCGCCGGCCGGCTCGATCATCACTCCGACTACGACACCCAGCTCAGCCCGAGCGCGACCGCGGTCTACGAGGTGGCGCCGCTGCACAACGTCCGCGCGGGCTATCAGCGCGCGTTCAAGTCGCCGACCATCCTCGAGAACTATCTGCTGATCAACAGCATCCTGGTCGGCAACCGGACCGGCTTCGACATCCGCGACGCCGACGGCGCCACGGTCGCGACGATCGATCCGCTGGCGCCGGAGTCGGTCAACTCGTTCGAGGTCGGCTACAAGGGCGTGTTCGCCAGCCGTCTCTTCGTCGAGGCCGTGGCCTACAACTCCTTCTACCAGAACTTCATCAGCGCGCTGACCCAGCAGACCAACCCGGGCTCGATGGATCCGGCGGTGCCACCGACGTTCGGCTACTACCCGGACGGCACCATCGTCGGCGAGGGCACGCCGGGGGCCGGCACGCTCTTCACCTATGTCAACTTCGGCGAGGCCACGGTGCGCGGCTTCGACCTCGGCGCCACGTTCCTGCCGATCGACGGCGTCGAGCTGTCGGGCAGCACGTCGTACATCGATCTGGCCGACTTCTCCGCCGGCGACAGCCCGCAGAAGGACCTCCTGCTCAACGTGCCGACCTTCAAGCTCAAGGGGGCGGTGACGGTGTCGGGCCTCGGGCTGGACGGCTACTACGTGCGGGTCGGCGCCCGCTATCACAACGCCTACGACTTCGAGTCCGGCTACTGGAGCACCGCGAAGTTCGGCAAGGTCCCGGCCGGCGTGGTGACCGACCTCGGAGCCGGCTACGAGTTCCGCGACACCGGCGTGTCGCTCTCGGCTACGGTGTCGAACCTGTTCGCCAGCAGGGATCCGGACGTCCTCGGCGTGCCGGTCCCCGGCCGCTTCGCCTTCCTCCAGCTCGGCTACACCTTCAACGGTCTGGCTTACTGAGGTCCCCATGCGCAGAGCCGCCTCCGCCGCCGCCCTCCTGATCCTCGTGTCCTGCGCCTCCGATCAACAGGAAACCGTGGAGAGCGCGTCGGCGGCGGTGACCCTGCAGCCGGTCACCGGGTTCGGCAGCAACCCGGGCAACCTCCAGATGTTCATCTACGTGCCGGCCGGGCTGCCGTCGGGCGCGCCGCTGGTGGTGGCGATGCACGGGTGCACGCAGTCGGCCAGCGTGTACGCCACCGAGACCGAGTGGCACGTGCTGGCCGATCGCCACCGGTTCGCGGTGGTCTTCCCGCAGCAGCAGAACGGCAACAACCCGAGCGGCTGCTTCAACTGGTTCGAGCCGGGCGACATCGCGCGAGGGCAGGGCGAGGCGCTCTCGATCAAGCAGATGGTCGACACCATGAAGTCGACCGTCGGCTCCGATCCGTCGCGGGTCTACGTCACCGGCATGTCGGCCGGTGGCTACATGGTCGAGGTGATGATGGCGGCCTACCCCGACGTCTTCGCCGGCGGCGCGGTCAACTCGGGCGGGGCGTACGGGTGCGCCAGCGACCTCACCAGCGCCTTCTCGTGCCAGGGCGGGAACGCCAACAAGACCCCGCAGCAGTGGGGCAACCTGGTCCGCAACGCCTTTCCCGGCCACACCGGTCCGTACCCGCGGCTGGTGGCCTTCCACGGCGCCTCCGACGCGCTGGTCAATCCTGCCAACCTGCAGCAGTCGGTCGATCAATGGAGCAACGTGCTCGGGATCGACGGGACCGCCGACGTGAGCGAGACGTTCCGCACCGCCACCCACAAGGTCTATCGCGACGGCAGCGGTGGCTCGATGATCGAGACCTATCTCCTGGCCGGGGTCGGCCACGCGCTCACCGTCGATCCCGGCACCAACGTCGACCAGGGCGGGGCGACCGGGGCATTCGCCGAGGACCACGACATCTGGGCGTCGTACTACTCGGCCCGGTTCTGGGGCCTGCTCGACGACGGCGGCGGCGACCCGCCCGACGGCGGCGGTGGCAATGGCGACACCACGCCGCCGACGGTGAGCGTGACCGCGCCAGCCGCCGGCGCGACGGTGAGCGGCACGATCGCGGTCAGCGCCAGCGCGAGCGACGACGTCGGAGTCACCCGGGTCGAGCTCCGCGCCGACGGCGCGCCGATCGGCTCCGACACGACCGCGCCGTACGGCGTCTCGCTCGACACCCGGACCCTGTCGAACGGGCCGCACACGCTGTCGGCGGCGGCCGTCGACGCGGCCGGCAACACCGGCGTATCGGTCGGCGTCGGCGTCACGGTCGCGAACGGCGGCGGCGGATCGTCGGTGGTCGAGACGTTCTCGGCCGCGTCGGGCCCCGACAACCCGGGCTGGACGCCGGGGACCTGGACCCTGGACGCGACCCGCGACGCGACCGGCACCGCCGGATCTCGCTCGCTCACCGCCACCGCGCAGACCCAGTTCAACACGGTCACCCGGACGGCGACCTGGGCCGGCATCGCGCTCGGCGCCGCGCCGCGGCTCGCCTACGCCCGCCAGCTGTCCCTGTCCGGCGCCAACCTGTTCGCCAGCGCCAGCTTCCGCGTCATCGTCAACGACGGCGCCGACCACATCGTCGACAGCCAGACCCGGACCGGCTTCGGCAGCTACACCGAGTCGAGCTGGACCACGCGCGCGGACATCGACCTCGCCGCCTACGCCGGCAAGACCGTGACGCTGACCCTGGTCGTCACTGCCACCGACAGCGCCTCCATCGTGACGCGCGCCCAGGCCTGGGTCGATCAGATCGACATCCACTGACTGCCGTCAAGCGATCCTTGACATGAGGCCAGTCGTCAACTAAACATTGACGCATGAAGCTCGGCAACCCGCTCAACCGCTCCCTGTCCGCGGCGCTGTCGCTCATCTCGCTCAGCGTCGCCCTCATCGCCGTCTGCCTCGGGCTCGGATCCGGCTCGCTCGGGGTCGCCCCGACCGTGGTCCTGATCGCGGCCCAGCTGGTGGCGCTCGCCGCCATCGGGGTCCTCATCGCGGTGCTCCGCGCCGAGGCGGAGCGAGTGAAGGCCGAGGTCGAGCAAGGCCGATGAGCGCGGCCCTCGACGACGACGAGATCGCGGCCATCCGCCACGCCGTCGAGCAGGCGGTCCTCGCCGGGGCCGGTGATCTGCGAGACGCGCTCGAGCGCGAACCGGCCGCCTTCCTCCGCCTGCTGGCCGCCGCCCAGATCGGCGCGCACCAGGCCGACGAGCTCCTCCACGCCGCGGTCGCCGGCGCCCGGCGAGCCGGCCAGAGCTGGGACGCGATCGGCGGCGTGCTCGGGGTGACCCGGCAGGCGGCCCAGCAGCGGTTCAAGACCGCCCCGGCGGAGCCGGCCGGGCCGCACCGCCGGGTCCTGACCGGCGTGCACCTGTTCAACGAGGCGCGCATCCTCGACCAGGAGGGCCGGCGAGGCTTTCACCTGGTCGACTTCGGAGCGCTCTACCTGGTGGTCGAGGCGTCGGCCCAGCAGTGGAAGCACCGGCGCATGCTCGGCGGCACGCCCGCCCGCGAGAAGCGCCTGCGCGCCGAGGGCTGGATCCCGGTCGGCAGCTGGTTTCCGTTCCAGTACTTCAAGCGCCCGCTGGGGGTGCCGGCGGCCGATTCGCTTCCCTGAGCGGCCCGGGCGGGCGCATCCTCGATCCATGTCGATCCGATGGCCGATCGCGGGTGCGCTCCTGGTCGCCAACCGCGTCGACGACGCCTCGCAGACGGCGATCGCCGAGCTGCCGGCGGAGGCGCTCCAGTGTCGGTGACGATGATCGATGTGGCGCCGGGCCTGTGGATCTGGCGGGTCAGCCACCCGGGCTGGCATGAGCGCTGCGACTGGGAGCCGGTGGTGACCTCGACGTGCGTCGAGTCGGGCGGTGTGACCCTGGTCCTCGATCCGCTGGCCCCGCCCTCCGACGCGACCGCGCTGTGGGAGCGGCTCGACGCCCGACCGCCGGCCGCGGTCGTGGTCCAGAAGCCGGATCACGTCCGCCACGTCGACCGGTTCGTGCAGCGCTACCAGGCCCGAGCGTTCGGCCCGCGCCTGTTCTGGCGCGACGACATCCCGCAGACCGATCTCGAGCCGATCGAGCCGGGCACCCTGCTGCCCGGCCTCCTGCTCGCGCTCCACGACGGGCGCGACCGGGCCGAGACCCCGCTGTGGCTGCCCGAGCAGCGCACGCTGGTGTTCGCCGACGCGCTGACCGAGCGAGCCGGCCAGCTGCGCGTGTGGGGCACGCCCTGGCACCAGGAGCGCGCGCTGCCCGCCCTGCGCAAGCTGCTCGAGCTCCCGTTCGAGCGCGTCATCATCTCCCACGGCGAGCCGGTCCACGACCGCGCCGCTTACCAGCGCGCCCTCGAGCAGCTGCCCTGGACCGGGGCCTGATCGGGTCCCAGGGAAGCTCGTAGGGTCCCCTGGAGGTGAGTCCGGAGCGGGCTGCCCGGGCCGGGCGGCTTGACGCGGCGCGGCTTGCAGGTCACATTCCTTGTAGTGAATCTAGATTCACGCAAGAGACGCCGGGTTCAGCCGATGCGCGACCGCGTCCGTCAGACGGTCTCGGACGGGATCCTGGACGCCGCCGAGGAGGTCGTGGCCGAGCGCGGCCTGCACGGGGCCGGCATGGCGGTCATCGCCGGCCGGGCCGGGGTGGCGGTGGGCACGGTCTACAACCACTTCGAGGACCGCGACAGCCTGATGCGGGCGCTGTTCCGGGCGCGGCGGGCGGTCATCTCGCCCGCGATCGCCGCGCTCGGCCAGGCTCACTCGAGCGGGCCGTTCGAGGCGCGGCTGCGCGGGTTCGCCGCCGACGTGATGGGGCTGTTCGAGCAGCACCGCCGCTTCGTCAAGGTCGCCCTCGAGGCCGAGCACCTCAAGGCGGAGGGTGCCCGGGCAGGGCGCCCGGTGATGAACGCGATGGCGGAGGCCGCGCGCGACATCCTGGCCGCCGGCGCCGCCGAGGGCATGGTCGCGGCCGGCGATGTGGATCGGCTGGCCCGCCTGCTCCTGGGCGCGATCCGCGGCCTCTTGCTCTACCGGCTGCAGGCGGGCGGGGCGTTCACCGAGGACGCCGACCTCCTGGTGCAGGTGTTCCTGCACGGGGTCGAGGCGGGCAAGGGTCGGCCATGACCGGATCGTCGAGCGCCGCGGGCAACAAGTGGATGGTGACGGTCTCGATCGCGTTCGGGTCGCTGATGGCGACCATCGACTCGTCGATCGTGAACGTGGCGGTGCCGGTGCTGCGCGGCGAGCTGGGCGCCTCCATCCAGGAGATCACCTGGGTCAGCACCGCGTACATGATCGCGATGGTGCTGGTCATGCCGCTGACCGGCTTCCTGGGCGCGTTCTTCGGCCAGAAGCGGCTCTACATCGCCTCCCTGATCCTGTTCGTGGTCGGCTCGGCGCTGTGCGGGATGGCCCGCTCGCTCGAGGCGCTCATCTTCTTCCGCGTGCTGCAGGGCCTGGGCGGCGGGGCGCTGCAGCCGACCCAGCAGGCGATCCTGCGCCAGACCTTTCCCCCGCGCGAGCAGGGGATGGCGATGGCCATCTTCACCATGGTCATCCTGATCGGCCCGGCGATCGGGCCGGTCCTGGGCGGCTGGCTGACCGACAACTACAGCTGGCCGTGGATCTTCTACATCAACCTGCCGGTCGGCCTGGTCGGCATCTTCATGTCGTGGCGCAACGTGCACGAGCCGGACGACGTCCGCGTGTCCAACCGGGCGCGGGCCGAGTCGCAGCGCGGCCACATGGACTGGGCCGGCATCGCGCTCATGACCATCGGCGTCGGCGCGCTCCAGTACATGTTCGAGGAGGGGCCGCAGGAGGACTGGTTCGAGTCGGGGGCGGTGATGGTGGCCGCGTTCCTGGCCGCGGTCGGGCTGATCGCGTTCGTCATCCGCGAGCTCACCGCCACCGCGCCGGTGGTCAACCTGCGCCTGTTCCGCGACCCGGCCTTTGCCGCGGCCAACGCGGTCGGCATGGCGATGATGGCCATGTTGATGGGCAGCATGTTCCTCCTGCCGGTCTTCATGCAGGAGCTCCAGCGACTGCCGGCCACCGACGCGGGCCTGGCGCTCATCCCGCGCACGATCGCCATGATGATCCTCTCCCCGATCGTCGGTCGGCTCTACAACCGGGTCGGGCCGGCCCTGCTCATCGCGTTCGGGGTGCCGCTGTTCATGGTCGGGTCGTGGCAGCTCGGCCACGTCACCTCGCTGACCTCGAGCGAGCAGCTCATCGTGCCGCTCGCGCTCACCGGCGGCGGCATCGCCTGCCTGTTCGTCCCGCTCAACACCGCGGCGCTGGCGTCGATCCCGCGCCCGCTCCTGGCCGACGCCGCCGGGCTCAACACGTTCCTCCGCCAGATCGGCGGTTCGATCGGCCTCACCATCTTCGCCAACATGTTCACCCGCTACAGCACGATCGCGCGCACCGCGCTCGCCAACCAGGTGAGCGTCCTGCGCCCCGAGGCGGCCGGGCCGCTGCCGGCGGTGGCCGCGCGGGTGGCCCGCGAGGGGACGGTGATCGGCTTCGAGCGCACGTTCCTCCTGCAGGCGGTGCTGTTCCTGTTCCTCCTGCCGCTCCTCTATTTCCTGCGGTCGCCGCGCGCCCCCGACGGCGCCCCGAACGCGCCCGTCATTCACGCGGAGTAGTCACGTCATGGAACCCATCGCCAGTCAGAACGACCTCCTCTCCCGCCGCCGCAAGATCCGGCGGGCCTACCTCGCGCTCGCCGCCGCGGCGCTGGCCGCGATCGGGGTGTACGGCGGCTACCGGCTGTGGACCCGCGGCCGGGTGTCGACCGACGACGCCGTGGTCGACGCCGACGTGGTGCCGCTCTCGCTCCAGGTGGGCGGCGTGGTGCGCGAGGTCAAGGTGCACGACCACCAGCGCTTCGCCCGCGGCGACGTCCTGGTCGAGCTCGACCCGGCCGATTACCAGGTGCGGGTGCGCGAGGCCGAGGCCGACCTGGCCGCGGCGCGCGCCGCGGCGGCCGCGGCCACCGCCCAGGTCCGCATCGTCGCGGCCTCATCGTCGGGCGGCCTGTCGAGCGCGCGCGCGCAGCTGGTCGGATCCGGCGCCGGCGTGAAGTCGGCCCGCGCCCAGATCGACGCGGCCAGCGCGGCGGTGGCCCGGGCCGAGGCCGAGGCGCGCGAGGCCGGCACCGGCCTGACCCGCGTGCGCAACCTCATCGCCAAGGAGGCCGCCACCACCGAGGAGCTCGAGGCGGCCGAGACCGCGAGCGCGGCGGCGACCGCGGCGGTGGCGGCGGCCCGCGCCCAGCTGGCCGGGGCGCGCGAGCAGGAGCGCGGCGCCCACTCGCGCGTGGCCGAGGCGGCCGGGCGGGTCGAGTCCACCGGCGCCACCGACGCGCAGGTGGCCGCGGCGCAGGCCCAGGCCGACGGCGCCGCCGCGCGCGTCTCGCTGGCCGAGGCCAGCCTGGACCAGGCCCGCCTGCAGCTGGCCCGCACCCACCTCATCGCGCCGCGCGATGGCATCGCCTCGCAGCTGGCGGTGCGAGCCGGCCAGAACGTGGCCGCTGGCCAGCTCGCCCTCGAACTGGTCCCGCCCGCCACCTACATCATGGCGCAGTTCAAGGAGACCGAGGTCGGCCCGGTCCGCCCGGGCCAGCCAGTCGACATCGACGTGGACTCGATGCCGGGACGCGAGCTCCACGGCGTGGTCGACAGCATCTCGCCGGCGACCAGCTCGCGCTTCGCGCTGCTCCAGCCCGACAACGCCTCGGGCAACTTCGTCAAGGTGGTCAAGCGAGTGCCCGTGAAGATCCGCTGGTCGGAGACCGACATCGACGCCGCGCTCCGCCCCGGCATGTCAGCCGAGGTCACCGTCCACACCGACTGAGCTCCCGATCGTCACCCTCGTCTTCGTCCAGCCGACGTCTTGACGTTTCTTGAAATGTCATGAAAGATGTCCGGGTGAAGGCAAAGAAGTTCGCGACCCAGCTCGACCCGGTCGTCCTGGGGCGGCTGCGCCGCTTCGCCAGGCAAGAAGGACCGCAGCATCTCTCGGGTGGTGAACGACGCCGTCGCGGAATACCTCGATCGATCGGAGGTTCGCCCGGTCTTTCGCCGTGCCATGGATCAGGTGCTCGACGAGCACGGTGAGTTGCTCGAACGCCTGGCCCGGTGAAGAGCACCGTCTTTCTCACCCTCGAGGAGGTGCTTGTCCTCCACGCCGAGCTCGTCCGGCGTTTCGGCGGAAGCGGGGGCATCCGCGATCGCGGCCTCCTCGAGAGCGCCCTCGCCCGGCCGCGGACCGGCTACTACGAGACGCTCTCGCTCCAGGCGGCGGCGCTCCTGCAGAGCCTTTGCCAGAATCATGCCTTCATCGACGGCAACAAGCGCGTCGCGTTCGCCGCCACGGCGATCTTCCTCCGCATGAACGGCCACGACCTGATGGCGTCGGCCGACGACGCCGAGCACTTCCTCGTCGAGCGAGCCATCGTCGGACGAGCACCGCTGGACGAGATCGCGAGCTGGCTCGAGAGCCATCTTCGCCCGACGTAGATTGGTAGAGGAGGGTGAGCTCGGTAACGCCGAACCCCCGACCGACTCCATCTCCCCGGACGGTGCCTCATGCCCGTCGAGGAGGTTCTCATGCGCACGCTCGCGCTCGCCGTCGTCCCCGCCGTCGCCCTGGCCGCCGCCTGCTCCGGCGATCTTTCTGTCGACTCGCCCGACGAGACCGGCTCCTCCGACCGGCTCCCGGCTGCCGAGGACGACGACGATCCCGGCTGGGCCGCGTTCCTCGAGAGGGTGGTCCCGGGGTCACAGCCGGGCGTCTATATCGTCGAAGGGGATCTCCGGCTGCACGGCGAGCGCGAGCTGCGCGCCTACTACGACCATCACGCCCGCGGGACGCGCGCCAACGTGTCGTTCTTCGGCGGGCGGGACAACATCCAGCCGCTGAACCGCAAGCTGCGGCTGACGTACTGCGTCCAGGACAGCCTGGGCCGCGACCGCGACGACGTGGTCGACATGCTGGCCGTGGCGACGCTGGACTGGGAGCGGGCCACCGACGTCAACTTCATCCACCTGTCCGAGCACGACGACGACTGCGAGCCGGGCCGTCTGCCCGAGTCGGTCTTCTTCGCGGTGATCAAGGTGGACGGGACGTACAACGCGTCCGCCTTCTTCCCGGACTCTCCGGCGAGCGACCGGGTCCTCGAGATCACCGACGTCGGCCTCGACCGCTCCGAGGACGACGTGACCGGCACCCTCCGCCACGAGCTCGGCCACATCCTGGGCCTCCGCCACGAGCACATCCGCAACCCGATCGACTGCACCGACGAGGACACCTACGGGGACGGCCTGGGCAGCCGCGACCTCGGCCCATACGACGGCTCGTCGATCATGCACTACGACTGGTGCCCCGGCGCGATCGGTGACCGGGTGAACCTGTCCCGCTACGACGTCATCGCGATCAAGAACCTGTACTCGCTGCCGAGGGATCACTGGATCGGGCGGCTGCCCGGCTACTGGCACGAGACCGACTACGACTCCGACGGCCGCAAGGACATCTTCTGGATGCTCGAGAACACCGGCACCCAGCTCTGGGTCGGCCGGCCCGCGCCCGAGCTGTTCTTCAGCGGCGCCGACCCGGTCTTCCTCCGCGCGGAGAAGCCGATCCCCGGCATCTTCGGCGACTTCCACACCGGCTTCCTCACCTACGCCCAGGGGACCTCCTCCGACTGGCTGGTCGAGGCGACGGGCGACGGCTTCGACTACCTCACCTCGTCGAGGCCGATCGACGGCACCTTCCAGCCGCTGGTGGGCGACTTCGACGCCAACGGCTCCACCGATGTCTTCTGGTACCGGCCCGGCGATCACGCCGACTACCTGTGGCGGCCCAAGGGCAGCCCCGGATCGATCACCTTCACCAGCAGCGAGCTCGACGTGGACGGCTACTACCACCCGATCGTGCTCGACTACAACGACGACGACCTGAGCGACATCGTCTGGTACGACCCGTACTCGAGCTCCAGCCCGGTCTGGCGCGGCGCCGGCAACGGCACCTTCGCGGGGACGAGCGTGGACGCCGTGAGCAAGGGGCTGGCGGCGAGCGGCACGCCGTACCAGGCGCTGGTCGGCTACTTCAACGCCGACAGCTACCAGGACATCCTCTGGTACGCGGCCGGCGGGGCCCCCGACGCGCTCTGGCTGGGCGGCCCCGACGGCCCGGCGCAGTGGGTGCTTCCCCTCGAGATCAACGGCGCCTACAAGCCCTTCACCGGCAACTTCGTCGGCAACTCGCGGACCAGCATCTTCTGGTACCGCCCCGGCAGCGACTCCGACGTCCTGTGGACGTTCAACGCCGACGGCTCGCACCAGTCGATCGAGCAGAAGGTCGACGGCGACTACTCCCCCATCGTCGGCGACTTCGACGGCGACGCCCGCAGCGACATCCTCTGGTTCGCGCCGCACAGCGGCCAGAGCACGCTGTGGACCTCCACCGGCGGCGGCGCCTTCTCCCCGACCGGGCCGTGGGCCACGCCGGCCAACGGCTACCCGGTCGGCTACGGCCTCACGTACTGAGCGGGTCGTCTAGTGGCAGTTCGAGAACGTCAGGCTGCCCTTGATGACGAGGTCCCCGCTCGTGCAGTCGAGGGTGGCCTTGCCCTCCACGTTCTTCATCGATCCCTCCTGGTCCGAGCCGCATTCTCGCACGCGGGGTGCGCTCGGGCGGGGGAACACGTGGCAGCGCGGCGCACCGGGGCAGGAGCGCACGGACGACGGTGCGAGAGGTCGGGTGTTCACGATGGGATCGGCACGTGCCGCCGGCGTGACGGAGGCATCATTCTTGTAGCGACCTCTCGTCGATGGCCACGTCGACAGGGTTGAAGGTCGGATCGCTCGCCCCGCCGTTCGCGCTTCATCCCGCCGAGGGGCGCGCTCTGGCCTCGCTCGACGGACGTGGCCGGCCGTGGGTCCTGGCGTTCGCTCGCGGCTGGTCGGCCGCCGGGGAGAGCGCCGAGAGCATCGCCGCGATCCGGGCCGAGCTGCGCGGGCTCGGCGCCGTCCTCCTCGTCCTCGGCGACGGCGGGGCGTGGTCGTTCTCGCCCGACGACGAGGTCGAGCGGATCGCGACCGGCGGGGCGGACCTGGTCCGCGAGATCGCCGGCGCGGCGCGGCGCTACGGGGTGGTCGGCGACGCGGTGTTCGTGATCGACGGGCGCGGCGTGGTGCGGTTCGCGCACGTGCCGGCCGGGTCGCTGTCACCCTCGCTGGCCGATGCGCTCGGCGAGGCGGGCCGCGCGCTGGCCGCGCGAACGGGGGCGCACACGTTCAACCGCCGCGAATGGGGCCTGACCAGCCTGGTGGCCGGGTTCACGGTCGCCTTCCTGCACGGGTGTCGGGCGCCCGGCGGGAGCTCCGCCGCACCTCCCGGGTCGCTGCCCGACGCGACCCCCGAGGAGCTCGACATCGTCCTGCGAGTGAACGGGCGCGAGCGGCCGCTGCGCGTCGATGCCCGGGTGAGCCTGCTCGACGCCCTGCGCGAGCGGCTCGGGCTGACCGGCAGCAAGAAGGGCTGCGACGCGGGCCAGTGCGGCGCATGCACGGTGCTGGTCGGCGAGCGCCGGGTGCTGTCGTGCCTGACGCTCGCGGTCATGGCCCAGGGTCAGGACATCACGACGATCGAGGGGCTGGCCGACGGCGATCGGCTCCACCCGGTCCAGGCCGCCTTCATCGAGCACGACGGGTTCCAGTGCGGGTTCTGCACCCCGGGCCAGATCCTCTCCGCGGTGGGCCTCCTGCGCGAAGGGCGCGCGAGATCGGACGACGAGGTCCGCGAGCACATGAGCGGCAACCTGTGCCGCTGCGGGGCGTACCCCAACATCGTGGCCGCCATCCAGGCGGCCAGGAAAGGCGTGGCGTCGTGAGGCCGTTCTCGTACGTCCGCGCCCGGACCGTGGAGCAGGCGGTGTCGGCGGCGAGCCCGACCGGCGCGCAGTTCGTCGCCGGCGGGACCACGCTGGTCGACCTCATGCGGCTCGAGGTGATGCGGCCGCCGGTGCTGGTCGACATCACGGCCCTGCCGCTCGACGCCGTCGAGGCGCACGGCGACGGGGTACGGGTCGGCGCGATGGCGCGCAACAGCGACGTGGCCCATCACCCGCTCATCGAGCGCCGCTTCCCTGCGCTGGCCCAGGCGCTCCGCTCGGGCGCATCGCCCCAGGTCCGCAACATGGCCACCGTGGGCGGGAATCTCCTCCAGCGCACGCGCTGCCCTTACTTCCGCGACCTGGCCACGGCGTGCAACAAGCGCGAGCCGGGGGCGGGGTGCGCGGCGATCGGCGGCTACACCCGCTCGCACGCGGTGCTCGGCACCAGCGACCACTGCATCGCCACGCATCCGTCGGACATGGCGGTCGCGCTGGTGGCGCTCGACGCGGTGATCCACGTCCGCTCGGTGACCGGCTCGCGGGCGATCGCGGCGGCCGACTTCCACACCGCGCCGGGCGGTCGGCCCGACGTCGAGACGGTGCTGCGGCCGGGCGAGCTCATCACCCACGTCGACCTGCCTGCCTCGCCGATGGCCGCGCGCTCGCGCTACGTGAAGGTCCGCGACCGGGCCTCGTTCGCCTTTGCCCTGGCATCGGCCGCGGTGGCGGTCGAGCTGCGCGACGGCGCGATCGCCAGCGCGCGCGTGGCGCTGGGCGGGGTGGCGACCCGGCCGTGGCGCAGCCGCGAGGCCGAGCAGGCGCTGGTCGGGCAGCCGGTCGGCCCG
>Ga0193753_10000611_pt1 | contig 34477 bp, 26 predicted proteins | sample H1c2metaG_FD_144925 | JGI IMG/M metagenome (GOLD analysis project Ga0193753, IMG submission 144925) | Soil microbial communities from a riparian zone of the East river system, Colorado, United States - H1c2 | ecosystem: Environmental > Terrestrial > Soil > Riparian zone | place: USA: East...
CATCTTTACATAAAACCGCAACATGTCTATCACCAAGGAAGCAAAGAAAGTAACCACCAACACGATACAGAAGATGAAGGCAGCCGGGGAAAAGATCTCCATGATCACGGCTTATGATTATTCCTTTGCGAAGATCTTCGATGCGGCGGGTATCGATATCATACTGGTGGGCGACAGTGCAAGTAATGTGATGGCGGGACATATTACTACCCTTCCTATTACCCTCGACCAGATGATCTATCACGCGCAAAGCGTAGTGCGCGCCCGTGAGAGATGCCTGGTGGTGATCGATATACCCTTCGGCTCCTATCAATCAAACTCGGAGATAGCGCTTGCCTCTGCCATACGGATCATGAAGGAAAGCGGCGGTCACACCGTGAAGCTGGAAGGTGGTGAGGAAGTGATCGACTCCGTAAAGAAGATAGTAAGCGCAGGAATACCCGTGATGGGCCATTTGGGACTCACTCCTCAATCGATCAATAAATTCGGAACATACGTTGTGCGTGCTACGGAAGAGACGGAAGCAGATAAACTGCGGAAGGATGCCCTGCTTCTCCAGGAAGCCGGCGCATTCGCCATCGTACTGGAGAAGATACCCGCGGCGCTGGCAAAGGAAGTCACGAAAAGTCTTACTATTCCTACCATCGGCATTGGCGCGGGAAATGATTGCGACGGGCAGGTTCTCGTCATGCACGATCTGCTTGGCATCAATACCGAATTCAAACCCCGGTTTCTCCGCCAATATCTCAACATGAACGAGCAGGTGACCGGCGCCATCCAGCAATATATAAAAGATGTTAAAAGCCGGGATTTTCCGAATGAAAATGAACAATACTGAGCAGTTTAGACCTACCTTTCACCGTCAAATCCCAAACATCAATCAGAGGTAATGAATATCGTATCCTGCGCCGCAGCGGCTTTGTTTTGTTTTTTCATGGAATATTCTTCTCCTGCATCGTCATCAAATCCCCTGACTTCCGGTGATACCACGCATATTGTGCATGTTCTCGACGGGGCCGTAGGCGAATGGCCGCAAAGTAAGTTCCAGCCGGACGAGGACACAACGATATTTCTTGCGGTAGACAACGACGATAAGAATTTTTATATCGCGCTGACGATACCCGATTACTCCATGCAATCGAAGCTGATGAGGAATGGGATGATGTTTTATATCGATCTCAAAGGAAAGAAGAAAGAAGGCCGCGGAATCGAATTTCCCATCAAGGGCGAAGTGAATAATTTCATCTCGAGCTCCTACCCTTCTCCTGTAGCTCCTCCTGCCAATGGCGAGGAGCCGAAGAAAGAATCCCCGAAGAAGGAAATGGATAAGAAGACAATGCGCAGTATCATGTCGCTCGGACTTACCGCCTGCAAGGTATTCGGAATGGAAGGTGGCGGCAATGATGAACAGGGAATAAAAATGCCGGGAGGCGTCAATATACAATTCAAGTGGGATGCCGACGACCAGATGCATATCGAGTACCTCGTGCCGCTTCGCCTGCTGGGCGAGAATGCGGCTCTCGACAAGAAGGAGATCTTCGTGGGTTGGAAGGTAAATGGATTTGACCGCACGCAGATATCGGACCGGCCGGGCGTCAATACACGTGGCAATCCCGAGGGATTTCAACACGAACGGAACAACCCCGGCGCCGTTGGCTTCAACAACGTGGGAAGGCGACCGGAGCGGCCACGGAGTATGGCGGAGCTGATGCGGGAACAGCATTTCTGGACCAAGTATGTTTTTGCTTCGTTCGTTAAAGGTTTTTGAAGGAATTGGGAATTGGTCCTTATGAGTACTTTCCCCGTGTTCTTTGTGCTGTATTCCTTTGTGCCCTTTGTGGTTGATACTTTACCACAAAGGGCACAAAGGTTTATACAAAGATCACAAAGAAATACAACGAAGCCTCTTCAACTGTCAGCCCAACTTGCCTACCGGCAGCCAGGTTTCTAATTCCAAATCCCCAATTCCTTCCCACCGGCAAGTCAGCAAAATCCCACACCTTTGCATTTCATTTTTCTTAAAGCCTAGCATATGGATTTTCTCAAGACCTTACATGTCCTGGAAACTAACTCCGGCGTCAGCACCGGGCAGCAATGGTTGACCAGCTCCGGTGAAATGATATCTTCTTATTCGCCTGTGGATGGTGAATTGATCGGCGCAGTGAGCACCACAAACAAAGAAAGCTACGAGACGGTTATTTCCACCGCCCAAAAGGCATTTGAGGTATGGAAGACCTGGCCTGCTCCGAAGCGTGGCGAGATCGTTCGTCAGATAGGCGAGGCACTACGCGAATACAAGGAGCCACTTGGGAAATTGGTCTCCTATGAAATGGGTAAGAGCCTGCAGGAAGGACTTGGAGAAGTACAGGAGATGATCGACATCTGCGATTTTGCCGTCGGTCTCTCGAGACAACTTTACGGCGCCACTATTCACAGTGAACGGCCGCAACACCGCATGTATGAGCAGTACCATCCACTGGGCCTGGTCGGAATAATATCCGCATTCAATTTCCCTGTAGCCGTGTGGAGTTGGAATACGATGCTTGGCTGGGTGTGTGGAGATGTTTGCATCTGGAAGCCATCGGAGAAAACGCCGTTGTGTGGCGTGGCATGCCAGCATATTATCTCGGCGGTGTTTGCCAGGAACGGAGTGCCGGAAGGTGTATGCAGTCTTGTATCCGGCGGTCGTGAACTGGGAGAATGGATGAGCAACGATACGCGTATCCCCCTCGTGTCAGCCACCGGCTCAACGCGGATGGGAAAGGCGGTAGGCGCAGCAGTGGGCGCGCGGCTCGGCAGGGCCTTGCTTGAACTGGGTGGTAATAATGCCATCATCATCTCAAAGGAAGCGGATATCGATATTGCCGTACTCGGTGCATTGTTCGGCGCGGTGGGCACTGCGGGTCAGCGCTGCACCACCACGAGGAGGCTGATCGTACATAAAGACGTTTATGAAAAAATAAAGGCGAGGCTAACCACGGCCTATGCTCAATTAGCAATAGGAAACCCCCTCAATGAAAAGAACCATGTGGGACCGCTGATCGATAAGGATGCCGTTCGCATGTACCTCGAGGCCATTGAGCGCTGTAAGGAGGAAGGAGGAAATTTCGTGGTGGAAGGTGGCGTTCTCGAAGGCAAGGGCTATGAAAGCGGTTGCTATGTAAAACCGTGTATTGCCGAGGCGAGACCGGAGTATAAGATCGTGCAGCATGAGACCTTTGCTCCCATTCTCTATTTATTGAAGTATGGCTCCATGGACGAAGCCATAGCCATCCAGAATGGCGTGCCCCAGGGTCTCTCCTCCTCTATCATGACGCTCAACCTGCGGGAGGCGGAACAGTTCCTTTCCGCCAATGGGAGCGACTGCGGCATTGCCAATGTGAATATAGGCACCAGCGGCGCGGAGATCGGGGGTGCATTCGGAGGCGAGAAAGAGACAGGCGGCGGACGGGAAAGCGGCAGCGATGCATGGAAGGCGTACATGAGAAGACAGACCAATACGATCAATTACAGCACGAATCTTCCTCTTGCGCAGGGAATTAAATTTACGGTGTAGATACTAAAAGGCAAAGTATGTCGTTGATAGTCAAAATGTCATACTTTCCTGGCTGCTTTGTTTTCTGGGAAAGATTTGCAATTTTTACAGCCAAAACAATATCCCGAACCCAACATGTTATCCATGAAAAGGATCAGCCTTCTCAGCCTTCTCACGCTTTGCTGCTTTATCATCACCTCTGCGCAATTACGTATCGCAATTGTAGGAGGTGTTCATCAATCAAAACTGTTGGAGGATAATGATCTTCCGAACTGGAACGATCTGAAGAAATTCTATTCAGGTAAAACGGGCGGGCACTTCGGCTTCATCGCAGACCTTCCCTTCGGCGAGAAATCGAATTTCTATTTTCAACCTGGAATAATCTTTTACAATAAGGGACGCAAGTTCCTCCAGGTGCAGGACACTGCTGTTTCAAATACTCTGCAGGTCAAATCTTCCGAAGCCATCAACTATATCGATTTCCCTCTCAACCTCGTCTATAAGATACGCCTCGGCGGTACCACAAAGTTCATCATCGGAGCAGGTCCTTATCTCTCCTTTTTCTATAGTGGAAAATTAAAGACGGAGACGATCTCCAAACAGGGAGACTATAGCCTCGATGAGAATAATGATCCGGGTGTAGGCAACGGTCCCGGAAAATACACGACGCTTGACTATGGCGTGAATGGATTGGCAGGCTTCGAATTCGGCCGTGTCTTCCTCACCGCAAATTATAGCCGCGGGCTCAACGATTTCTATGAGGCCGTTGGGTATAATGGTGAATTCAAGCACCAGGTCATCGGTGGAACACTCGGCATTTATCTTGGTAAGCCAGTGAAGTTGGCGCCGAAAGATAAAGATGGAGATGGCGTTCCCGACAAAGAAGATAAATGTCCCGCCGTTGCGGGTCTTACTGAGTTCCAGGGATGTCCCGATACCGATAAGGATGGTATCACCGATGCAGAAGATGGTTGCCCGGGACAGGCAGGTCCGGCCGCCAATAAAGGATGTCCTTATCCCGATACGGACAATGACGGCATTTTGGATAAGGATGACAAGTGTCCTTCCGTTGCCGGACCCAAAGAGAACAATGGTTGCCCCTATGTGGATACCGATAAGGATGGAATTCTCGATAAAGATGATAAGTGTCCCGATGTTGCCGGCGTCAGCAGGTATGATGGTTGTCCCGTGCCCGACAGCGATGGAGACGGCGTGAATGACGAGGAGGATAAATGTCCCCTGGTCAAAGGCCTCGTATCCCGTGCGGGCTGTCCCGAGGAAGTGAAGAAAGAGATCGTCGAGAAGGTCGACTACGCCGCGAAGCGTATCCAGTTCCAGGTCAACAAGGCTGCCCTGCTTCCCTCATCGTTCGAAAAACTGGACGAGGTAGCCGATATACTCAAGGCAAGCCCGGAATTGAAGGTTACTGTGGAAGGACATACAAGCACAGAAGGTTCCTACGAGTTCAATATGAAATTATCGAAGGACCGGGCGGCAACAGTGAAGACGTATCTCGAATCAAAAGGGGTCGACCCGGCGAGGATAACGGCTATCGGCTATGGCCCGGACAAGCCGGTGAATAATGGCAGCTCGGAAGCCGACAGGGCTAAAAACCGGAGAGTGGAGTTACAATTGACGAACCAATAAGGTTTTAATATCGTATATTATTAACAAAACCCTGCAAATGCAATGATTGCAGGGTTTTTGTTATGATAAAATGTATGAATGGTAACCATTATTTTCGTGTTTTATAGACTTTTGTATTTAATAAATTTTAGTAGCAAATGAATAGTTTAGTGAAACGTACCCTCTTGATGGCATCCGTCATTTTACTGAATCTTTCCCTTCTTGCGCAAAAAAAGGATATCCCGAAAGGCTGGCATCTTCTTGATCAGAAGGACAGCGGTTATTATGGGATCAGCATCGATAAGGCCTACCAATTTATCAAATCAAAAAATCTTAAGAGCACTCCTGTCGTGGTTGCCGTGATAGATTCAGGAGTGGATACAGCACACGAAGACCTGCGCTCGATCTTATGGAAAAATCCAAAGGAGATCCCGGGCAATGGCATTGACGATGATAAGAATGGCTACGTGGACGATGTGTACGGTTGGAATTTCCTGGGTGGCCGCGATGGCACCAATGTGGAGAAGGATTCGTACGAGGCCTCTCGCGTGTACAATCAATACAAGGCAAAATGGGCGGGGAAGAATATTCGCGTCGATTCACTCAATGCAGCCGATGTGCGTGAATACCAGATGTGGCTGAAATCAAAGTTCGACCTCGTGGGTGAAGATGCGGCCACAATGGATATTTCAGAGATGAAAAAGAATTACGATGAGATCAAGGTCGCCGATTCCATGATCCGTCTCGGCGATGCAACGATCCGCCGCGAACTTGGAAAGGAAGAATATAGTTGCAAGCAGTTGGCGACCTATACCACTCTCGACCGTGTAGCAGGCAGGGTGAAGCAGATCATGCTCAGCATCTGCAAGGATAATAAAACGGATGAAATAACCAATCTGCAACTATTGGAGGATCTCGAGGGCGAGACCGGACAAATGGAAAATAACATATCGAAAATAGAATCGCTGAACAAGGCTCCGGAGGAATACCGGAATGAGATTGTGAAGGATAACTATGATGATTTCAACGATCGGTTCTATGGGAACAACAATGTGATGGTGAGCAAGAATGCCGCCATGCATGGTACACACGTGACGGGCATCATCGGCGCGGGACGCAACAATGGCGTTGGCATGGATGGTGTGGCTGACAATGTACAGGTGATGATGGTGCGTGCCGTACCGGATGGCGACGAGCATGACAAGGATATTGCCCTCGCAATACGTTATGCAGTGGACAACGGCGCCCGGGTCATCAACATGAGTTTCGGAAAAGGCTTCTCTCCACAGAAAAAATGGGTGGACGATGCAGCACGCTATGCAGAGAGCAAAGGCGTATTGCTGGTGGAGGCCGCAGGCAATAGCGGGGAAAATCTCGACAGCACCTATAGCTACCCTACCCCTGTTTTTGAAGATGGAAAGAGGGCGTCCAACTGGATCACTGTCGGCGCCAGTGGAGATCCCAAGGCGGGCGGATTGGTCGCCAATTTCTCCAACTACGGCAAGAAATCGGTAGATGTCTTTGCCCCCGGTATCAAGATCTATTCCACGGTACCCGGTGGCAATACCTACCAGAATCTCCAGGGAACCAGCATGGCCTCTCCCGTAGTGGCGGGACTCGCGGCCTTCCTGCTTGAATACTATCCGAAGCTAAGTCCCCAACAAGTAAAATACGTGATCGAGAAATCGGCACAGAAGCCTGCCATAAAGGTAAAGGATCCCGGTACCGGCGAAGAGGTAAACCTCTCCGATATCAGCAAGTCAGGCGGCGTGATCAACGCATACGAGGCTATCAAACTCGCTTCTACCCTGAAGCCCGAAGGAAATGATACCAACAGGCCGGTTGGATCGAAGGTGAAGAATAAGGTCAAAAGCTGAAGACAATTTGGTAATTTGATAATTTGGTAATTTGGCAATTGGTAAATGTGCCAATTAGCCAATGTGCAAATTAGGCGAGCTACGATTTGTAATAACATTACGAATGAGGGCCATTGGCACATTGGCTAATTGTCAAATTATCAAATTGGTTTCTAATTGTTTTTAACTTCAAAACTAACTAACAACTATGCACCCCGATCTTTCCCGCGTCGGCTCCTGGTACCATGGCTATATAAAGCTGGTGCCGGAAGAAGACCTCAACGAAGCCTTCGACAAGCAAAGCGGTTCCTTCATCCGTTTCCTGGAAACGATCCCTCTCGAAAAATACGATTACCGCTACGCAGATGATAAATGGACGATAAAAGAAGTGTTGCAACACGTGGTGGATGCGGAGCGCGTCTTCGCGTACCGCGGCCTCCGGTTCGCCCGCAAGGATACCACTCCCCTTCCCGGCTTTGACCAGGATCTCTTCGCGGAGAATGCAAAGACTGACAAGAGAAGCTGGGATAAGCTGGTGGAGGAATTTAAATTGGTAAGGAGATCCTCCGAACTACTATTCAATTCTTTCGATGAGGAGCAACTCCAGGCAAATGGCATCTCCTCCGATAGCCCTACCTACGTACTGGCCGTTGGCTATACGCTTATCGGCCACGCCATGCATCACCAAAAGATACTGAAGGAGAAATATCTCTAAGTTATAGGCCTCGAAGGAATTAGGAATAAGGAATGGGGAATTAGGCCTTATCACAGTCCTTACTTTTCTAATCATCACTTCTGGATATTGATACATGTTCGAGTTATAGGCCTCGAAGGAATTGGGAATAAGGAATGGGGAATTAGGCCTTATCGTAGTCCTTACTTTTCTAATCATCACTTCTGGATATTGATACATCTTCAAGTTATAGGCCCAATTCCGTATTCCTAATTCCCAATCCCAATCCCTATCTGAGGCCTGTTCCTCCGGAATAAAAAAAGGTGGATAACCGGTTCGATCCGGCTATCCACCTTTTGCAATTATATATTTCCTTAGAATGCTTTCTTCGGTTGATCATCCGCTGGCTTCGTCTTGGCAAGCGCCTGCTGGCTGATCATATCGTCCACCACCCTCACGGCCTGATCGAGATAGATGTCCTTACGCAGATTCTTCAACCATTGATTGAAGCGATCCTGTTTCGACTTGTCATCTGCCCACCTGTTTACTTCCGCAGGCAATGCACTCACCACGTTCTCTGTCTTCAACCTGGTCAGTGAATCGTTCGCTGCGAATGTTTCCTTCACGAGCTTTTGTTCCTGTTTGTACTTGGTGAACTGAAGCGAATATTGTTTATCGTTCTGCTGTGCCAGCCATTCCGCGTTCTTCTTGATCAGCTTGAAGGCCTGGTCATTTTGCAGGCGCTGGCTGCTCAGTTGCTGGATCGTCTTCAGATCGTAGCCTGCATTCCACGATGCATAGGGTGATTTACTTATCTCATCCCATGGAAGCGCATCCGGATCATCTTTCTCCCTCACCTTCAGGTTCTCCAATTGATCAGGCAGTACAATATCCGACGCAACACCCCTCAATTGAGTAGAGCCACCGTTGATGCGATAGAATTTTTGGAGCGTTAGTTTAACCGTACCGAGATCAGAATTCGCCACCGAGAATCCATTCTCCGGATCAAGGCCTATCTGGCGCTGTACGGTTCCCTTGCCATAGGTAGAGGTGCTACCGATGATGATACCGCGTCCATAGTCCTGTATGGCGGCTGCGAATATCTCTGAAGCGGAAGCGCTGAATTCATTTACCATTACGGCGAGCGGTCCGTTGTAAAGCACACCCGGGTCTTTATCCTTCAATACGCTTGGCTTATTTTCCCTGTCCTTCACCTGTACAATGGGGCCATCCTTGATAAAGAGACCGGCCATTTGCACCACATCATAAAGCGAACCACCGCCATTGTTACGGAGATCCATTACTATACCATCCACATTCTGTTCTTTCAGTTTAACGATCTCCTTAGCTACATCTGTGAAGCTGCGGTTGCCGTTTGGATTTTCGAAGTCGGCATAGAATTCAGGAAGGAATATGTAACCGATCTTTGCATTGCCGGATTTTACGATGGCGCTGCGTGCATACGTTTCATCCTGTACTATCTGGTCGCGAATGAGAGAGATTATCTTGATGGTGCCATCACCTTTCTTCACGGTAAGTCTCACTTCTGTGCCCTTTTGTCCACGAATGATCTTCACGGCATCCACTACGAGGTAGCCGCTCATGTCTACCGGTTCTTCTTTGCCCTGGGCAACCTTTTGAATAACGTCGCCGGGTTGAAGTTCTCCTGATTTCCATGCCGGGCTGCCGCTGAGGATGCTGCTCACCTTGATATTGCCGTCATCGTATTGCAGGGAGGCGCCGATACCGAAGAAGCGTCCGCTGAATTCTTCATCGAAGTATCTCTTGTCAACCGGTGGAAAGAATTCAGTATGCGGATCCATCGTTGTGGTGATGGCATTTACGAAGAGATTGAATTTATCGTCGTCGCTGAATTTAAGGCGATATCTTTCGAACAGCCGATCCGTTACCTTCCTTGTTTTTTCACGCGCTTCCTTTTCCAGCTCGGCGTCGGACTTGGCAACGAAGTCGGCCTTTCCTTTATTCTTCTCGCGCGTATCCAATAGGTCTGCATAGCGCTCGAGGGTAAGATATTTCAACTTCTTTCTCCAGCGTTCCCTGATCTCTGCTTTTGTTTTCGGGTAGTCCAGTTTCTCGCCATCGAGTGAAACTTCTTCGTCGACACTGAAGTCGAACGGCTTTGCGAGGATCTCGTTTACAAGAACGGAGGCTTCTTCCATCCGGCCTGTAAAGGTCTTGCCGGCGGTCAGGAAGAATTCAACAGGTGAGCCTTTGATCTCTTCGTCGATCTTGGTACCGTATTTATCCTGCAGCGCAGTGATATCGCTTGCCAGGTACATGTTCTTCTCCGGGTCGAGATCGTTGATATATTTGGTAAAGATCTTTTTTGAAAACGCGTCATTAATGTCCTGCGGACTGTAATGTGCCTGAACGAGCATTTCGCCCACTAGTTTCAGGATGTCTTCATACTTGTTGGGAGGATTTTTGTGACCAGATCCGAGAGTTTGAAAGGCAAGGAACGAGCCTGCTACAATCATCATGATCACAATGGGAAGTCGCTTCATATTCAAAAGGTATTTAAGTGCATTTCGCATATTCCAAAATTAACGCAAAAACGATGGTTTTCGTGCCTTTAGGGGCTTTTAACAAGTGTTTTTGATGAGTGGTCCCGATCACTTTTAATAATGTTTTCCGGAAAAATTTACGAAGCCGCGACAAATCCAGCCTTTTATTTTTTTAAAAATGTGAAATGCCTATTTTTGCAGCTCCAAAATGGTGGTTATAGCTCAGTTGGTTAGAGCATCAGATTGTGATTCTGAGGGTCGCCGGTTCGAGCCCGGTTAGCCACCCCATCAAACCCCGGTTTCGTTTCAGCGGATCGGGGTTTATAATTAATATAGGGTTTGCTTCATGAACTACTGGCTTCTACTTATTCCATTTCTCTCCGCATTGGCGGGTTGGTTCACTATCCGCCTCGCGATCTGGTTCCTGTTCAGTCCAACTGCACCTGTTCGCCTCCCCGGCCTCCGGTTGCAGGGAATATTCCCGCGTCACCAGGCTGTGATCGCCACGAAGGCCGCGGATTGGGCGGCCATTGAGTTATCTACTTCGAATGTGGAAGAAAAAGTAATGGATCCGGAAAATTTTGCGCGAATAAAACCGTTGGTAGAGGCCCATATGGACGATTTCCTGCGCAACCGGTTGAAGGACGAAATGCCCATGATCGGAATGTTCATCGGAGATAAGACGATCGACTCACTTAAACTCATATTCATAAAGGAAATCGAGACCCTTTTCCCCCGGGTGATGAGCGAATATGCATCGGGTATAAAGGGGCAACTGGACATCCGGAAAATGGTGAAACAAAAAATTGATGCCATTAGTCCGAACAAAATGAAGGCAGCGGTGTATTCCGGGCTGGGAAAGGAATTCCGGCTGGCTTCCGTCTTCGGTGCACTAATAGGACTTGTTGCGGGGATACTGGAATTGATCCTTGTTATTTTCCTGAACTAACGCTTGCTGCCGCCAGGCTTTCCATTTGTAACTTAATCGCTGCCTTTCATCAAAAACACAATACCGATTTAGAAGGTTAAATGATCTTTGCGCGTCTAATTCACACAATTTATTACATGAGAAATTTTTTTACTGTCTTATTATTCATTCTTTGTGCATATTCCGCCTCGGCACAGCCCCCCGCGGGAACGGGACGGCCCGGTGGTCAGTCAATTACCGGTCGTTTGTATGGGAAGATCGTGGAGGCCGCCTCCGGCAAGCCCATTGAGTACGCTTCCGTTCAATTAATACAGAACAAATATGACTCCGTGAAGAAGCAACGGGCGGAGACCGTGATCGGCGGAATGCTCACCAAGCCAAACGGTGATTTCAGTATAGAAAATGTACCGGTTTTCGGCCCACTGAAGCTGAAGGTCACGGGTATCGGGTTTAAGGAAATGGTAGAGAATGTTTCATTCGACCTGAAGAGGCCCGCCGCTGGCAGCGGTTCCGGCGATATGTCCGCCATGCTAGGCGCACTAGATAAAGATCTTGGCAATATCAAAGTTGAACTCGAAGAAAAGACATTGGGAAATGTAACGGTCACTACTGAACGCCCGGGACTCACACTCGGGATCGACCGGAAGATCTTCAATGTGGACAAGAACATCGTGTCTGCAGGTGGAACGGCAACGGACATCATGCGCAATATTCCTTCCCTCAATGTGGACATCGATGGCAATGTGACACTGAGGAATAATACACCACAGATATTTGTAGATGGCCGGCCCAGCAATCTTACCCTGGACCAGATACCGGCGGATGCCATCCAGAGCGTGGAACTGATAACGAACCCCTCTGCGAAGTTCGATGCATCGGGCGGAACTGCCGGCATACTTAATATAGTACTGAAGAAGGAAAAGAAGGTTGGCTATAATGGAAATGTGCGGGCCAATATCGATTCCAGGGGCCGCATCGGCGCGGGTGGGGATATCAATCTCCGTCAACAGAAGGTGAATGTATTTGCGAGTGGTCAATTCAACCAGCGTAAGTCGATCAGTACGGGCACAACTACCCGTCTCAATTTATATGATTCACCCGAGACATTTCTTACGCAGCATGACCGTTCGGTGCAATTGGGAGAGTTTGGCTTTGGACGCGCGGGTTTCGATTATTTCATCAGCAATCGCAATACGCTTTCGCTTAGCGCCAATGTTGCGCGCGGCAGTTTCAGTCCGCACAGTGTGAGCGATATCCTCGTGGATACACTCTCTCCTGCGGTGGCTTCTTCGTTTTATAACCGGACAGCGGATTCGAAAGGAACCTTCCGTAACCTGGGTTCGACACTGAGCTTCAAACATAATTTCCCGAAGCCGGGACGCGAATGGACGGCTGATGTCACATATAATAAGAGTAAGAACTCCAATACGAATAATATACTCACGGATACTTTCAATGTACCGCAATACCAGAAGATCGGTTCGTACAGGCAGCTGCAGCTGATCGATGGCGACAATGAGAACGTGATCATGCAAACGGACTTCGCCAACCCGATCAATGACAGGTCGAAGATTGAACTGGGCGCAAGGGCACAGTTGAGAAAGAATAGCAGCACGAGCACATTCTATTTGGATGACAATGGCCAGTTCGTTCTTCAGCCCGCATCGCAGACCAACTACGAGAGCAATGACCAGGTGTATGCAGCCTATGCCACCTATTCGACGCAATTGAAATCATTCGGCTACCAGTTAGGTCTTCGTGCGGAGAGTTCCGACTACAGCGGAAAACTCAAGCAGACGGGCCAGGTATTCGATATTAAATTCCCGGTGAGTTTCTTCCCGAGTATTTTCATATCGCAGAAATTGTCGGAGGATCAGAGTTTGCAATTGAACTATAGCCGCCGCATAAACCGGCCAAATTTCTGGCAATTGACGCCGATCACCGATTCAACGGACAAACTCAACCCGAGTAAGGGTAACCCGGGACTCAAGCCCGAGTTCACCAACTCATTCGAACTTTCGTATGAGAAGACATTCAAGAACAAGGGAAATTTCCTCGCATCGATCTACTACAAACAAACGACGGACCTGATCACGCGGTTCCAGGAGAAGTCGGAAGGTTCGAGCGGCGAGACAATTGCGTTGAATACCTATATCAATGCGAACTCCAGTTATGTCACGGGTATCGAACTTACCTCGAGGAATAATATAACGAAGTGGTGGGAGTTCACGCCGAACTTCAACCTGTACACGTCGGATGTCAAGATCGATATTGCGGGAGAGACCGATCAGCCGAGGCTGACCAGTTACTTTGCGAAGATCAACAACACGTTCAAGCTCCCTAAGAATATCTCCATTCAGTTGTCGGGCGACTATCAGTCGAAGACCGTATTGCCTCCCGGCGGCAGTGGCGGCAATAACCGCGGTGGCGGCTTCGGAGGAGGAGGTGGAGGATTTGGCGGACCAGCTTCTTCTGCACAGGGATTCGTGCGTCCGAACTATGGAGTGGATATCGCGGTGCGTTATGAATTCCTGAAGAACAGGGCTGCGTCCATCTCTGCCAACTTCAATGATATCTTTCGCACACGGAGATCCGACATTCATTCGGAATCATCCTTCGTGATCCAGGATGCACTACGCAGGCGCGATGCGCAGATACTGCGTATCAACTTCAATTGGCGTTTTGGAAAATTCGATCCGAATCTCTTCAAGAGGAAGAATCAGAAGGGTGAAAGGGAAGGACAGAACATAGACATCGGCCCGGGGCAATAACGATGAATAGACAATGACCAGGAACCTGGTTCCTCTATAGCAAATCAGTAAAATAGAAACCTGTCGTAAGACAGGTTTTTTATTGAAACTATGAACTGTATATTTGGACCTCAACGAATCGATCATATCATGGAGAGAAATCCAGTAAAGCCATCGGATATTTGAAAACAGTTCTTCATATAGTGGGCAACCGGCCACAGTTTATCAAGCTCGTTGTCCTGTACAAGGAACTGGCGGCGGCCGGCATTCCGCAGGAGATCATTCATACGGGTCAACATTCGAGTGTTGAAATGAGCGGGATATTCTTCAGGGAATTGCAGATACCGGAGCCCGGAGTCCAATTACACCTTTCCCCTGGCTCCGCCGAAGATTTTACGGGTATGGCCACAGCGGCCCTGCAGGAACAATTCAGCAATAAGAAAGATCATATAGTGCTTGTGTACGGCGATACGAATACAACAGCCGCCGCCGCGCGCGCTGCCGCGGATTCGTCTCTCCCACTGGTCCATTTCGAAGCAGGCATACGGACGGGAGATGATGAAATGCCGGAGGAGAAAAACCGCAAGTTGGCCGATAGCCTGGCCCAGGTGAATTATTGTTGTACGAAAGGCAATATGAGTACGATGCTGGCCGAAGGATTTGGGAGAGCGGGTGGCAGCCGGGTAGTACTCACCGGTGATCTGATGTACGATGCGTTCCTGCGGGTGGGAATAGAGGAAACATTTGCAGCTAACGAGAAGGATTATATCTGCTGTACGATCCACCGCGCAGAAAATATTCAATCGGAAAAAAATCTCCGCGCTGTTGTAGAGGCGTTGAATGCGATTCACGCGGAGATACCCGTGCTGATGCCGGTGCATCCGCACACGAGGAAGAAAATGATAGAGTTCGGATTGAAGCCGGTGTTCACGCAATTGCAGCCATTAGGATATGCGGCCATGAAGGCGTTGCTAATGGGTTCGTCATTCGTGATTACGGACAGTGGTGGTACTGCGCGCGAGGCATTCTTTGCACATAAGCGTTCCGTTGTGGTGATGGCAAAGCCTTTCTGGCCGGAAATAAGCGAGGCCGGATGCAGTATCGGTACTGCGGCGGGTAATGGGATCCTGGAGGCCTTGCGGCAATTGCCCATGCTTTCAGCCAATTTTCAAACGCCGATCTTTGGAAACGGCAATGCAGCAGCAGCTATAAGGAATGATCTTATTTCCTGGTTGAGATAAATAACTAATTAATGAATTTGGCAATTTGATAATTCGGTAATTTGACAATAACTCTATTAGATCAGTCATTGCTCATCGGAGCACGCATTCATTGTCAAATTACCAAATTACCAAATTACCAAATTTGCACATTTGCTATCGGCACATTAATATACTATGAGAAAGAAGCGGATCACAGTCTCAGTTATTTCAGAGCTCACTACTGACCAGCGTGTAATTCGCATCTGCGATACACTGGCCGGCATGGGCTTCGAGGTGCATGTAATAGCGCGGTCTTTCTCCGATAGTCTTCCTCTCGGGGAGTATGGATTTTCCGCCACCCGGATCCACTGTTTCTTTCGAAAGGGATTTATGCAGTTCGCCGAGTTTAATACCAGACTTTTCTTCCGGCTATTATTTCGCAAGACCGATTACTTCCTGGCAAACGATCTCGATGTGCTGGTTCCAAATTATATCGTCAGCCGGCTGCGGCGAAAGAAGATATTCTACGACACACATGAATATTACACGGGTGTTCCCGAATTAAAGGATGCGCCTTTCAAAAGAGGCGTGTGGAAATTCTTTGAGAATTGGATATTTCCCCGTCTCCGGGTGGTGTACACCGTCAACGATTCGGTGAAGAATAAATACCATGAAGAATATGGCAACGAGATAGCGGTGATCAGGAATGTGCCCGTGACTACGTCGAGCCAGGCACGGGAGATCCCCGAACATTGGAAGAATAAAACGATCCTGATGATGCAGGGGATCGGCATCAATCCCGGTAGAGGTGGACTGGAGCTTCTCGAGACCATGAGATACCTGCAGGGCAATTACCATCTTGTCTTCATCGGCGGTGGTACGCAATGGGACGCTATTGTGCAGAAAAGAAGCGAATGGCAGCTGGAGGATAAGGTGGACATGATCGGCAAACAGCCGCCGGCCAGGCTCAAGGAATACACGCCACTCGCCCATCTCGGGTTTTCGCTGGACGGGTCCGAAAATATCAACTTCCTGTACAATCTTCCCAATAAGATCTTCGATTATATTCATGCCGGCGTGCCGGTGGCGGCAACGGACATCCCCGAAGTGAGGAAAATCATCGAACAATATCATTGCGGCATTTGTTTTAAATCCAACAGGCCGCAAAGCATGGCAGAAGAGATCACAGCACTAATGAATGACCCTTTACGATATATGGCATTGAGGAATAATACCGCCCCCGCAGCAAAGGAACTATGCTGGGAGAAGGAGCGCATGAAACTTATGCCGATATTCGAGCCTTACCTGTGATGAGCAAAGACCTTCATATCGTTTGCCTGGATGTTCCCTGGCCTGCCGACTACGGGGGAGCCATCGACATGATGAACCGTATAAAGGCCTTCCACGAAGCGGGCATCTCCATTCATCTCCATTACTTCAGTTATAACGAACGTGGCACTCCCAATGAACTCAATGGATTCTGCAAGTCGATAAACATCTACGACCGGGAGAAACTGGGTACGGGGCTCTCACTTAAATTACCTTATATCGTTTCGTCGAGGATGAACCAGGGCCTTATCGAAAAGTTGAACGAGGATAATTTTCCCATACTTCTCGAAGGCATACACTGCACCGGGGTATTGCAGGGAATCGATACGAAGGAACGGAAGGTCGTGGTCCGGATGCACAATGAAGAGAGCATTTACTATAAGGAACTGGCAAGGGCCGAGCCGTCGGTGCTGAAGAAACTCTTTTTCTTCAAGGAAAGCAGGCTCCTGAAACAATATACGCATCACCTGCCGGGCGATTGTACCTATGCCTGCCTCTCGGAGTCGGACAAGCATGCATTCGAGGATGTCTATCATCTGCCGAATGTTGAATTGCTGCCGATCTTTCCATCGTGGCAGGACGTCACAGGCGAGGAAGGCCAGGGAAATTTCTGCTTGTATCATGGAAATCTTTCAGTACCCGAGAACGAGGAAGCCGCAGCCTGGCTACTCTGTAAAGTGTTCACAAATGCACGCGCTCCGTTCATCATTGCGGGTAAGAAGCCATCGAAACGATTACGCAAACTTGCCGAGCTATGCCAGCATACCTGCCTGGTGGCCGATCCTTCCGAATCGGAAATGAATGATCTCGTGAGAAAGGCCCATATCAATGTGCTGCCGTGTTTCAATAAAGAGGTGACGGGCATCCGCCTGAAACTCCTTCACGCCTTGTTCGAGGGAAGACATTGCATCGTTAACGATCCGATGATCGAAGGCACGGGGCTGCAGGATGCATGTTATGTCGGGGCCAACGCGAATGCCTTCGCGTCACTGATCATGGAATTATTTCACCAGCCTTATACGAGGGAAGAGATTAAATTGAGAAAGGAATTGTTGGGAAAGACCTACGACAATGCCCGGAATACGCGCCAGCTTATTCAATGGTTATGGTAGCGTTGTCTACTACCCTTCCCCTTTCGGTACGGATCATCCGCGCCGGGAATTTCTGCACCACGATATAGTCGTGTGTGGCCATCACGATAGAGGTATTGAAATCGCGTGATATCAGGAATAACAGATTCATGATCTCATCCGATGTCTCGGGATCCAGGTTGCCGGTCGGCTCATCCGCCAGGATGAGGCGCGGAGAGTTGAGGAGTGCCCTGGCTATATCCACGCGCTGTTGCTCGCCGCCGCTTAATTCGAATGGCATCTTGAATCCTTTGGCCTTCAGTCCAACTTTCTCGAGTACATCGAGAATCTTCTCATCCATCAGCTTATCATCCGTCCAGCCAGTTGCGCGAAGGACGAACTTGAGGTTATTATTTACATTCCTGTCGGATAACAATTGAAAGTCCTGGAAAACCACGCCGAGGTTGCGACGCAGGTAGGGAACCCTCTTCCAGTCGAGACCACGGAGGCCAAAACCGGCAACCGTTGCATCCCCTTCCGTCAGCGACAACTCGCCGTAGAGCGTCTTCAAAAGGCTGGATTTACCCGTTCCCGTCTTACCCACCAGGTACACGAACTCTCCCTTGTTTACGGTAAGATTCACATCCTGTAAAATGAGATTATTGCCCTGGTAAATATTCGCGTGATGTATTTCGATGATCGGCTCTGCCATTCGTCCTTTCGTTTGTTGCAAAATAAAGAAACTATGCTCAGGATAGGGTAAAAAATTTTATTAACTAAATATTTAGTTTGTAAACTAAAAAAATAGTTATAGATTCGTTTTACAAAAGTTACAACGATGAAAGTATTGACTAAAGCAGAAGAGCAGGTAATGCAGGTGGTCTGGAAGCTGGGCCATGCATTTCTCCGGGATATCGTAGATGCGATGGTACCGCCCCGCCCCCATCAGAACACTGTTGCCACCTTGCTGAAGATATTGATCGAAAAAGAATTCGTCGCGGTGAATGTCGTGGGCCGGCAGCACCAGTATTATTCTCTCATCTCGAAAGAAGACTATTCCAAGAGAAGCATGAAGCAACTGGTAAAGGGATACTTCGAGGGATCATTCAGTAATGTGGTTTCGTTCCTGGTAAAGGAAAATAGTATATCGGTGGAGGAACTCGAGGACCTGTTGCATCAAATAAAGAAACAACAAAAGAAATAGCTGAGGGATCCGGCCTCCCGATAATTACCGATCGACCAAAACAAATCAATGCACAAAAAAAGAAAGAAATGAGACAGCTCCTTCATAATTTCTTAGAGATGACGATCTCTTCCGGTATCCTCTATACCTATTATCACTTCTTCCTCCGCAATAGCCGGTTTCACCAATATAATAGATTCTACCTGCTTGGGATCGTTGCCATAAGCCTGCTCGTACCATTTCTTCATATTCCCATTTACTTTTCTTCCGGCAGTCAGCAAACGCCCGTGATGGAAACATTGCAGGCCCTCTCCTTCAATGCAAATGTGACAACGGGATCATCGATAAATGGAAACGGCATTGAATGGACAACGTTGCTTTTCATTTTTTATGGTATGGTCGGATGTTTCCTGTTGATCCGGCTGTTATTGTCATTGAAAAAACTGAGATCGATCGTCCGGCATAATCCCGTGGAGGATCTCGAGGGCATTTATTTTGTGCGCACCAACGAACCGGGAACTCCGTTCTCTTTTTTCCGGTGGATGTTCTGGGATAACCGGATCGAACTGGATTCACCCAAGGGCGACAGGGTATTCAGGCATGAGGTATTCCATATCCAGCAAAGGCATAGCCGCGATATCCTCTTCCTTGAAATAGTTGGAATGCTCTGCTGGATCAACCCCTTCTTTTATTTAATAAAAAAAGAACTCAAGGCCATTCATGAATTCCTGGCGGACAAATTCGCCGCCGGTGAAACAGAGAAATGGGAATACGCGGAACTTCTCCTGATGCAGGCCTTGAAAACAAAACATAGTCTTGTCAATCCATTTTTTCATAACCAGATCAAACGACGTATAGCCATGATTACAAAACCCCAAACCACAGAACAGCAGTACCTGAGCAAGATCCTCGTACTGCCTATTGCCATCCTCATTATTTTCCTGTTTGCCTTTACCTACCGAAGTAAAGCGCAAAAGACGACCACCGAACCGCTGAAGATCAGTCAACGGGTAATGGAAGTTACACTGGATACCGCTCCCCGCCCGGGTGTGATCAGGGTAGAGTCTTCTTCATTCAGGATAAAGACTTCTCCTGCTTCGAAAAATGAAAAGCCTCTCGTTATCATCAACGATAAAGAAACGGATGTGAAGAGCCTCAACGATGCTACCATCGAGGGCGGGTCGATGATGATCTACGAAAAAGGCAGCCCGGAAGCTCTTTCCTATGGGGAAAAGGGGAAAGATGGGGTAATGATATTCAAGAATGCGAAAATTACAATGACAGCCAGACCTGCACCTGTCAAGCCTTTTCTTACCCTCTCAGACGCAGAACCATTGATTGTAGTTGACAACGAAATCCAGGAAATCCGGGGCACGGCCGCATTGACAAAGATCAGTCCCGAGACTATAAAAAGCATACGGGTGTTCAAGGATACGGCAGCCACTACCAAGTACGGGGAGAAGGGAAAAAATGGCGCCATTGAAATATTGTTGAAACCCGTCAAGGAAAAAGTGACGGTCGTGGATGAGCAAATACAGGAGATCGAAGAGCAGGTTAAACCCGTCAACCTGGAATTGAAGGAGATCACCGTTGTCGGTAAGCCAATGCCCGCCAGGCCCGCAGGCGAAGTTACCGTCACAGATGTGGAGGTAAATGCAATAGGAAAGAAGAGACTCAACATCACCACCCCCGCAACGGAATTATCCGTTTATCCAAATCCCGTGGGGGATAAAGCAACATTGCAAATTACATCCACAGAAGAGGGACGAGGATCCGTGCTCATTACGGATATGAAAGGCACTCTGCTCCGCGTTAACGCTGTGAACCTGGTGAAAGGGTCTAACACTGTGTCTATCTCGACAGCATCGCTGGCGAAGGGCATCTATATATTGAGTGTAATGGATGAAAAGAAGAAAATGCTGAGTAGTTATAAGCTGGTGAAAGAATGATCTTTTATAAGAACGTGAAACGTGAAACGTGAATCGTGAATCGGCAATCGTGAATTGAAGAATCGTTACGAATCGTAGTTCACATCCTACTGAACTGCTGTCACTATTCACGATTACAGAATTTATGAGGAAAAAAGGACTAGGGATTGGGATTTAGGAATTGGGCCTCAATTCTGATAATAATAGATTTACAGACGAGACCAATGATACTCGTGCAGATTTCGGAAGCTTGTCCCATAGGGACAATTGGTCGGTAGAGAATTGAAAAGAGCACACTCGCCCGCGTTCCTTCGGAACGCCGAAGCTTCCGCGACTGCCTTTTTCTACCGACCAGATGTCCCTACGGGACATGGCGTAGAATTCCTGATCAGTCGCAATGTTGCAAATAGCAAACGTGTGTAATCATCAATTGGGAATTAGGAATTGGGCCTCATGAGAAGATATTTCAAGTGTCAGCCTAATTCCTTATTCCTAATCCCCAATTCCTCAACTCTTCCTAATACACCAACCTTCCACTGCGCGTTTCAATCGCAAGCCCCCGTCCCTCCTCTACCCTTCCGATCACCCGGGCCTCAACGCCAAAGCTTTCAGCGACGCCGATGATGGAACCGGCGTCTTTTTCGTTGGTATAGATCTCCAGCCTTGTTCCCATATTAAACACCTGGTACATTTCACGGTCGTCCGCGCCGCTGGCCTGCTGGATCAGTTGGAAGATCACCGGTGGGTCAAAAAGATCATCCTTGATGATCCTGACATCATCGGGGACATATTTTAAACATTTGGTTTGTCCGCCGCCGCTGCAGTGGATGAGACCAAGAATGGAATCGAAGTGTTCCTGCAAAAGTGTTTTCAGCACGGGGGCAAATGTTCTCGTCGGCGATAGGATGAGTTTACCGATCGTGGTCTTTTCTCCATCTACCTCGAGCGGATCATTCATTTTATGTGGCCCGATATACACCACCGATTCATCGAGAGAATTGTCAAACGATTCGGGGAACTTACGCCCGTATTCCTTCGAGAGCACATCGTGTCTCGCGCTCGTGAGGCCGTTACTGGCGAGACCGCTGTTGTATCCCTCTTCATATGAACAGCGGCCGAACCCTGCGAGACCGACGATGACATTGCCGGCTGCTATCTTCTCGTTGGTGATGAGTTTCGATTTCGGCCACCGGGCCGCCATCGTTCCATTCACGGCCATGGTACGGACCACATCGCCTACATCGGCCGTCTCTCCTCCCATGAAAGTTATGTTGACGCCGAATTTACGCATGTCGTCGAAGAATTCCTGCGTGCCGGATATGACGGCTTCGAGGACATCTCCCGGGATGAGGTTCTTATTCCGGTCGATGGTTGACGAGAATACCAGTTGGTCATAAATTCCCACGCAAAGGAGATCATCCAGGTTCATGACGATCGCGTCCTGTGCTATTCCTTTCCAGACGCTGAGATCGCCCGTTTCCTTCCAATATAGATAGGCCAGGATACTCTTGGTGCCGGCTCCATCTGCATGCATCACATTCACCCAATCCTTATCGCCGCACAATACATCCGGGTACACCTTGCAAAAGGACTTCGGGTAAAGTCCCTTGTCGAGATGCCTGGTAGCGGCATGCACTTCTTCTTTTTGCGCGGACACCCCCCTTTTTGAATACAGGCTCATGCTTTAATTTAAGGCGCAAAACTAACCATAAGCGGTCAATTGGCAATCCATGTCCGGGGAGCCGCCGGTAATATATTGGGGATTGGCAAATCGTGATTCCAAGCTATCTTCGGGGCCGTTTTATGCAAGTACACAAAGACCTGGAGCACCTACCCGTTTTCAGAAAGGCCGTCATTACAATCGGCACCTTCGATGGTGTTCACCTGGGGCATCGCCAGATCATCAGCCGGCTGCTTTCCACCGCAAAGGATATTGGGGGAGAGAGCGTGATCATCACCTTTCACCCACACCCGCGAAAGGTAATCGCCTCTTCGCACCCGATCCGTCTCATCAATACACTCGAGGAAAAGATACAATTACTGGATGGGCTCGGCGTAGATCACCTGGTAGTGGTTGCATTCACAGATGCATTTTCCAACCAGGATGCAAGCGAGTACATCCGTCATTTCCTGGTAGAGAGATTTGCACCGCATACCATCATCATTGGGTATGATCACCGTTTCGGCAAGGAAAGGAAAGGCGATTACCTGCTCCTGGAGAAATTCGCTCCCATATTCGACTATGAATTGCAGGAGATTCCCAAGCATGTTCTCGATGAGATATCCATCAGTTCGACCAACATACGCCAGGCATTGAACAATGGCGAAGTGGAGGCGGCAAACCGCCTGCTCGGTTATGATTTCTTCTTTACCGGAAAGGTGATCGATGGAGACAAGCTCGGCCGTACGCTCGGCTATCCCACTGCCAACCTCGAGATCGGGGAGCCGGAGAAGATCATCCCGGGAGACGGGATCTATGCCGTACTTGCCAGGCTCGGCCAGGTTAACCCGGTACCGGGGCATTCACTATTGAAGGGAATGATGAGTATTGGCTTTCGCCCTACCGTCGGCGGTACAAAGAGAGTGATAGAGGTAAACCTGTTCGATTTCGATTCGTCGATATACGGGCAGCAGTTGACCGTGTACGTAAAAGCATTTCTCCGCAAAGAGGCCAAGTTCGATTCGCTGGAGATGCTCGTCAGCCAGATCGACAAGGATAAGATATCCAGTTTAGAGAGGTTAAAGTAAAACAACTAGTCAATTTGATAATTTGGCAATTTGATAATTTGACAATGACCCTCATTCGAAGCGCCTTTCCTCATCGTAGCACGCCTCATCATCAAATTACCAAATTATCAAATTGCCAAATTGGCTTCAATATGTAACGTTGAATTCCAGCTTCGTCCCATCATCGAAGAATTCTTCCAGGGAATTACTAATGGTGACGGTCTTCTTATCTTCCGACAGCTTTGCACTACTTCCTTCCACTTTTTTGGCTGGAGCCGGAAGGTGAATGATGATGGTATTGCCCATGGGAAGTCCCTGGCCTGACATTTCCTTCATCGACTGCATGCCTTTATCATTGGCGATGTCGGCATATTTCTCCTTGTTGAGTTTCTTTTCTATCTGTCCCTTGGTATAGGTGATCGTGTAATAATCATCTATTGAACCCTCGGGCATTTCTCCGTCCATTCCGGGAGGAGCTTTATCGCCTCCCACCTGCTTCTTGATGGTTTGCTGTATCACCTTGGTCGAAAGCTTATCGAGGTGCGCCAGTTGATCCGTGCTTTTGAAAGGAAACTGGAGTTTCGTTACGAATTTCTCATCCGCCATATTCATTATGAATCCCAATGTGCCGGTCTTGACCAAAGCGATGTCCTGTGGAGTCAGATCGGGAAGGCTATCTGCCAGTGCGCTCAGGGAGATCGTTGTATCAATCGCGCGGTCGCCCAATTTGTCCATATCCTCCGATTGCCCTGCCATCTTCGCCATGCCGATCAGGCTGCTGAGGTCGGTGGTGGTAACCAGGCTTCCGCTCCCGTCCTTATCGAGCGTTATTTCACGGGTTGTGTCGCAGCTTGCGAGAAAAAAGAGACCGGCCGCCAGGAAGAGAAAGGAAATTCGTTTCATTGTTGACTATATTTTTATGATTCAGATTCAGAGATTCTTGTTTTCGATAAGAATTCCCGGGTAATAGATGCGGTATTTTTCAAAACGTTGCAAAGAAAAGGAATTCATTCAATATCAGGCGATCATTTTGCAGACCATTTCCTTGAGAAGGGATGCGTCTTCCGCACCGGCACTGTTTACGCCGAGACTCTTCAGGTTATACTGATTCAGGAGGAGCAGGATCCTCTCTACTCCGGGGAAGTCATAGCTTTTCGCGGCGAGCAGGTAGTCTTTCACGAAAAATGAATTTACCCCGATGGCGGTGGCGACGGCCTTTTCGTCCGGCGACGGTGCGCCAAAGACCATGAACACCTTACTGAAGAATCCATAGAGGCTGGGTAATACCAGCTGTATCGGCGCCGCCTTGGGATTGGATTCGAAATACTGGATGATCCGGATGCTCTTCGCCAGGTCCTTTCGGGCAAGCGCCGCCTGCAGCTCGAACACATTATACTCCTTGCTTACGCCCACGAATTCTTCAATATCCTCCTCGGAGATCAGTTTCCTTTTGCCGAGGTTGACGGAGATCTTCTCCACTTCATTCTCGATGCGCGTCAGATCGTTGCCGATATGATCGACGAGGAGTGCGAGCGCCTTGGGCGAAATGGTCAGGTCGAGGGAACGAATGAGCTCCTGTGTCCATTCGGGAAGCTGGTTATCGTATATCTTCTTTGTGGTGACGAAGACCGATTTTTCCTTGAGGATCTTTGCAAACTTCGTGCGCCCGTCCACCTTCTTATCTTTATAGGAAACGACGAAAATGGTGGAGGAGAGCGGGTGTTCGATATAGCTTTCGAGTTTTTCGATATCGCGCATGTGCTGTGCCTCCTTAAGCAACACAACCTGGCGTTCGGCAAACATCGGGTAGCGCATGCAAGCGTTTTTTACATCGGCCCAGGAGCTGTCCCGGCCATAGAATACGGTGAGGTTAAAGGCGGCTTCCGATTCATTGAGAATGTTGTGTTCGGCAAAAGCGATGACCTTATCGATGAAATATTCCTCCTCCCCTTCAAGCCAATAGATGGGTTTGAAGCTTCCCTTTTTCCAGTCTGCGATGATTTTTTCAACAGCCATAAGCTGCTAAGATACAGGCTTTAGCCGGCTTGTTTGCAGCAACCGGCGGAAGTTTTTGACATGGTATTTTTGGTTTCTGGCACGGTTTTCGGAATTATGAGTCCAAATGGATTTACGTGCAGAACGTAACATTAAAAATTGAATAGTAGTCCATTAGGATATAAAACTAAAACTCATTTATTTAAAAACCCATCTAGTATGACAAACACAAATTATCCATCCGCAACTCCGCAAAACGACCCGCCTCGCCCGAACAGGGGTAACAGGAACCTATTAATAGGTATTCTTGCTGCCGCTCTTCTCGGAACATGGGGTTATTTGCTCTGGGACAAGAACAACTCAGGTGAAAAATTGCAGGTAGCGCAGGTACAATCTGAGAGCTATGGCACGCAGCGTGACTCACTGAAGCTTTTATATGATGAGGCTGAGATCCGTCTGGATTCAATCACTGGAGCCAACAACAATCTCCAGGGCGATAAGTCAGAATTGCAAAAGCAAATCGACAAGAACAAGACCGAGATCAAGCGCATCCTTAATGATAAGAATGCAACAGCTGCCGATCTGAAGAGAGCTCAGGTAATGATCGCTAACCTGAACACACAGTTGGCTAGCCTGGAGCAGGAAGTATCAAGGCTGACTGGCGAAAACCAGGAACTTACAGCTAACAATAGCCAGCTTTCTACAGAGAAGCAAGTTCTCGAGCAAAACCTGACAACCTCTACTTCTGAAAAAGAAGCATTGGCCCAGACTGTTGACGTAGGTTCTACTTTCAGTGCTTCTAACATCGCAATCACTCCGGTGAACGAGAAGAAGAACGGTAAGGAGAAGACAACTTCAACCGCTAAGAGAGTTGACAAACTGGTAGTTTCTTTCGATGTAGAAAATCGTATTGCCAAGTCCGGCCCTGCTGATATGTATATCATCGTAACAGGTCCTGATGGTAAGGTTGTTTCTGATCCAGCCCTTAACTCTGCAACCCTGACAACACGTACTGATGGTGACAAGCCATTCACTACGAAGATCCCGGTTGACTATGAGCAAGGAACACGTAAAGCAGTTTCTTTCCCTATCCGTGAAGCGGATTTCCTGAAGGGTGATTATAAGATTGAAGTTTATCACAACGGGTTCAAAATCGGCGAAGGTGTGAGAACTTTGAAAAAAGGTGGTTTATTTGGTTAAGAGCAGTTAACTCCTGCAACACAACCGTTCCGGTCTCCGGAACGGTTTTTTTTATTTTCATCCCTCTCAATTCCCCCGTATCCCGTATTTGCAATACTTCTGAATATGATTATCTTTCCGCCAGAAGGAAAACATGAAAGATAGCAAGCCCGTATTACTCCTGTTACTCGCCATTGGTCTCGTCAGCACCTGGGTTTACCACCTGTACGACAAGGCGCAGTATACCCGTCAGGCGACCGCCGGGGCGGATAGCCGAGACGTCTCTGCGATCCAGGATTCCCTCAGCCGACTTTATTCCGACAGCCTCAGGGAGCTAAACAGCCTCCTGGCGAATGCCCGCACCGATGCCGATTCTCTCCAGGTAAAGCTGGACACCAAACTGGCGGAGATAGATAAACTGAAGTCCGATATTCTTCTCATTCTTAACAAGCCCGTTATTTCGAAGAAGGACCTGGCGCTGGCCAGGGAGAAGGTCGCTGAACTGCAACAGAAGATCGGTGAACTCGATTCGGCCAACTCGCTGATCGGCGAAGAGAAGAGTCAATTGAATATTAAAGTGCAGCAGCTGACGCAGAATGCAGATAGCCTCGTGCTGCATATAAGGCAACTCAGCAGTGAGAACCAGGCCTTGTCAAGTAAAGTCTCCGAATCATCGATCTTCACCGCCTTCGACGTGAAGCTTTCCGCAGTGGAATTGAAGGCAGGCGCCGAGGAAGAGACGAACCAGGCGAAGAAGGCGGATAAATTTGTCGTGTCTTTCCTGGTCCAGAACGCCTTCAGCACATTCAATAATGCCGAGGTCGCCATCGTGGTCATTCAACCCGACCAGCAGGTACTTCAGAATACCAAATGGGATTCGGGCAATTTCGATACGAGGATGGAAGGAAGGAAGAGCTATACCCGGCTTGTCAAGTTCGACTATGACCAGGGTGACCGCCGCGCACTGATATTCTCCCTGGAATCCGAGCGGTTCCTCAAAGGGTCTTACATACTTCAACTCTGGCATAAGGGTGTGATGATCGGGCAGGCGGGGTTGAAATTGCACTAGTGAACAATTTGTAAATGTGCCAATTTGCCAATGTGCAAATGAGGCGTGCTCCGATGAGGGAGTGGCCTTTGTAATAGATCATTCCAGAAGGGAGGTGCACTAGTGAATAATTGGTAAATGTGCCAATTTGCCAATGTGAAAATGTGCAAATTATGGCGTGCTACGATTTGAAATGACTTTACGAATGAGGATCATTGGCACATTGGCTAATTATCTAATTGGCTATTTCTTTAACTTCTCGCTCCTAAAAAGAGCAAAGGCCTAAGAGTTCAAAACTCTCAGGCCTTTTTATTGATTTCTTTCGTTTATTCTTCCGGTAAAATGATTTACTAACCGGAGTACGCCTCATTGGCACATTGGCAAATTTTCAAATTGGCACATTTGCTCTCCAGTTATCAAAGGTTATACCCATAACTCACATAATACAACCCTCCCACATACGGACTACCAAATCCGGTGCGGTAGTAGTTATTCCCGAGATTGGTACCTCCGATGCGGAAAAGACTCTTCGTTTGCGGCGGCCTGTAGCTGATCTGTGCATCTACCGTTGCGAAAGAGGGAAGTGTTCCGCTCACGAAAGTTCCTTCATAGTAATTATTATCCTGCCACTTCACTACTACATTGAAGCCGATATTATGATAGGCATTCTCATTGCGCAGCCCGATATTATACCTGAATTCCGGTGCATTGAAGAAGCTGACGAAGCCGGGCTCCAGGTCCTTAAGCTTATCGGAGAATACATTTCCATAAACATTATACCCCTTCCCTACCTGGTATTCCAGGCTAACACCCCAGCCTAAGGCTTTTACATGATCAGTAGCATTCTGCTTGTATGAAACGTTGGTAGTAGTAAGTGAAGACAAGAGGCCGGTCGGGTTGCCAGGCAGATTGGATTGACCGACGCCGATGGTTGCAAGGAAGTCGGTGTAGACGCTGTAATAAGCGTATGCATCTATTAACAGCTTACCTGCGACTACTCCCTTATATCCTACTTCGTAAGAGGCGACCGATTCCGGTTTCACCTCTTTGAACTGAGCGATCTCCAGGTCGGCCGCATTGCCAGTGGTCCTGTACTTCAGGATGCTGGCTGCTGTATATCCCGGGCGGCTGGTGGAATTAAGTCCATAATAGGTCTGGAATTCGGGAAGGCATCCAATGAGCGTACCTGCACCGGTGATGAGACTGATGTACTGATCCTGGTTGGTTGGAAAGCGATAGGCGGTCTGGTAGGAAACGCGGATGAAATTATCCTTTGCCACTTTTACCACTGCAGCAAACCTCGGTGTGAACCGGCCTTCGAAGTTTGTTTGTTTATCATAACGGCCTGCCGCTGTCAGCGTAAGCACATCATTCAGGAGTTTCTTCTTCAATTGAACATATCCACCATATTCGTTAATGAGGATATTGCCTGCCGTGTCTGCAAAGAGGGTTCCTTCGGAATTCAATACATATTGCTTCCATTGGGCGCCCGCGATCACTTCGAGTTTATCGGAGAAGCCGGCTGCATCGGAGATGTTCAACTGGCCATCGGCTGCATACAGGTCTGTCTTATCCAGGAATAAGGAGCCGCCCTTCGAGATGGGAATGCTGCGTCCTTTATTGAGTACTGCATCGAAGGCGGGCGTTCCAGGAAGGAGACGACCTGCATCGGCATAAGCCCTCGCATTCATGTGTGCGTTCGCATCGCCGACTGCACCCTGACCGAGACGGCGGCTTTCCTCAAACACGGTAATATATTGCGCGAACCAGGTGCTATTGGATTTCCATTGATCATTGATATAAACGCCGAGTGCCGTAGCATTATAAGAGCCTCCTGCATTTTCCTGCGTGGTGTAGCCGCGCAGGTACCAGGTCCTGCCCTTGAATTCCAATTTATGTTGTGCGATCTTAAGGTTGCGCAGCGAATAGCGGTCGGCGCCGGTATAGACCGTGGTGCCTGTTCCGAAGTAGCTATTCAGCGATGCCTCTATGTTTGGTGTTATCTTGAAGTGAAGAGCGGCATTTACTTTCGCATTGATGGTATTGTAATCCACCAGCGCCCTTTCCTCATAACCCGTACGTGAGACACTCTGGTTGCCGAAATAATTATTCCTTGTTCCTATATAAAAAGGAAGAAATTGCTGAACGGCAGCCTGTGCCTGTGCGGGGAAAAGACCTACGAAACCCGCGATCTGTCCATTGGTGGGATAGGCTGGGTTGCCGATAGCGGTAAAGTAATTATTGGCGTTTGCGCTCAATCCAGGGATAGCCGCGTTGAACTGCGCCATCGCTCCGGCAGCAACGACCGCCATGTTTGCACTAGCCTCGTCACCATATACATTCACCCCATTGTAATTGGGATCGTTTCCCCTGTTGCCACCTACCACATTGCTCAATACACCTATCTGTTGTTTGTTGCGGTAATCATCGGCCTGCCAGTCATTCGCCTTTACGATTGCGGCAGAGATCTTGAAGGCCCACCTGTCATTGATCGCCTTCGCCCAGCGGATCGACCAGTCGTAATAGGGAGATATCTCGCGTTCCTTTCCGTCAACGTGCATCACGCCTTGCTTGATATTATAACTGAGACCCTGGTATTTGAATGGATTCTTACTATTGATCAACAGTGTGCCATTGATGCCACCGGAGCCATAGAGCGCGGATGAGGCGCCGGCAAGTAACTCCACATTATCGACATCGAGTTCTGTTGGTCCTATCACACTACCGACGGAGAAGTTAAGGCCCGGCGCCTGGTTATCCATTCCATCTATCAGTTGATTGAGTTTCGTATTACCGCTGCTTACGAAGCCACGTGTGGTGACGGTGCGGAAGGTGAGACTGGCCGTATGCATATCCACTCCTTTGAGGTTGGTAAGAGCCTCATAGTAGTTGGGGGCGGCAAGATTACGGATGGCATTACTGCTGAGCCTTTCCACCGTTACGGGAGACTCGAGTATCCGGGTGGGAGTACGTGTAGCGGCCACGACCACTTCCTGGCCAAGCATGGTGTTGGACTTGAGCTCAACATCCGCTTTTACCGATGCATCCGAAACGGACAGCTCGAGATTGTCGTATCCGACCGAACTGAAAATTAGGGTGACGGGAAGTTTAGCGACATTGATGCTGAAGTCTCCATTTGAATTGGTGTAGGTTCCGAGACTTGTTCCTTTGACAATAACAGAGACGGCGGGAACGGTTTCTTTGGAGGCGCCATTCCGGACACTGCCCGAGATAGCAATTGTTTGTCCGAAAGCCGCAATAGTGAACAGGCTACCTAGTATTCCCATAGCCAGAAAGCGCACGCTTTTTCTCATATTGAAAGCAATTTAGGTTTTGGAATATGGCGGAAAAATAAGCATTGTAACCTTTATCTAAAAATTTAATTTTTAAGGAGAAACGAATAAAATGTTGAAATCTTAGAGGCATTGTTATAGGCTGTATTTCGAAGCATTCTTACTTTCGTTCATGGCTATTTTTTCCTTCCCCGGGCAATCTGGATTTTATAGCGGCAAGGTCCGCGATGTGTATACCATTAGTGATTGGCTGGTGATGGTCGCGTCTGACCGGATCTCTGCATTCGACGTCATTCTTCCCCGGCCGATTCCTTTCAAGGGCCAGGTCTTGAACCAGATCGCGTCCTACATGCTCAAGGCCACTTCCGATATCTGCCCAAACTGGCTGGCGGATGCACCCGCGCCGAACGTGTCGATAGGAAAAAGATGCGTTCCATTCAAAGTGGAGATGGTAGTGAGGGGAAATCTGACGGGTCATGCCTGGAGGACGTATGCAGAAGGAAAGCGTGTTCTCTGCGGCGCTGTGATGCCGGATGGCATGAAGGAGAATGATCCCTTCCCCTCCCCGATCATTACACCGTCGACGAAAGCAGAGCATGGGCATGATGAAGATATCTCTCCCGAAGAGATCATCCGCACCGGCCTCGCCAGCGCGGACGAATGGAGTATTCTCAGTGAATATGCGTTGCAGCTGTTCGAACGGGGAAAGGAGATCGCCGCCCGTCGTGATCTCATTCTCGTAGATACCAAATACGAATTCGGTAAAATAGGAAATACCATTTATCTCATGGACGAGATCCATACACCGGATAGCTCACGGTATTTCTATGCGGATGGATTCGATGAACGGCAGGCGAAGGGTGAACGGCAGAAGCAACTGAGCAAGGAATTCGTCCGCGAATGGCTCATTCAAAATAACTTCATGGGAAAGGAAGGACAGGTGGTTCCGGAAATGACGGATGAATGGGTGCAAACGATCTCCAGCCGCTACATCGAATTATATGAAAAGGTGATCGGCGAATCCTTCGTGCCGGTGACACTGACGGAACAGGAGACATACGACCGCATCATCGCCTCTCTTGCCAGGGTCAAAAAAAATAGCCACTCCTGAGAGTGGCCTTACTGTTTATATAGGGTGTATTATTTTTGGGATCTCGTTCCTACGATGATCGCCTTCTTTGCAGTTCCCTGTGTGCTCGACCTGTTGTAGGTATAGCAAAGATTGTCGATAGCATATTGAGCGTCCGCATAGCTTAACCAATAGTCGGTGATCTCGCCCCTGATGACAACATCGTCGTTATAATCATACAGGTCACGGCTGCCCCGGCGACTCAAGTCACCATAGATCACAGTTCCTTCATAAGGTGCGTAACCATTGGTTGCGCGGATGATGGTATAGCCGCTATTCGTTTCCACCACGTAGTAAGGACAGTACTGATCGGCGTAGACCACGTCGCCGCTTTCCTGCCTCAGCCAATAATCATCCTGGTCGTCGTAGCCATAGTCGTAACCACGTTTGACACATCCTGCAAGTATCGCTACCATAGCGATCATGATTGCCGAGAGAGTAAATATGCGTTTCATAATTCGTTCGTTTAACTGGTTAATAATCGAGAGTTTCAGATTCAGTAGTATGACTTTCACTTATCATCGAAAGTTTGCACCCACCTTGTTAAAAGCAAGCAAAAGCCATACATTTTCTGTTAAAGAAATTATAGCGGATTCTGGCATGATCTCAGTAATTTAAGGGCATGAAAAATTTAATTCTCTGTCTTTTCCTTCCCGTCCTGTTATCCTCCTCTCCTTCCCCGACTAACTATATGATCGTTGGAACTTATACAGGTGGGAAGAGTGAAGGGATATACGTCTATAAATTCAATAGTAAGGATGGCATATCCACCGAGGTAAGTCATACCAAGACCTCCAACCCTTCGTACGTGACCGTGTCGCCCGATAGGAAATTTGTCTATGCCGTGAGCGAGAATGCCGATAAGGGAAATGGAGGCGAGGTCTCTGCCTTTTCTTTCGATAAGGAAACCGGGATACTCACTTTTCTCAATAAGCAATTCACGGGAGGCGACCATCCCTGTTATGTAGACATCGACAAGACGGGGAAATGGCTCTTCACGGCCAATTACAGTAGTGGAAGCCTGTCGGTGTTACCACTGAATGCCGATGGAAGCATTGGAGCAGCCACGAAGCATATAGAGGATCATGATGCTACGGGGCCGAATAAGGAGCGCCAGGAGAAGCCACACGTTCATTGCACCATAGTGTCTCCCGATAATCACTGGTTATTTGTTTCCGACCTGGGTATAGACAAGGTAAAGATCTATGCCTTCGATGCGGCGACGGGTAAATTAACGCCGGCGACTCCTCCATTCGCGAAGGCGAAGGCTGGTGCGGGTCCGAGGCATATTGCCTTTCATCCGAATGGAAAATTCGCTTACCTCATAGAAGAATTGACCGGTACGATAGAAGTATTTCAATTGCAAAAAGGAAGACTGACGCCTATCCAGCAGACGAGTACCATTCAACGCGGGCAGAAGGGTTTTGCCGGCAGTGCAGATATACATCTATCGCCCGATGGCAAATTTCTATACGGTTCCAATCGTGGGGATTTCAATAATATCGCGATCTATAACGTGAACCCTTCCAATGGAAAGCTTTCCATCATTGGATTTCAATCAACGCTGGGAAAGGCGCCTCGCAATTTCAACTTCGATCCTTCGGGCAACTATCTTTTAGTGGGCAACCAGGATAGCGATGAGATAGTGGTCTTTAAGCGAAATGCAAAAACGGGTTTGCTCACGGATAATGGAACACCGGTGAGTGTGGGGAAGCCGGTTTGTATTAAGTGGATAGCTGAGTGAGTGGCGGGAATTGGGAATTTGGGATTTGGAATTAGGCCTACTGGTTTGATAGATACCTTATCTGTGTAGGCGGGAATTCGGTGTTAGGGATTAGGTGTACGAGTCGATAGATACTTTACATATTGTTTTCCTTATCAACTTCCCGGCAAATCAATTTTATTAAAGAAAAAAAATACCGGTAAACGGTGTTGTGGTGGGTGCTGGCGTTAGAAAGAGGGATTGAGCCGCAGGCCCAATTTCCAATCCCCTATTCTTAATTCCCACAGCCCATACAAAGCATCTATCAAACCAGTAGGCCTGATTCTTAATCCCTTATTCCCAATTCCTTACTCAGCTTTATGTCACTCAGACGTTTCTTCGATTTATTGAAAACATTCCTTCCCTTATCGACTCCTTTCCGGAATTCCTTTTGTTGTTCTGGCGAGAGATGAATGAACTCCAGGCATTCCTTGCTGCAGCAATTCTCAAACGCCTGTTTACATTCCTCGCACTGTATGAATAGAAGATGGCAGGCATCGTTGATGCAGTTGACATGGGTGTCGGCGGGTTGGCCGCATTGATGGCAGTGGGCGATGATCTCATCGGTGATACGTTCACCGAGACGCTGATCGAATACGAAATTCTTTCCGTGGAATTTGTTTGGCAGATTTTTTTCCTTTACCTGGTTGGTGTAGTTGATGATGCCTCCTTCGAGGTGAAAGACGTTGTTGAATCCATTGTGAAGCAGATAGGCCGAGGCCTTTTCGCAGCGAATACC
>Ga0193753_10000612_pt1 | contig 34358 bp, 30 predicted proteins | sample H1c2metaG_FD_144925 | JGI IMG/M metagenome (GOLD analysis project Ga0193753, IMG submission 144925) | Soil microbial communities from a riparian zone of the East river system, Colorado, United States - H1c2 | ecosystem: Environmental > Terrestrial > Soil > Riparian zone | place: USA: East...
GACCTCTTCGTCACCCACTTCTTTCTCGATTGCCTCACCCAGCCCGAACTCGAAACCCTCATCGCTCACATCACCCCGCACCTCACCCCCGGAGCCCTCTGGCTCATCTCCGACTTCCGCATCCCACCCACCGGCCACATGCGCCTCATCGCCCGAACCTACATCCGCAGCCTCTACCTTGCATTCCGCATCCTCACCGGCCTCCGCACCCACACCCTGCCCGATCACGCCACGCCCCTCACCAGATCCGGCTTCACCCGCATCTCCCACCACCACCGTCTTGGCGGCCTCCTCGCCACCGAACTCTGGCAAACCCAACACAAAAAAACCTAACTCCGATAAACACCGATCCCACCGGTAAAGCCTCAGGCACCCAACCAAACAATCCGCTTGATCGCTCTTAAAAAATCGGCGTCATCGGCGTAAATCGGTGTTAATCCTTACCAACCAGCGACATCTCCCCTACAATTCCCCCATGCAGCGCACAATCCTCCTCGCCGCCGCAATCCTTCTCGCGCCTTTCACCCTCCACGCGCAGAGCCTCGCCACCAACTCCCCCAACGGCCAGCCCCTCTCCACCCGCGTCACCGCCTACACCATCGAGGCCAAGCTCGATACCGACAAAAAATCCCTCGACGCCACCGAGACCATCACCTACAAAAACCTCACCGGCCAGCCCCTCAACACCTTTCCCTTCCATCTCTACCTCAACGCCTTCCGTCCCGAGTCCACCTTCACCCGCGAGACCCACTTCAACGGCGGCATCCGCGACAACGAAAGTGACAACTCCTACCCTGACGAGAAGCGCGGCAGCATCACCATCTCCCACATCGACGCCGACACCTTCGGCGACCTCACCCCCACCCTCCACTTCATCGCACCCGACGACAACAACGCCGACGACCACACCGTAGCCGAGATCACCCTCCCCCACGCCCTCGCGCCCAACGATTCCATCACCTTCCACATCGCCTTCCACGACCAGTTCCCACTCTCCGTCGCCCGCAACGGCTACAAGCGCGACTTCATCATGGGCGGCCAGTGGTATCCCAAACCCGGCGTCTTCTGGCACGGCGCCTGGAACTGCCACCAGTACCACGCCACCACCGAGTTCTTCTCCGACTTCGGCACCTTCAACGTCCGTCTCACCCTCCCCCGCCGCTACATCGTCGGAGCCTCAGGCGTTCCCACCGGCGAGCTCATCGACGCCTCCGGCAACAAGACCGTCAGCTTCTACGGCGAAGACATCGGCGACTTCGCCTTCGCCGCCAGTCCCAACTTCACCGTCACCGATGGCATCTTTCTCTCCTCTCTCGGCCCCGTCCAGATTCACGTCCTCGCCCTCCGCGCCCATCCCCGCGCCGGCCCCCGCTACCTCGACATCATCCAGAAGACCATGCAGCAGTTTGACCGCCGCTACGGCCCCTATCCCTACAAGATCGTCACCGTCATCGACCCCGAACCCGGCTCCGAGATGGGCGGCATGGAGTACCCCACCCTCTTCACCGGCGACACATCCTGGTTCGAACCCACCTACATCACCGAGATCACAGCCATGCATGAGTTCGGCCACCAGTACTGGTACGGCATGGTCGCAACCAACGAGTTCCAGGAGGCGTGGCTCGACGAAGGCATCAACTCCTACACCGAAGTCAAAGTGCTCGACGCCATCCTCGGCCGCAACACCTCCATCCTCGATCGTTCTTTCGCCAACGCCGGAGACTACGAATCGCAGCGCCTCGAATACCTCTTCGCCCCCGACTACGATCCCGTCACCCGTTGGGCCTTCAAGTTCCGCGACAGCGGCTCCTACGGCGGCGTCACCTACGGCAAAACCGCCACGCTGCTTCAAACCCTCGAAGGCCTCATCGGCCGCGACACCATGGACGAGGCCATGCGCACTTGGTTCATGCGCTTCCGCTTCACCCACCCCACCACCGAAGACTTCCTCCGCACCATCGAAGAAGTTGCCATCAAAAACGGCAAAGCCCTGCCCACCACCACTTCTACTCAAAGAAATCTAACTCAACGCGAATCCGAGCCGAGCTCTCATAGCCTTGGGTCGATGGCCGGTGATCAGCAACTATTTTTTGTGCCCAACGCAAACGGCGGAAATACAGGACCAGAATCTGCGATCCCCTTCGCCCAACCCCAACCCTTCCCCACCACCCCACCTCTGACCCCCACCGGCCAACCAGACTTCGCCACTGTTCCCGCAACCAACTCCACCCTCCGTCCCTTCTTCAATCAAGCCGTCTACGGCACTCAAATCCTCGACTACACCGTAGACAGCATCTCCTCCAACCCCGTCCAGTGGTGGCTCCCCGAACCCACCAACGAGAAAGACCGGAAGAACCTCCAATACCTCACCACCGTCATCCTCCACCGCAAGGGCGACTTCGTCCTTCCCGTCACCGTCGAGATCGTCTTTGAAGACGGCACCCGCCAGCGCGAGTACTGGGACGGCGTCGACCGCTGGACAAGCTTCACCTACACCCGAAACACAAAAATTCGCTCCGCCGAGATCGACCCCGACCACATCGTCCTTCTCGACAAAGATCTCTTCAACAACAGCTCCACCGTCGACCCCAACGGCCTCCCAACCCGCAAGCTCGTCAACATCTGGCTAAGCTTCCAACAACTCCTCTCCCAACTCATCACCTGGATCGTCTGACAGGACTCCCCCATGCCCACCCCACCCAACAATACCGATCACGCCACCATTGCTTTTGCCGATAAGACCGGTGTTGCTTCTACTGATAACGCCACCATTGCTCTTGCCGACAAGACTGGTGTTGCTCTTGCTTCTGCCGACAACGTTGCTGTTGCTCTTGCTTCTGAGGTAGGCCTGGGCTTTAGCCCAGGCAATAAAGCCAAGCCGCCAACGAGGGCTTTAGCCCCTGAGGTTTGCCTTCCTTTCCCGCCCAGAACCGCTCTGGTTTCTAGGTACAGAATCGCTCTGGCTTCTAGGTACCCCAAGGCTTTAGCCTTGGGCCTCTCTGCCAATCCACAGATCGGGGCTTTAGCCCCTGCGGTATGCCTTCCTATCCCACGCAAAACCCACCACCACAAACTCATCCTCTCTTTCACCCTTACTGCAACCCTAATCACCAGCTGCTCTCCCCCCAAGCCCGTCCCCAAAACCACAACCCACATCACCTAAGCCCGAGACCCAAACATGCGCAAACGCAGCATTCTCATTCACGGCCTTGGCATCACCCTCCGTCGCCTTCCCGCGCTCCTCTGGACCTACGCCTTCAACCTCGGCCTCGCGATCCTCTTCTCCCTCGGCCTGCACCATTCGCTGTCGAGCCTCCTCAACTACTCCCTCGCCAGCCAGCGCCTCACATCCGCCTTCGACCTCGGCACCGTAGCCGAAACCGTCATGCACCTCCACCAGGGCCCCAGCGGAGGCAGCGCCTTCAGCTCCGCTCACAGCGGAATCTTCTCCTTCCTCGTCCTCTACTTTCTCCTCGTCCCCGGCATCCTCTTCTGCTACCAAATCTCCGCTCCCGCCCGCCTCGGAACCCTCTTCCAGCAGGGTCTTCTCTTCTTCTGGCGCTTCATCCGCATCACCATCCTCACCCTCATTCTCGGCGGCCTCATCCTCGGCGGCCTCATCGCCCTCCAAAATCTCTGGTCCACCCACGTCGACAACCGCGTCGTCGGTCTCCACTCCTTCCTTCTTCGCCTCACCGGCGTCATCATCATCTTCCTCGTAGCCTCCGTCCTCCGTCTCTACTTCGATCTCGTCGAGGTCTACACCGTCCAGCTCAACCAGCACCTTCGCCCCAGCGGCAAACCTGACCGCCGCGTCCGCCGCACCCTCCGCCCCGCCTTTCGTACCCTCCGCCACAACTTCGGCCGCGCCTGGGGCACTTTTCTCTTTCTCACCCTCATCGGAGCAGCCGCCGTCGTCTTCACCGCCCGCATCGCCATGCACATGCTCGCCCAACCTCGCGTCTGGCCCCTCTTCCTCCTCGCTCAGGCCGGACTCTTCCTCATGCTCTTCACCCGCTTCTGGCAGCGCGGCGCCGAAACCTCCCTCTCCCTCCAGTACCCCATCATCGACCCCCTGCGCATCCTTCCCATCACCAACGCACCCGTCACCGCCGATCCGCTCCACCCCAAGCACCCCAACTGGCGGCCCGAGTCCGACCCTATTCCCATGTCTCCTCCAATCGATCCCCTCAGCCCCATCTACCCCGCTCCGCTCTCACCCGGCGACCCCATCGCCTCCCTCACCCACCACCCCGAGCCTCCTCTAACCCCCGACCCCATTCCCAACCCCGAGCCCGCCTCTCCCAACCTCGACGAGCCCGACCCCGGAGTCTTCCACCACGACCCTCACAAGCCACAAAACTAGCCACACTTTTGCCACACGATGTCCACGGTTTGGACATGTTCCACCAGTCTCTGACCAGCGAAAATAACAGGAAAACGCTAAAATAAAAGAGACTTATGAACCTCTTCATTCTTCGTCACGCCAGCGCCGGGGAACGCAGGAAAAATCCCCTCCTCGATCTCAAGCGCCCCCTCGATAAAGACGGCAAACGCCACTGCCTTCACCTCGCTCATGTGTTGAATGCATTGAACATACAGTTCGATCTCATCGTCTCCAGCCCCCTCAAGCGCAGCCTCCAGACCGCCTCCCTCATCGGCACCGAAACCGGCTACGAGTCCCAGATCCTGCTCTCCAACGCCCTCGCCCCCGAGGCCACCCAGCAGGACTTTCAGAAGCTTCTCTACGAAACCCGCCACCACGAAAATCTTCTCGTAGTAGGCCATAACCCCAATATTAACAGCTTCTTAGGCAATCTTCTCGTTCCACCCAACACCAACGCCACAGCCCAGGTTCGCCTCCGCAAAGGCTCCCTCGCCCGCCTCTCCCTCACCAAAGGCCCCGCCACTCTCCAGTGGCTGCTCGATCCCCGCACCGTACGCGCACTTTACGCCACTTCGACAAAGAGTTCCCGCCGAAAGACATCGCGAAAATAACCCGCTTCCTTTTTCAGCGACCAAGCCTCCAGCTCCGCCCCACCACGCCCCGGAACTAGCTCTAAAAGCACACGTTTAGGGTAAACATGGGTACGCATCTGCACCACCGCACTAGCCCTGTCCTGGTTCAAAGCCACCGCCAGCCGCAGCAAAACCACCGCCCGCACCACATGCGTATGCTCTTCCAGCGGAATCGTCCGCATCACCCTGTCCATCGCATCCGGCCGGGTCTTGCCCAGATATCGCGCCAGCGCGCTCACAATTGCCCTCTGCTCCGGCGAAAATCCAAAGATCTCCGAGTTCGCAAGGATGTACTGCGTATGTCGGTAATGCCCTTGATGATTCAGGAACTTACCCACATCCTGCATCATCGCCGCCGCTTCCAGCCAAAGCTTGTACTCCTCCGGCAGCTCATGCACCCGAGCCAGCGAATCAAAAAGCTGCACCACATGCTCCCGCACCGGCTCAACCTTCCGCAGCTCAATTCCATACCGCCGGCACACCTCCAAAACCCCAGCCCAGCGCTCACTTTCAATCTTCTGGTGCACCGACGTTCGTAGATCCACCTCCGCCAGCATCTGCGCCAGCATCCCATCCCGCAGCCCCAGCGGCGAGTAGCGAAACCCCTTCAACCCCAGCCGTTCCATCAAATTCGCATACACCAACGCTCCACCGACGATAATCTCCGACCGTCGCGGCCCAATCCCCGGCACTGCCGCTCTATCCTCGTTATTCATCTTCACCAGCCTGTCCGCCAGCTTCCGCACATCCGGAGCATCCGCCGTCAATACCCCCACCCGATCCAACCTCTTCTTCGCCAGCGACTTCTTCCCGACCCTGCTCTTCCGCACATGCCCGCTAGCCTCAGCCAGCGCCGCCGCCGTTCCGGACGTCGCAATTACCAACCCCACCCGCGGAATTCCCAGCTTCCGCTCCGCCTTCCTCAACTCACGGTCGATAAACTGCTTCAGCCTCGCCACATCCTCCTTCTGCGGAGGATCCGTCTGCAAAAACTCCTGCTGCAGTCGCACCGCTCCCAGCGACATGCTCGCCATACCCTTGATGCGCCCGCCATCCGACACCGTCACCTCGCAGCTTCCGCCACCCAGGTCGATCAACAGACATCGCCCCCGCGCCCCGACCTCATGCGTCACCACACCCAGATGAATCAGGCGTCCCTCCTCCAGCCCCGATATCACCTCCACACTCCATCCCGTCGCCGACCGCACCCACTCCGTAAACGCCTCTGCGTTCCTTGCATCCCGCATCGCGCTCGTCGCCACCACCCGCACCTTATCGGCAACATGCATCTGTACCGCTTTATGAAAGCGCTTCAGCGCCCGGATCGTCGCCGCCATCGCCTCCGGTGAGATCACGCCCGTCTGGAAGACGCTCTCACCCAGCCGCGTCACCTCGCGGTCTTCATGCAGCGTCTTTAGCCGATGCATATGCACCGTCGCAATCTTTAACCGGCAGGAGTTCGACCCAATATCGATCGCGGCAAACGTAGGCATTATCTTTACATCACCTCAAAAACGGAAAATCACCACCACAAGCAAGATACATCCCTCGGCACATATCCCCTGCAAATCGACGCCGGAGAGCATCCATGCATGTACAGCGGTATCCAACAATTTATGCTGGTAGAACAAGCGAAAATCATGATTGATCAAACCTCCTCAGAGCCACTCGCCCAACGCACAACTCCTGTACCTGCAGATGGCCCCCTTCGTTCCACCGCAATCCTCATTCTCAGCGGCCTCTGGCTCATCATCTTCTTCGCCTCTCTCTTCGCCCCGCCCCTGCTCGACGACGCCGACGCCACCCACGCCAACGCCGCCCGTCACATGGCCCTCACCGCAGACCTCGTCACCCTCCACGTCAACGGCATCCGCTACCTCGAGAAAGCGCCCCTCCCTTACTGGCTCGACGCCCTCAGCTTCCGCATCTTCGGCTTCAACACCTTCGCCGCCCATCTCCCGCAGGCTATCGCCGTTCTCCTGCTCACCATCCTCGGCTTCCGCTGGGCCGATAAGGCCTTCCGCGCCCGAACCGCCTTCTACACCAGCCTCGCCATCCTCACCTCCGCCGGAGTCTTCCTCTTCACCCGCATCTACATCCCCGAAGTCTGGCTCTCGCTCTTCCTCTGCACGGCCCTCTACTGCTTCCTCAACGCCCTCGCAAAGCCCATCACCGTCGTCTCCGTCGAAGGCGGCTCCTTCGCCTCGGCAACCGCAAAAACCTCACCCAGAACAGCCCTCGACGCCTATGGCATGTGGACAGCCCTCGCGCTCGCCGTCCTCACCAAAGGCCTCGTCGCTCTGGTCTTCTTCTTCGGCACCGCCATCGTCTATCTCGCTATAACCGGCGAATACCGTAGCGCCCGTAGACTAAAGCCCTTCACCGGCCTTCTTCTCTTCTCCGCGATCGCCGCACCCTGGCACATCCTTGCCGGCCTCCGCAACACCGGCGGCATGAACGGCCACGGCTTCTTCTGGTTCTACTTCGTCAACGAGCACTTCCTGCGCTTCCTCGGCAAGCGCTACCCCATGGATTACAATAAGCTCCCTGGTTATCTCTTCTGGAGCCTCCACATCGTCTGGCTCTTCCCCTGGAGCCTCTTCCTTCCCCTCGCCTTCATCAAGGGTTGGAAGGTCTTCCAACAGCGCCGAAGCGCCTCCCGCGATGCCGTCAATCTCGAGTCCTTAGGCTCAGACGATCCCAAAGCTCGAAGCCTCTTCCAATACTTCCGCTACTCCGTCGACACCTTCGCCACCAGCACCACTCTCCTTCTCACCCTGTATGCCTCTCTCATCCTGATCTTCTTCTCCGTCTCCACCAACCAGGAGTACTACACCTTCCCCGCCTACCTTCCGCTTCTCATGCTCATCGCAGCAGCTCTCACCCGGGCCGAGCACCCCCACGCCCCATCCGAAGCCCCCATCTTCCACCGCTGGCTCACCTTCGCCCACGCCACCTTCACCCTCATCGGACTCGCCGTCGCTATTACCCTCGCCATCGGCCTCTGGACCTCTCGCCACCTCCCCTTCGTACCCGACATCGGAGAACTCCTCGCCCACCGCGGTGTAGGCGACTACACCCTCTCCATGTCGCACCTCTTCGACCTCACCGGCCCCTCCTTCGCCGCCTTGCGTCTGCCCGCCGCACTTGCAGCCTTCGCCTTCGCCGTAGGCCCCGCCATCGCATGGGTGTTCCGAGCCAAACGCCATCATCTGGCCGCAACCACAACCGTTGCCTTAACCAGCGCCGTCTTCCTCGTCGCCGCTCACATCGCCCTCATCCGCTTCGGTCCCATGCTCTCCTCGCAAAACCTCGCCGCAAAGATCCAGCAACTCGAGGCCGACCACACCATCGCACCCGACACCACCATCCTGCTCTACGGTGATCAGTCCTACGGCTCCTCCATCCCCTTCTACCTCGGTCAAGACGTGCTCCTCGTCGACGGCCGCTCCAGCTCCATGATCTTCGGCTCCACCTTCCCCGATGCCCCGCGTATCTTCCTCACCCCTACCGATCTCCTGAAAGTCTGGGGCACCGGCCAGCGCAAAATCCTTTTCGTCCCCCTCGAACGGCGCGACGTAGTGGATCAACTCCTTGGCAACAACACAATCCTCATTCAAGAGACCTCCGGCAAGGCTCTCTTCACCGACCGCCCCCTCGATACCCCAACGAGCCTCACCTCCAGATAGATGCCCGTGCAAGCCAAAACTCAATCCGCACCCACAAACCGCCGCTGGAGCCCTCGCTCCATCGCCATCCTCTTCCTCGCCTGGATCGTCCTCCAGATCGGCGGCCTCTTCACCCCGGGCCTTCTCGACGACGTCGACTCCATCTACATCGAGATCGCCCGCGAGATGCTCCGCCGCCACGACTTCATCACCCCATACATCAACGGCGTCCGTTTCTTCGACAAGCCTCCCCTCATGTACTGGATGGCTGCCGGTTCCATGCGTATCTTCGGCCCCTACGACTGGGCCGCCCGCATCCCCCTCGCCCTTGGCGTCCTCGCCCTTCTTCTAGCCGTATACTCCCTGGGCATCCGCCTCTTCAGCAACATCTCTCCCACAGACAACCCCGACCGCGGAGGCTTCTACGCCGCGCTCGCCATGGCCACCAGCATCGGCCCCTACCTCTACACCCGCTTCTACATCCCCGACATCCTCCTGGCCCTCTGGATGACGCTAGCAGTTCACCTCCTCCTCATAGCCCTCGACCGTCTACAACCTCAGCCACAAATCCGGGTGCCCCATTCATCGCGGTCTCATCGCGATGAGTGGGACAATCGCGAAGGCGATCCGCTCTCCTTTGCAGCACCACTAAATCAATCTCAAAAATCGGCCCTTCTACCCTGCCTCGCCTTCGCCGCCGTCATGGCCCTTAACGTCCTCACCAAGGGACTCATCGGCCTGGTCTTCCCCATAGGCTTCGTCCTTCTCTACCTCGCCCTCACAAAACAACTCCGCCTGCTTCCCCGCCTGCACCTCATCTCGGGCACAGCCGTCTTCCTCGCCATAGCCGCACCCTGGCACATCCTCGCCGCCCTGCGAACCCCCGCAATCCCATTACCCGCCGGCCTGGGCCTCCCTGCCACCGGAGGCTGGGCCTGGTTCTATCTCTACAACGAGCACATAGCCCGCTTCCTCGGCCGCCGAATCCCCCACGACTACGGCCAGGTCCCCATCCCGCTCTTCTGGCTCCTCTCCGCCCTCTGGATCATGCCCTGGGTCGCCTTCCTCCCCGGCGGCCTCGCAAACCAAATCCGCACCCTCCGCAACAAGCTCATCCCCACCACCAATCGGGTGCCCCATTCATCGCAGCCTCATCGCCATGAGTGGGCCATTCGTGCGAAGCACGAACCGCTCTCCTCTTCCAATACCGAAAGCCCGGGCGCCCCATCCTTCGCGCACTCTGCAAAGGGTGGGATCAACGAATCCGCCCTCTCCCTCCTCCTCTGGGCACTCCTCGTCCTCGGCTTCTTCACCCTCTCCAGCCGGCAGGAGTACTACGCCCTGCCCGCCCTGCCCGCCCTCGCTCTCATGGCCGCAAGCCTCCTCACCCAGGCCGACGCCGGCGAAGCAAAGGCCCAACGCAGTTCCCTCGCCTGGTCCCTCTGGTTTCTCGTCCCCCTCACCACCTTTATCGCCTTCGTGTGCGGCTACTTCGCCCTCACCGCCCCTCACTCGCCCCCCGGCACCGATATCGCCTCCCTCCTCGCCGCCAACCCCGAGTTCTACAACCTCTCCCTTGGCCATCTCTTCGATCTCACCGGCGACGCCATGGGTCTCTTCCGAGGTCCCTTAGCCGCCGTCGCCGTCAGCATGCTGGCAATCGGCCTCGGCAGCTACTTCCTGCGCCGCTCCGGACGCACCTACGTCGCTAACCTCACCCTCGCCGCCGCCATGACCGTCACCCTGCTGGCCGCCCATGAAGGCCTGGCCCGCTTCTATCCCATCCTCGGCTCCAAAAGTCTGGCCCTCGCGATCAATCAAGCCGGCATCCAGCCCACCGACCTCATCCTCCTCGACGGCGAACTTACCTCAGGCTCCACCCTGGTCTTCTACACCGGTCAACGGGTCCATCTCATCAACGGCAACGTCAACGGCCTCTGGTACGGCAGCTTCTGGCCCGATGCCCCCAAGATCTTCGAAACCGAAGAAGGCCTCCGCCAACTCTGGGCCAGCCCCCGCCGAATCTTCCTCTTCACCTACAACCCCACCGCCCGCACCCGCGACCTTGCCCCCCTCGCCCCCGTTCACACCCTCGCCACCGCCGGTGGCAAAACCATCCTCACCAACCGCTAGAACATCCCAACACCGCAGGCCAACCCCGACCACGACTACGCAGCCGTTGCTCGTTCTTTGTTTGTCATCCCGTAGGGATCTGGCTTTTGCTCTTGCTTGCTCGTCATTCTGAGCGAAGCGAAGAACCCCTGTATTTCACAAGGGGAGCGAAGCGGCCCGAATGCCTTGCACAAACTTCACTACCGAACAACAGGCCGCATCTTCCCATCCTCCACCAGCTCATAAACCTCACCCCGCCAAAGAATCCGACCACTGGTATAACTCAACACCCAGAAAATAATCCCCATCAAATCCCGCAGCGGAAACAGCATCATCGTCCGCCAAAGCTGCCGCTCCTGCACCACAAATCTCCCCACCACCCAGGCCTGCAGCACTCTCCCCAACACAGCAAACAACAACGCACCCCACCCCAGCGAAGGCATCCCAAGCAGCAACGCCCCACCCCACGCCAACAACCCAAACGGCACCCCAAACGTCAGCGCCGTCCCGAAGTGCCCCTTGGGCCGCGAAAACCGTGTGCTCTTCATCCACCGCACCTGGTGCTTCATCGAGTTCAGAAAATCCACGTTCAGCACAATGTGATCGATCACATGCCCGCTCAGCGCCACCGTGTGTTTCTCCGAAATCCAGTTCCCCAGCACAAAATCATCGGCGCAGTACTCCGCCATGCGCTCAAACCCGCCAATCTCCTCGATGCACTCTCGCCGCGCCGCCATCGTAGGCCCCAGCGCAAACGAAACCGGCTCCGTCAGCAGCGAAGCACACACCCCCGAGCTCATCTCAATCGACATCCCCACCGCTTCAAGCTGCGCCCAAAGCCCCCCTCCAGCCGCCACGCCTCGGTAAAGACACGTCGAAGCCCCAACCCTCTCATCCACAAACGGCAGCACCACATGCCGCAGATAATCCGGCGCCACCCGCACATCACTATCGCTGATCACCCAGAGATCATGCGTCGCCACCTTCGCCATCGCCACCAGCGAGCATACCTTCGCATTCGCGGCCCAAGGCTCCCCACTCGTCACGAACTTCGTCGTAATCTCCGGAAACTCCGCCGCCACCCGCCGCGCCACCTGCAACCCCGCATCTGCCTCATTGCGCGCGCCAAACAGAACCTCGACCCGAGAAACCCCGTTCCCCGCCGAAGCTCCCCCCGCATGCCGCAGATAATCCTGCTCGAAAAACGTCCGCAGATGCGCATCGAGCGATGGTTCATCGCCATGCAGCGGCTTAAACAAACTCACCCCCGGCAGAAACTCCGGCTCAGCATCCAGCGCCGCATTCTCACGCCCAGCCTCCCACCGAAACCGGCGCGCCCCCACAATAACCATCCCAAGGAAGACACTTGAAGTAAGCAGACCGAACAACCCGAGGACCAGCATCCCCCACTCAACCGCAGCCATCACGCGCATCCCGTCTCACCAGCAATAAAGCCCAGTTTACGCGATCGACTACTTCTTCTTCCCCATCGGCACCACCACAGGCCGCCGCAGCGGAACCAGTCCTGCCCCCGGGTCCTGCTGTTGCTGCATCCGCGTCAGCATCTCCGTTCGCACATAGTCGACGAAACCCTGCATCTGCCGATTCATCTCTTCCATACGCTCCCGCATCTGCAGCACAATCGCGATGCCCGCGATATTCACGCCCAGGTCCCGCGCCAGGTTCAAAATAAACTCCAGCCGCTCCAGATCCTCATCCGTGTACAGCCGCGTATTTCCCTCGCTCCGCGAAGGCCGCAGCAACCCCTCCCGTTCATACATTCTCAACGTCTGCGGATGGATCTCATACATCTCCGCCACCGCCGAGATCATGTACGCGCCCTTGCTCTTCCGCTTCGAAGTCATTGCTCCACCTAACTCGCCTTCGCCTGCTTGTGCGTCTTATTCCTCACCGCTTTAGTCCCCGCCTTCACCAGAATCCGCAGCGCACGATTCACTTCCTCTTCACTCGGAAACGCCTTGAACAACTCCGGCTCAATCAATACGAGATTGCTTCCTTTTGCAAACCGCGCGGCATAAGAATTTTTGACTCCTTTGGAGAAGTCATACTCAGCTCGCATCTCATCTGCATCAATCTTCACGGCCTTTTTCATATGCCCTCCTTTCTTTCAGCACCGCTCGCCGAGCACTTACTATTCGAATCTTCTCGCCTCGCTCCACCGAAACTACCACCAATACTCGCCTAAGCCGCGACCGTCCAACAAGAAGGAACCTTGATTCATCCTCCGAATGATCAGGATCGGAGATCATAAGACCATCTTCGTCGCTAAAGACAGTACACGCTTCTGCAAAGGTCACTCCATGCTTCCGTAAATTAGACGCTGCCTTCTTCCCATTCCACTCAAATAAGGTCCCTTCAAAGTCGTGCAACTCCGTATCATCCGGCAACGTCTTCGACCTCACTCTAATCTAATCTTGATCTGAGTCTACCGTTCGGCTCTTGTGGCACTCAAACCAAAACGCTCCTAATCCTTTTGAGATCAGGTAAACCAATGAAGAAGTTATCGGCCGCACTCTACACCGCCCAACTCCTCACCGGCATCGCCGCCGCAGCTACCGCCTATGCCCTGCGCCCCCGCCCCAATAGACGTATCACTCAGCAAGTCGTCCTCATCACCGGAGGCTCCCGCGGCCTTGGCCTCGCACTTGCCGAACGTTACGGCCGGGCCGGGGCCAAACTCATCCTCACCGCCCGCGACCACGACGAACTCAGCGCCGCACGATACACCCTCCTCGGCCGCCGCGCCGTCCACTCCCCCGACGACGTTCTCATCATCCCAGCCGACCTTACCGACGCCTCCCAGGCCGCCACCCTCATCGAACACGCCATCTCCCACTTCGGCCACATCGACGTCCTCATCAACAACGCCGGCATCATCGAAGTCGGCCCTGTCGAAAATCAGCCCCTCGCCGCCTATCGCCGAGCCATGGCCACCAACTTCTTCGCCGCCGTCCACACCACCCAGGCCGCGCTTCCTCACATGCTCCACCGTCGCGCCGGAGCAATCGTCAACATCGCCAGCATCGGTGGAAAGTTCGCCATGCCCCACCTTCTTCCCTACGTCTCCAGCAAGTTCGCCCTCGTCGGCTTCTCCCAGGGCCTCCACGCCGAACTCCGCCACAAGGGCATCCGCGTCACCACTGTCTGCCCCGGCCTCATGCGCACCGGCGGCGAAGTCAACGCCCACTACACCGGCCAACTCAAAAAAGAAGAGCGCTGGTTCTCCCTCGCCGCCAGGACTCCCATCATCGCCGCCTCCGTCCAGCGTGCAGCCGACAAGATCTTCCACGCCGCATCCGCCGGACGAGCCGAGATCACCATCACCCCACAAGCCTGGCTCGCCGCCCGCGTCGCCGGCCTCGCCCCCGAAACCACACAATTCCTCGCCAGCCTCGCCAACCAGTTCCTCCTGCCCGCTCCCTCCACCGACGAACAGCTAAGCCTGACCTTCACCGCGAACCAGCCCAAAACCACGCACGCCTGACACCATCGCGATTAAAAAGAAACGGCCATGCCGATCACCAGCATGGCCTTCGCATCTTCGTGTCATCTACACCTTCGCAAACAAATCCTCTCGCGGATCCTCTGGATTCAGCTTCGCCAGCTCTCGCAAAATCTCCTTCGAGCGCTCATCCTGCACCTTCGGCACCACAACCTTCACCTCAACGATCTGGTCGCCCCGCGCACCCTCCCGGGAAGCGCTCTGCACGCCCTTCTCCCTCAGCCGTAGCTTCTGTCCGGACTGCGTCCCCGGCGGAATCTTCAACTGCGCCCGTCCATCGATCGTAGGCACATCAATCTTCGCGCCCAGCGCAGCCTCAGAAATAGCAACCGGTACCGTTACATAAATATCATCCGCCGTCCGCGTAAATACAGGATGCGTTCCCGCCTTGATAATCAGGAACAGATCCCCCGCAGGTCCGCCATTCACACCGGCATTCCCTTTGCCCGCCAGCCGAATGCGCTGCCCATCCCGCGTGCCCGGCTTAATCCGAAACTCCAGCGGTTCCCGCTTCGTCACCACGCCTGCGCCATCGCACGTCCCACAGGTATTCTGCACCTTGCCCGAACCGCCGCATCGTGGGCACTGGATATTGAACTTCATCCGCCCGCCCATCTGCGTCACCTGCCCCGACCCATGGCACTCCGGACACTCCACGCTTCCGCCCGTCGTCGACTTGCCCTTGCACGTCGGGCAAACCTCCTGCCTCTGAATCTCCAGCCGCGTCACGCCGCCGCGAACCGCCGTCCAAAAATCCACACTTACCTGGTATTCAAGATCGGTCCCCGGCTGAGGCCCACGCGCACCTCTCTGCCCTCCGGTAAACATCCCGCTGAAGATATCCCGGAAGCTCCCGCCAAACCCACCCGGCTCCTGCTGCGCCTGACCCCGTCCCGCCTGAAAGTCCGAAAAATCAAACCCGTCAAAATCGAACGGAACCTCCTGCGCACCACCACGCTGCGAACTATAACCCGCACCTCCGCCACCTGGAAAACCGCCGCCCGCGTGCCCTCCACGCGCCGCAGCCTCCGCCGCCGCAGGATCGATGTTGTCCGAGTAAAACCCAAACTGGTCATAGATCTTCCGCTTCTTCTCGTCGCTCAGAATATCGTTTGCCTCGGAGATCTCCTTGAACTTCTCCTCCGCCTTCTTGTCGTTCGGATTCACATCCGGGTGATACTTGCGCGCAGCTTTCCTGAACGCCTTACGAATGTCATCCGCCGTAGCCGTCTTCTTGACCCCAAGAACACCGTAATAATCTTTTGTCTTTGTCGTCGCCATAGTCTCTATTCCATTCTGCAACCGGCGCGGCTCATCCGCACCTCAAAAGCATCTCTTCTTCTAAATTCTCATTCTGCCTGGCATGTCGGACACCAGAACAAATTCCGCCCCGCCATCTCCTTCTTCAAAATCGTAGTCCCGCAAACAAAGCAAGGCCGCCCATTTCGCCGATACACATAATGAGCCTCCTCTTTCAATGCCTGCCCCTTCTTGTGCGGCCGGTCCGCAGGCTTCGTCGTCACAATCCTTCGATCCACCATCCCGGCCTTCATCAATACGCCCGCCTCTTTCCATATCGACCGCAACGTCTCTTCCACGACAGCATTCCCCGCAAGAAACGGACTCAGCCGCGCCCGATACAGCAGCTCCGCACGAAAAATATTCCCAATCCCCGCCGCCACCGTCTGGTCCATCAGCAGCTCGCCGATCGACTTCCTGCTCTTGGCAATCTTCGCAATAAATTTCTCCGGCCGGTCGCCATTCAGCGGATCAGGGCCAAGCCGCTTCAGCAGCCCGTCCCACTTCTCCTGCGTATATACCGAGCAGTCCATCGGCCCGCGCAGCTCTACCCACGCCACCTTGTCCGCGTCGATATGTCCGCTTCCATCATCCTCCGAGTACCACGCATGACGCTTACTCACACCAGGAGCCGCGGGCTTCTTCACCGCCGCCGCATTCCACATCCTCAGTCGTAGCGCCCCACGCACATCCGGCAACGGTCCAGAGCCTTCCGTAAAATCTCCCTGCAGCCCAAGATGCACATGCAGAATTCGATCTCGCCCAAAGTCATATCCAAGATGCTTGCCCACAGCCATCACCCGCTCCAGCTTCCGGCCGTCGAGCACATCAACATCCATAAACCGTCCCTGCGGTCCATCCACACGCACCGGCCTGCCGCCAAACGCTGCCTCATGGCGCTCCGCCCAGCGATGGATCTCATTGCCCTCCGGCATCCTCAATCCCTCCACTCGAAGCCAAATAAAATATGGCGACGGCACTGGTCAACACCAGGACTACCGTCGCCATGCCTACTACTTAGAAAAACTTAGTTCCAGACCTGCTTCGCCTCAATGGCCTCAATGGAGAACATCTGGTCTGGCTCCATCTGTTGCATGCGCTGAGCAAACTGCTCGGCCTCCTCGCGCGTGTCAAACATCATGCGGTTATACAACCGCCCTGCACGGACCTGGTCGCATCTCCACATCGTCTCGGTCATAGCCTTTCCTCCAAGCAATCGATTGAGTTCCAGGTTCTCCAGCCACAACACATCTGATACTTCATTGCTTCTGTTTCTGCTGCCCTTCACGTTCAACAACCTTTCCTGGCATTAGACGCACTCTATACGTCAACCACGCAATTCAGGCCCGGTAAAACAAGAGGGGCACCCGATGAGGAACGCCCCTCTTCTTTGCTACGAAACTTCTACTGCAATGGATTAGACTTATTTCTTCTCGTCGACATCCACGTACTCAGCATCAATAACGCCTTCGTCCTTCTTCGACTCTGTAGCTCCCTCAGCCGCCGCCGCACCATCCGTCGGTGCCGTTGCAGAAGCTGCAGTCGCCTTGTACATCGCTTCGGCAAGTTTATGGCTCGCACTTGTTAGACGATCCTTCGCGGCATTCAGCTCAGTCGCCCCTGGAGTTCCCGTCAACGTTGTCTTCGCATCGGCCAACGCAGTCTCAACCTCTGCCTTTTCAGCGTCTGAGACCTTGTCGCCGGCTTCCTTCACCATCTTCTCGACGTTGTACACCAGCGAATCCAGACCGTTGCGCGCCTCAACCTCATCGCGCTTCTCCTTGTCCTCGGCAGCGTGAGCCTCGGCGTCCTTCGCCATCCGCTCAACCTCCTCCTTGCTCAGGCCCGACGAGCTCGTGATCGTAATTTTCTGATCCTTGCCCGTCGCATTATCCTTCGCCGTCACATTCAGAATGCCGTTGGCGTCGATGTCGAACGTCACCTCGATCTGCGGCACGCCACGCGGAGCCGGTGGAATCCCCGAGAGCTTGAACTTGCCCAGCGTGCGGTTCTGCGCGGCCATCGGACGCTCGCCCTGTAGCACATGCACCTCAACCTCAGTCTGCGAGTCCGCCGCCGTAGAAAACGTCTCCGTCTTCTTCGTCGGAATCGTCGTATTCCGGTTGATCATCGGTGTAGCCACGCCGCCCATCGTCTCAATCGACAACGTCAACGGAGTCACATCCAGCAGCAGAAGATCCTTCACCTCACCTGCAAGAACGCCAGCCTGAACCGCCGCTCCGATCGCTACAACCTCATCCGGGTTCACACCCTTGTTAGGCTCCTTGCCGAACAACTCCTTCACCAGCTGCTGAATCTTCGGCATACGCGTCTGTCCACCGACGAGTACAACCTCGTCGATCTTGCTCGCGTCGATGCCCGCATCCTTCAGCGCCTGCTTGCTCGGCCCAATCGACCTCTGCAGCAAGTCATCCACCAGCGACTCCAGCTTCGCACGTGTCAACTTGCGTACCAGGTGCTTCGGCCCGCTCGCGTCGGCAGTAATGAAGGGAAGATTGATCTCCGTCTCCTGTGCCGTCGAAAGTTCGATCTTCGCGCGCTCCGCGGCATCCTTCAACCGCTGCAACGCCATCTCGTTACCCTTCGCCGTCAGGTCCAGACCGCTCTCGCTCTTGAACTCGCTAATTAGCCAGTCCACAATGCGCTGGTCGAGATTGTCGCCGCCCAGGTGCGTATCGCCATTGGTCGACTTCACCTCAATCACGCCCTCACCTACTTCGAGGATCGAGATATCGAACGTACCGCCGCCGAAGTCGTAGACCGCAATCGTCTCGTCCTTCTTCTTGTCCAAACCGTAAGCAAGCGCAGCCGCCGTCGGCTCATTCACAATGCGCTTCACATCCAACCCTGCAATCCTGCCTGCGTCCTTCGTGGCCTGCCGCTGGGCATCGTTGAAGTAAGCCGGAACCGTAATCACAGCCTCCGTCACCGAAGTCCCCAGGTAATCCTCCGCAGCCTTCTTCAGCTTCTGCAGAATCATCGCCGAGATCTCGGGCGCGGTGTACTCCTTGCCCTGCGCGCTAACGGCAATATGGTCGCCCTGCTGAACCACCTTGTAGGGCACCATCTTCATCTCTTCACTCACTTCATTCACGCGGCGACCCATAAACCGCTTGATCGAATAAACGGTATTCTCCGGGTTCGTAATCGCCTGACGCTTCGCCACCTGGCCAACCAACCGTTCACCGCTTTTGGTAAATGCAACCACGGAAGGCGTTGTCCGCCCACCCTCTTCATTCGGTATTACCTTCGGCTCGCCGCCTTCCATCACCGCAACGCACGAGTTCGTGGTTCCCAAATCGATGCCGATAATCTTTCCCATATGTTGTCCCCTATTCCCGGGCGCGGCCCGGTACACATTTTTGACTGCCCAAGAATCTCACCTTGAGTCACTTACTGTCAAGTATTCTGATGCGTGGCGAAGCAATACGATGCATCAATCCATAGGCCAAATCCACCCTCCTCCTATCCCACATTCGAGCCATTGTCCCTCCCGAACCAAGAAAGTTACTCTTCGGCATCTGATGCCCCTGAAAGTCCTGCAATTGGAACAAATTTGCCCTCTGGAGATTCGAAGATGCCCTCCCCAAAAGCTGCACGGACAACGACTCGCCGCCTCCTCACCCTCGCCTCCCTTGGAGTAGCCGGCCTCTTGGCTGGCCTGCTCTCCGGCTGCTCCCCCTCACCTGCCTCTTCCAACCTGGCTACCTATACCCAGCCTCGTAGTTTCGAAAGCCTCACCCGCACGCATCAGCCGCCCAGCCTCTATACCCACCCCCTCCCTGACCTCAAACACCCACCGACCCCCCACCGCATCGAATCCTGGGCCGACCGCACCCCCCGTCAGACCTCGTCCCCCTTTTCCAGTCAGATCGATGCCGGTCCCACCCTCAGCGAGTACGCCTTCACCGGCGCCCCTTCCTCCTCGAATCTCGGCTCGGCCCGACTGACCGCCCAATAATTTTCGCTCTACAATCTTCCGCTGGCGGCATGTCGAAACCTGACACGCCGCCCTTTTTTTTGCCACCCTACCTCTCATCGAGTTCTCGCTGCATCTACCTTCTGTAGAATTCACCTCCACAAGGAACTCTCAGACCAACCGCATGGCTACGTCCGCACAAGCGCCGCCTGATCAGTCCGCCGAAGTCACACACGGCGTCAATCCCTGGCTCATCGCCATGGCCGTCATGCTGGCGACGTTCATGGAAGTCCTTGACACCGCCATCGCCTCGGTCGCCCTCCCCTACATCGCCGGTTCGCTCTCCGCCTCCACCGACGAAGCCACCTGGGTCCTCACCAGCTACCTCGTCGCCAACGCCATCGTCCTCCCCGCCAGCAACTGGTTCTCCCTCAAATTCGGCCGCAAGCGCTTCCTCATGTCCTGCGTCGCCATCTTCACCGTCGCCAGCTTCGCCTGCGGAGCCGCCCCCACCCTCGCCTTCATGCTCCTCGCCCGCGTTGTGCAGGGAGCAGGCGGCGGCGCCCTCCAACCCCTCTCCCAGGCCATCCTCCTCGAATCCTTCCCTCCCGCCAAGCGCGGTGCCGCCATGGCCGTCTTCGCCTTCGGAGTCGTCGTCGCCCCCGTCCTCGGCCCCACCCTCGGCGGCTGGCTCACCGATACCTACTCCTGGCGCTACGCCTTTTACATCAACATCCCCATCGGCATCCTCGCCCTCTTCATGATCAACCGCTTCATCCACGACCCGGCCTACATCAGCAAGGCCAAGGTCCCGCCGCTTGACCGCTACGGCTTCGCCGCCCTCATCATATGGACCGGCGCCCTCCAGATCATCCTCGACAAGGGCCAGGAAGACGACTGGTTTGGCGCCACCTGGATCCGCTGGGCCGCCCTAGCCCTCATCGTCTCGTTCGTCTACTTCGTCTGGCACTCATGGAAGGGCAAGGACACCCTCGTCGATCTCAAGGTCCTCAAAGACCGTAACTTCGCCATCGGCTGCGTCCTCATCTTCATGTTCGGCATCGGCATCTACTCCACCGTCACCGTTCTTCCGCTCTTCTATCAGGAGCTGCTCGGCTACACCGCCTTCACCGCCGGCCTCGTGGTCGCTCCCCGTGGCATCGGAGCTATCTGCGGCATGCCCATCATCGGCTATCTCTCCAACAAGGTGGACCCGCGTTACCTCCTCAGCTTCGGCTTCATTACCTTTGGCCTCACCACGCTTTACTTCGGCAACGTCACCCTCGATCTCTCCCCCACCACCCTCTTGTTTCCCATCCTGATCACCGGCTTCGGCCTCTCCTTCGTCTTCGTCCCCATCAGCACAGCCGCCTACGGAACCCTCCGCAACGACCAGATCGGCAACGCCAGCGGCCTCTTCAACCTGATGCGCAATGTAGGCGGCTCCATCGGAATCTCCGTCGCCCAGACCCTGCTCACCCGACGCTCTGCCGTCCACCAGAACCTCATCATCAACAACGTCCCGCTCACCGGCCAGCAGTTCCAGAACAGCCTTGCCGCCGCCACCCAATCCGTCACAGGCTACTTCGGTGCGTCCAACGCCGCCGCCCCCGGCCAGGCCCTTCTCTACCAGCAACTCCAGCGCCAGGCCGCCAACTGGGCCTTCGTCGACGTCTTCCGCTGGCTCTCCCTCCTTTGCTTCGTCTGCGTCGGCATCGTCTGGCTCTTCAAGAAGGTAAAGCCCGGCAAAGCCCCCGCCGGAGCCCACTAACTCTCAGCGACAGGGCAAACCCCCGAGCGATTCTGAGAACAGCATCTCCAAAGTAAAAGAATAAAAGCGCAAAAACAGAAATAATAACCTCGCATCTGTCGAATCCGCCGCCGCCCAATCGTCAAGAGACCAGAAGGAGAAACAACATGCCCCAGTTTGCTTTACTGTTCAGCGCGCCTGAAACTTGGCGCGACAACCTGTCCCCCGAAGAGATCCAGGCGCTCATCGCCAAATACGTCGCATGGCGCGAAGGCCTCATCCAGCGCAACATCTTCCGCGGCAGTCAGAAACTCGTCGAAGGAACCGGCCGCCGCCTTCGAACTCAGAACGGCAAAGTCTTGATCACCGAAGGTCCCTTCAGCGAGTCGCAAGAGGTCCTTGGAGGCTTCTTCGTCATCGAAGTCCCCACCTACGAAGATGCCGTCGAAGTAGCCCGCACCTCCCCGAATCTCGTCGACGGCCAATTGATCGAGATCCGTCAGTTAGACTTCATGGTGCCTCCGCCTACACAGAATTAGCGCAGCACCAGGGTGTCCCATGGCAGAGCCAACCGCAGCCTCCGAATCCGCAATCCCCTGCACCGAACTCGTGGACCATCTATTCCGCCACGAGTTCGGCCGCATGGTTTCCCACCTCACGCGCATCCTCGGCGCACGCAATCTGGCCATCGCCGAGGATGCCGTGCAGCACGCCATGCTCCGGGCTCTGCAACATTGGCCCTTCCACGGAACCCCGAACCACCCCAAGGCCTGGCTCATCCAGGTCGCCTACCACCGGGCCCTCGACGTCCTCAAAAAAGACCGCCGTCTCGACCTCTACGACGACGAAGCCGAGACCGCACTCACCCGTCAGATAGACCCCCGCCAGGGCCGCGCCCCAGTCCACTTCACCAACGAAGTAGCCGACGAGCAGCTAGCCCTCATCTTCGTCTGCTGCCACCCCTCCCTCCCCCGCCCCGCCAGCGTAGCCCTCACTTTAAAAGTCGTTTGCGGCTTCGGCGTCGCAGAGATAGCCCGCGCCTTCCTCTCCACCGAGATCTCCATCAACCAACGCCTCGTCCGCGCCAAGCGCACCATTCGCGACCAGAACATCCGCTTCGAAGTCCCCAGTCCTGCCCAGCTCCCCGATCGTCTCGAAGCCGTCCTCGATGTCCTCTACCTCCTCTTCACCGAGGGCTACGCCGCCACCACCGGCGACCACCTTATCAAAGACGACCTCTGCGCCGAAGCCATCCGCCTTACCACCGCCCTAACCGAAAATACAGCAACCTCCCAGCCCGAAGTCCACGCCCTCTTAGCTCTCATGCTCTTCCAGGCCGCACGCCTCCCCGCCCGCGTCGACGCTGCAGGCGACCTTCTCCTCCTCGAAGAGCAGGACCGCACCCTCTGGGACCGAGCCCTGATCCACCGCGGCCTCCGCCACCTCGCCCAGGCCGCCCACGGAGATCACCTCTCCACCTATCACCTCCAGGCCGAACTGGCCGCCGCCCACGTAACCGCCGAATGCTTCGCCCTCACCGATTGGGACCACATCCTCACCCTCTACAATCTCCTCCAGCAGCTGCAGCCCACCCCCGTCGTCCTCATCAACCGCGCCATAGCCCTGGGCCAGGTCGAAGGACCAGCAGCCGCTCTCGACGCCCTCGAATCCATCCCCTACGACAACCAATCTCAGCGCTACCGTCTCCGCCACGCCGCCGAAGGCGAGTTCCACCGCCAACTCGGCAACCTCCCCCAGGCCCGAACCTTCTTCCAGCGCGCCCTCTCCTGCGCCCACTCCGAACCCGAGCGCCGCTTCCTCGAGCGCAAACTCAAATCCCTCGCACACACACCGCTGATAGCGAATAAAAAAAACCGGATAAATGTGTCGAATCCCCCTGACACCAATCGTCTCTACGAGTAAGCTGCCCAGAAGCTGCGGAAGCCAAAGATAAGTGCCTCCAACTTCGGCCCCGAATTCACCCCCATCGCACGTCAAAATCGAAAGGACCCATTCATGGCAAATAACTTCTGTCACCTTGAACTCGCCACCACCGACCTCGCCAAAGCTAAGGCCTTCTATTCCGGTCTCTTCTCCTGGGCCCTCGAAGACATGGACATGGGCCCCGGCGGTACCTACACCATCATCAAGCCCGGCGAAGGCCCCGGTGGCGGCATGATGAAGCATCCCATCCCCGGAGCTCCCTCCTCCTGGCTCGCCTACGTCCAGGTCGATGACCTCGCCGCCTCCACTGCCAAAGCCAAGTCTCTCGGCGCCCAGGTCATGAAAGACATCACCGAAGTCCCCAACATGGGCCACTTCAGCATCCTCCTCGACCCCACCGGCGCCGCCATCGCCCTCTGGCAACCCAAAACCTAGACCGAAATCTCCCACCAACAAACCACAGCAACGGACAGCCCTACCGTCCGTTGCGCAGCTCCAACCCAATCCAGTACAGAGACTTACCTGAATCTATCGCCAATTCCCAGCAAAAACGCATGTCAAGTCCCGCACCCACCTAAACCTTTTACAATCATAAGATTACGATTGCAAAAGAGTTCCCTTCAATCCGGTACAATTAAACAACAGCTTCATAAGAAGGCACCGAAATACTGGGACTCACGCGTACCACCTAACTCCTTTATTTGTTATATTTTGCGGTTAACCCTTTTGTTTAGAATATTTTGGCGCCACATACCCTTGCCAGACTATTGCAAACATTAGACTTACGCACAAAATACCCCAGGGCCTGGGGGGTACCCCTGAATCCGCAGACCAATATGCGAATCCAATAACAAGCTGCTAAACTAAAAGAACTGCCATAAAGGCGGCGCGACAGGCCCTTCGATGTGACGTGCACCCACCGTTGCAAGCGATCCGCGAGCCGACAGGCAAATAATCCAAGAGCCAGAGAGGCTTTTGACAAAGGATCATCGACCATGCCTAAAGAAGGAATTCACCCAAACTATACCGTCACCACCATCAAGTGCGCCTGCGGCAATCACTTCGAAACCCGCTCCACGCACAAGGGTGACATCGTCCTCGAAATCTGCTCCGCCTGCCACCCCTTCTTCACCGGCAAGCAGAAGCTGATCGACACCGCAGGTCGCGTCGAACGCTTCCGCCGCAAGTTCGCCAAGTCGGACGCCGGCAAAGCCGAGGCCGCCACAAAGTAAGCGGGGGACAAAGCAATCGCTTGAAAGGCCTCCGCCAAAACGGAGGCCTTTCAGCTTTCTACTCCTACACCTACACTCTGTCTCCTATGAAGAAGCGCTACACACTCGAGCAGAAACGCTGGGACTCTCCCGCCGAGCACGCCATGCCCGAGCACACTCGCGTCCCTGCCAGCTTCACCATAGGCAACGTAAAGATCGCCCCTGCCACCGTCCTCGCCCCCATGGCCGGCGTCACCGACACCGTCTTTCGCCGCTTCATCAAAAACGCCAGCCAGTTCACCTCGCCCATCTCTCAAGAGTGTCATCCCGAAGAACCTTCTTTAGGGTGTCATCCTGAGCGGAGCGAAGCGGAGTCGAAGGACCTGCGGTTTGCCGTTGCAGCCACAGACATCGAAGCCGAAACCTCCAACCAGCAATCCGGCTGCGGCCTCATCATGACGGAGTTCACCTCCGCCGACGGCCTCTCCCGCATGCGCGAGACCAAGCGCAAGCGCTACCTCACCTACTACGACGACGAGCACCCCATTTCGGCCCAGCTCTTCGGCTCCAACCCCGAGACCCTCGCCGACTCCGCCCGCATCGTCCAGGACGCTGGCTTCGACCTCGTCGACCTCAACCTCGGCTGCCCCGCCAAGCGTGTCGTCGCCTGCAACGGTGGCTCCGGCCTCCTGCGCGACCTCCCGCAGATCGAGCTCATCTTCAAAGCCATCCGCAGCGCCGTCACCATCCCCTTCACCGTCAAGTTCCGCATGGGCTGGAACGACAAGCACATTGTCTGCGTCGACCTCGCCAAGATGGCCGAAGACTGCGGCCTCAACGCCGTCGCCCTCCACGCCCGCACCCGCGAAGACGGCTACACCGGACAGGCCCGCTGGGAGTACATCGCTGCTGTCAAAGACGCCGTGAGCATCCCGGTAATCGGTAACGGCGACATCCGCACCCCCGAAGACGCCGCCGCCATGGTCGACGCCACCCACTGCGACGCCGTCATGATCGGCCGCACCGCCCCATCGAACCCCTGGATCTTCCGCCAGATCGCCCAGTACACGGCCTCCAAGGAGGCCACTGGCATCGGCACCTACGACCACCCCACCAACGACGACCGCTACCGCATGATCCGCACCTACTTCCAGATGCTGGTCGACGAGATCGCGCTCGAAGAGGCCGCCGAAGCCTCCCGCGCCGCCGCCATCGAGGCCTCCGGCCAGATCGCCCGCGAACAGCGCCACCGCGACTGCGTCGGTAAGATGAAGCAGTTCGCCAGCTGGTTCACCCACGGTGTCCCCGGCGGAGGTGCACTCCGCAAACAGATCTTCGAATCCAAAAACGGCCCCGCCGTCCTCGATGCCATCGAGCGCTTCTTCGAGAACCAGTCCCTCACCCGCAACGAACCAGCCATCACAGAAGCCGATGAGTCGATGCTGACCTCAGCCGCCTACTGCGACTGACTCTCTTTGGCCGGCTTGTACACCCGCACGTAATCCACCAACATCCGTTGCGGAAACGCCGTCGTCTCATCCGGGTATCCCGGCCAGCCCCCACCCACCGCAACATTCAGAATCAGAAAAAACGGATGGTCATACACCCACTTCGCTCCCGCAGGAAGATCGGCCGGAGTCCGCTCCGCAATCAGCTTGTCATCGAAATAAAACCTGATGTTATTCGGCGACCACTCGACAGCATAGACATGAAAGCCGGTATTCACAACCTCACCAGCAGGCAAATCATACTTAGCTGAGATACCATTCGCGCCGCTGTAACCAGGTCCATGCAGCGTGCTGTAGATTCGCCCAGCCTCGCCAATGTTCTCCATGATGTCGATCTCACCAGCCTTCGGCCATCCAACACTCCCAATGTCATCCCCAAGCATCCAGAACGCGGGCCAGATGCCCTTCCCCACCGGCAACTGCATCCTCGCCTCAATCCGTCCATATGCCTGCGAGAATAATCCCTTCGTCTTGATCCGCGCCGAAGTATACGGTCGCGCAACCCCATCTTTCCCCGTGTACTCCTCCTTCAGCGCCGTGATGACAAGGTTCCCACCCCTCTGCTGCACATTCGTGGGCCTCGAAGTGTAACTCTCCAGCTCCTTGTTGCCCCAGCCGCCGCCTCCAACATCGAAGCCCCACTTCGCCGGATCAGGCAGCGTTCCATCTACTGCATTGAACTCATCACTCCACACCAGCTTCCACCTGGAAGCGTCAGATTGAGACATTCCATGAGTCGAAACCAGCACTAAAGCAGCCAATGCATATAGAATCCGCGCAGTCATATCTCTCCGCTCCTCTTACGCCAAACCACCTTCACCTTCGTGCGCCAACGCTCACCAAGCGCCACCAGGACCCACTCCACTCTCGGCGAAAGATACCGCAACACCACCTCAGTCGCCGGATGCACCCGCAAAGCCGGAGCCACCAGGTAAAGTCGAGGCGGCTCCTTCGCCAACCACATTCCGCCGAAGTACCCATGCCGCTGAAACTCCCCCAGCCCACTCATCTGATCGGGGTTCTGCAGATGATGCCACCGCACCCGCACCCAGTAATCCAACCCCTGCAGCGCCAGATGCATATCCTCATCTGCCTTCAGCTCGATTACAGCCAGTCGTCCGTCGCTCGTGACGCCCAGCAGATCAAGCATCCCTCGATCGCCGGCCGCGAATGCAGGAACCTGCGTATAAACATGCTGTTGACTCAATCTGGTATCCAATGGCTCTACATCGCGGCGAATCATACTCTCTAACCAGCGCTCCGGTTGCATTCGGTATAACGGATCGCGCTTATCCCCTTCAGCCGATCGTCTCTCAAACAATCTTGCTAACAAATCCCGCAACTCACTCTCGTTCTCAGCTGTCAGCGGCATCTCGTTGGATCCAGCCCCGAACGTAATCTCCTGCATGCTATTGAATGAGTTGTTCGAATATGCCATTCTTACCCGCGCAAACTCCAGCCCATGCAGTAGGAACGCAAGCTCCGTACCATTGCGAATCCTCCGCTCTACTATGTCGTGCATCGCTTCCGGAACAAGTGCCATCACCCTTGCGGCAGACTCATCAAATCTCTCCTTTGCCGCAGACTGGTTCGGTACTCGGACCAGCTTCGTCGCCAGATTACCGTGGTCAGCCGCATCTCTTTGTTCCATCTCCTCGCTCGCCTGATCCAATTCCCAGAGCTCCCAATGCGCGATCTTCTCGTTCAGCCAAGCCATTCGCGACAATGTAAGCACCGCCATTCCCTGCGACACCACCAGTTTCAATCCCTGATATACCCTGCGCCCGTTACCAGACTCGCGACAGTGATGCAGCCATAGAATTCCGAGCGTCAGAATCCCATCGACCGTAGCCTGCGTCTCTTCCTCATTGACGGCAATTACAGCCCATGCCTTCCGGCCCTGTACTATCGATCCGCGCGCATACGCTGGACCGAAACTCTTCTCAAGGTCCATAGCTGTGCGAAGCCCATCCGGCTTCCACTCCGGAAAAGACCTCAAAAGCACTCGCTCCAAGACTCGCAGATATTTCACGCGCGTTGCCTCGCGCGTCGAGGGCGTCCGCCTGTCCCTGTCTATAACAAACTCCAGAGTTTGCGGCTTCGTTTGTCCAAAACGGTGCGTGCTTAGCTTCAATGCACCGTTTCGGGTAGTCGCATCCGTTACTCGCCGTACGACGTTTCTATCCTCGCTCCAGAGATGCAGTGCGCAACGTCCATGCTCCGTTCCCAGCGAGTATTTCGCTTCGCGCATGTCGAAGATCACCTTGCCATCTTCAAGCACAACTGCCATTGGATGTTCTGCAAGAAATGTTTCGAGCGCAGAGGTAATAGCCTCCACCGTCTGCGCAGGCTCCTCCAGAGTCACTCGTGACGACATAGCCGAACGCTAACACATTCGTAATATGTGACAGGCACTGAATCGCACTGTGCGCCTTCAGAGACAACTCGAAGGTGCTCTAAAAGTTAAAATTTATTCGGTGTGATACGAATTCTTACCCCAATGAAAGGTAACCTTCGGCGAGCATCCCGGAGCCTTCACTAAAATCGTCGTATCTCCAGATGTCTTCCCCCTCACCTGTGGCAATACTGACGACATCAAATTGCCCTTATCATCGACCTTCCAAGTCCCCGTCACAACTTCACCGGCCGAATCCGACGATATCGGAACGCTTGTATTCGGAGCAAAGCCGCTCCCTTTGATCATCACGACATCGCCATCCGGTGTTCCTAGCAGAACTTCCAGTGAACAACCAGCATCCTTGCCGATAATCGGGAAGGGCACAACCGAGCCCAACGCCTTCGCTTTCTGATCGTCTGAGATAAGGCCAAAACGCTTTGGCTCTCCCTTAGCAACCTGGACAGCAATGTCGATGATCGGATCAGTGTCCGGTTTGCAATCTGCTTGGGTTTTTCCCGTGCAGGAAAGTTTGCCATCCGCGGTCAGCGTGATGCCACTACGTACCGGCTCGATACCGCGATTGAGCGGCCACGCTATGAGGGTGTAATGCTGATCCGTCGGTAGTCCCGGAGCAGATACATCGTAAGTGATTACTGTTCTTTGATCCGTCTTCTTTCGGCTCTTTTCTTTGAGGATGAGCCTCGTTACTGCAGTTGCTGCACTCAGATCCCAGGCATATTGTTGTCCGAGCAACTTCCTGGCAACATCCATCGTTTGTTGTTCCTGAGTTGCATCACCAGATCCAGCCTGCGTCTGTGCCAGTGCTAATCCGGTACACACAACGACAGAAAGAACGAACTTACAGATCATGCGCGCCTTGCTTGACGAAGCGATCGTGTCTTCGCGATTTCGCATGGCTTGCACTACCAGCCTTCCTTCGCGCGAAGGTGCGTCACATGCGCCACATGATGACGCGAATGCCACGCATACACCAATGTAGACACCTCGACTGTCGTCGGCCCATTCTCGGGATGGCGAAATCCCCGCTGCCATTGCTGATCATCCAATGACTGCAACAGCATTACCCAGCGTGCGTGCAGGCTTTCGATGATCTCCAGCGACCACTCCATCGGAGCCAGCGAATCATGCAGCGTCGCCCACGCTTTTTCGTCATATGGCTTGATCGTCGGCCAATCCTCTGTCAAAGCCAACCGTACCCGAATGAAGGCGTTCATATGACTGTCTGCGATGTGATGCACCAATTGACGCACCGTCCAGCCGCCTTCACGATAAGGCGTATTTAACTCCGCTGTGTCCATTCCATCCACCGCATTGCGCAACTGCTCCGGCAACTCAGCCAGCGTCGCAATCGCGTTCAGCCGATCATCAGGAGTGATCGTCTCCGGTTTCTCAAACTTCCCGATGGGATATCGTGGGTCTACTACGCTCAGCGCCATTGCCGGGCTCCTTACAAAGATAGGTAAGAGCAAGTTAGCACAACTCTTTGTATAACTTTCAGTATGAAACCTATGCGCCACAAACTAGCTATGCGCCTGTCAGCGATCGCCTTCGTTATCATACTTTTTACCAGCATCGTCCGTGCGCAGCAGTCCCACCTCGGCTTCGACCGCAATGAGTACCCCGGCGACGACTTTCTCCCCGCTTTGCGTCAGCACTTTGACTTTGCCGGCTACTGGCTCAACAATCCACCCGGCGAACACCAAAACACCTGGACCGGCAGACGTGGCGTCCTCCTCCATAACGACTTCGGTTTTCTCGTTCTCTTCAACGGACGCCTCGACGCTGAAATATTAAAAGCTCAAAAGTCCGGTACCACGCCCGCTGCCCTCGGCCAAAAAGATGCAGCAACCGCAGTAGCCTCCGCTCAGCGCGAACACTTCCCTGCACACACCGTTCTGTTCCTCGATCAGGAGGAGGGTGGCCGACTTCTTCCTGAACAATCCACCTACCTCTTCGCCTGGAGCGAAGCCATTGCCAGCTCACGCTATCTCCCTGGAGCATATGTCAGCGGTCAGCCTGTGCCTGACGATCCAGGCAAGACCATTACCACCGCCCAAAACATCCGCGAACAAGTCGCAGCCAAGCATCTTCACCCCATTGCCCTTTTCATCTACCAGGATGCCTGCCCACCTTCGAACGGCTGCACCTTGCACCCACCAGCGATCACGGCGGCTGGAACAGATGATATCGCTGCGTGGCAGTACGCCCAGTCTCCTCGTCGGCCAGAGATTACCCGCTCATGCGCCAAAACATACGCCGCCGATGGCAACTGCTACGTCCCCAATCTCCCCAAACTCCACCTCGATCTAAGCGTCTCCCCCTCACCCGACCCCTCCCATGGCCGCTGAAAAGGACACCCACAATACACCCATACGCCGAAAGGCGCATTTGCCGCAGCCCCCTGCGAAGCCTATCATCAATAGAGATGACAATTCCCGCCCCGGATCACAAACGCTACTTCATCGAGAAACTCGGACTTTCCGAACGCCTGATGGAACGCTGTCTGGGCGAAGCGCTCTCAGCAGGCGGTGACTACGCCGACCTTTATTTTGAGTCGGTTACCTCCACTTCTCTTGGAATCGATGAGTCACTCGTCAAGTCCGCTAGCCAGGGCATCAGCGTAGGCTGTGGCGTCCGCGTCGTCTCCGGCGAACGCACTGGTTACGCCTATACCGACGACCTTTCCTCTGACCGTCTCCTCCGCGCTGCACGCACCGCAGCCCTTATCGCCAGCGGCCCGGCCAAAGAGATCATGAGCGGCTTCCGTCACACCGAAGCCACCTCACTTTACCCCATCGCCGGAGCGACCACCGACGCCGAGATCGCCCAGAAGCTCGCTCTCATCGAACGCGCCGACAAGGCTGCACGCGCTTACGATTCACGCATTACCCAGGTTCGCGCCGGTTTCAATGATGAGCTCCGCCGCATCCTCATCGCTGCGTCCGATGGCACCTTCGCCAGCGACACGCAGCCGCTCGCCAGGTTGAACGTGTTTGTTATCGCTAAGGATGCAGCGGGTAATGGAGGCGCTGGCAGCACTGCCCGCGGCACCAGCGGCGGTGGCGGCCGGGTCACCATGGACTTCTTCGAGGGTGCCAAATCACCCGAGCACTATGCCAGCGAGGCCGCCCGCACAGCTATCCTCCAGCTCAACGCTGTAGAGGCACCGGCTGGCGAGATGGAAATCGTCCTCGGCCCCGGCTGGCCCGGCGTCCTGCTCCATGAGGCTGTAGGGCACGGACTGGAAGCCGACTTCAACCGTAAGAAGACCTCGGCCTTCGCCGGACTCATCGGCCAACAGGTTGCCAGCAGCAAGGTTACGGTTGTCGACAACGGCAGGATGCCAAACCGTCGAGGGTCTATCAATGTCGACGATGAAGGCAATCCGACGCAGGAGAATGTCCTGATCGAGAACGGTATTCTCAAAGGCTATCTCTCCGACAAGCTGTCCTCGCGGCTCATGGGAACTCCAAACACCGGTTCCGGGCGCAGGGAAAGCTATCACCATATTCCGATGCCGCGCATGACTAACACTTACATGCTCAACGGTGACGATATGCCTGAGGACATCATCAAGTCCGTCAAGCGCGGCCTCTATGCCGTCAACTTTGGCGGTGGCCAGGTCGACATCACCAATGGCAAGTTCGTCTTCTCTGCCTCCGAGGCTTACCTCATCGAAGACGGCAAGGTTACGCGGCCAGTCAAAGGCGCGACTCTGATCGGCAATGGCCCGGAAGCGTTGAAGTATGTGTCGATGGTCGGCAATGACCTCGCACTCGACGAGGGCATTGGCACCTGCGGCAAGGCTGGGCAAAGCGTTCCCGTTGGCGTAGGCATGCCCACAATCAAGCTCGACCGTATGACGGTTGGAGGAACGGGACAATAATGGCAATCGAACGCGAGAAGATTTACGAATGCGAAGTAAAACGTCGTCGCGTCAAAGTTGGCGGCGGCTACGAGCCGTTCTGGAAGGTCAAGACCGTCGCCGAGGCTCTCGCCGACTCGGACGCAGAGTTCCGCTGCAAGGACTGCTTCGGCGAAGTGAAGCTTCTCGGCCGTAACAGCAAGGTCGGGGCTCCACCGTATGTCGAGCACAAGTCGCCCGCCGATGCTGAGTTCTGTTCCAACGGCATCTTATTCAAGAAAGCTACTGATGGTCGCGAACCGAAGCAGTCTGAGCATCCGGTTCTCTAAAATTTTTTTCCGCGGTAGCAAAGCGGAATTCCTGTTCCACGCGCATGACATCGGAAAGTACCAACCCACGAACCTGAACCGTACTTAATCGAGGTCAATCATGGCAGTAGTCGAGCGTGAAAGGTTCTACGAATGTGAAGTCAAGCGTCGCCGTGTTCGCGCAGCCGGTGGCTACGAGCCGTTCTGGAAGGTCAAGTCCATCACTGTCGCTCTCGAAGATAACGACACCGAGTTTCGTTGCAAGAGCTGCGGCGGAGCCGTCAAGCTCTTCAAGCGGCGCTCGGAAGATGGTCCGGCCACCCATATCGAGCACAAGCTGAAGACCGACTCCGAGTATTGCGCGGAAGGCCTGTACTTTCTCAAAGCAACAGACGGCCGCCAGCCGCGGCAGTCTTCATCTCCTGTTCATTGAGGTTTGAAACTTGTCTCATAGCGCATCTGCAATAGCTTCCGATCTTCAGCAACTGGCTCAAGATGTACTTAACCGTGCCCTCAAGGCCGGTGCTACTGACGCCGAAGCCGTCGTCTATGAGGGCGACGAGTTCGGCGCGAAGGTGCGTCTGGGCCAGGTTGAGACTCTCAAGGAGTCGGGCTCGCGTGCCGTTGGGCTCCGTGTCTTTATCGGACAGCGGACTGCGAGCACATCGTCGTCCGACTTCTCCAGCGAGAGCATCGAGAGGCTGGTCGACGGTGCGATTACGCTGGCGAAGATCACCAGTGAAGATCCCTTCGCCGGGCTTCCTGAGCCTGAGGAGTTCGGCAAGCTCGAAGGCGACCTGAAGCTCTACTTCGACGATGTCAACGAGCTTCCGCCATCGGAGCGTATCGAGATCGCCCGGCACGCTGAGGCAGCTGCTATGGCATACGACACGCGCATCCAGAACTCGGGCGGCGCGGACTTCGATACTGCAACGTCGCACAAGATCCTGATGAACTCGCGCGGATTTACGGGCGAGTATCGAAGGAGCTATTGCGACTTCTCGGTTTCTCCCATCGCTATTGATGAGAAGGGCGGGATGCAGCGCAACTATTGGTACTCGATCTCGCGCACGGCGAAGAAGCTCGAGTCGCCGGAGGCGATTGGCCAAGAGGCTGCTCGTCGTACGCTGAGCAGGCTAGGCGCTCGGCAGGTAAAGACACAGAAGGTTCCTGTCGTCTTCTCGCCTGAGATCTCGCGCTCAATCATCGGCAATATCTTCGACGCTGCTAACGGCGACGCTATCTACCGTCATGCGACCTTCTTTGCCGATATGCTCGGCCAAAAGGTTGCGGGAGAGAACATCACTGTCGTCGACGACGGCACGATGATCATCGATGGTATCGGCGGTTTTGGGACTTCGCCGTTCGACAGTGAAGGTTTGCCTTCGCGTCGAACTGTTCTGGTCGAAAACGGTGTTCTCAAAAATTACGTGATGAATACCTATACCGCGCGCAAGCTTGGCATGAAGTCCACCGGCAATGCCGCGCGCGGACTCGCTGGAAATCCCGGGATCGGGGCGGGAAACTTTTACCTGGAGCCGGGCATCCTGACGCCTGGACAGATTATTGGCGACGTGAAGGATGGACTCTACGTTACGGAGACCATGGGCTTCGGCGTCAATCTCGTCACCGGCGATTATTCACAGGGAGCGAGCGGCGTCTGGATCGAGAACGGCGAGCTTGCCTATCCGGTGGAAGAGATCACCATCGCGGGCAATCTCAAGGACATGTACCAAAACATTAGCGCAATTGGTAATGATCTTGTCTTCCGCGATGGTGATCTCTTCCACCG
>Ga0193753_10000613_pt1 | contig 34356 bp, 32 predicted proteins | sample H1c2metaG_FD_144925 | JGI IMG/M metagenome (GOLD analysis project Ga0193753, IMG submission 144925) | Soil microbial communities from a riparian zone of the East river system, Colorado, United States - H1c2 | ecosystem: Environmental > Terrestrial > Soil > Riparian zone | place: USA: East...
TCGCGCGCTTCGTCGAGAGTCTTGATGTTGTCGGCAGAGAAGATGCCGGGGCCCGTGGAATAGAGGCGTGGACCGATGAGTGCGCCGGTCTCCATGAGATCCGAATACGACAGGATGTCGGTCGACGACGTCTGCGGATCGCGCTGCGTGGTCACACCGTACGCGAGGCCGGCCATGAGCTGCGTGACCCGATCGCGATGCACGCCCCAACCGAACCAGCTGTGCGCGTCAATGTCGACGTAGCCGGGAATGATCGTCTTGCCGCCGACGTCGATGGTCTTCGCGGGCCATGCCGCATGCCGTCACACCTTGGGCCTCGGGATCTCGCGATTTGAGAAGTAGGCGTTCTTGAACGGGAATGCGTCTGCGATCCACTGCCTTAGTGCGAGGTAGAGCTTGGCGTAATAGCCGGCGTGATAGCCATCGGGGGTAACCCACCAACTCACGTCGACATCGTGTTCCAACAGCGTCTCATCGAGCGGAGTGCGCCTGCCCATCGGGTAGAAATAGCAGCAGCCGAGGTATCGGCCCGCGAGATCGTAGACGGCGTAGGCGTAGGAGTAGTTCTCCCGGAATTCGAGTTCGTGCCACACGAGATCGACGTAGTTGAATTCCTCGCTGACCGGCCCGATCGGCCAACCCCCGCCGCGTGTGCGCCCGATGATGTCGATGCTCGAGTTGATCCCCGTCACGTCGGCCACGAGATCGGCGCGGCTGATCGCTCTCGCGTTGATGTCTTCGTAGCTCAACGTGGCTGGTGCCATGTACCCGGCCGGCAGTTCCAGCGACTTGATGAAGTTCTTATAGTCCATGAGGTCTTTCCGAGTCGGTGGTTGCCGGCAACAAGGTGACGGCGTGATGCGTTGCTGATCGGCTCAGCGACGGACGCGATAGCGGATGTGTGTGGCCTCAGGCGTGTCGATTACCCGAACGATCTCGAGCTCGATGCGCGACGGCAACACGTCGAACAGCCGGCGGCCACCGCCGAACAGCACCGGGATTTGGTGAATTTGTAACTCGTCCAGCACACCCGCCTCGAGCGCACGCTGCGCCGTGTACGCACCCTGGACTGAGACATTCCGGTCGTCGGCGGCGGCCTTCGCCTGGGCCATGGCGCTTTCGATGCCGTCGGTCACGTAGGTCACCAATGGATAGTTCGCGACCGACGGGCCGGGCGGGCGATGACTGGGCACGAAGATCGGGACGCCGTGCGCGTTGCCGCGCCAGTGATCGACCTGCTCCACGGTGCGCCGACCAGCCAAGACCGCACCAGTCGCCTCCATCTCGTCGCACAACTCCCCAGCCGGGCCAGACCGCCAGCGGACGAACAGACCGGCCGCGGGATCCCAAAACCAGTCGTGCAGTCGGTTGAAGCCGTCGCCCCCGGGATTGCCCACTTCGTCGTTTGGGCCCGCGATGTACCCGTCGAGTGACATGGACATATAGAGCACTGATGCAGACACGTTGACCCCCTGTGGTTTCGATTTAGGCTGGTCTCGGGACACGCTCTAACCTCTACCCACACGTCGAACGAGAGGACGGGGGATCGACAGTGTGCGCAGACACATCGAGATGCGGCGAAATGCTCCAAGTGGGGATAGACCGATGATTGATGTTCGACGCGCACCACCAGATTGCGCCCTACCCAAGCAGCATTGATCGCCACACTGGAGGACGTATGCTCGAATTGACGATGGACCAGATTCTCGACGCGCTCGACCGCGGGCACCAGCGGGCGACGTATGGCGCGCTGGCCGCCGTGCTGGGCTGCTCGCCCCGCGTTCTCATGAAGGGTCGCGAGCGTGATCGGCGCCACTCGTGGGTCGTCAGTCGCGCCACCCGCGAGCCAACCGGATATGAGCCGCCGCAGATCCACCCGGACCTTCGCGAGCGCGATGACGTCCTCGAGACCCGGGAGCAGTTACTGTGCTGGCTCGAGTCGGTCCACAGTGCGACGGCGTGAAATCTATCCCGCTCTCGACACGCATTCCATTCGGCGGGATGTTGCCCGGCCTCGCAGCGCGCTCATTAGCGATTTGTCAATAGCGGCGTCGGATTCTGTGGCATGCGCGAACACAACGGTGGGGCGTGCATCACAGATTTCGTGGTGACGTCACCATACCGTTCGCTCGATCGTCCATGTTCAACAATGATGTGGTTCGCCAATTCCCGCGACGAGGCGACAACAACCGAACCGGACCATCGGTTCGTCGGACTCGAACCGAGAACCACGACAACGGCAAACCCGGCGAAAGCCGGCGACGCAAAGCTGTGGGGCTACCGCCAGGGATTCAGTCCTGGCCATGCTTGCCAAGCCGCCGAATGCCCTTGGGCGCAGGAGATCCGCATGCCTTCATTCGCGCGACGCGTTGGCGTCGTATTGGCCATGAGCTTGACGGCTTGTCAGAGTGACAAGACTGTTGCGGTGGCTCCCCCTTCATCCATTGCCGACGGTCCGTCCGCGGGTCCGTCCACCCTCATCCGTCCCAGCCCGCCTGTCGGCAGCACAACGTCGATCTTTGTTGCTGATTCCGTCCAACTCGTGTCGACGGTATCTACCAGACACGGCCGCACCGTGAATTGGTCGTCATCGAGTTCGACCAAAGTTCGCGTGAACAGTAAAGGATTGGCCACCGCGCTTGCCGTCGGTTCTGCTACCATCACTGCGTCGAACGCAAACGGCACGCAGCGCTGGACCTTCAACGTGACGAAGCGCATTGCGTCGGTCACCGTCAGTCCCAATCCGGTGAGCGTCGCCGTCGGGGCAACAGCGCCGCTGACCATCACCGTCAAAGCGTCCGACGGCACGGTCATCACGGGGCAGCCCGTTTCCTATCAGAGCCTCAGTGGCACTGTCGCGACCGTTTCAACCGCCGGCGTCGTGTCAGGCGTGAGCGCGGGAAGCACAACGGTGGCCGTGACGGCCGGCACAACAGGTAACAGTGTCAGCAGCAATGTGCCGGTGACCGTAACCGGGACAACGCCGCCGCCGCCGCCCGATAGCGGAGCTGTCGGACCGAACGCCGCGCTTGGGCGTACGATGTTTCCCGCGGACAATGCGTGGAACACCGCCATCGACACCGCGCCCCTCGATCCCAACTCCGCGGCCATCGTCGCGAACATCGGATTGACGACGTCGCTCCATCCAGATTTTGGCGCGAACCTCAGCGGGAGTCCATTCGGGATTCCATACGTTGTCGTGGGCGGAACGCAAGCCGGCGTGAAAGTGACGTTCGACTATGCCGACGAAAGCGACGCCGGTCCGTACCCCATTCCGCCGAATCCACCGATCGAAGCCGGCGGCGATGCGCACGTGCTCGTCGTCGATAAGGATCATTGGAAGTTGTACGAGCTGTACGCGGCGCAGCATTTGGCCGACGGCAGCTGGCACGCCGGCTCCGGCGCGATCTTCGATCTCTCGTCGAACGCACTGCGCCCCGCCGGTTGGACCTCGGCCGACGCTGCCGGTCTTCCGATTCTTCCAGGGTTGGTGCGCTACGACGAAGTGAGCGCGGGCAATATCGCGCACGCGCTCCGCTTCACGGTCTCGCGCAGCCGCAAAGCGTACATCCCGCCGGCCAGGCATTGGGCAAGCAGCGACACGTCGTCGCTGCGTCCGCCGATGGGCATGCGCGTTCGGCTCAAGGCCGGTGTGGACATCAGCGGCTATCCGGCCAGCGCGCAGGTCATTCTTCGCGCGCTGAAAAAGTACGGCATGATCGTCGCCGACAACGGGAGCAACTGGTTTCTCTCCGGCGTCGCCGACTCGCGCTGGAACGACACACAGATCAACACGCTGAAAGCGCTCAAGGGGAGCGATTTCGAGGTCGTGAAGATGACGGGCGTCGTGACGCGCTAGCGTATTAGAGCAGTGGTATTGCCGAATCGAGGTCGAGGGCCGGAAGGGCCTCGACCTGACGGCATTCTTATCGGTCGGCGTCACGGACCGTCCACTTCTGTTCGAACCATCGGTCCAGCCCGTGACCGCCGACCCATTCGCTATCGAAAGCGCATTCCGTTCGGCGCAATGTCGCCGGACTTCGGTGTCTTCGCCGGCGGCGTTGGCGTTTGTGGCGGAGCCGGGCGACGCGGCGCGCTAGACCGCTGACCGTCCGTTCGCGATGCACGTTCCGCGCTCCGTTGCTCGACGCCGTCTTTCTTCATCGTCAGCGCAATGCGATTTCGCGGCAAGTCCACCGAGACGACGCGCACTCGGACCCTCTGCCCAACGCGAACCACCGCATTCGGATCGCTCACATAACGATCGGCCAGCTGAGACACGTGCACCAAGCCGTCCTGGTGCACGCCAACGTCCACGAAGGCGCCAAACGCCACGATGTTCGTCACGACACCTTCGAGCTCCATCCCTTCCGTCAGGTGCTTCGGCTCCGTGATGTCCGGCCGGAACGCCGGCGCCTCGAACGCGTCGCGCGGATCACGACCGGGCTTTCTGAGCTCTGTGAGAATATCGTGAAGCGTCGGAAGCCCCACGTTCTCGGATACGTACTCGCTCGGCTTCACGCGCTTGAGCTGCGTTTCATTCCCAATCAATTCGGCGAGCGGTACTTCCAGATCGCTCGCCATTCGCTCGACGAGCGAGTATCGCTCCGGATGCACGGCCGACGCATCGAGGGGATGCGCTCCACCCCGCACGCGGAGAAAGCCCGCCGCCTGCTCGAACGCCTTCGCGCCAAGCCGCGGAACGTCGCCGAGGTCCGCGCGCGATTTGAAACCACCGCGGGCGTCGCGCGCTTTGACGATGTTCGCCGCGAGCGTCGGTCCAATGCCGGCGACGTAGGACAGCAGCGGAACCGACGCCGTGTTCACCTCGACGCCAACGCGATTCACACAACTCTCGACGACCTCGTCGAGGCGCTTCTTCAAATGCGGCTGCGAGACGTCGTGCTGGTACTGGCCCACACCGATCGACTTCGGATCAATCTTCACGAGCTCGGCCAGCGGATCCTGCAGCCGTCGCGCAATGGAAACGGCGCCGCGCAGCGAAACGTCGAGGTCGGGGAGCTCTTCACGCGCTACGTCGGACGCGGAATACACTGACGCACCCGACTCGTTCACGACGACGACTTGCGGACGCGACAACTTTCGCTCGGCGAGCGTGTCGCGGACGAGTTGTTCCGTCTCGCGCGACGCCGTGCCATTTCCGATGGAAATCAAATCGGGGTCGAGGCGCGCGACGTACGCGAGCAGGGACTGCGCGAAACGATCTGGCTGGTGAAGGTAGATCGTATCCGTAGCGGATACGGCGCCCGTCCGTGAAACCGCGGCGACCTTGACGCCCGTGCGAAAACCCGGATCGAGTCCGATCACGACGCGCTCGCCCGCCGGAGACGCCAGCAAGAGCTGCTCGAGGTTGCGTCCAAAGATCGTGATCGCTTCTTCGTCCGCGCGCGACTTGAGCTCCATGCGCAAGTCGACTTCGACCGACGGCGCCAGCAGGCGCTTGTACGCGTCCTGCACGACGAGCCGCATCTGCTTGGCCGCACCATGGCCCGCGACGAATTCAGTCTCGAGCATTCCGGCGAGGCGCTCCGCCGGCGCGACGATGCTCCAGAACAGGAATCCCTCGGTCTCACCGCGACGAATCGCCAGGAGTCGGTGCGACGGAAGTTGCGCGAGCGGCTGCGAGAAGTCGTTGTAGTCGGAAAACTTCGAAACCTCGTTTTGCTTCGCGACGGCAACACGCGATTTGACGACGCCTTCCGCTCGCGTGATGTCGCGAATGCGCCCGCGGACCGCGGCGTCCTCGGCGATTCGTTCGGCGAGGATGTCGCGTGCGCCGGCGAGCGCATGATCGGCGTCGGGCACTTCTTTCGCGACGTCGACGAAGGCCAGCGCAGCCTGCTGCAAGGCGCCGAGTGTCGTCGAGCGATTCCACAGCAACTCGGAGAGTGGCTCGAGACCACGTTCGCGCGCGATCATCGCGCGCGTACGCCGCTTCGGCTTGAATGGCAGGTACAGATCTTCGAGCGCCTGCTTCGTTTCGGCCGCTTCGATCCGCGTCCTGAGGGCCGGATCGAGCTTGCCCTGCTCTTCGATGCTCTTGAGAATCGCCTCGCGGCGTTCAGCCATCTCGCGCAGATAGAGCGAGCGATCGCGTACGTCGCGAAGTTGGACTTCGTCGAGCCCGCCGGTCGCTTCCTTTCGGTAGCGCGCGATGAAGGGAAGGGTATTTCCCTCGTCGAACAGGGCGAGCGCGCCCGCGACCTGCTGAGGGGAGAGCGCGAGCTCGCGAACAAGGGTAGAAACGAGGTTCAGCGACATCGATGCTGCGAGTGAGGAGTGGGGTCTGCGCGCGTACCAGAGAGAGGATCGAAGATAGCGTGTCATTGGCCGGGCGGGACCCACTTGCGATTACCGATACGCGAGATACGGAAGCAAGTCTATCGCCCCGCGCGGGTGTCGCGCGTTCCAACTTGGTCGCCACCCTGTAAAAGCGTGCAACAGTTAGAGTTTACGAAAATGGCCCGCCGAGCGCGGCGGGCCATTGTGCAGTGCACGGCCGGACAAAACCGCGAGCGTATTCATTGCAAGCGGCGGAAACGCGCTGCCGCAATCGAATACGCCTCGAGGATCAACTGCGTCGCGGCGTCAGTGTTATCCGCGGATGGATTGAGAATGCACACGAAGTGCTGCTTTGCGTAGTCGGGATGCGGGAGAAAAACATCGAGACTGGTGTAGTCCGCCGGAGGATGATCGGCGCCAGGCAGCAGGCGATCGAAGGTCGTTTTGCTGATTCCGATATTGAGCCGGAACACTCCGTCCCGGTCGAGGTTCGACACGCGATCATAGTCGTTGTCCACAGTCGCGATGGTCACAAACGGCAGACGATGATTCATCCCCGACGAAGAAGAACACATATCCAAAATTTTCCGTGCGTTGGACGTTGTCCATCGCTGATATGAACACTTCGAATTCCGTCTGTGTCGTTCTATCGTGATTCTCCACTGTAGTGGACGGCGTTCAACCGCGCCCGGTCGGCGGGATGTTCTGATTGAGCCGAAAGAGGTTTTCCGGGTCATACATCGCCTTGATCTGCGTGAGGCGCCGCCACGTTTCGCCCGGGTATGCGCTGCGCACGCGGGCAGCGCCCTCGTTGCCCAGGAATCCAACGTACGCGCCGGAATCGTTGGGTTGGACGGCTTGGGCGAAGTCGCCCACCCACTGCCTACGCACCTCGCGATCCTCGGGCCCGGTGTAGAATGCAGCGACGTTGACGAGCATGGCCTTCGATCGGTGCGCATATGCGGTCGCATCGGACACAACGCGCGCTGCCGCGCCGCCGAGTACGCGAAGCTGTGCCACGCGCACGGCGGCGTCGGACTTCGATAGGTAGTCGAAGATCGTCTCGGCGTGCTGCTTGTCGAATCCGTCGAGGAACATCGTTCGGCCGATGGCGGTCGGGTGCACGTTCGGCGCCTCGGGCGGGTACATCGCGGCGTAGGGTTGCTCCTTCACCAGATCGGCGATCGGCGTCGCGAGCGATCGGAACGGTGCGAGCGCGCGCTCGGCCGCCGAGTGGTTGCCGGCAAAGGCGAGCATGCCGACGATCACCAATCTGCCATGTGCGTTCGCCGGGATGAACGGCGCTGGCGGAGCGGGCATGATGTTGCCGATCGTCGACAACTCCTCGGGCGCCGCGAACGAGGCGGCCGCAAAGCTCGCGATCGTCTCCGGGGTTGCCGGAAGAACGAGAATGCCCCCCGTGAACTGGGGCATTTCGTGGAGGCGAAATCGAACTCGAGTGACGACACCGAAGTTTCCGCCACCGCCGCGAAGCGCCCAGAACAACTCGGGATGATGGTCCACGTCGACCCGAAGGTGGCGGCCGTCAGCCGTGACCACTTCCGCCGCCAGCACCGAATCGATTGTCAGCCCGAATTTTCGGACGAGAAATCCGATGCCGCCCGCGAGGGTGATGCCGCCCACGCCGACGGAACCGGAGTCACCAAATCCGACGACGAGGCCGTGCTTGGCTGCGGCTTCGGTGACTTCGATGGCTGTCGCGCCCGTCTCGACCCACGCGCTGCGGTCGTCTGCGTCGATCTCGATGGCCGACATGGATCGAAGGTCAATCACGATTCCACCTTCGGTCGTGCAGTGCCCGGCAATGCTGTGGCCACCGCTGCGTACGGCGAGCTCGTATCCATGGTCGCGTGCGGTAGCGATCACGCGTCGCACGTCTTCCACGCCGGCGACGCGGACGATCATGGCGGGCTGTTTGGCGGTATCGCCGTAGAAAACGGCGCGCGCCTCGTCATACGCGGCGTCCTCGGGAGTGATCACGGTCCCCGCGACGCCGGCGAGGGTACGTGGCGGCTGAGGGCTGAGGTCGGTCGATGAGTCCATGAGACATCCTTTGAATGGATGGGTCGAGGCGGGCGAATCCACGCCTCTCATAACTCGTCGATCGAGACCTCGCGGAATCGACATTCGAAGTTGGTCGTGGCCGCAACCTGGTCAGTGGCCTCCTTGCGCCCAGTGCAGGATCGTAACTTCTTCAGCCCGCCTAGGGTCAAGTGAGAGTATGACGCCGCGTCCGCGCTTCTTCCTCAGGATTGCATGAACCTCAGCCAACGTCTCGCGGTCGCCGGTGCGGCCGTTGTGGGTTGCACGTCAGGCGCGCAGGCGCAGTCGCCGGCATGTTTCAGTGGTTCGATCCGTCCCCAGTGTTCGGGCTTTATCCTGTTCGAGGGATCTGCCGTGATATCTCGCGGCGGCGGGGAGCACACGTCGACCACGGTGGTGCCGATTCCTCCAGGCAACGGCGGGCCGATCACGCTCGTCAACCACTTTCACGATTTGCCAAGTTTCTATAGCGGTGCGCTCGGCTACGTTCGCGTCGTTGGAACGCGATCAGCCATCGGCGCGGTGGCGGAGCTCGGGTTCAGCAACACGTCCGATCTCGGGAACGCACACCGTGTCGCGCTCACGGCGAGAGCACGGCGACAATTTACAAATCTGGCCCTTGATGTCGGCGCGGGCCCGGTCGGCGTGCAGGTGTTCGAGGCGCGCAACGGTTCGTGCTGCACTGACCGCACGATTGCGTATGGTGCGACCGCGGAGACGGCGGTGATGTATCGGGGTTATCTCGGACTGACGGCGGGCGCAGACTTCATCAATGGCGCGGGACGGAGCAGCGGCGCGGTGCATGCGGGCGTTCGCGTCGGTTCCTACGGCGCGATTGCCGCCGCGATCGCAACGGCCGCAATCGGCGCCGTCGGTTTTTGGGGGCTGAGCCACAGCGATTGAGGTTCGCTGGTTCGCCGGTTCGCTGGTTTTCCACGAGAGACAGAGTCTTGCGCCTGCATCTGTCGTCTCTCATGAAAAAGAGAAAGGCGAACGATCAGAATTTGCGAGAATCGCTGTCCGTCACGGCGACGAATTTCCGTTCCTTGGGGAGTGGGTTCGAAGATTGTGATGCGACGCGTGGCAGAGGAGCGCCGCGTGACGAGTCGCCACGATCATCGTCCTTCGCTCGCCTTGCGCTTCGCAGTCATTCGAGGCCAATTGACAACCAGCGCGTTTGCACCCCGACCCTCGTGACCGGACTCGTACCATGACATATTCCTCATCCCGCCTGGCGGCTGCGTTGCGCGCGCTCGTCGCGCTATTCGCGCTGCCGGCTGCCCTCGTGGCGCAAACCGTAGCGCGTGTGACGGTGACGCCGTCGCCGGCTCGCGTTGTCGCGGGTGACTCGCTGCGGTTGAAAGCGGTCGCGCTCGACCAAGCGGGCAATCCCGTGAGCGGCGTGCTGATTCGCTTTCAACAACAGGATTTTCCATTTCAAGGCACGGTGGACAGCACCGGCCTGGTGAAGGCCGGCTCCGTCGCGACGATTCCCGTCGTCGTGTCGGCCATTCAGCCCGGAGCCAAGCCGATCATCGCGCGCGTCGACGTGAAGATCGTTCCGGGACCGGCGGCGACCATCGCTGTGTCGCCCACGTCGCTCAAGCTCGTGCCACGGCAAACGATGACCGCGAACGCCCGCGTCTTCTCGAAGGCCGGCGACAGCCGCGGCGACGCCGTCGCGTGGACGAGTTCCGCGCCAACGGTCGCCACCGTGGATCGCAGTGGAACGATCGCCGGACTGGCCGCAGGTTCGGCAACGATCACGGCCGCGGTTGGCGGTGTTAAGCAAACGCTCAACGTGACTGTCGTTGGCACACCGATCGCCTCCATCAGTCTCACGCCCTCTGCGCCGCACGCGCGCACCGGCGACGTCATTCAATTCAAGGCCGTGGCGAAGGATGCGGCCGGAAAGGAAATCCCCGGCCTGAGTCCGTCGTGGATGTTCTCGCCCGGCAAGGGTGAGCTCGACGCCGACGGCGCATTCGTCGGCTATGAGCCAGGCACGTATTCCGTCACCGCGTTGCTCGGACCAACCGTCGCGCAAACGACGGTCACGCTCGCGCCGCGCGATGTCCGCCGTTCCGCGACCGTCGTCGGCTCCGTTATTCGGAACTCGCTCGCCACCTCGGAAGTCTGGGTCCATCCCAACGGCAAGGTCGCGTACCTCGGCACCATCCTCGGTGGCGATCGCGTGTACGTGATCGACGTCTCCGATCCGTCGAAGGCGGCGATCGTCGATTCGGTCGTCGTGAACGCGCGCACGATCAACGACATCATGACGTCGGAAGACGGCAAAGTCATGGTGATCACGCGCGAGGGCGCCGACAATCGCAAGAACGGCATCGTCATCGCGACGCTCGATGATCCGCTCCACCCGAAAGTCGTCGCCGAGTTCACCGACGGCGTGACGGCCGGCGTCCACTCGGCCTACATCTACACGCAGCCCAAGTTCGGGCGGCACGTGTATCTCACGAACGACGGCACCGGGGCGCTGCACATCATCGACATCAACGATCCCGCGCATCCCAAGCAAGTGGCGATGTGGCAGACCGCGCGCAGCGATGCCGGCCGCATGTTACACGACATTGACGTGCGCGACGGCATGGTGTACGCGAGCTACTGGAACGACGGCCTGGTGATGCTCGACATCGGCGCTGGTCTCAAGGGCGGATCGCCGTCTAATCCGCAACTCGTCTCGCAGTACAAGTATGATCTGGATGCGCTGTACAAACCGGTCGAGGCAGTCGGCGGTCCCGGATTCATTCGCGGAACCCATACTGCGTGGCGCCATGGGAAGTACGTCTTCATCGCCGACGAAGTCTTCACGAACAAAGACATCATGGCGCTCGAAGAAAAGCAGGCGAGCCGAGCGTATGGGAGGCTGCAGGTGCTCGACGTGAGCGACATCGCGCATCCCAAGTCCGTCGCGTACTATGAGCCCGAGATGGGCGGCGTTCACAACATCTGGATTGCGGGCGATACCTTGTACATGGGCGCGTACAATGCGGGCTTCCGCGCGTTCGACATTTCTGGCGAATTGCGGGGCGACCTGCGCGCCCAACAGCGCGAGATTGCCAACGTCTATCCGTCCGACCCGAAAGGATTCATTCCCAACAATACAATGACGTGGGGCGTGGTCGTGAAAAACGGTCTCGCGTACATCAACGATGTGAATACCGGTTTGCTCATCGTCAAGCTCGAACCGAAGACCCCCGTGATTCCGTGACGACTCGCGTTGCGTTCGCGGTCGCGATGATTACGACGTCGACATTGCTCTCGGCCCAATCGCCGGCGTCGAGTCCAACGCCGCCGGCGCGCGACTACCTCGTGCTCGTGGCAAGCGAGTCGGTCGATCGCGTCGCGCTGATTCGATTCGGTTCGAACGGCGCCAAGATCGAAAAGGAACGCTACGTCGGTTGGGCGCCGACTGAGGTCGCGGGCCCGCACGGTCTCGCCGTGTCGCCGGACGCGAAGCACTACTTCGTGTCCACCGCGCACGGCACGCCGTTCGGACGACTCACAAAGTACAACGCCGAGACCAACGCGGCGGAAGGGAACGTGAAGCTCGGCAACTTTCCGGCGACGGCGCAGGTGTCGCCCGATGGATACTTCGTCTACGTCGTGAATTTCAATCTCCATGGCGACATGGTGCCGAGTGACGTGTCGGTCGTGGCGACTGATGAGATGGTGGAGCTCGCGCGGATTCGCACGTGCACCATGCCGCACGGATCGCGCTTGAGCGCCGATGGAACGCAGCACTACTCCGTTTGCATGATGGATGACGAGCTGGTGGAAATCGACACACGAAAATTGGCAGTGAGTCGCCATTTCTCACTCACGCAAGGCAAGGAGATGGGCATGACCGGCGCGCCGCCGCTGCGCGGCGCGAGCGATCATGCGGTGCATGACATGGGTGGACACGGCATGGAACCGCCCAAACCGGGGGACGTGAGCTGTTCGCCGACGTGGGCGCAGCCGTCGCGCGACAACACCCGCGTGTGGGTGGCGTGCAACAAGTCGAGCGACATCGTCGAGATCGACACGAAGGCGTGGCGCATGGTGAAGCGCTTTCCCGCCGGCGCGGGCGTGTACAATCTCGGGCTCACGCACGACGGAACGCGACTCATCGGGACCAACAAGCGCGATGCATCGGTGTCGGTATATGACGTAGCGACGGGGAAGGAGCTCGGGCGAATTCCGACGACGCGCAAGGTGGTGCACGGCGTCGCCGTGTCGGACGACGACCGCTACGCGTTCATTTCTATAGAAGGCACGGGATCGGAGCCAGGCACCATGGACGTGATCGATCTGGTCGCGCTCACGAAGGTCGCGAGCGTGGATGTCGGCCAACAGGCGGGTGGGATCGACTTTCTGCGGTCAGAGGCGCCGCGCGCAAAATAGATAGCCTGGACGACGCACGCGTTGTGACCCAAGATTCCCTCCGACCCATCCGGAGCTGAGCATGCCTTCATCCCTCTCGCGACGCCGGTTCCTCGGTGCCTCGTCGGCCGCGGTCGCCGCGCTGCTGGTCCCGTGGCGAAATGCTTGGGCAGGCACGGTTGGCCCGCATCCCACGCCGCGGCAGGGGATCACCGGTGCCAACGTCCTGACGAAAGAGCAGCTCGCCGACGCGCCGGACGTCATTCCACTCTTCGACTCGATTCGCCAGATCCCCGAGGTCGTCGACGGCATTCGATGCAATTGCGGCTGCACGAATCCGCCAAAGTTCTATTCGCTGCTGTCGTGCTACGAGAGCGATGGGATGGCGCGACATTGCGCGCTCTGCCAGGGACAGGGGAAGCTCGCCGTGCGTTTGCACACGGAAGGTAAGACCCTCGACCAGATTCGCGCGGCCATCGACGCGAAGTTCGGATGATGATGTTGACGACGATGCGTCGCTTCCTTCTCTTGGCATTGTGTGCCGTGCCACACCTCGCGCGCGCGCAGATTCGCGCCAGTGAAGTCGGCACGGTATCGCAGACGATCGACGGAACGAAGATCAGTCTCGAGTACTCACGGCCGCGGGCACGCGGGCGCACCACGTTGTTTGGTACGAGCGCGGTCCGATGGGGCGAGACGTGGACGCCGGGCGCCAACTGGGCCACGACGCTCGACGTCAGCAAGAACGTCAAGCTCAATGGTCATGCGGTTCCCAAGGGGAAGTACTCGATGTGGATGGTCGTTCGACAGGATGGCGAATGGACCGTCGTTCTCGATCCGCAATCCCACCGCTATCATATGGAGCCGCCCGACTCGAGCGACAAGCAGGTCCGCTTCGCAGCTCGCGCAGAGGCGGCGCCATTCACTGAAGTGCTCACGTGGTCGATGCCCGAGTTACGCATGAACGGTGGCACGCTGGTCATGCAGTGGGAACGCGCGCGCGTCCCGATCGACATCGAGGTCGAGCCGACACTCGTCATGACGCTGCCGGCGTCGGACGCGGAGGCGTATCTCGGAAGCTATTCCTACGCGGAGCTCGACTCTGCGGGCAAGCCCGCCAAGAGCATGACGTTTACGGTGACGCACGAGGACGGAACGCTGAAGGGGCGATGGGACCCTGAGGACCCGTACTTCAAGAAGTTCGCCCTCATCCGAATTGCTCCCGATTGGTTCGTTCCCGGTGTCTACGACAAAAACGGGCAGATTTATGAAGTGCTCAAGCCCGAGATGGTCTTCGAATTCACGCGCGCAAACGGTCGCGCGGTGAGCCTCGTCGTGAGGGACGAAGACGATCACATCGACGCGACCGGTACTCGAAAGCCCTGACGCGTCTGCGTCACGCCCACTTCAGATCAACGTCCATGATCGGCAGGGTGCGTACGCGCTTACCCGTCGCGGCGAAGATCGCGTTGCAGACCGCCGGCGCCGCCGCGGGAAGTCCTGGCTCGCCCAATCCCGTCGGTGGAGCGTCCGACTTGATGAAGTGAACCTCAACGATCGGCGGCGACTGATCCATCCGCAACATCGGGTACTCATCGAAGTTGGTCTGCCCGGCCGCGCCGCGCTCGATGAGAATTTTCTGAAACCATGCCGCGCTGATGCCGTCGAGCATGGCACCCTGCACCTGGGCTTCCGCCGCGCTCAGGTTGATGATCGTTCCGCAATCGACGGCCGCGATGAGCCGATTGATCGCGAGCTTGCCGTCGCGGCTCACCTTCACGTCGGCCACGATCGCGACGTACGCGTTGTTCGTATGCGTGATCGCGAATCCCTGTCCCTCACCTCGGGGGCGCGAACGACCCCAGCCGGCTCGCTCCGTCGCGAGGGCGAGCACCGTCTTCATCTTCGCCGAATCGAACGCACCCGGTCGGACCGCGGCTGGAACGGCGTTGAGCAAGTCGATCGTAAACGCGACGGAATCTTTGCCCGCAGAATGCGCCAACTCATCAATGAACGACTGCGTTGCCCAGACGTTCCCGTTGTCGCCCGGCGCCCGCCAATATCCAGTGGGGATACCCGCGGGCAATTTGGACGATGCCACCTTCGATCCAGGAATGGCTGTGAACGGAAAACCGCCGGCGCCCATGTCTCCCGGCCCGCCCTGCATCTTCACGAAAGCGTCGTGCAGCGCGACGACCCTTCCAGCCGAATCGACTCCCGCAGTAAAGAAATGCCAGCCGTTCGACCGATAGTTGTCGTGCGCAAAGTCGTGCTCGCGCGTCCACATCACTTTCACAGGAACGCCTTCGAACTTCTTGGCAATCGCCGCCGCCTCGATCGAGAATTCGTTGCTTCCACGCCGGCCGAAGCCGCCGCCGAGTCGCGTGATGTGCACCACGACATCCTTGGGAGCGAGGCCGAGGCCGCGCGTCACCAGGCCTTGGCCGGACGCGGGAATCTGCGTCGGCGTCCACATCTCCATCACGCCGTTCTTGAAGAGCGCCGTCGAGTTTTGTGGCTCGAGCGTCGCGTGCGCGAGAAACGGATAGTGATAGGCGGCTTCGACCTGCTTCGCGCCCGTCGGTAGCGCATCGGGTGGCGTCGCTTTCGCGAGTCGCTCCGCTTGCTTCGCCATCTCCGCGCTGCTCTGGCTCACGACGGCACCTTCGTCCCATTTCACCTGCAGCGCCTTCGTGGCACTGAACGCGTTCCACGTCGAGTCGGCGACGACGGCAACGCCCGACGGCAATCCGTCGATGCCTTCGAGGACGAACGCGTCACGAACGCCGGGGCGAGTCTTCACCTCGTCGATGTTCGCGCTCGCGACCTTGCCGCCGAAGACCGGACACTTGGTGTACGTCGCATACATCATTCCCGGCAGCTTGACGTCGATGCCGAACAGCGGCGCACCGGTGACGATTTTCGGATTGTCGACGCCGGCGACGCGCGTCCCGAGCAGCTTGAAGTCCTTGACGCCTTTGAGTGGAACGTCGGTTGGCGTTGGCATCGTTGCCGCTTTCGCCGCCAACTCGCCGTAGCTCGCGCGGCGCTTCGACCCGGCGTGTATCACAAAACTCTTATCGGTTGTGCACTCCGCTGGGGACACTCCCCACCTCTCCGCTGCAGCCCCGATGAGCATTGCGCGCGCCGCGGCGCCGGCGCGGCGCAGCGCGGCGTAATTCCCGACGGTCGAGCCGCTGCCGACCGACGCCTGCCGCCCGTACGCGGGATTCAAATCGCCCTGCACGATCGTCACCTGCTCCCACGCCACATCGAGTTCTTCGGCGACGATCATCGGGAGCGACGTCTTGATGCCCTGTCCCATCTCCGAGTTGGGCGCGATGATCGTGACCGCGCCGCTGGACGCGATGCTGATGAACGCGTTCGGCGCAAAGTCGCCCGCGGCAGCCGGCCCAGCCTCGGCGAGCGCTGAGGCTGGGCCGACACGAAGATACGTGCCGAGCAACAAACCGCCGCCGGCAAGCGCGCTGACCTTGATGAAACCGCGACGATTCATGGGTGAGGTGTCAGACGGTCGCGTCATGATTGGCCTCCCCGTGCCGGAGTGGACCCGGAGCCGATTTCTGTCGCGCGCTTGACGCCAGCTCGAATACGGAGGTATGACGCACACCGGCACAGATTCCCGGCCATCGCGTTATCGATGTCGGCGTCCGTTGGGCGTGCGTTGCGTTTGAGTAGCGCAGCAGCCGTCATGATCTGCCCCGCCTGGCAGTAGCCGCACTGCGGAACATCGAGCTCGCACCAGGCCTGCTGCAGCGGATGCTTGCCGCCCGCGTCGAGGCCCTCGATTGTCGTGATCGCCGCCGTGCCGACGGTCGATACCGGCATCTGACAGGAGCGTCTCGCCGCGCCATTGACGTGAACGGTGCACGCGCCGCACTCGCCGATGCCGCAACCATACTTGGTGCCGACCAAACCCAAGGCGTCGCGAAGCACCCACAACATCGGCGTATCCGGTTCGACGTCCACCGAACGCGACTGGCCGTTCACGCGCAATGTGTATTTGCTCATGGGGTTCCTCGAAGCGAATGACGTTGCGGCTGGGCGAAATCGATAAGAAAGCCCATGCCCTTCATTCTACGAGGAAACCGTCGATGCCGCCAATCAGACCGGAAGGAGGTGTTCTGAATGGCAGACGCGGTTCGAGCACGCCGTTCAAACACGCCGTTCGTGCACGTCTTTATCGTCGTTTCTTGCGCGCCGGCGCGCGCGGCTTCTCCACGACAGGCGCCCGATACCGAAGCCCGTCGACGAGAATCGACGCAAGACGCTTGGCCTGTCGGGAATCCGCCGTATTGAGAAACGCGAAGCTCATGCTCAAGACATCGGCGGCTTCGACATCGTCGCGGATCAGACCCTGACGCTTTCCCGCATCCAGCAACAGCGCGACTGCCTCAGTCAGACGCGCCCGGCTCTGATTGTAGGGATCGCCGCCGGCGGCGACGACCGCCCGGAGCGCCTCCGCCATGCCGCGCTTGATCGACATGTAGTCGATAATCCGGTCCATCATGCGACCGATAGCTTCGTCCGCCGGATACTGCTTCAACAACTGCGGCGCGGCGGCGCAGAGCTTTTCGAGCTCGTTGCGATACGCGGCCTCGATGAGCGCCTCACGTGTCGGGAAATGACGGTAGAGCGTGCCGATGCCGACCTCCGCCGCTTTCGCGATCCCGCCGAGCGAGGCGTTCGCGTCCTTCGTGAACGCGTCGACGGCCACCGTGAGCAAGCGTTCGCGATTGCGCTGCGCATCCTGACGCAGCGTCGGATCGGCCTTGTGTGACGTCCCCACGCGATCACTCTCCACAATGCGGTGTTGAACGAGCCCGTCCGCGATTGATGAACCGCGGAGCGAGAGAGACTTGCTAAACGGAGCACCCTCCGCTTATCCTTTTGGGGAAACGGAGGGTCCTCCTCTTTCAAGCTAACCGCCCGACCCGAGGTACGACATGCGAATCACGACTCCCTTTGATGCGACGTCGACCGCGGACGACGTCCTCCGCGGCGTTGATCTGACCGGCAAACGAGCGATCGTCACTGGCGGTGCGTCGGGTATCGGCGTGGAGACCGCTCGCGCCTTGGCCCGCGTTGGCGCCGATGTCACGCTCGCGGTTCGCGACACCACGGCGGGGGATCGCGTCGCCGCGGACATCATCCGCACGACCAAGAACCCGCGCGTCGCCGTCTCGCCGCTCGATCTGTCGATGCGCAATTCGGTGAACGCATTCGTGAAACGTTGGACGGGACCACTGCACATCCTCGTCAACAATGCGGGCGTCATGGCGTCTCCGCTGGCGCGCACTGCCGAGGGATGGGAAATGCAATTCGGCACGAACCACGTCGGCCACTTCGCGCTCTCCCTCGGCCTCAAGCGCGCGTTGGCTGCGGCGGGCGGAGCGCGCGTCGTGTCGGTGAGCTCGAGCGCCCATCTGCGCGCAGGTGTCGACTTCTGCGACATCCATTTCGAGCGGCGAGCTTATGACCCGTGGATTGCGTACGGACAGTCCAAGTCGGCGAACGTCCTGTTCGCCGTGGCGGCAACGCAGAAGTGGAGCGACTACGGCGTCACGACGAACGCGCTCATGCCCGGTGCGATCCAGACGGCGTTGCAGCGCCACGTTTCGGAGGAGGAACTCGATCGGCTGCGCGCGGGGATGGGCGGTGGCGCAGTCGCCTGGAAGACACCGGAGCAAGGGGCGGCGACGTCGACCCTTCTTGCCGCATCAGCGTTCGTCGAGGGTATTGGTGGACGCTATTTCGAGGATTGTAATGAGGCGGAAGCGAACCAGCCAGGCACGCGGCGTGGTGTGGCGGCGCATGCGCTGGACCCGGAAGCGGCCGAGCGACTGTGGGACATCAGCCTCGAGACCGTCTGGAGCGGCGCCACGGTGAACGCCGCGTAGGACGGGCCGGACGCTGTGAATAAAATCACAATGCGTCGTCCGAGCGCGCACGAAAGGGCGCTTGTTCGCGATGAGGCTCAACGCCGGCGCACCATTGGAGCGACGAGTCAACTCCGTCTTCGAGAGCCGCTCATGATGCAATCCGTCCAGCCAGTCGATCGTTTTTTCCGCGGCGTGAAATAGATAGTGCCCTTTGGCGTTCGGGGCATCGTAGGTTCCGTCGGCAGAGAGGCCGAACGTCATGACGATCGTGGTCGGCGGCGTACGGAATCCCGGCAAGTTGTAGCCGGGCCGGGCCGCTTGGCACGTCCATTTGCCCGCGTACTCAGGCGGGACTCCTGTGCCGGCCGTTTTGTCCGCTGAACGAGTCTGGCCGTACAGCGCGCGGGACGCCATGAGCATGATGCAGAAGAGATGTCTGATGCAACGCATCTGTTGTTGCCTCCTGTCCCACTTCCCGGATGCCACGACCGTTCTCGGCGTGCCCGCGCTCTGCCTGCAGCTGAGGGGGCGACGACTAGTCCCTGGTTCGGAACTAATATTCTAAACTTCGGCCAGATCTTCAATTTCGACGAAGTCAGCTCATTCCCTCGGAAACATGGAGCAGGCGAGCGGGTCCGTACCAAAAGTGTTCCTCTCCGCCTGGATCGCGGGCCTGCCGCGCGACTGGATCGCTGGTGTCGATCTGAGCGTACTCGAGCGAGCACACTCCGCATATCAATCGCCTGGGCGGCGCTACCATACGTGGGACCACGTCCTTGCATGCGTCGAACACTTGCGATCGACGTCGTGCGAGAACCCTCACGCCGTCTTTCTCGCGCTGGTGTTTCACGACGCGGTCTATGTCGCCGGATCATCCGACAATGAGGAAGCGAGCGCGCGTCTCGCGCACGACGTCCTGTCAGTGAGTGCCTCGTTCGACAGCGCCGAGCTCGCCGGCATCGAGCGCATGATCCTCTCCACGAAGCATCATCGCGTGAGCGCCGGCGCGGCGAACGCGGACGAAGCAACGCTGCTCGACATCGACATGAGCATTCTCGCCGCGCCGCGTGAGGAGTACGCTCGGTACGCTCGCGCGATTCACGACGAATGGGTTCCAGTGCCGGCGTCGGACGCGGCGTTTCGCATCGGGCGTCTGGAATTCCTGCGCGGCACGTTGTCGGCTCCAAACATCTACCTCACCAGCGCGGCGCAGCAACGCTGGGAGCACGACGCGCGGGCCAACATGGCGTGGGAAATCGGCGAGTTGGGCGAGCAGCAAGGCAGGGTGGAACGGGCGGCGTCGGTCGTGCGTTCTCTCTTTAAAGAACGCTCCTGACGTGCGTCACTTCGTCGGCGCTGTGTTCCCGAGCTCCCGCACGGCCCGCCCGACCGCCCGCAGGCTCGGGACGGTCAACTCTTCCTGCTCGCGTGACACGACGATGCCAGTCGCGCAGTCGGGAGTGCCACCCTTGGTCAGCTCCCCGGCTTTGGCCTCGGCTCGAGACGCTGCGCTGGTCGTTGGCAACCGTTGCCCAGTGGTCGACGTTCCAGCTCACCGGTGCCGACCGTTTGATCGTCTTGACGGTGTCGTCAATGCTCTTCATGATCTCGTCGCGCGACAGGCGGTACTGGTAGTCTCACGCGAGGACTTCCGGGCGACGCTGGTTCCGACCGCACTCGAGCGATCAAAGCCGCCCAAAGACAGTGATGTTGTACGGATGCTGTGGTCGTCTTGCGTCCCTGGCTCGCGGGATCGAAACTGTGAACAGGCAACGCGCCCATCGCCGAGCCTTTTGCTCCCAAGCCTGCGAGAACTGTGATGCGCCATCGCGTCCTGCCCGCGTGTCTGTTGCTCGAAGCAGTGACGTCCTTTGCTCTTGCCGTGCCTGTGTGCGGCCAGGGCCCGGACGTCTATCCTCGCCCGGGTGGAACGCATCAGGTGACGGTCGAGCGATCGCTCATGGTGCCGATGCGCGACGGGGTTCGCCTGGCCACCGATCTGTATCGCCCGTCGGATGTCACCGGTCCGCTTCCGACAATTCTCATGCGGACGCCTTACAACAAAGCGGGGAGCGCCGGGCCGGCGAACTATTTCGCGTCGCACGGCTATGCGGTAGCGGTGCAGGACGTCCGCGGAAAATTCGCGTCCGAAGGACAATTCCGCGTGTACGAGGGCGACATGACCGACTGGTCCGACGCCTTCAATTGGGCCGGCGCACAACCGTGGAGCACCAAGCGCATCGGCACGTTCGGCTGTTCGTACCTCGGCGAACAGCAGATCGTTGCCGCGCAGCAACGCCATCCGTTTCACATCGCGGCGATTCCGCAGGCCGCGGGCGGCAATCTCGGACGGGTCGGGCGGCACCGAACGTTCTGGGGTTCGGTCGAAGGCGGCGCGACCGCGGTGTCGATCAACTTCGGCTGGATGCCCGTGTGGGCGTCGACCGACAAAGGGCAGCGTCCGCCGCCCAACGTCGAGTTTCAGAGTTTCCTAAAGACGCTCCCACTCATTGATATGGCTGACCGCAGCGGCTCGCCGTCCTGGGATTGGCGCAACTTCCTCGAGCGATCACCCGATGATCCATGGTGGGACAAACAGGGCTATCTCACGGCGGACGATAGCGTCGGCGTCGCCGCTCTACACGTTTCATCGTGGTTCGACATGGCCAACGAGGCGCTCGAGGAGCGCGCGATCTTTCAGAGGAATGCGACGACCGCCCGCGCGCGTGACGGCCAGTACGCCATCATCTCGCCAACGACACACTGCGCAACCGAGCGAGCATCGAGTCAGACGAAGTCGGGCGCGCTCGACGTCGGCGACGCGCGCCTCCACTTCTGGGACATGTATCTCGCGTGGTTCGACCGCTGGCTCAAGGGAAACGAGCACGCGATCGATTCGCTGCCGCGTATTCAGTATTACACGATCGGTCGCAACGCCTGGCGCACGTCCGACCGCTGGCCGGTGAGCGGCATGCGCGAGACGCCCTTCTATCTGCGGAGCGACGGCGCCGCGAACACGGCGGCAGGGAATGGTCGCTTGAGCCTCTCGCCGCCAACGGCCGACGAGCGTTCCGACACGTTTACGTACGATCCGGCGAACCCCGTTCCCTCGCGCGGCGGTTCGATCTGCTGCACCGGCAATCCGAAGGACGGTCCCGGCTCGTTCGATCACGCCGACATCGAGCAGCGTCCGGATGTTCTCGTCTACACAGGCGACGTGTTGCGTGACAGTCTCGAACTAACGGGACCAATGCGGGCAGTGGTGAACGTCAGCTCGGACGCCATCGACACCGACGTCACGGTGAAGTTGCTCGACGTCTTTCCTGACGGCCGCTCGATGAACATGGTCGAAGGGATAACTCGTGCGCGCTATCGAGACGGCTTCGACAAGCCGCGGATGATGACGCCGAATACAGTGTACGAGGTGCCCGTCGACCTGCACGCGACGTCATGGTACTTGCCGCCTGGGCATCGTCTGCGCGTCGAGATCTCGAGCTCCAACTTCCCACGCTTCGACCGAAACCTGAACACCGGTGGCCGCAACTTCGACGAGACGACATGGCGTACGGCAAAGAACTCCGTGCACCACTCGGCGACGCACCTCTCGCGTGTGATTCTGCCGGTCGTCTCAGCCGCGCGTTAGTCCGTGCGCAGCGCAGACTGCCTAATCCACTCTCAACGCGTCGGCCGGATCGATCCGTAGTGCGTGTCGCGCCGGCACGTACGTCGCGATGCGCGCAATCATCGTGACCAACATCACGATCACAAGAAACGTTGCTGGATCGCCGGGTGACACAGTTCACCTGGATCGCCGAACCGACGACGTGCCTCGCCGTCCGCCTCGGCTTCGCTCATTCCCTGGGCGCGAAACTCGGCCTTCCACATCTCGAGATGGAACTGCATCTCCTCGTCGGCGTCGCGCACCAGGTGGTCGCGGCTCTCGGGAAGCGTGAACAGGCGACGAACACCACGCGGTTGTGTGATCGACGGTTTCCACATGGGGTGTCGCGGCATCGAGATGCGGCGGCTAACGTTAGGAGCGCGTACAACGGCAGCGGCCCTCAACGTAGTCGTGATACGGGATCGGTGACCCATGCGTATCAATGAGTATCTCGAGAGTCTGAGGCAGGACTTCCGCTACGCCGTGCGCGGGTTCGCTCGCCGGCCCGGATTCACTCTGGTTGCCGTACTCACGCTCGCCATCGGCATCGGAGGGACAACGGCGATCTTCGGCGCCGTGAATGCCCTCTTGTGGCGCCGCCTACCCTATGCCGCGCCCGAGCAGCTCATGACGGTTTCGCTCACTTCACCGGCGATCGGCGGAATGAGGGCCCATGATGACATGCCGTGGTCATACGCCAAGTACGCTGTGTTTCGTGACGCCCAGTCTATTTTCTCCGGGCTCGCGTTGTACGCGTCTCAACGATTCGCCATCACGACCGCCGACGTCGAGCTGGTCGAGGGCGAATTCGTCGGTGCCCGCTATCTCCGCACGCTTGGTCTCACGCCCGTGCGGGGCCGTGATTTCGATCCTGGCATCGACGCACACGGCGGCGCTGAGCGCCAGGTCATCATCTCGCACGCGCTGTGGGAACGACGGTACAATGCCGATCCGGACATCGTTGGCAAAACCGTCGACCTGTCCGACGTTGGTGCGGTGGGGAGGAACGTTACCGGCGGTAGCAAACCGTATACTGTTGTGGGTGTCGCGCCTGGCGAGTTTCGCGGGCTCACGGGGCGGGCGGAGGTGTTCGTTCCGATCACGACCCGTCCCGCGCAGGATGTCGACGAGCGCCGCCAATGGCAGTTCCACGAGTTCTACATGGTGGCGCGGCGCAAGCCCGACATCGGCGTCGCCGGCGCGACCAACGCAGTCAAGCTGCTCGGCGCGCGTGTGCGCGACGCGTTCAACGGTGGGGAAATGGACAGTCGCGGCTGGGGCGCGACCGCCCGCCCGCTCGACGACATTCGCGTAACTCCGCTCATTCGTCGATCGCTCCTTGTGGCGCTTGGCGCCGTCGGTTGTGTGCTGCTGATCGCGTGCGTCAACGTGGCCAATCTCCTGTTGGGGCGCGCGAGCATGCGCCGTCGCGAAATTGCGGTGCGCCTCGCACTCGGTGCGACGCGCCGCCGCCTCGTCCGGCTGCTGCTCACAGAGAGCATGTTGCTGACCGCGGTCGGTGGACTCGCGGGTGTTGCGGTGGCGTGGTTGGGCGCGCGTGCTCTCAGCACCGTCGATCCGGAGACAATGGTCTCGAGAGGCAACGATACCTTGCGCGGGCTCGGCGCCGTCACGTTCTCGGGCGTTCACCTCGACTGGGCAGCGCTGGCGTTCAGCGTGTCGGTCACGCTGCTCGTGGGCCTCGTCTTCGGGCTCTTCCCAGCGTTACATGCGACGGGCACATCGTTCGCGGATGCGACGAAGCTCACGGGCGGCGACAGCGACGCACGCCAACGCGGCGCCGGCGGGCGACGCATGCTCGTCATCGTCGAGGTTGCACTGGCGATGATCCTGTTGGCCGGATCGGGACTCCTGATGCGCAGCTTCGGTAAGCTGATGGCGATCGACCCTGGCTTCGACGCGCAGCATGTGCTCACGCTCCGTCTCACGATTCCTCCAGGCGGAGTGGCGGATGACTTGCTGCCCGCGTTCTATACCGCGTTGCTCGATCGCCTGCGTGGGCTCCCCGGGGTCGTTGATGCATCTCTGAACAGTTGTCCGCCACTCGGCGGCGGCTGCTACCGCACACCCATCGAATTTCCCGATCGAGCCAAGGTTGACATTGCGCGGCGGCAAAACATTCGGGTGAGTTGGGCCACGCCAACCTGGTTTGCGACGGTCCACGTGCCCCTCGAGCGCGGACGTATGATTGCGGAAACGGACCGAGCCAATGCCCCGAGGGTCGTGCTGATCAATGAAGCCGCGGCGCGCACTTTTTGGCCGGGTGAGAACCCGCTGGGAAAGCGCGCGAGTATCGGCGGCGACGAGGCGCGCGTGATCGGCATCGTCGGTGATGTGCGACAGTTCGTCGATTCGCTGCCGAAGCCTGAGGTCTATTTCGCGTATGCGCAGGACCCGAGCGAGCAAATGATGATCTTCGTCCGCGCCGCCGGCGACCGTGTCGCGCTCACCACTGGTGTTCGGCGGGCGATTCATGAATTGGCGCCGCAGTATCCCATTCACGATGTTCAACTGATGACGGCTCGGGTCGCGGGCGCTTCGGCGCTAGCGCGATTCAGCACCGTGCTGCTCGGCCTCTTCGCAGCAACCGCGCTTTCGCTCGCCGTCGTCGGGATCTACGGTGTGATGGCGCTGGTCGTCACCGCGCGGACGCGTGAGATCGGTATTCGCATGGCGCTCGGTGCGGATCACCACATCGTGCGGAGCCAAGTGATGACCGACGGCATCAAGTTGGTCTCGGTCGGCGTGATCGTCGGACTGGTAGGCGCGCTCGCATGCACTCGCGTGTTGCAGAAACTGCTCTTCGACCTTTCTCCAACGGACCCTGTCACTTACTTCGCGATTGTGCTGCTCTTGGGTCTGGCCACCGTGGCCGCGAGTTGGATCCCCGCGCGGCGGGCGGCACGCGTCGATCCTGTCGTGGCGCTGCGGGCGGATTGATCGGTCAGGTTTCGCAGTCTCAGTCGACGTTCTTGACATGCAACCATATGGTTGCCTAATATGGTTGCGTGGAAGACGTGTTCCGTGCCCTCGCCGACGAAAGCCGTCGCGCACTGCTCGACACGCTGTTTGCCCGCAATGGCCAGACGCTGAGTGAGCTCGCCGATCGCCTGCCGATGACTCGTCAGGCCGTCGCCAAACATCTCGCCATCCTCGAGGGAGCGAACCTCGTCGCCGTCGTGTGGCGCGGACGAGAGAAGCTCCACTACCTGAATCCGGTCCCCATCGGCGAGATCGTGCGTCGATGGGTCGGCAAATTCGAGGACGCTCGCTTGGACGCGCTCGTCGACTTCAAAGAACAACTCGAACGGGAGAGACATCGTGCCTGACCGCGCACCTGTTTTCGTCTATGTCGTCTACATCGCCGCACGTGCCGAGAAGGTCTGGAACGCTCTCATCGATCGCGAGCTGACGAAGGCGTATTGGGAACACTTCAACGTTTCGACTGGAAGCGCGGCTCTCGGTGGGAGCACGTGCGCGCCGACGAATCGGGCACGGTCGACCTCGTCGGCACGGTGATCGACATCGATCCTCGCAAGCGGCTCATGATCAGTTGGGCGAACCCTGGGACGAGAACAATCCGGCCGCGACATCGCAGGTCACGTTCGAGATTCAGCCACTCGGTCCGGACGTCAAACTCACGGTGACCCACAGCGACCTCGAAGCGGGATCGAAAATCCAGACGGACATCATCAACGGCTGGCCCGCGGTGCTGTCGAATCTGAAGACGCTGCTCGAAACCGGAACGCCTCTTGGCGGCGACATCTGGGGCTGAAGTCGCCGGCAATGAGAATTCTAGAAATCGCATTTTCCGTGTGGACCGCGACAGGCCGAACAGGCTGCCCGTGAGTCATGCGTGACCGCGTTAGTGGATTGGTCATATCGGCAAGACTTGGCTCTACTGCTGGTCCTTTCGCGATTCTACTCTGCGCGAAGCGCGCTGGATCGCCGGCGCTGAGAGGAGGTTCGCCAACCTTTGTAGGGGGACGAGAACATGGTGGACATTCTGCACCGGGCCGGAATCAAATCGTCGTCTGTCAATGCTGCCTATGCGGCATTGACCACACTCGACGGTCTTTCCGGCTGGTGGAGGGGCCCAAGGAATGGATCGGCACAACGGTCAGTTGGGATCTCAGGGAAGAGAAGGGCTGGCCTTTCGCACTCAGCAACGCGAGCGGAGCGAGACGAAGCAGCATGACGATCGCTGCGGAAGCCACGTCGAGCGAATCGCCCGACCGAACGTGAGTGTGGAGCGCCCGCACATGTCGATCGTCAATCCGGCGACGGCGACTAGTGTGAGCCACCGCCACGGGAGCAACAACGCCGCGCCGGCGAGTATCTCGGCGGTCATGATGAGGAGGTGGAACGTATGCGTGTAGCCGATATCGACAAAAAAATCGGTTCCCGTTCGTTCCCATGAAGAACACGTTGCCCAACCCTGCGAGGATGAACGCGACGCCGGTTGCCACGCGCATCGCAAGCAGCAGGTCGGGAGCCGGCTCGATACGTTCGAGGCGGCGCGCGAGCATTGCCGCGGCAGCCGCACCGACGATGATCAGGGCAAAGAGGAACGTCGTTGGTGAAGGCATGGACGCAACAAGCTTCAATCCATGCTCACTCCACCGTGAGGGTGACGACGGCGACGGTCATCGCGTCGCAGCGCCAAAACCGGCACGTTCTTTCCTTTGAGCAACACGATCGGTATTCCTTCTGTTGAACTCAACGTTGATAGTCCGCTTGGGTCCATCTTGCGGCACGTCGCCGCGGTGTGAGGCGGTCGTAGGATAGAGCGGAGAATGGTCTGGTCAAGAGCCAATTTCTGGTTCTTCGAGCGCACCAATCTCGCGCGGAGTGCTGGTCATTTGGGCGCGCGTCATCATCGACATTGAAGATTAAGGATGGGATGGACGATATGATCTTCGTAGTATCGATTGCATGTGGGAACTCTTATCTAATGACTGATACGACTGCCGCCTTCCGGCTCCGCGACGCGCGCCGTCAGCGACGCCGTCGGGAGGCACGCTAATGGACGCGGCTCCTGCTATCACCATTCGAGCCGCTCGGCCTGGAGACTTCCAAATCATCGGGCGGTTGGGCGCGCTCCTCGTCCGGCTGCATCACGACTTCGATCCGCTGCGCTTTATCGATGCGTCGCCTCAAACGGAACACGGGTACGGATCGTTTCTCCGAAAGCAGATCGAAGACCCGAACATCGTCATCCTCGTGGCCGAGCGTGACGGGGAGGTGGCCGGCTACACCTACGCGGGGGTTGAAGGATACGACTACATGTCGCTCCGCGGTCCGGCGGGCGTGTTGTACGACATCGTGGTTGATCCCGTGGATCGTGGGCATGGTGTTGGCCGAACGCTGCTCGATGCGACGCTGTCCGCGCTCGCGTCGCGCGGGTCACCACGCGTGGTGCTTTCAACGGCCGAGCAAAACGAGCCGGCGCAGCGCTTGTTCGCGCGCGCGGGATTCCGGCGCACGATGGTCGAGATGACGCGCGAGTCGGACAGTGCATCGTGATCGACAGCATCGCGGGCGCGCCGATTGTGGGAGCACGCAGCACGTTCGTCGACCGACCGAAGTCGGGCGCTACCAGATCCGCACTCGCGCTTTGGGCTCGAGGTACAGCCGCTGTCCGGGCTGCACGTCGAATGCGTCATACCACGCGTCGAGATTGCGAACAGTCGAGATGCGGTACATCTCCGGCGCGTGATCATTCGTGGCGGCCTGCGTTCGCATTGCCGCATCGCTGATCTTGGTGCGCCACGCGTGCGCAAAGCCGATGAAGAACTCGCGGTCCTTCTGCCGCACGTAGTCCTTGTCGTTGGCTTTCGTACCGAGCGTGCGCCGGTAGGCGTCGAAGGCCGCGGCAAGGCCGCCCAAGTCGGCGATGTTCTCCGACTGCGTCAGCTTGCCGTTGATGTGCGTGTCTGGAAACGGCTGGTACGCCGAGAACTGGCTCACCAGCGGCTGGACCACCGCCTGGAAACGCGACATATCCTCGGACGTCCACCAGTGCCGCATCCGGCCATCGGCCTCGTAGTCGGAACCGAGCACATCGACGAAATGAGTAACGTCGTGGCCGACGAGCGCGCCGATTGCACCGTAGTTCGCGGCGTCCGACGCGGTCGGATCGAATTTGGGCGCCTGCATCAGCGCGGCCGTAACGTCGTATTGGTTTTCTTGAAACACGAGGATCCCGCCAACCGTCTGCGGTAGGATCCCCCACTCGGTCATATCGATCGGCTTTCCGACACGCGCCACGGCCTGACGATAGTCCCGGTTCGCTGCGCGGCGCTGGTTGCCCAACGCGTCCAGCGGATCTACGACGAGATCAGAGTAGTCTTGCCAGTGTTCCGGATAGCCGACGCCGACGTACAGCGTCTTCAACTTGGCCAGCGTCTGTGTCTTCGTGGCTGGCGACATCCACGTCACCGCCTCGACTCGTTTGACGAAGGCCGTCGTGACGTTTGACACGATGGCCTGCACACGAGCCTTCTGATCGGCTGGGAAATAGCGTTCCGCATACATCTTTCCGATCGCGCCGCCCATGGCCAACTGGGTCGCGTCGAGCGCGCGCTGGGCGCGACGAGCATGCTGGTCCTCCGACGGCTGCGTGCTCGCCGCGGCATCACGCAGCGCCAACGCCGGCTCCGCGTACGCGCGGGGCAACACGTCAGCGTAGCGATCAACGAGGTGAAAACGCAGGTAGTCCTTCCACGTTTCCAACGGCTGCGACGCGACCAGCGCCGCCACGCCCGTCAGCGCGGAGGGCTGCCAGGCGACGAATGTGTCCTGCTGTACCAACTTTGCCGCGGTGAAGAAGACGTTCCAGTCCATACCCGGTGCTCGGCGCGCGAAATCCGCACGCGTCCAGACGGTGTCGGCGTTGCGGTCGACGGAGGATGCTTCGCGTGTCGCTTGGCTCTTCGCGAGGGCACTTTCCAGTTTCAGAACAGACGCTGCCCGCTGATCCGCGCGGTCGGAACCGGCGAGCGTGAGCATGTGCGTGACGTACTCCTGGTACTTGGTTCGGAGCGCCAGCATCCGAGGTTCAGTGCTGATGTAGTTCTCGCGGTCGGGCAAGCCGAGCCCGCCTTGGACCAGGAATGCGACGTACGTCTTCTCGCCGTGGATGCTTGGTTCGACGGACAAGCCCAGAATATGAGAAGACTTGTATACGCCCCAGTGCAGCGGGTCGACGTCGGCGAGCAAGCCGGCGCCGAGCAGTCGGGTGAGTGACGCTCTGTCGTGAACGCGATCGATGCTGTCGATCTGCGGCTTGAGCGGCGCGAGTCCCTTCGCTTCGATGGCCGCTTCGTTCAAATACGCTGCGCGGAAATCCGCCACCTTGCGAGCGGTCGATCCCGCGAGTTGCGTGCGTGCGTTGTCAAAGAGTGTTGCGATTTGCAGGCGGGTGAGTGCGTTGAGTTCGTCGCGTGCCGCCCAGCGTTCCTTGCCGGCGGGGATCGCGGCCGATTTGAGCCACGCGCCGTTGGCGTAGGCGAAAAAGTCGTCGCCCGGTTTGACGGTTGGGTCGACGGTGCCTTCGAGCTTGGAGGGTCTCCGGTCGTTGGGTGCTTGCGCACCGGCCGTGGGGCTGGGCCATGCGAGGAGCGCGGTAAGTAGCAGCACGGGCGCCAATGCGCTTGCGGTGGCGCGCGCGGTTACCGTTCCGCGTCGAAGGGTGCGGAGAGACGCGTACCTGCGCATTGGGCTTCTCTAATGAAAGTGTGAGAGTGTCGAGCCGGCGTTGACAGTGCGAAGTTATTGTCGTCGCGACCTCCCGTCGCCGCGCGTGCCGGACAACTTTGGATCGATTTCGGACATTATTCTGTGTGTTCATCATCCCGCAAACAGCGGCGGCGGTGTATAATTCGATCTCCTCGCATGTCCTAAAATGATCACACGCGCAGATCAGATCGACGTCCTATTCGTCATCGTGCCGCACTCGCTCGTGCTCGACATCGCCGGGCCCGCGGAGGCATTTCGCCTCGCAAATCAACATCGCGAGCGACGCGGGCTGCCGCCGCGCTTTCGTCTGCGCTTCACTGGTCCGGTTGCAACGCTCCCCACCTCCGTCGGCCTCACGCTTGCCGATCTCGAACCGTTGCCGCAACGACTGAGCGCGCCGACGTGGGTGGTGGTGGTCGGCCAACCGACGGCGTACGTGAGTGAGGTCACACCGGCGATTGCCGCGACCGCGCAGTGGCTCAATGACATGCTCAGCGAGCCTCTGGGCGCTGAGGACACGCCGCATCGCTTGATCACGATTTGCTCGGGGACGCTGCTCGCGGCGCGCGCAGCTTTGCTTGAAATGCGCCGCTGCACCACGCATCACGAGTTGCTGAAGACGCTGCGCACCTTGGCGCCGCGCGCGCAAGTGATCGACAACCGGGTGTTCGTCGTCGATGGTCCGCTCGCGTCCAGCGCCGGCATCACGGCGGGCATCGACGTCGCGCTGCACATGATCGCCGAAGAGTGCGGTGAAGCGTTGGCCGCCAGCGTCGCAGAAGACATGGTCGTGTACTTGCGGCGCTCGCCACGCGACCCGGAGCTGTCGCCGTTTCACATGCATCGCCGCCATCTGCATGCGACGGTGCATCGCGTGCAGGACGCCATCATCACCAAGCCAGAGCGCGATTGGGACATGGCCGCGTTGGCGGCGGTCGGTCACACGACCGAGCGACACTTGCTTCGCCTCTTCGTCGAGCACGCGTGTGTGTCTCCGCTGGACTACTTGCGTTCGATCCGGCTCGAGCGCGCCCGCCAGTCGCTCGAATACGGTGCGAGCGTGACCCGCGCGGCGGAAGTCTCAGGCTTCCGGTCGGGGTTGCAACTGCGCCGCGCCTGGAGTCGGCAATGGGGTGGATCGCCACGCGACGCGGCGCGCGCGGCTGGGAACGGGAACGACGGACCGGCACGTGTTAGAGAACTGGAACGACGGAGGAGCCGTTCGTATGATTGACGCGTCTCGGATCACCCGGCGCTTCGGTGCACTCGCTGTCATCCGCGCGATGGCGGCGTTGGTGCTGGTCGTGGCGTCACTATGGTCACCGCTGTCACCGTCGTCGCTCTGGGCGCAAAACCCCGTTCAGTCCGTTCTGGCGGCTTGCCCGGCCTCAGCGCACGTGTTTTCCGAACGCGAGGTACAGGTTGTGGCGAAGCTGGTCGTCGATTCGACAATGGCGCTGCGACCCGTCGTGACGCGCGTGGTCGACACGAATTCGATTGCGTTCACGGTTGACACATCAGGCGTGCCCGAGGCGGGAAGTCTCGTCCGGCTGCGACTTGCCGATACGATGATGTGGAATCGAGTTGAGGTCGCGTATCGGAAGTGGCGTTTCGAGCCCGCTATCGCGAGCGGGTGCAAGGTGCGCCAGCGCGTCGTTGCGACCGTGAAGTGATGACGTCGGTGGAGGGTAGGCGAGCTCCCCCCCTTGATTTGTAAATTGCCAAATGGCTATATTGCCATATGGCGATTAAGGGACAGACCAATGCGTTGAACGCGGCTTTTGCCGCCCTCGCCGATCCCACGCGGCGGGCGATTCTCGCCCGTCTCGCGTCGGGCGAGGCCGATGTGTCCGAGCTCATGAAACCGTTCGCGCTGAGCCAACCGACCATCTCGAAACACCTGAAGGTGCTCGAGCGCGCCGGTCTCGTGGCGCGAGGGCGCAATGCGCAGCGACGTCCCCGCACGTTCGTCCCGACGCCGCTCAAGGCCATCGACGAATGGCTGGGGTCGTATCGGCGTTTCTGGGAGGAAAAATTCGAAGGCTTGGACGACTACCTGAGTGATCTGCAGCAGAAACCAAAACGCCCCGCGCGCAGGAGGCGATGAGAGATGTGGCAGCGTCAGAACGATCGAAGCGCGACGGTTACGCTACCCTCCGACCGCGAGATCGTGATCACCCGGGCCTTCGATGCGCCGCGAACGCTGGTCTTCGACGCGTGGACCAAGCCAGAGCACGTGACCCAGTGGTGGGATCCGAGTCGAGCGCCGCTCGCGGCGTGTGAGATCGATCTGCGCGAGGGCGGTGCGTTTCGGTTCGTGCCCGCCGGCCCGAACGGAGTCAAACGGTCGTTCGCCGGGATCTATCGCGCTATCGATCCGCCATCCGAGCTCGTATTCACGACACCGTCGCCGTCGGGCGGCGAGTCGATCGGGCGGCTCCTCTTCCGCGCGAATGGCGATACAACGACGCTCACGATGACGATCGAGTGCGCATCCCGAGCGGATCGGGACGCCCTACTCCAAATGCGAGTCGACGCCGGAACGATTCAAACGCTCGACAATCTCGACGAACACATCCACACCCTGCAAAACGAGAGGTGACGCATGCACGCGACCCAACAAGATCGCCCCAGTGGTGAGACCACCTCGAGCGCACCGAGAGGGACGATGACGATTTGGCCACAACTCAACTTCGGCGGGAACTGTGAAGAGGCGTTCCGGTTCTATGAGAAACACCTCGGCGGCACGATCACGATGATGATGAATCAGAGCCAGGCGCCCGGCGCCGCGAAGGGCGCAGAGCAGGCGATCATTCACGCTCGTATGAACATCGGCGATCTGGTGCTCGTGGCGAACGATGTCCCGCCGTCCGTGTTCCAGCCGATCCGCAGCGTGTACCTCCTGCTGTCCGTGGATTCGCCGGCGGAGGCAGAGCGAGTGCACGCGTTGCTGGCTGATCGTGGAGAAGTATATATGCCGATGCAGGAGACATTCTATGCGAGTCGGTTCAGTCAGTTGCGAGATCGATTTGGGGTCGCATGGTCAATTCTGCACGAGAAGGCGCGATCGTAGCACGGCGAGATAACGGCTACACGGGCTATGAGCTACGGGCAAAGGCGCACATGCCGAACTGCGCGAACTACCGCAGGAGCGCTAAATGCCCAAGGGCGCAGGCCAACGGGCGCGAAATTCCAAACGGCGCGAGTTGCTGAAGGCCGACGGCTATCCGACGGCACGGTCAGTCCAACCGCTCACCCGTGAACCAGCACTCAGTTGTCAGAAGAGATGTTCCGGCGTCGTTCGGCGCAGTTCGGCATTTCGCGCAGTTCAGCAGTCCAGTTGTTTAGCGATCAGCTGAACTGCTACCGCCGCATCATTCGCCGCAGTTCATCGAGCGTGATGTCGCGACCCGCTGCGTCTACCACGCGGCCGCCCGCAAGAGGAAAAATCGCGATCGGTTCTACCATCTCTACACTCGGTCGTTCCGCGCCTTTTCCCGGCGCGGGCAACAACAGAATCACCTCGTCACCGGCGACGGGATGATATCCGCCTGCCGTTGCGGCGCGTATATCGACGATGAGTCCTTCCGGTTGGTCGGCACCGGCAATTTGGTGCGGAACGACTCCGGACAACGTTTCCAGAACCTGATACCGGGGCGGGCCTCCGTGCGTCACCGTGCGCGCACGAACGATCGTGGCCGAGCGCGCGATGGCCGACTCGAGCGTTGACGCGCGCCGTATGCCGTCCGATCGCGTCGCGGCTGGGGCGAGCCGTTGGCTGGTAAGAGCGAAACCTGAGACGATCAATGAACCGACGAGCATGATGCCCAACACAATCAATGAGAGAATGTGAAAGACCAGGGCCCCATGGAACGGCCGTGTAAAGACGACCGTATCGGCGCTGTAGTCGGTCGCTGGGTCGACGCCGCTGATTCGGAGGAGATACGCGCCGGCGGACGGAACGGTGAAGCTGTACAACTCGAGTCGCGATCTGGACGCGGACGATACATGGGTTCGAAACAATACGTTCCTCAACGCAACGGCGACTTCTCCCGCCGAATCGACGCGAGCCAGGGCAAACCGGAGCCCAGCGGCGCCTCGACTCAGTACGCGTCCGTCGAGGTTGAGGACCATGTCGCCGTCATGCTCGAACGTCACGCGTTGTTCCGTTCGAATTGGAACCGATGTGACGACGGATCCGCGAACGGTTCGGAGCAAGCTCGCCACTGTCCGCGATAGCAGCGCGATCGCAACGAGGGCGGCCGGCGCCGTGAGGAAGAG
>Ga0193753_10000614_pt1 | contig 34319 bp, 27 predicted proteins | sample H1c2metaG_FD_144925 | JGI IMG/M metagenome (GOLD analysis project Ga0193753, IMG submission 144925) | Soil microbial communities from a riparian zone of the East river system, Colorado, United States - H1c2 | ecosystem: Environmental > Terrestrial > Soil > Riparian zone | place: USA: East...
CGCCAGTCCCTTGGTCGCCTGCACCTTGGTGATGGCGGCCGTCAACGTCGTCTTGCCGTGGTCCACGTGACCGATCGTGCCGATGTTGACGTGGGGCTTGTTCCTGACGAACTTTTCCTTGGCCATCTAAACTTTTCCTCCTGCAGCTGGAGCCCACGGCCAGGATTGAACTGGCGACCCCTTCCTTACCAAGGAAGTGCTCTACCACTGAGCCACGTGGGCAATGGAAAACGGCGGCGGGTACGGAGAAGGCTAAGCGTTACGACACAACCGGAGATCAGAACCAGAGCGGGCGACGAGATTCGAACTCGCGACATCCAGCTTGGAAGGCTGGAGCTCTACCAGCTGAGCTACACCCGCGGTGATGCGCGAAGGACAGAGTCGGCCGCGATGAACGGAGTGGAGGGGGGAGGATTCGAACCTCCGAAGTCTGTTGACGGCAGATTTACAGTCTGCTCCCTTTGGCCACTCGGGAACCCCTCCGTTCGGGGTCGAATGCGGCGTTTTGAGACGCGTTTGCAAGGGTTGGAAGGCGCCAAGAGGTCGGGAGCTGGCGGTGGGACTCGAACCCGCGACCTCCTGATTACAAGTCAGGTGCTCTACCGGTTGAGCTACGCCAGCGGAATCACAAACATCCACGTCCCCAACGGGGACGGCAGTGTATACGCTCACCTAGGACCGGCGTCAACCGGGCTGCCGCGAAACAATTGTCGAATTCCGGACCCGTCGCGCGAGGGGGATCCGGCGGGTGCGCGCCGCGGGCCCATATAATAAGGAAGGGACCGGTCGGGAGTGGGCGGAGAGAGCCCGGACCCACTCGAGGGCTGCTTCGGCGGCGAGGTGCTGGTCCACCAACCTAGCGCCCGACCGGAGGCGGGGGGCCGTGGACCCCGACCGCGGCGCCGGCCAGGAGCTGGCGGATCTCGGCGATGCGCCGGCGTGACCTCTCGCTCCACGGCGTCTGCGCCGCATTGCGGTCGGCGACCTTCACGTTCATCTCGTGCGCGGCGAGCGCCTTCTCGAGATGGCCGCGCGCCAGCCCGCCGACCTCGGTCGTGTAGATCCTGGCCTCCTCGCCGGTCAACGCCGGCGGAACCGGCGCGGCGCGCAGCGAGCGCCACATGTCCTGCTGCATGGCGCCGAGCTGGTAGCCGGCCGCGGTCGCCCAGAGGAGATCGCCGACCCGGATGGTGTCCTCGAAGCGGCGCTGGGCGGTCAGCACCAGCTTCGCCTTGGCCTCGATGCGCTCCTCGAGCCGCTTCTCGGGCAGCTCGAGCGCGACTGCCTCGGCCTGGCGGCGCGGCATCTCGCCCAGGTAGTAGTGCGCCATCGCGACGAACGAATCGGTGGCCGTGCTGCGCTCGCGGCGCGCGCGCTCGGCCAGGTCGATCGCGGCGCCGAGAGCCTGCTCGGCCTCGCCGTAGCGCCGACTCTCGACCAGCACGTAGCCGCGCCGCGCGTGAAGCTCGATCCGATCGGCGTCTCCCAGGTCGCGGCGCGCGCCGACCTCGTCCAGGATGCGGAGCGCGTCCGGCCAGCGCTCGAGCTCGGCCATGACCGCGCCGGCCCGGATGTGGGCGTCGAGCCCGTAGCGGGTCGCGGGGGCGCGGCGCACCACCTCGAGGTAGCGCGCGGCGGCGGCGACCAGGTCGCGCTTGCCCTCCAGCGCGAGGCCGGCGTTGAACAGCGCGGGCGGGACCAGCTGCGAGTCGGGGAACGAGGCGACGAGCTGGTCGTAGAGGGCGAGGGCCCGGGCGAAGTCGTCGGCGTCGAGCGCGGCGCTGGCCTGGTCGAACAGCTGGCGAGCGTCGTACACCGCGACCTCGGTGCCGTTCGGGCCGCGCCCGACCTCCACGCGCAGCGGCTCCACGTCGATGTCGACCACCCTTGCCGGCGCCGGCGCGGCTGGAGCGCCGCCGCGCCCGCCCGCCGCACACGCGCCCACCCACACGAGGAGGGTCGACAGAGCCAGGAGCGGGGGAAACCGGCCAGAGCGTGCATCGAGAGCCATTCCGCTGTGACGCCGCGCGAGGCTCGGCGGTTCCGCTCGACGTGCTCCGCGGCGTCGCGACCTACCCGGCCAGGACGCGGAGGAGCACTCGGCGGTCGCGCGGACCGTCGAACTCGCAGAAGAAGACCGCCTGCCAGTTGCCCAGCTGGGGGCGACCGCCCTCGACGATGAGGGTGACCGACTGGCCGATGACGCTGCCCTTGATGTGAGCGTCCGAGTTCTGGTCGGGGCGCTCGGACCCCGCCTCGCGCGGCACGAGCAGGCCGAGGTGGCGGACCATGTCGCTCTTCACCTGCGGATCGCTGTTCTCCTGGATCGCCACGCCGGCGGTCGTATGCGGGCAAAAGACGCAAACGAGGCCGTCGGAGACTCCGCTGCGCCGAACCGCCGCCCGCACGAGCGAGGTGATGTCGATCATCTCGCTCCGCGTCGTCGTCTTGACGTCGATCGTCTCCATGGAGGGCATGGATCGTTCTTACCACACGCTCGCGACGGCTCCGTGAGCGCGCGATGAGAGCGCGAGAGGCGCGCGAGCGCGTCGCGCGCTTCGTGGTGACGCCGTCGCGCTACCACTTTTTTCGCGATCGCTTTGTTCAGATGTGTATATTGAAAGCGCGGTGTCACACCAAGCTGGTACAGGTGAAAGCACCTTATGAAGGTCGCCTTCACGTACAACCTCCGCCGCACCGACTCCGAGGAAGAAGCGGAGTTCGATACCGCGGAGACGGTCGAAGCGATCGCTGACGCGATCGAGGCTGCTGGACACGAGGTCGACAAGATCGAAGTGTCTGGCCCCGCCGCGCACCTCCTCGAGAGGATCGAGGCTTCGGATCCCGACATCATTTTCAACACGGCCGAGGGACGCGGCGGGAGGATGCGCGAAGCGTTCTACCCGGCGCTCTTCGAGGAGATCGGCGTCCCGTACACAGGGTCCGACGCCTACGCGATGGCGGTGACCCTGGACAAGTGGCTGACCAAGCTGGTCCTGCTCCGCCATGGCATCGACACCCCGCGCGGGCGTCTCATCAATGCCGACAACCTGGCGACCATCGCCGAGCAGGGTCCGGGCCTCGCGTTTCCGATCATCGTCAAGCCCAACTACGAGGGCTCGTCGAAGGGGATCGCGGGCGACTCGGTCGCAAACGATTTCAAAGAGTTGATGACTCTTCTGAAGGCCGCGGTCCGTGCGTATCCGGACGGCGTTCTCATGGAGGAGTACATCGAGGGAGTCGACGTCGCGGTCGGCTATCTGAACGGCGTCGGGCTGGACGACGGGCTGCTCGCGCCGGTCGAGTTCCTGCTCGAGCCGTCGGGCATGCACGGCTTCACCATCTACGACTACGTGAAGAAGAACGTGGAGCCGAGCGCGGTCAGGATGCGCTGCCCGGCTTCGGTTCCGCGCGACGTGGCGGCCCGCCTGCGCGCCATCTCCAACGACGCGATCCGCGGCCTCGGGCTGAAGGACATCGCCCGGTTCGACTTCCGCGTGGCGGACGACGGCCGCATCTACCTGCTCGAGGCGAACGCGCTGCCGGCGCTCAGCCGGAACTCGTCCATCTTCGTGGCGACGGCCCAGCTGGGCCTGTCGTACGACGACACGATCGCCGCCATCCTCAACGCGGCGGCGCTGCGCGCGAACGTGGCGACGGCGCACGAGCTCGGGCTGCGCCATCGCCGGCGCGGACGTCATCGCCCGATCCGGGTCGGCTTCACGTACAACGTCAAGCGCACCCACAACGGCGACGAGCAGGCCGAGTTCGATCCGCCCGAGACGATCATCGCCATCTCGAACGCGCTGGCCCGCCAGGGGTTCATCGTGGTGCACCTCGAGGCCACGCCGGACCTGCCCCGGGTGCTGGCCGAGGCGGACGTCGACCTCATCTTCAACATCGCGGAGGGGGTCGAGGGCCGGAACCGCGAGGCGCAGGTGCCGGCGCTGTGCGAGCTGCTCGGCATCCCGTACACCGGCTCCGACTCGGCGACCCTGGCGATCGCGCTCGACAAGGCACTCTGCAAGAAGGTGCTGAGCCAGCACGGCGTGCCGACCCCCAAGTTCCAGGTGATGGAGACCGGGCGCGAGCGGCTCGACCAGGACCTCAAGTTCCCGCTCATCGTGAAGCCCAACGCCGAGGGGTCGTCGAAGGGCATCGGCACCGCCAGCGTGGTGGACAGCGAGGAAGAGCTCCGGCTCAAGGTCGCGAGCATCATCGACCGCTACCGGCAGCCGGCCCTGGTCGAGGAGTACATCCACGGGCGCGAGTTCACCGTCGGGATGCTGGGCAACAAGCGCCGCCTGCGGGTGCTGCCGCCGATGGAGATCCGGTTCAAGGACGCCAACCTGCCCCGGCCGGTCTACGACTACGTCGTCAAGCAGGAGTGGGAGAAGCACGTCGAGTACGAGTGCCCTGCCCGTCTGACGGAGAGTGAGACGCGCGCCATCGAGCGGGTGGCCCGGTCGACCTTCGCGTCGCTCGAGTGCCGCGACTTTGCTCGGGTGGACCTGCGGCTGGCGCCGGACGGCAAGATCTACGTGTTCGAGGTCAACCCGCTGCCAGGGATGACCCCGGGCTACTCGGACCTGGTACTCATCTCCAAGGCCGCCGGCATGGACTACGACCAGCTCATGGCCGAGATCATGGTCGGTGGCCTCCGGCGCATGCGCGAGAAGCGGCGCCGCGAGGGTCGCGAGGAAGGCGAGGCCGAGGCTCTGGCGCTGGCCCAGGCGCAGGATCGGGCGGCGGCCAACGGCAACGCCCAGGCGGCCAACGGCAACGGCGAGAGCCGGCCCACCGAGACCGCCTCGAAGATGGAGCTGGCCGCGGAGAAGGCCGAGCGGGCGGCCGAGCGGGCCGAGCGCGCGGCCAAGCGGATGGCCAAGCTGGCCCGCAAGCGGGCGCTGCGGCGAGGGTCGCGGAGGCACGCGAGCGGGAACGGCGCGACCGGCGCGGCTGGAGCGCAGAGCGAGATTCCGCCAACCACTCACTGACGGCTGGCCGTTCCGGCCGGTCCAGGGAGTCTGCGATGCCACATGAAGACGGCGCGGAGCCGGCCAGTGACGGGTCTACACCCGATCGCCCGGCTCCGATCATCCTGCTGTACGTGAGGCCGGCATGCGAGGGCGTCACCGAGCTCGACCGTCGGGTCGGGCTGATCGCGGAGCGCTACGCGACGTGGGTCGAGCTGGTGGTGGTCCGGCCGGAGGAGCTGGCGGGGAGCCCTCTTCTGAAGAGGCCCGCGGAGCTGGAAGTTCGCCCGGCGGCTGGCGGAGGGTCGAGCTCGATCTCGCCTGCCCTGCTGCTGCTTCGCGACGGAGAGGTCGTCGGCGAGGCGATGGGGGCGCTCCTGCCCTCGCGCGAGCTCGACCACGTGGTTCGCTGCGCGGTCGAGTGGCCGGCTCCGCTCTGACCGCCGATCCGACGCGCCTGCTCGACGACGGGGCGGGATTCGGCTGTCGGGTGCGAACGGCGTAGACTCGGCCTGTGAAGGTCGGGACTCGCATCACGGCGGTCACCTCCGCGCTCGTTGCCAGCACGCTGGCCATGTACGCGTCGTACGACCTTCGCGATCGGGCGCAGGAGCGGAGGGAGCGGCTGGAGGGCGAGACCCGGGCGCAGGCGGCTGCGCTGCGGACCCAGCTCGAGCTGCAAGGCGTGGGGCGGGCGCTCGGACAGGCGGAGGAGCTGTCGCAGGAGCTGTCGGAGGCGGTGGATGGGATGCGGGTCTGGATCCTTCCGGCGGCCGCGGCGACGAGCAAGGCGGTCGAGGGTGGCGGTGACGCGGCGGCGACGGGAGATGGGACGGCGGGGTCGGTTGGTGGCGGGGCGGCGGGAACGGGTGGCGGTGCGGCCGCGGGATCGGGTGGCGGTGCGGCCGCGGGATCGGGTGGCGGCGCGGCGACGGGAACGGCTGGCAGCGCGGCGACGGGAACGGCTGGCAGCGCGGCGGCGGGAACGGCTGGCGGCGCGGCGACGGGAACGGCTGGCAGCGCAGCGGCGGGGACGGCTGGCAACGCGGCCGCGGGAACCGCTGGCAACGCGGCGACTGGTTCAGCCGGTGGCGCGACGGCGGGGGCTACTGGTGGCGCGGCGCCGGGGTCGACGGGACGCGCGGCGCCGGGGTCAGCGGGACGCGCGGCGACTGGATCAGCGGCACGCGCGGCGACTGGATCAGCGGCACGCGCGGCGCCGGGGTCGACAGGACGCGCGGCGCCGAGGTCGGGTCGGGGCGCGGCCGGGTCTCCGGGCGGCGTCGCGGCCGGGTCCACCGACGGCGCGGCGACCGCGCCATCGACTGGCGCGGCGTCCGGGTCAACTGACGCCGCGGCGGCCGCGTCTCCTGGCGGCGCGGCGGCCGGGTCTCCTGGCGATCCGGCGGCGGGTGGGCGCGGGGCCGGGGGGGCTGGGTCGAATGGGGTGGTGGCGGGGAGCGAGGTGGCTCGGGCGGTTCCCGCGGGGGCGATCGAGCGGCTTCGGGACCTGGTTCAGGCTCGTCCGATCTTCATCTCGTCGGAGGACGAGGAGTGGTTTGCTTATGCTCTGCCGCTGCGCAGGGCCAGCCGGATGGCGCCGGATGGCTACGAGGTGGCTGGCTCCATCGACGTGTCGCGGTCGCTGGCGCCGCTCGACCGGGCCTGGCGGGCCGACCTGGTCCGCACGCTGCCGCTCATCGCCGTCATCGTGGCGCTGGTGGTCATCGCGGTCATGCTGTTCACCCGCAGCCTGGTGACCCGGCCGATCGAGAAGCTGCTGGCCGGGATCGACGATGTCGCTCGCGGGGACCTCTCTCGTGTGCTCCTCAGCGAGCGCGAGGACGAGATCGGGGCGCTGGCGGCCCGGTTCAACGAGATGACCTACTCGCTGCGCGAGTCGCGGGCCGAGACCGAGCGGCAGAACGCGGACAAGACCAAGCTGGAGGAGCGGCTGTTCCAGACCGAAAAGCTGGCCACCATCGGCCAGCTGGCCGCCGAGATCGCCCACGAGGTCGGGACGCCGCTCAACGTCATCGTCGGGCGCTCGCGCGCGATGGCCAAGAAGGCCGGCGACCCGGAGGCGGTCGCCAAGAACGCCGAGATCGTGGCGGAGCAGGCCTCGCGCATCACTCGCATCATCCAGCGCCTGCTCGACACGGCGCGGCGAAAAGTGGGGGCGCCCGGCGTGGGTCCGGTCGACCTCAACAAGATCGCCGCCACCACGATGGACTTCCTGGAGGGCCGGTTCGCCGCGGCCCGCGTCGCACGCACCCTGAACCGGGCGGACGCGCTGCCGCCGGTGAAGGGCGACTCGGACCAGCTGCAGCAGGTGCTGCTCAACCTGCTCATGAACGCGATCGAGGCGATGCCGCGCGGCGGGCAGGTGCGGGTCGAGACGTCGCTGGTGACCCGGCGGCGCCCCGGGCTCGAGGTCGCCCCGGAGCAGGCGGTGGTGGTGGTCGAGGTGGCCGACACCGGCGTCGGCATCCCGCCGGACCAGCGCGATCGCGTGTTCGAGCCGTTCTACACCACCAAGGAGGGGCGCGGCGGCACCGGGCTCGGGCTGTCGGTGTCGCACGGGATCATCAAGGAGCACGACGGCTGGATGGAGGTCGAGGACGCGCACGGGGGGACCGGCAGCGTCTTCCGGGTGTGCCTCCCCGCCGCGGGCGAAACCGGGTAGGTTGGGACGACATGAAGTCGGCCAAGTCGCGCAGCGGCCCGCGCCTGCTGGTGGTCGAGGACGATGACGCCATGCGCGACCTCCTGGTCGAGGAGCTGAGCGAGGCCGGGTTCCAGGTGATCGGGGCGCGCGGCGGGCGCGACGGCATCGACCACGTGCGGCGCGAGCGGATCGACCTGGTCATCACCGATCTCCGCATGCCGGACCTGGATGGCTTCGACCTCATCCGCGACGTCAAGGCGACCCCTCACTCGCCGCATATCGTGATGATCACGGCGTTCGGCTCGATCGAGACCGCGATCAAGGCGGTCAAGCTGGGCGCGTACGACTACATCACCAAGCCGTTCGAGATGGAGGAGCTGGTCCTGGTCGCCGACAAGGCGCTCGAGGAGCGGAGCCTGCGCCGCCAGGTGGCGCGGCTCCAGCGCGAGGTCGAGGGCAAGTACCGGCTCGGCAACATCGTGGCGCGCAGCCAGGCGATGCAGGAGATCCTGACCCTGGTCTCGCGGGTGGCGGTGTCGAACGTGTCGGTGCTGGTGACCGGCGAGAGCGGCACCGGCAAGGAGCTGATCGCGCGGGCCATCCACTACAGCTCGGAGCGCGCGGGCGGGCCGTTCGTCCCGGTCAACCTGGCCGCGGTGCCCGGCAACCTCATCGAGAGCGAGCTGTTCGGCCACAAGAAGGGCGCGTTCACCGACGCGCGGCAGGACCGGATCGGCCTGTTCGAGGAGGCGAGCGGCGGGACCATCTTCCTGGACGAGATCGGCGAGCTCGCCCTCGAGCTCCAGGCCAAGCTGCTGCGCGTGCTGCAGGAGCAGGAGATCCGGCCGCTCGGCGCGACCCGGACCCAGACCGTGGACGTCCGGGTGGTGGCCGCGACCAACCGCGATCTCGACGAGATGCTGCAGGAGGGCCGGTTCCGCGAGGACCTCTACTACCGCCTCAACGTCATCGAGATCGCGCTGCCGCCGCTGCGTCAGCGGCCCGACGACATCGTGCCGCTGGCCGAGCACATCCTGACCCAGGCCGCCGCCCGGCCGGGGGCGCCGCCGCGCCAGGTCGGGCTCAGCCCGGCGGCGCAGCGCGCCCTGCTCGCCTATCACTGGCCCGGCAACGTGCGCGAGCTCAGCAACGTGCTGGAGCGAGGGCTGGCGCTGTGTCAGACCGGCGAGATCCAGGTCGAGGACCTCCCCAACCAGGTGCGGGTGCAGCGCGAGAGCGAGTTCCTGGCCGCGGCGGTGGCGCGGCGGATGAGCCTGGCCGACCTGGAGCGCGAGTACATCCGCCTGGTCCTGGCCGACGAGGGCGGCAACAAGACGCGCGCGGCCGGGCGCCTGGGGCTCGACCGGAAGACGCTGTACCGGAAGCTCGAGGAGTACGCCAAGGAAGGCGAAGGGGGCGAGGCGAGCTGATCGGCGGGCGCCCCCTCGCGCCTCAGGCCAGGTGGTCGCGCAGGCGGCGCAGCGTCACCTCGGTCTTGAAGTCCTCGATGTCGCCGGCCACGCAGGCGGCGATCGCCTGGTCGATGTCCATCCAGTGGGTCGAGGCGCCCTCCTCCATCGGCGAGCCGTCTCCCTCGAGGGCGCCCTGGGCCGACGGATCGGCGACCTCGGCCGCGGCCAGCCACAGCTTCTCGGCCACGATGCCGGGCGAGGGGAAGGCGCCCGCGCCGAGCAGGATCACCGCGGCCGGGTCGATCTCGTAGCCGGCCTCCTCCGCCACCTCGAGGGCGGCGCGCCGGCGCAGGCCCTCCTCGCCGCGGTCCTCGGCCTCGACGATGCCGGCGACGATCTCGGTGACGAACAGGTACGGCCGCGCGTCGGGCAGCGGATGCGGTGAGCCGCTCCGGCCCAGGGTCAGGACCGGGCGCAGGCACTCGCGCAGGAGGACCTCGACCCGGTCGCCGCGGCGGCTGAACAGGGCGACCGCGATCGCGTCGAGCCCGACCGGCCGCAGCACGAAGTCGAGGTGGTAAGAGCGCGACACGGTTCCGTCGGCGCGCCGGTTTCTCATCTGGAGCCGCTGGATGGTGAGGAATCCGCCCTCCCCCACTGTCTCCTCGCGCTCGACCTCCACGCCAACGATCCGGGACATGAGCCATCCTACACTCGGGCCGCCGGATCGAGCGCGCCGCCGGCCGATTGCGGTAGCCTCGGCCCATGAGCCCGCCCGACCTGTCGGGAACCACCGCGCTGGTCACCGGCGCGTCGAGCGGCATCGGCGAGGCGATGGCCCGCCTGCTCGCTTCTTGGCGCTGCGACCTGGTTCTGACTGCCCGGCGCGCCGACCGGCTCGAGGCGCTGGCCAGCGAGCTCCGCGCCCACTCGATTCGCTGCCGCTGCCTGCCCGAGGACCTGGCCGACCCGCGCGGGCCCGAGCGCCTTCACCGGCGGGTGCGCGAGGGCGGCGCGATCGACATCCTGGTCAACAACGCCGGTTCGGGCCGCTACGAGCCGTTCGAGGCGACCAGCTGGGAGCACCACGCCGCGCTGCTCCAGCTGAACGTCACGTCGCTGGTCGAGCTCACCCACCGCTTCCTGCCCGACCTGCGCGCCCGTCCGCGCGCGCACGTCCTCAACGTGGCGTCGGTCGCGGCCTGGATGGCGCTCCCTCACTTCGCCGGCTACGGGGCGAGCAAGGCGTACGTGCTCAGCTTCTCGCAGGCGCTGGCGGCAGAGCTGGACGGGACCGCGGTGCGGGTGACGTGCCTGTGCCCGGGCGGAACGGTCACCGAGTTTCCGCAGGCGTCGGGGCAGACGCTGGGACGAGCGGCACGCGCCGGGATGATGAGCGCCGAGCGCTGCGCCGCGGTCGGGCTGCGCGGGATGCTGCGCGGGCAGCGCGTGGTGGTGCCGGGCGCGTCGAACAAGCTGACCCGCGCCGCGACCTGGCTCCTGCCGCGCCGGCTGGTCGCGGCCGCGGCCGGGCGCTTCCTGGGTCCGCCGGCGCACGAGTCACCGGCGCTGTCCGGTGACGCGGAGAGGCGACCACGACCATGAGCCCGACCAGCCCGACGACCCCGCCGGCGCCGGCGCCGACGACGGCGACCATCCCGACGACGGCGAGCCCGCTCGCGCCGGGCGAGCGCGGCGGGCGAGCGTGGGCCACCGAGGCCGACAACCGCCGCCGCTGGGACGGCAAGCCGGGCCACTACGAGGTCTGGTATCTCACCCTCAACCACCGCCCCACCCGCACCGGCGCGTGGCTGCGCTACACCCTCGAGGCGCCGGTGGCCGGCGAGGCGCGCGCGGCGCTGTGGTTCGCGCACTTCGACTCGCGCGACCCATCGCGCACCTTCGCCATCCACCGCGACTTCCCGGTCGGCGACATGGTCACCCAGGCGCGCCCGTTCGCGCTGTCCCTGCCCGGCGCCCTGCTCGGCCACGACCGCGCGCGCGGCGCGCTGGTCGGCGGCGGTCACAGCGCGTCGTGGGAGCTGTCGTGGCTGCCGGCCACGCGCACGCACCGCTTGCTGCCCCGCCTCTTCTACGCCGGCGGCGGCCTGGGCGGCACCTGCGTGCTTTCGCCCAACCTCAGCGTCCCGGTGAGCGGCTCGATCGAGGCCGACGGGCAGCGCTTCGAGCTCACCCGCGAGCCGGGCGCGCAGACTCATCTCTGGGGGCGCCGGCACGCGCACTCGTGGGCCTGGGGTCACTCGAACGCGTTCGAGGGGCGGCCCGACATCGCGTTCGAGACACTGACCGCGCGGGTCGAGCGCGGCGGGCGCGTGCTACCACCCTTGACCGCGCTCTCGCTCTACCTCGGCGACGAGGCGCTGCGCTGGACCCGGCTGCGCGACCTGGCCTTCACGCGCGGACAGTTCGGCACCTGCTTCTATCGCTTCTCGGCGGCGGCGCCGCGCTGTCGGCTCGAGGGTGAGTTCTCGTGCAAGCCGCACGACATGGTGCAGGCCGAGTATCACGATCCCGGCGGCGGCGCGGTTCACTGCGCCAACACCGAGATCGCCGACCTGCGGCTCACGCTGTTCCGTCGGGTGAGCCCGTTCGGCCGCTGGCGCGAGGCCGCGCGCCTTCACGCGCCGCGCGCCGGCCACTTCGAGGTGGGCGGGCGCCAGCACGACCCCGCCATTGGCAAAGCCCACCGCCGCATATAGGATTGGCCCGCCTTGACCAGCCCGTCGTCCGTCACGCCGCTGCGCCGAACCCCGCTCTACCAGCTCCACGTCGAGCACGGGGCCAAGATGGTCGAGTTCGGCGGGTGGGAGATGCCGCTCCAGTACAAGGGCATCGTCGCCGAGCACCGCGCGGTGCGCTCGGCGGTCGGCCTGTTCGACGTGTCGCACATGGGCGAGGTCGCGGTGCGCCGGGCCGGCGCCGCCGCCGCGATCCAGCGGCTCATCACCAACGACGCCAGCAAGCTGGTCGATGGCGGCGCGCTCTACACCGTCATGTGCACGCCGAACGGCGGCATCGTGGACGACTGCATCGTGTATCGCCGCGCGGCCGACGACTACATGATCATCGTCAACGCGTCGAACGCGGCCAAGGACCTGGCCTGGATCCGCCACCACGCGGGCGGCGCGGCCGAGGTGGTGGACGAGAGCGACCAGACCGGGCTCATCGCGGTGCAGGGGCCCGCGGCGGTCGCGCTGTGCGCGCGCCTGGCCAATCGCGCCGACCTGGCCTCGGTCAAGCGCTTCCACTTCGCCCGCTGCGAGCTGGCCGGCGTTCCGTGCCTGGCCGCGCGCACCGGGTACACCGGCGAGGACGGCTTCGAGCTGGCCTGCCCGGCCGGGCGCGCCGCCGAGCTGTGGACCGCGCTCCTCGCCGAGGGCGCGGCCGACGGGGTCCAGCCGATCGGCCTGGGCGCGCGCGACACGCTCCGGCTGGAGGCGCGCCTCTCGCTCTACGGCAACGACATCGACGAGACCACCACGCCGCTCGAGGCGGGCCTGGGCTGGGTGGTGAAGCTGGACGCGGGCGAGTTCATCGGCCACGACGCGCTGGCCCGGCAGAAGGCCGACGGGGTGAAGCGCTCGCTGGTCGGGTTCCGCATCGACGGGCGCGGCATCGCGCGGCACGGCTACTCGATCGTGGACCGGAGCCGCCCGGCCGGCGCCGACGACGATCAGGTGATCGGGCTGGTGACCAGCGGGACGACCGGCATCACGGTGGGCGGGGCGATCGGGCTCGGTTACGTCCCGGTCGACCGCGCCGCCCCCGGCAGCCAGCTCACCATCGATTGCCGGGGCAAGGACGTCGCGGCCCAGGTGGTCAAGGGGCCGTTTTACCAGCGAGGGCGAGAGGTGTCATGAGCTCTGACTACCCCGATGATCTCCGCTACACCAAGGAGCACGAGTGGGCCCGCATCCGCGGCAAGGTGGCCCAGATCGGCATCACCCACTTCGCGGTCGAGCAGCTGGGTGACGTGACCCAGCTCGAGCTGCCCCGCGAGGGCGAGACGGTGAAGAAGGACGACGTGTTCGGCACGGTCGAGAGCGTGAAGGCGGTCTCCGACCTGTTCGCGCCGGTCTCCGGCACCGTCGTCAAGGTCAACACGCCGCTCAACGACATGCCCGAGGCGATCAATCAGGAGCCGTACGACGAGGGCTGGATCATCGAGATCGAGATGAGCGACCCGAAGCAGGCCGACGACCTGATGTCGGCCGCCGACTACCGCGAGTTCGTGGCCGAGCAGGGCTGATCCGAGCGCGGCCCGCGCCGCGCCGCCCTACTGGTAGCGGAACACCTTCCAGCGGCTCCGGTCCCCGCCGATGCCGAAGTGGAAGCCGAAGCTGAAGGTGATGAGGTTGGAGCGCGCGTCGACCAGCCCGGCCGGCGGGTTGGGGAACGGCTGCGCCTCGCGGAACGCGCGCACCGCCTCGTCGTCGAGGAAGTCCACGCCTGACTGCTTCTCGACGAAGATCTTGGCCACCGCACCGTTCGGCTTGAGCGAGACCTGCAGGACGGTCAGGCGGTCGCGGGTGCCGTAGATGTTTCCGCTCGGGTCGCGGTGGAGATAGACCACGTCCGGGTGCCAGTTCTGGGCGACCTGGCGCTTCATGCGGTTGAAGAAGGTGGCGTACTTCCACTGGCGCGAGTTGAGCGCCGTGAAGTCGCCGGTCTCGGCGTCGTCCAGGTGATCGACCGAGCCTCCGCCGACCGCCCGCTCGAGCAGCTCCTCGGTCGGGCGCAGGTTCGGCGTCTTGGCCGGGCCACCACCGCCACCCGGCTGCTCGGTGGTTCCGCCCGGCGGCCGCTCGGTCTCGGTGGCGCGCCGCCGGCCGCCCTCGCCCTGGCGCGGCGCGATGCCGTCGGCGGTCGCGACCTCCTCGCCCGCCTTTTCGCCCGGCTTGCTCGAGTCGGGCGGCGGCGAGTCGGCGCCCTCACCCGGCCCGCGCATGGAAAGTTTGGTCGGCGTGTCGCCCGGACCCTCGCCCGGACCCTCGGTGGTCGACTTCGACGCCTCCGCCTTCTCGCTCTTCGGCGCCTCGGTTCGATCCGGGTTCTCGCGCGCGGTCGGCGGTAGCTCGCGTGCGGCCGGCCGGTCGACCATCTTCTCGGTCGAGCCGCGCGCGACGGTCTGCTTCTCGACGCTGGAGTCGTACTCCGACAGGTAGCGGGCCTTGTCCGGCACCTTCTCGTTCTCGGGGCGGGTGATCTCGACGACCTGCCCGGCCGGATCCGGCCTCGCGTTCTGCTTCTGCGCCTCCTCCAGCTTCTCGGCGACCTTCTTCTCGATGAGCTGGGCGGCGACCACGTCGTCGGTGGGTGCCACGTCGGGCATGAGCGGGCGCGGCGTCAGGTCGAGCTTGTCGAGATCGACCAGCTCGACCGCGACCTCCTCGGGCGCGGCCCGGCAGCTGACCAGGTCGACCTCGAGCTGCTTGAGCGCATCGCGCGCGCAGGCGGCGGTGTCCCCGCCGCGGCGGAACGGAGATGCGCACACGCCGAGCCGGGCCGAGGTGGCGAGCGCCGCGTCCGACTCGCACGACACGATCCACTCCGGGTCGCAGGCCGGACCGACGCAGTTCTTGTCGGCCAGCTTCGCGGCCAGGATGTCGGACGCATCCGGGGCACGCACGTTCACCACCGCGATGACCGCGGCGTGGCCGGCGATGGAGATGAGCGCAATGGCCAGAAGTGCTGACCTCTGCGTGTTCTTCCGCCGGCGCGACGAAGCGGAGTGCGTCACCCTGGGACCGAGCTCCTCGAACAGCCTTGCGTGTCAGAACCCTTGAGCCGCGGGCAAGGCCCTAGGCCACAGCTCATTATAGAATGCCCGGAATCGGGCGCACCGGTCTGCTCTTCTCCGCTTGCAGACGCACGAGAGTCGAGATCCGGTGTTATCGATGACAGTTGAACGCAGAATCCGGACCCTCCGCGTGCTCCGCCCTCATCGGATGAGGGGGCTGGTGAACTTGTAGGGTGCAGTGACGCCGACCCGATCGGAGCGCCCGCGAAGTGAAACGGGGACGGGTCCGAAGGGGGCGGCGACGCGGAGCGCGCGGGTCAGCTCCTCGTCGAACTCATCGAAACCACTCGATTTGACGATACGCAGACCGCCGATGGTGCCGTTGGCGAAGAGCGTGAAGGCGACCACCACCTCGCCCTGGTCCATCTCGAGCGCCCGATCCGGCGGATAGACGATGATCGAATCCAGCCGCTGGTACATCCGGCGGAAGTACGGGTCCTCGCGCTGCGCCCGCAGCGACGGTCGACCGCTGCCGGTGGCGAGGGCCGCGCGGGTGGCCGCGGTGCCATCGCCGGTAAGCGGAGAGGGGGCGGCGCCGCTCGCGGTGCGCGCGCCGCGCACGCCGGCGTCGTCCTCGCGGCCGCCGGCGCTGGCGCGGGTGAGCTCGAGCGGCATCGGGTCGCGCTCGCTCGACGCGGCGGCCGCGTCGGTGGCGTCGCTGGCGCGGCCGAGCCGCTCGGTCTCGACGGCGGTCTGGCCTCGATCGACCAGCGGGCGCGCCTCGCCGGACTCGGTCGAGCCGTCCTGGCGCTGCTGCTGGAGCGGGGCCGGGCCGCTGTCGAGGCGCGGATCCGCGTCGCGCCACATGCGCTCGACCAGGGCGGCGCGGCCGCCGAGGCCAGTCCCACGCGCGTCGCCGGCCTGGGCCAGCGCGACGCCGTCGCGCGCGCGGTTCGGACGGCTGCGACGGGAATCGAAGCCCGGCCTGGGGAGGCGGGCCAGGGCCTCCGGTGTGGCGCTTCGCTCGCCGGTGCGGGTGTGCGGGACCTGGTAGCGGGCGAGGCCGTTCCAGATCTGGCTGCGCAGCTGGTCCGGGTCGCGCCGGCCGGTGAAGCTCGGCATGCCGCCGCGCGGGTCGCCGCCGCCGCGACCTGCCGCGCGCACGCCCGGGAGATCGATCGACGCCGACGGCAGCGGATGGGATGGATCGGTGCCGGCCTGATCGGCCGGTCCCGGGCTGGCGGCTGCGAGCTCGCCCAGGAGGCGCTCGTCCACCAGCGCGACCCCGGCGATCGCATCGGGCACGGCGTGGCCGTCGGCGAGCGGGATGGGTCCGGTGGCCGGCTCGAGACCGGCGGGATCGCTGGCTCGCGCGCCCGCGTCCAGGTGCACGCCGAGCCAGAGAAGCGCCGCGGCGTGGGCCAGGAACGAGGCCGCCAGGACCGCGGCGCCGCGGTGGTGTGGATGGACCGCTCTCACGTACCCGACTCTCAAGTATGGTCTGCTGGCAGGCCCGGCGCGAGCGCCTCGTCGGGGTGAGATCGAGTCGCGCGGTGCCCGGTTTCGCCGTCGTGAACCGCCGCGCTGCCGCGATTTCCGACGGTGCAACTCCTCGCAATGGCGTGAATCGCGCGTGGCATCCGGGTTGCTGAAGACCAGGTCATGTCCCCCTCCGGTTCGTCCCGCTCGAGATTCGCCTCGGGCCTGGTCGCCCTCGTCCTCGCCCTCCCCTTCACCATGGGTGCGCGCGGCGACGGCTGCGCCGCCAACTCGCGCTCGCCCGCGCCCGACGTCACCGGCGACTGGGCCATCACCTACGACGATCGGATCGGCGTGGAGGTGGACATCGGCGGCGCGCTCTACGAGGACGAGATCGCGGCGACCGGCGGGACGGTGGAGATCGTGCGCGACGGGCGGACGCTGTCGTTCGAGCTCGACTGCGGGCGACCCGAGATCGTCTGCCCGAGCGAAGCGTGGCCGGAGGCGGTCTCGGCCGAGCAGCGCAACACCGAGCTCGAGCACCGCATGATCGTCACCTTGCCGACCCAGCGCTGCGACGGCACCCTGCGCGCGCCGGACGACGACGAGTGCGGCGAGGGCACGCTCAACCCGGACTGCGAGAGCGTGTGTGACGGCGACATCCGGGTCAGCCAGACCGAGCGGTTCGGGGTGATCGGCGAGGAGGGCGAGAGCTTCCGGCTCTACCTCGGCGCCGGCATCGCGACCAACGGGATCAACTGCGCGCTGCTCGGCTACTCGCTGGCCGACGCCGATCTGCAGACGACCGGCTCGGCCGACGACGGCGACTGGGAGGCGGTGGCGATGGAGAACGGCCTCGTCACGGTCGGCTACGCCGGCGGGTGCGTGTGGGCCGGAAACGCCGACCTCGACCCCGAGCTGGAGGCGCTCCTCGCGGGTGCCAGCATCACGTTTCGCACCGGCTTCACCGGCGAGCGGCGCTGAGGACTCCGGCGAGATCGTCGCCGGCTCAAGAAATAGCCTCCGTCGCCCTGGGGGCTCCGTCGGCTAGTGCTCGCGCCAGAGGCCGACCGGGATCAGGTGATCGCCCTGGACCCGCAGGTGGAGCTCGACGCGCGGGCCGGACTCGCTGCCGCGCGGCCGCCACCAGGTGATCGTCAGGAACGGGTCCGCCGCGAACCCGCTGGCGTCGAGCTGGCGGGCCCGCGCGATTGCCGGGGCGAGGTCGACGCTCGGCGTCGGGCTGTCGCCTCGCGCCAGCTCCTGGTCGCCGCGCCCGGTCCGGTCCCACCTGACCAGGTGGCGGTACCCGGCGCCGCGCCGGGGCGCGAGATCGGTCATCGCGACCCGGTGACCGCTGACCGTCGGATCGACCAGCGGCAGGAGCCCGGTGAACGCGTACGCCAGCATCTTGGCCCGGCGCGCCATCAACACGTCGATGATGTAGCGCGCCGCGCGCGGATCGCTGTACCGGGCCGCCCTGACCGCGGCGGTGATCGCGGCTCGATCGAGGCGAGCCAGGATCGAAGCGGCCCAGAAGGTGTCCTCGGCGGTGGCCTCGTCGAACGCCGGGTTGGGGTAGTTCGGACGCCAGCCCTCCGGCTCGAACAGCTTCGCCTCGAAGATCGCCACCGACGGATACGGCGAGCTGCGCAGGAGCGACCAGTCGTCGTAGCGGAGGCCGGTCGCGAGCAGGCGAAGACCGATCGCCGGCCAGTCGAACTCCTCCTCGTATCCCTCGCCGCGGTACTTGTCGCGCTCGCCGGCCGCGCCCAGCGAGTTGCCGAAGTCGATGAGGTTGTGCCGCACGTAGCCGAGGTGGCGGCGCGCGTCGACCACGACGAAGCTGTCGAGAGTGTTCTGCCGCCGCACGTCGGTGTTGCTGAGCCAGGCGGCGAAGACCCACAGGCCGCGCAGGCTGCGCCGCCGCTCGTGCGCGATGCGGTCGTTGGGATCGTCCGCGCGGATCCCGCGGTAGGAGAACGGCCCCATCGACTCTCCCGGGGTCGACAGGCTGACCAGCGTGCGCAGCCGGTAGCTCGACGTCGGGTTGAGGTTGCTGATGAGCTCGCGCAGGTGCTCTCGCGTCATCGGCACGAGCTGGCGGTAGCTGTTGAGCCGCGTGGCATGCGGGTCGAGGACCAGGCGCTCGAGCGACAGATCGAGCAGCTGCATGTCCGGCACCAGGTATCCGGCGGCGTGGAGCAGGCGCTGGGCGACGATCTCCGCGCCGGTCGACAGCTCGCGGAAGGCGGGCGGATCGACCTTGGCGTAGAAGACACGGCCGGTCGAGTCGCGCAGGACCAGGCCGGGGGTCGCGCCCTCGAGCTTGCCGCTGATGACGGTGAGCGGCCCGGGCGCCGGCGCCGTCCAGTCGCCGGGGCCGCGCTCGATCTCGCCTGGGGTGAGCGCGCGGCGGCCGATGCGGTTCTCGAACCAGGTCGAGTCGGGCACCTCACCGAGGCGATTGACGTCGAGCGCGTCGCGGCCGCCCAGCGCGCCGCTCGCGTAGTAACCCGGGCTGACCAGGTGGCCCAGGGGCAGCACGGTCGAGCTGGTCATCCGGTCCCACCAGTCGGTCGGCAGCGACTCGGGAGCCGGGCGCGGGTGGAGGCGCGGGGCCGCCGCGCGCTGGAAGCGCTCGTCGTGCGGCGTCTGCTTCCAGCTCGGCGCGCACGCGACCAGGCAGGCGAACGCGGCGCAGGCGAGGAGCGAGCCGCGCATCGTCACAGCTCCTTGCCGAGGGTGAAGGTGGTGCCGATGCCCTCCTTCGAGTAGCCGACGTCGAAGCGGATGATGAGCGACGTCTCCACCTCACCCGCGATGCCGATGCCGACGTCCCAGTGGAACGTGGGCTGCCACAGCTCGGTGAAGGTCGACGCCACCCGGCCGACGTCGGCGAACAGCCCGGGCGACAGCACGAACGGCGAGTCCTGATAGCGGTAGATCGGGTACCGGTACTCGAGCGAGCCCCACCAGCCCAGCTGGTCGCGGAACCGGTAGTTGGGGAAGCCGCGCAGGCCATCCTTGCGCCCCAGCAGCACGTACTCGTCGAGCGGGATCTCGCCGTTACCGTAGGGCGGCAGGACGCCCTCGACCGCCAGGCTGCCGACCAGGACCCGGTAGAGCGGCAGGACCGGGACGTAGCCGGTGACCTGGCCGCCGATCGACAGCGCGCTGAAGTTGGCCTTGTCCAGGCCGGTCGACAGCCGGGTGCGCACCTCGGCCAGGACCCCGCGCTGGGTGCGAGCCGGGGTGTCGCGCGAGTCGTGGCGCATGACCAGGCCGACCAGGGCGTGGCTGGTGGCACGGTCGAAGTCGGCCGGCGGCGGGACGGTATCGCCCGGCTCACCCACCGGATCGGCGTTCGCGTCGCTCCCCCGCCCCGTGGTGGCCCGCTGATAGCCGAGCTCGAGCAGGCCGTAGGAGTCGTGCGAGGCGCGCGAGAAGACCTCCATCGACGCGATCGCGTCGATGCCGCGGCGCTCGATCACCCGGTGGTCGGCCTTTCTGGTGTCGTTGCCGATGCCGTAGAAGTCGAGGTCCTGGTTGAGCTCGTACTCGAGCGATGTCTCGAGGGTGCGGCCGTCGAGGCTGGCGAACGACTGCTCGTACCCGGCGGCGAGCTTGTAGTCGCGGTTGACCAGGACCACGCCGCCCATCTCGAGCTTCTCGCCGCGGCCGAGCAGGCTCTGCAGCTCGAGGCTGGCACCGAGGCCGAGGCCGTCGCCGCCGCTGAACTTGAAGGTGGGGACGACCTTGACGGTGCCGGCGTCGTTGCGAAGGAAGTCGAAGATGCGCCGGTCGACGCGATCGCGCTCGACCAGGCCGACCACGAAGCCGAGTGGAGTGAACAGGAGCTCGACGACGTACTCCGGTAGCGAGAGGATGTGCCACGGCAGATCGAGCGGCTCATCGGGCTCGCGCCAGATCGGAGTCGTGATCCCGGCGGCTCGATCGGCGCGCACGGTCGCGGTCTGGCCTGGATCGGCGGCGGTGGAAGGCGCGGTGGAAGGCGCGGCGGGCGCGGCGGCGGGCGTGGAAGGTGGGCCGGGCGGCGTCGGGTTCGGCGGCGGCGCGGGGGCCGGAGGTGAAGGCGGCGGCGGGGCGAACGCCGCGGGAGGCGGCTCGCCGCTGGCGGCGGTGCTCCCCGCGACCAGGACGATCAGACCAGCTGCGAGCGCACGCCTCGAGATCATCGTTGTCCCAGCAAAGGCGAAGGGTGCTGCCGAAACGCGAGCAACGGGCACGATACGTGTGACTGCCGGCGCGCCGCAAGGTGCGGAGCCGGCCCTCGCCGCTCGATCCGACCGGGCGCAAAGCGCGCTTTCCCGCTCGCCGACCGGTCCCGGCCGCTGCATCATGGAGGAAGTGCCGGGGGGCAATTCATGAAGCAAGGTGGGCAGCCATCGACCGAGGGCGCGCCGGCCATGAGTCTCGGCGCCAGTGCGGACGAGGCGAAGGGCGTCGAGGGCAAGGTCGTCGAAGGCAAGGTCGTCGAAGGCAAGGTCGTCGAGGCAAAGGTCGTCGAGGCAAAGGCCGCCGAGGCCCAGGCCGCCGAGGCCCAGGCCGCCGAGGCCAAGGTCGCCGACGCGAAGCCCGCCGACGCGAAGCCCGTCGACGCCCAGGCTGTCGACGCGAAGCCCGATCCGGACCCCGCCAGGGGGCCGGGGGCGGCGGGGGTCCCGTCGGGCGAGCCACCGGCCGAGGCGAAGCGGGTAAAGCCCGCGGCGGCGGACGCACCACCCGAGCGAGTCGACTGGACCGCGATCCTCGAGGAGCGGGCGATCGTCCCCGACTCCGAGGGCGCCAGCCCGGTCGTCGAGCCGGTGTTGATTCCCGGGACGCCGGGCCGACGCCGCGGCCTCCTCTATCTGATCGTCGCCGTCACGGCCCTCTTCTCGCTCATCGCCAGCGCGGCGGTGGTCGTGGCGCTCATGCGCGACAGCAGCCCGGCCAGGCCGACCCCGCGCGCGGCCGCCGACGAGCGACCGCCGCGGACGACCGAGCCCCCGCCGAGCAGCGCGGCGGCGACGCCAGCGGACCGGCAGGCGCCCGCGCCGACGCCCGCCGACGCGGCGCGCTCGAAGCCGAGCGAGCCGGACCGGAGCCCCGAGCCCACCGAGCGCCCGCCGGCGAGCGAGCCCCGACCCAGGCGAGGCGCGGAGAAGCCGAGGGAGCGCCAGGCCGCCAGCGCCGCGGATCCCGGCGCGTCGAAGCACGACGCGAAGCCCGGCGAGAAAGAAAAGCCGCGCTCCGGCGGAGCTGCCGATGAGGCCGCGAAGCCGGCGGTGCCGGTCGGCGATCGCCCGGCCCAGCCAACCGCCAAGGACCTGGCCAAGGCCATCGATCCGCTGACGCCCAAGATCCACGCCTGCGCCAAGGAGAACGGCGTCAGCGGCACCGCCGCGATCAAGCTCGAGGTCAACCCCGACGGCAAGATCGCCTGGTCGGCCGTGCGCGAGGGCGGCGCCGCCTTCCAGTCCTGCGTCGGCCGCGTCCTCCGCGACCTCCACATGCCGGCCAGCCAGAACGGCGGCACCCTCGTCCACTCGGTGCCCCTCCCCGATCCCTGATCGCCGGAGCGCGATCGAGCGCCGCCTGCCCCGTCGCCGCGCACCAGCGCACCAGGCACCAGGCACCAGCCGACGGCGCCCCTTTGCTCCCACCGCGGCGTCGTGTATTTTCGCCGGCGGAAGTGCTTCCTGGACTGGTGCCGGGCTCGGTCTTCAAAACCGATGGTGCTCCGTGAGAGCGGCGGCACGGCGGGTTCGATTCCCGTGCGCTTCCGCCAAACCGCGTTTGCATTTCCCGGGCTTCGGCGGCTCGTAGAAAACTGGTAGCCCGAGCAGGTCGCCGCGCGGGGGCGGCCCGGCGCGCGGAGACGGATCGCGAGGCACCGTGAGATCGATCTGACGGCGCCGATCGCGTATCGCAGAAAAAGACCGCGTGGCGATAACCGGGTCGCGCGGCCGGCGTAGAGCCTCCCACACACACGGAGGTTCCATGACGGCATCGACGACTCTTCGCATCCTTCTCGGCTCGGTGCTCGCGACGGGCGCGCTCGGCTGTAGCGACGACGATGGGGACGGCGGAGATGATCAGGCCGACGACGGCTCGGCCGACGACGGCGACTCTTCCGACGATGGCGGCGGCAGCGCCCGCCTGCTGGTGCGGATCGAGAACATCGCCCCGTGGACCGCGCTGAAGTCGAGCGCGCAGACCAGCCACACCGACGGCGCGGGCGGCCCGCTTTCCCCTGGCGACGCGTTCGAGGTGACCTTCACCGCCGGCAAGGGCCAGGCGGTGAGCTTCGCGGCCATGTTCGGCGAGTCCAATGACTGGTTCTTCGCCCCCGGACCGGGCGGGATCGCGCTCTACGGCGAGGACGGCCAGCCTCGCAGTGGCGATGTGACCGGCGAGGTGGCTCTGTGGGACGCGGGCACCGAGGTCGATGAGGAGCCCTCGGTCGGGCTCGACACCGGGCCGATGCAGGGCGCACCCGATCAGGGCGCCGCCGATCCGGATCCGACCGTGCGCGAGCTCGACGGCAGCGTGGCGCTGACCGGCGGCGGCTCCTTCGCCCTCCCGGCGGTCGACGACATGGTGCGGGTGACGCTGACGCCGGGCGGCGGGCGAGAGTTCACGCTGCGGGTCGAGAACGTGTCCACCGGGGCCACCCTGGTCACCTCCACCGGCGCGCGGCCGATCCACGTCTCGCCGCTGGTGTGGGCGCTGCACATCGCGCCGGCGCCACTGTTCCAGGTCGGCGAGGCCGACCGCGGCCAGGGCCTGGAGCGGATCGCCGAGAACGGCGGCACCGACGATCTCGCCGGCGCGATCGCCGCTCGGAGCGGCGCGCACACCCCGGTGTCGCCCGGCGTGTTCGCGGTGCACTCGAGCGGCGAGCCGATCTACTCGACCGGCGTCGCCGACCGCGGTCTCGGGCTCGAGCGCATCGGCGAGAACGGCGGCACCGACGATCTGGCCGCCGCGCTCGCGCAGTCGCCGCCCGACGGGACCAGCCAGACCGGCGTGTTCGCCGTCCCGGTCGGCGCGGCCGGCCCCGGCCCTGCCCTGCCCGGCGCCGCGTTCGAGCTCGAGATCGACGCCGTCGCCGGTGACCGCCTGTCGTTCGCCGCGATGTTCGGCATGTCGAACGACTGGGTGTTCGCCACGCCGCCGGCCGGCATTGCGCTGTTCGACGCGAGCGGCGCCGCCATCGCAGGGGACGTGTCGGACGAGCTGGTCATCGTGGACGTCGGGACCGAGGTCGACCAGGAGCTCGCGATCGGCCCGGACACCGGCCCGCAGCAGCCCGCCCCGGACACCGGCGCGGCCGATCCGGACGATCGGGTGCGCGCGGCCGACTACCCGCTCGATGCGGCCTCGCACCTGCGAGTGACCATCACGCCGGTGGAGTGATCGGCGCTGGCCTGGCGCGTGCAGAGTCCGGGGCCGCACCCAAAAGGAGAGGCCGTTCATGAAGAAGATGATCGCGACCGCGATTCTCGCCGCCATGTCCCTCGCTCCGCTGGCCGCCAGCGCCGGCGAGCCGAACCCGCCGGCCGACAAGCCGGCCGCCACGCAGAAGGACAAGGACAAGGACCAGGCGGCCAAGGACAAGGAGCAGGCCAAGGAGAAGAAGGCCAAGGAGAAGAAGGCCAAGAAGGAGAAGGGCTCCGATACGAGCGACGCCAGCAAGGACAAGAGCAACGACAAGGAGGCGACCCCTTCGAAGTGAACTCTCCGCGCGGCGAACGTGCGTTCGACCGCGTGGCTCTCGTATCCTCCCTGACCTGCGCCCGGCGGCATCGTCGCCGGGCGTAGGTCGTTTTCGGGCCGCGTGCCTCTCCGACGAGGCGGGGCATCGTGCCCCGCGGGGCGAAATGGGCCGGCTGGCGTCCCCCCGTCGCGGTGCTCACGCCACCCACACCTGGCTCGCCGGATGCTTCGTCCGATGGTGGACACAAAGGAAGGTCACCATGAGGACATCTCTGCTGTCGGGTTCCCTCGCCCTCGCGCTCGCCGTCTCGACGAGCTGCGCCGGCGCCGAGGTCGAAGCCGAGGCCGCCGACACGACCGGTCCCGTCACCGGCACCGTCTCGGTCGACCTCTTTCAGGACGCGCTCTCGCCGTACGGACTGTGGATCCGCAACCCGGACTACGGCCGGGTGTGGATCCCGTCCGCCGCCGTCGTCGGCGCCGACTTCACTCCCTACGCGACCGGCGGGCGCTGGGAGTACTCCACCGCCGGATGGATGTTCGTCAGCGACTGGGACTGGGGCTGGGCGCCGTTCCACTATGGCCGCTGGTACCTGGATCCGTTCTACGGCTGGGCGTGGGTGCCCGACACGCTGTGGGCGCCGGCCTGGGTCGACTGGCGCATCGGCGGCGGTCTCATCGGGTGGGCCCCGCTTCCGCCCACCTTCCCGCGCCGACCGCTCCGCGATCACCGCACTCGCTGGGTGTTCGTCGGCGAGCGAGACTTCCGCCGGCCGGTCATCGGCCGCCACCTGATCGCGCCGACCGCGCGCTCTCTCGAGGTCACCGCGCCGGTCCGCCATCGCATGAACGCGGGAGGCACCTACTGGTTCGCCGGCCCCGATCGCGCGCGCGTCGAGGCCGCGACCGGTGCGCCGGTCCGCGCCATCCGGGTCACGCCGCCCCGCCCCGGCGCGGTCGCGCGGATGCAGGTCGAGGGCGGCGCGGCGCGCCCGGTCCCGCTGCAGGCGCGCCGGACGCCGCGCGCCACCGCCCGCTGGTGGAGCGGGCCGGTCGAGGCGCCGCCGCTCCACCGCGAATCGCGCGGAGGAGCGCGAGGGCGAAGGCGCTGAGCCCGGCCAGCGCCAGCACGTACTAGACTCGTCCTGTGCGGATCACCGCCAAGTTCCTCCTGGTCCTCATCGTCACCACCGCCGGGGTGCTGGGGCTGAGCGCCTGGCTGCGCGTCCAGCGCGAGGTCGATCTGTTCGAGGAGGACATGCGGCGCGACGCGGCGGTGGTGGGCGAGACGCTGGCTCGCGCGGTCGAGCGGACCTGGCTGTTCGAGGGCGAGCTGGCCGCGCTCGGCCTGGTTCACGACATCAGCCGCGATCGCCACATCACCGGGCAGCTGCTTTGGCTCGATCCGCCGCCGTCGGCCCGCGACCTGGCCGCGATGCCGTCGCTCGAGCGGCTGGTCGCGCTCCAGCCCGGTAACCCGCTCAACCTGCGCGACGACCGGCGCGGCGCGCTGTACACCTTCGTCGCCCTGCGGGTGCCCGGCCGCCGGCGCGCCGCGCTCCAGCTGAGCGAGTCGCTCGCCGCCGAGCGGCGCTACATCAAGAGCAGCATCCGCGACTCGGTCGCCTGGGCCGCCATTCTCCTGGTCGCCTCGGGCGGCGCCGCCACCCTGCTCGGCCTGGTCTTCATCGCGCGGCCGACCCGCCGGCTGGTCGACCGGGCCCGCCGGATCGGCGCCGGCGACCTGGCCGGCCGGCTCGGCCTTCGCCAGCGCGACGAGCTGGGGGAGCTCGGCCGCGCCATGGATCACATGAGCGATCAGCTCGATCAGGCGCGCGCGCGCCTGGCCGACGAGGTCGCCGCGCGCCTGGCCGCGGTCGACCAGCTGCGCCACGCCGAGCGGCTCACCACCGTCGGCAAGCTGGCCTCGGGGGTGGCCCACGAGCTCGGCACCCCGCTCAACGTGGTGGCCGGCCGCGCCCAGATGATCGCGACCGGCGAGCTGGTCGGCGACGAGGCGACCGAGAGCGCGCGCATCATCCACGAGCAGACCCGCCGGATGACCGCGATCATCCGCCAGCTGCTCGACTTCGCCCGGCGCGGGGTACCGGGCCCGAGCACGCGGGTCGACCTGCGCGCCGGCGCCAGCCGCATCTCCGGCCTGCTCGGGGCCATGGCGCGCAAGGCCGGGGTCACGGTGGAGGTGGCGGAGGGTGCGCCGATCGAGGGGATCGCCGACGAGGGCCAGGTCGAGCAGGTCCTGACCAACCTCCTGGTCAACGCGATCCAGGCGTCGCGGCCGGGCGGCCACGTGTCGGTGGACGCCCGCCAGGTCGACGCGGTGCCGCCGGCCGACGTGGGCGGCGAGCGGCGCCCGATGGCCTCGGTGGCGGTGCGCGACGAGGGCAGCGGGATGTCCGAGGAGGTGGCCGGGCGCGTGTTCGAGCCGTTCTTCACCACCAAGGACGTCGGCGAGGGGACCGGGCTGGGCCTGTCGGTCGCGTACGGCATCGTGCGCGACCACGGCGGCTGGATCGCGGTGGACAGCGCCGAGGGCAAGGGCTCGGTGTTCACCATCTATCTCCCGCCGGTGGAGGCGGCCTCGTGACCAGCCGGGTGCTCGTGGTCGACGACGACCAGGCGATGTGCGACCTGCTCGAGGGCGCGCTCGGCCGGCGCGGCTTCACCGTCACCAGCCGGACCGCCGCCGACGAGGCGTTCGCGCTCCTGGCCGCCGAGGACTTCGACGTGGTCATCACCGATCTCCAGATGAAGGGGATGAACGGGCTCGAGCTGTGCGAGCGGATCAGCCAGAACCGGCCCGACGTCCCGGTCGTGGTGATGACCGCGTTCGGCAGCCTGGAGACCGCGGTGGCGGCCATCCGGGTCGGCGCCTACGACTTCATCACCAAGCCGATCGATCTGGAGCCGCTCCGCCTGGCCCTGGAGCGCGCGGTCCGCCACCGCGCCCTCACCCGCGAGGTCGGCCTGCTCCGCCAGACGGTGCGCGAGGCGCGCCACTTCGAGGAGCTGATCGGCAGCAGCCCGGCCATGGGCCAGGTCTACGAGCTCATCGAGCGGGTGGCGGCGGTCGACGCCACCGTGCTCATCACCGGCGAGAGCGGGACCGGCAAGGAGATGGTCGCGCGCGCCATCCACCGGCGCGGCAAGCGGAGCAGCGGGCACTTCGTGGCGATCAACTGCGCCGCGGTGCCGGAGGCGCTGCTCGAGAGCGAGCTGTTCGGCCACGAGAAGGGGGCCTTCACCGACGCGCGCAGCGCGCGGCCCGGCCTGTTCGTGGAGGCCTCGGGCGGGACCCTGTTCCTGGACGAGATCGGCGAGCTGCCGCTGGCGCTGCAGTCCAAGCTCCTGCGCGCGCTGCAGGAGCGGGCGGTGCGGCCGGTCGGGGCGGCCCGCGAGGTGCCGTTCGACGCCCGCCTCCTGGCCGCCACCAACCGCGATCTCGAGACCGCGGTCGAGGAGCGGCGCTTCCGCGACGACCTCTACTACCGGATCAACGTGGTCAACCTGGCCCTGCCGCCCCTGCGCGCGCGCGGCGGCGACGTCCTCCTCCTCGCCCAGCACTTCCTCGAGCACTTCACCCGCATGTTCGACAAGCCGGTCACCGCCATCGCGCCGGCCGCGGCCGACAAGCTCCTGTCGTACACGTGGCCCGGCAACGTGCGTGAGCTGGCCAATTGCATCGAGCGTGCCGTCGCGCTGACCCGGTTCACCGAGCTGGTGGTCGAGGACCTGCCCGAGAAGATCCGCGCCTACTCGCGCTCGCACGTGGTGGTGGCCGGCAGCGACCCGACCGAGCTGGTCCCGCTCGAGGAGGTCGAGCGGCGCTACATCCTGCACGCCCTCGAGGCGGTCGGCGGCAACCGGACCCTGGCCGCGCAGACGCTCGGGCTCGATCGCAAGACGCTCTACCGCAAGCTGAAGGCGTACGGCGCCGACGGCGAGTAGGCCTCGCCGACCGACGGCCCGCGGCGGCGAAATGCCCCGCGGGGCAATTCGCCCCGCGATCTCGCGGCTCAAGTGACGGCGCCGCAGCCCGTCCCCGCGGCACGCGAGCTGCACCCCGCATCCAGTGGAGGTCGTGCATGCCCGGTGTGACAGCGTCCTCGGCTTCTGCCCCGGCGAGACCGTGATGGGACCGCGCGTGATCGTCGCCGATGACGACCCCGCGATGCGCGAGTGGCTGCGCCTCCTCTTGCGGCCGCTGGGCGCCCTCATCCGCGAGGCGGCGGGCGGCCTCGAGCTCCTCGACCTGCTCGCCGACGACGAGCCGTACGACCTCGTCATCACCGATGTCCGCATGCCCGGGCCGGACGGGCTCCAGGTGGTCGCGATGGCGCGCACCGCCGGCTCGTGCGCCCCGTTTCTCGTCATCACCGCGTTCCCGGACGACGACCTGCGCCGCGCCCTGCGCTCGGCTGGCGCCACCCTCCTGGCCAAGCCGTTCGCGCCGGCCGAGCTGCGCGCCGCGGTCGCCGAGCTGCTCCGCGTCGGGTCGTCCCCGGGTCTCTCATGAACCGAACCGAACGAAGGAAGAAGAACGATCATGTCCGCCACTCTCACGGCAACTCTCACCCGCGCACCGACGCCACCGCGCGCCAGCGCGCTCGCACCCTGGCTTGCCCGCGCCGTGCGCCTCGCGCTGGCGGCCGGGATGAGCGCGGCGCTGCTCACCGGCTGCACGTCGGCGAGCACGCCGGCCCCCTCCCCCGGCGTCGTCCCGGCGCCGGCGCCGGCCCCGGCCGCCGCCCATCCGCCGGCTTCCGCCACCGTCTCCTCCGGCTTGCCCGAGGAGGGCTTTGCCCCGGTCGTGGCCCGGGCGCGCCCGGCCATCGTGACGATCTTCGTCCGCAAGCAGATCGATGCCCGTCGGTCGGGCATGCCGCCGTCGATGTTCCAGTTCGGCCCCGACCAGGGCTTGTCTCCCGGCGACCGCGGTGGCGGGTTCGCTCCTGAGGAGTCGGGCGAGGGCTCCGGCGTCATCCTCAGCCCCGACGGCACCATCCTGACCAACCGCCACGTGGTCGACGGCGCCGACTCGGTCGAGGTCCTGCTCACCGACGGCCGCAAGCTGATCGGCAAGGTGGTCGGGGTCGACTCCGCGACCGACATCGCGGTGGTCAAGGTCGGCGCCAGCGGCCTGCCGACCGTCCCGATCGGCGACTCCGGCGCGCTCCAGGTCGGCGACTTCACCCTCGCGATCGGCAGCCCGTTCGGGCTCGGCCAGTCGGTCACCTTCGGCATCGTGTCGGCGGTCGGCCGCTCCGGCATCGGCCTGGCCGACTACGAGGACTTCATCCAGACCGACGCGGCGATCAACCCGGGCAACTCGGGCGGCGCGCTGCTCGACACCCACGGGCGCCTGATCGGCATCAACACCGCGATCATCGCGCACGGCTCCGGCGGCAGTCAGGGCATCGGCCTGGCCGTGCCGGTCAACCTGGCGGTGTCGGTGATGCGCCAGCTGGTCGCCCACGGCCGCGTGGTGCGCGGGTTCCTCGGCATCGGGATCCAGGACGTGACCCCGGAGCTGGCCACCGGGCTCGGCCTCGACCGACCGGGCGGCGCGCTGGTCGGCGACGTGTCCCCCGACAGCCCGGCCGGCAAGGCCGGGGTGAAGCGCGGCGACGTGGTGGTGCAGCTCGACGATCAGCCGGTCACCGACGGCCACGCGCTCCGGGTCCGCATCGCCGACCGCAAGCCGGGCACGACGGTGCGCCTGAAGGTCCTGCGCGATCGCCAGCCGCGCGACCTGTCGGTCGTGCTGGGCGAGCTGCCTGATCAGAGCGGCCAGGCGGACCAGCGCGACGAGCGGGGCGATCGGGGCGAGGGGCCGCGCGGCTACGGCATGCGGCTGACCGATCTGACGCCGCGGATCGCCGGCGAGATCGGCCTCGCGTCCGGCACCGCCGGGGTGGTCGTCGCCGGGATCGAGGCCAACAGCCCGGCCGCCGAGCTCGGCCTGCGCACCGGCGACGTCATCCAGGAGATCGACGGTCGCGCGGTCACCGGCGCCGCGGCCGCCGCCCAGGCGCTGCGCGCGACCGCGAAGGACGCGCCCCACGTTCTCCTGATCCTGCGCGAGGGTCACACCTTCTACGTCCCGCTGGCCCGGCGGGCTCGATTGACGCCCTGACGGGGGCGTGGTAGCGCTGATCGGTCGTGACGTCTCGTCCCAGGAGCCGCCTGCTGGCGGCAGGCATCGCCGCCTCGATGGCGCTGGTGCCGCTCCTCGCCGCCATCCACGGCGCGCTGGACGATCACCGCTACTGCATCGAGCACGGCGCCGTCGAGGACGTGACGGCCGGGGACGCCGCCGCGCACGGCGTCCCGCTCGCGCCGGGCTCGCTCGAGGCGGACGACGCCTCGCTGCGCACCTCGTTCACTGCCGACTCGTCGGTCGCCGATCACGCCGAGTGCCCGTTCGCCGCCAAGGCGGCGCGGGCCGACGGAGACTCCGCCGCGCGCCCGCCCTGCACGCCGGCGCCGCGCTCCAACCCCGCGCCGCTCTGCGCGGTCGACCGGTTGCTCGCACCACCGGTCCCGCTCCTGTCCGCCGCTCCCAAGCAGTCGCCTCCCTCGCCGATCGCCTGATCTTCCAGCGTTCGAGCGAAACGCCGGCCACGAGGCCGGCCAGCGGGAGGTATTGCGATGCCACGGGATGGATTGCGGACGCGCCGCCGCGTGACGGCGCGAGTTGTGCTTGGCGCGGCGCTGCTGGCGCCGCTGTGTGTCGGCCAGCGAACCGGAGCGGCGCAGCCGCCGCCGGCGCCGGCCGGGAAGAAGAAGGCCGAGGCGTCACCGCCGAAGTCGCTGGCGGAGCAGCTCGAGGCGCTGCGCGACGACGTCGATGACCTGAAGGACGAGAACGAGGACCTGAAGGCGGACCTGGCCGACACCAAGCAGCAGCAGGCCGCGCGCAAGGAGCCGGTCCGGCTCAATCTGATGAACCCGCCGATCACCGCGTTCCTGAACGCGGCCGGCCGCATCGACGACCGCCCGGTGCTCTCCTCCGGGGGCACGCGGATCGACGACCGCATGTTCCTGCGCACCGGCGAGGTCGACTTCCGCGCCGCCATCGACCCGTACGCCGACGGCGTCCTCATCCTCGCCTTCGAGGACCTGGCCGGCGAGGGCTTCGAGGCCGACATCGAGGAGGGCTACTTCGTGCTGAAGCAGCTGCCGATCCTCGACGCCGCCCCGCTCGGCCTCAAGCTCAAGATCGGGCGCTACCGGGCGCCGATCGGCAACAGCAACCGGCTCCACATGCACGACCTGCCGTGGACCACCCGGCCGCTGCCGATCACCGAGCTGCTCGGCACCGAGCAGGGCGATTTCTTCGAGTCCGGCTTCAACCCGGAGGGGATCGACGCCGAGTTCTTCCTGCCCGACGTCATCCCGGGCGCGGTCATGGAGCTGAACGCCGACGTGGTCGACGGCGGCGACATCGCGATCGGCGATCCGGTCGACCACCCGCCCGGGTTCCTCGGCCACTACAACCTGTTCTTCACCCTCGGCGAGAGCCACGACTTCAACCTGGGCCTGTCCGGCTACGTCGAGCGCGGCGATCACCCGTCCAGCCTCGTCGCCGCCGACTTCCTCTACAAGTGGAAGCCGCTCGAGGCCGGCGAGTTCAAGAGCTTCGTCCTGGGCGGCGAGCTGTTCCAGGCCGACCGCGACTTCGCGGTCGACACCGACGGCGACGGCGTGGCCGACGGCGAGTCGGACAGCCACCCGCTCGCCGGGTACGCCTTTGCCCAGTACCAGCTGACCTGGCACCTCTACGCCGGCGCCCGGTACGACTACACCGAGAAGGTGGCCGACGACTCGCTGTCGACCCAGGTGGCGGCCGCCTACCTCAGCTACTACACGTCCGAGTTCCTGCGCTTCCGCGCCGGCTACGAGCACCGCATGAGCGACATCCCCGCCGAGGACGGCGTCGACTCGCTCCTGTTCGAGGTCAACTTCGTCATCGGCTCTCACCCGATCGAACCCTACTGGGTGAATCGGTAGAACCGGAGGTCATGCCATGAAGACATCCATCGCGCTCCTCTTCGGCTCGCTCCTGGCCCTCGCCCCGACCACCGCCGGGGCCGGCCCCGGCAAGAAGGTCCCGGTCGTCACCACCCTCAACGTGCTGGCGTCGATCACCCGCGAGATCGGCGGCGACGGCGTCACCGTGACCAGCCTGGCCAGCCCCAAGCAGGACCCGCACACCCTGGTGGCCAAGCCGACCTTCAAGATCGCCGCCAAGAAGGCGGCCCTGTTCGTCGAGCTCGGCCTCGATCTCGACAAGTGGGGCTCCGCGGTGACCGACGCGTCGGGCAACCCGGACATCCAGACCGGCCAGAAGGGGCGCGTGGTCGCCTCGGAGGGCGTCCCCACCAAGGAGCTGCCCGCCACCCTGTCCAAGGCGTGGGGCGACATCCACCCGTACGGCAACCCGCACGTGTGGCTGGACCCGGTCAACGTGAAGCAGATGGCCGCCAACATCGCCGCCGGCCTGTCCCGGGTCGATCCGGCCGGCAAGGAGACCTACGCGACCAGGCTCAAGAGCTTCGAGCAACGCATCGACGAGTCGCTGTACGGGCGGGCCCTGGTCCAGGAGTACGGCGCCAGCAAGCTCGAGCGGCTGAGCCGGCGCGGCGAGCTCATCGACTACCTCAAGAAGAAGGGCACCTACGACAAGCTGGGCGGCTGGCTCAAGAAGGCGGAGCCGCTGCGCGGGCTCAAGATCATCACCTACCACAAGACCTGGATCTACTTCTGCGATCGCTTCGGCCTCGACGTGCGCGGCGAGATCGAGGAGAAGCCTGGCATCCCACCGTCGCAGACCTACCTCAACACCCTCATCAAGCGGGTGCAGAGCGAGGGGATCAAGGTCCTCTTCATCGACACCATCTACCCGGTCAAGGACGGGCAGTACATCGCCCAGAAGACCTCCGCGAAGATCGTCTCGAGCCCGATCGACGTGGGCGCGACCGCCGGGGCCAGCGACTACTTCGGCCTCATCGACACGCTGCTCGACCGCATCCTCGCGGCGAGCAAGTAGAGGGCATCCAGTGAGCGGCTACCTCTCCGACTTCGCCGACATCAACGGGCTGCCGCTCCTGGCCTGCCTGGCCGTGTCCGGGATCCTGGTCTACCTCGGGATGCACGTGGTCGAGCGCAAGGTCATCTTCGTCGACCTCGCGCTGGCCCAGATCGCCGCGCTCGGGGTCATGTGGGCGATCCTGATGGGCTACAACCACGAGGAGGAGACGCTGGCGGTCACGCTCTACTCGCTCGGCTTCACCGTGATCGGCGCGGCGATCTTCTCCATCACCCGGACCCGCCACGAGCGGGTCCCCCACGAGGCGCTGATCGGCATCATCTACGTCACCGCCACCGCGGGCGGGCTGGTCCTGGCCGACCGGTTCGCGCTCGGGACCGAGGCGCTGAAGGAGCTCATCGCCGGGCGGGTCGCGCTGGTCACCGTCGACATCCTGGCCAAGCTCGCGATCACCTGCGCCGCGGTCGGCGCCTGCTTCGCGGTCCTCCACCGCCGGTTCGTCCGCATCAGCACCGACCCGGCCGCGGCCGAGGCGGCCGGGATGCGGATCAAGGCGTGGGACTTCCTCTTCTACTTGCTGTTCGGCGTGCTCATCACCCAGTGCGTCGGCGTGCTCGGCGTGCTGCCGGTGTTCGCGTACCTGGTCATCCCGGCGGTGGCGGCGGCGTTCCTGTTCGACTCGGTGCGCGGGCGCCTCATCTTCGGCTGGCTGTTCGCCGGCGTCATCAGCTTCGTCGGCCTGGAGACCGCGCGCACCTCCCAGCTCGATCCCGGGCCGACCATCGTGTGCCTGTTCGCCGGCGCGCTGGTGCTGCTCGGCGTGGTCCTCTACCTGCGCGCGCGGCGGTTCACCCTGGCCGCGATCGTCCGGGTGGTGGGGTTCGCGGCGCTGTTCGCCGGCTTCCTGGCCGGCACCCTGCTCTTCCGCAAGTCGGCCGACACCGACGAGCTCGCGACCGCGATCGGGTTCGCTCGCTCGGGCGAGCCGACCCGGCTGCGCCAGGCGATGCAGAGCTTCCGGCGGTTCCCCGACGACAAGGCGCGCTGGACCCCGCTGGTCGCCGCGATGCTGGCCAGCCCGGATCACGTGGCCCGCGAGGAGGCCACCCGGCTGCTCGGCGAGGTCAAGGCGACCGCGGCGGTCGGCAGCCTGGCCGCGCGGCTGGTGTCCGGCGCCGAGGACGACGACGCGGTGCGGGAGGCCGCGGTCGACGCGCTCCGCGCG
>Ga0193753_10000615_pt1 | contig 34296 bp, 30 predicted proteins | sample H1c2metaG_FD_144925 | JGI IMG/M metagenome (GOLD analysis project Ga0193753, IMG submission 144925) | Soil microbial communities from a riparian zone of the East river system, Colorado, United States - H1c2 | ecosystem: Environmental > Terrestrial > Soil > Riparian zone | place: USA: East...
ATCTTGGCAAGTCGCTGAAGAACGTCGGTCTCGCGCAGGGCAAGACCTTCGATCGCTCGGTGCTCGAAGACGTGAAGTCGTTCCTGCAGGACCAATACGGCGCGCGCGGCAAATACGCGGCGAAAATCGACACGACGGTCGAGGAAGTCCCCGGCAACCGGGTCAAGATCAAGATCGACATCGTCGAAGGCAAGAGAGCCAAGATCCGCCAGATCAATATTGTGGGCAATCACACATTCAAGGAAAAGGACATCCTCGACGCGTTCGAGCTCAAGACGCCCAACCTGCTCTCGTTCTACAAGCAGGACGATCGCTACTCGCGCGAATCCCTGCAGGGCGACCTCGAAAAACTTCGCTCGTTCTATATGGACAAGGGCTACGCGAATTTCGAAGTCGAATCGACGCAGGTCGCCATCGCGCCTGAAAAGGACGACATCTTCATCACGGTGAACGTCAACGAAGGCGAGGTCTTCAAGGTCAAGGAAGTGAAGCTCGCCGGTACGTTCGTCGTGCCCGAGCCGCTGCTGCGGCGCTATCTGCTCGTGCAGCCTGGCGACACGTTCTCGCGCAAGATCATCACCACCACCCAGGAGCTCCTGCAGAACCGCCTCGGCGAGGACGGATTCGCGTTCGCCAAGGTCGATCCGGTTCCTACCGCCATCGGTGACCCCGCCAACAAGGAACTGTCGCTCACGTTCTTCGTCGATCCGGGCAACCGCGTGTATGTGCGGCACATCGCCTTCAACGGCGTCACCAAGATCAACGACGAAGTCCTGCGCCGCGAAATGCGCCAGCTCGAAGGCGGCTGGCTCTCGAACGCCGCGCTCGATCGTTCCAAGCAGCGCCTCGAACGCCTGCCGTACATCACGAAGGTCGAGTCCGAGACCAAGCCGGTCGCCGGCTCCACCGACCTCGTCGACGTCATCTACGAAATCGAGGAGGGCCCGTCCGCGCAGCTCGGCGGCGGCATCGGTTACTCGGAGTCCCAGTCGTTCATCCTCAGCGGCAATTACGCTGATGCGAATTTCCTGGGCACCGGGCGGCGCGTGTCGGTCGATCTGAACTCGGGCAAGTACAGCAAGGTGTACGGCATCTCGATGACCGAGCCGTACTTCACGCCCAACAATGTGGGCCTCACCGGCAACGTCACCTATCGCGACCAGACGCAGTTCGTGTCGGCCTCTTCGGATTTTTCGTCGGAGACGATTGGCGCGGGTTTCGACATCGGATACCCGATCGGCGAGAACCAGGGCCTGCGCATGGGCCTGCAGTTCCAGAAATCGAGCCTGCTCACCAGCACCGGTGGAAGCGCCCGGCAGTCGATCGCATGGGTCGCGCAGAATGGCAACTCCACGCACAACTGCATCGACTACGACCCCAGGGTTCCGTCGTGCGACGTCGAGCTGTGGGGCACCGAGTACAACACCGTCGAATTCACCGCCTCGTGGAACTACGACACCCGCAACCGTTCTTTGTTTGCCGACCGCGGCATGCGGCATTCGTTTGGCCTGGCATACTCACTTCCCGGTGCCAGTGACGTGGAGTACTACGTCGCGAGCTACGACTTCATCAAGTACATCCCGCTGTTTGGCCGGTTCACGCTGCAGCTCGGGGCCGACATCGCGTTTGGCATGGACGTCGGCGAAACCACGGCGCTGCCGCCGTATCGGCAGTTCTATGCCGGCGGGCCGGAGACGGTGCGCGGATATAAAGAGAGTCGCCTGGGACCCAAGGACGATTTCGGCCGGCCATTCGGCGGCAACCTGAAGGTTACGGGAAGGGCGGAAGTCATCATCCCGCTGCCCCAGAAGTTCCAGTCGTCGGCTCGCCTCTCGTGGTTCTACGACATGGGCAACGTCTTCTCGACGGGCAATCGCTACCTTTTCCTCGGACCCCTCGGAGTGTTCGGTCCGCCGGTCGATTACTCGTTCAAGTATGATAAATTGAAGCACTCGACAGGCGTTGCCGTTCAATGGCTTGCGCCGCTGGGAGTGTTCCGTTTCAGCTATGCCGTGCCCCTGAATGCATACAAGGGCGACATCTACACTTATGAAGATGAGACAGAGCAGTTCCAGTTCTCGGTTGGCCAGGCTTTCTAAGAGGTGAGTTCAGTGCAGGTTTCCTTCCGCAAAATTCTTTTGGGTTCGCTGATCGCGGCGACGTTCTCCTTGCCCGCCGCCGCCGAGATCAAGGTCGGCGTCGTGGACATCGCCAAGCTGTTCGAAGAGTCCCCGCAGGCGAAAGTCGTGCAGGAAAGTCTGAAAGCGGAGTTCGGCCCGCGCCTCCAGCAGCTCATTGCTCAAGAGCAGGCGTTGAAGACCCGCAACGACAAGTACCAGAAAGATCTGGCAACCATGGCCGCCGACCAGCGCACCAAGGCGGAGAAAGATCTCCGTGACAGTGCGCGCGAAATCGAGCGCAAGAAGGCCGAGCTGCAGGACGATTCGAATGCCAAGCGCCAGGAGGAAATGAACAAACTCCAGCGCCTGTTGTTCGGCGAAGTTCGCGAATACGCGAAGGCCCAGAATTTCGACGTCGTTATCGCCGAAGGCGTCATCTACACCACGCCGGCGATCGACATCACGGCGGCCGTTCTGGCTTCGCTGCAGTCGCGCGCTCCGAAGCCCGCAGCAGGCGCGGCCCCGGCGCCCGCCAAGCCGCCCGCGAAGCCCTGAGGCGCGTCCGCCAGGACGCCGCACGCCGTCCGCCATGACAGTGACGCTCGGCGAACTGGCGGTACGATTCGGCTGTGAGCTGCACGGTGACCCGGCGGTGACGGTGGATTCCGTCGCCGCGCTGTCGCAGGCGGGGCCCCGGTCGATCACCTTTCTCGCCAACTCCAAGTACGTCGCGCAGCTCGCCGGCACGCGCGCCGGCGCTGTCATTCTCGATGCGAAATCGGCGGCGGACTCGCCGGTCCCCGTGCTGGTTGTCACTAATCCGCACGCGACCTACGCACGTATCGCGACGCTGTTGCACCCGGATCCGCCCCTGCGTCCGGGCGTGCACCCGGCGGCGACCGTCGCGGGCGATGCCGTGGTCGATCCCACGGCCGAGATCGCCGCGCAGGCGTACATCGGCGATGGCGCACACATCGGCGCCCGCTGTTTCATCGGCCCCGGCTCGGTCATCGAGCGCGGCGCGCAGATTGGCGACGACTCACGTTTCCTGGCCCGCGCATTCGTGGGGCATCACGTGGTGTTCGGCAAGCGATGCATCGTGCAGCCCGGCGCGGTGATCGGTGGCGACGGCTTTGGCTATGCCTCGGAAAAGGGCACCTGGGTCAAGGTGCCGCAGATCGGCAGCGTGAGGGTTGGTGATGACGTCGAGATCGGCGCCAACACCACCATCGACCGCGGGGCGCTCGAGGACACGGTCATCGAAGAGGGCGTCAAGCTCGACAACCTCATCATGATTGCGCACAACGTGCGCATCGGCGCCCATTCGGCGCTGGCCGCTTGCGTGGCGATTGCCGGCAGCTGCGTGCTCGGCAAGCGATGCGTGCTCGGTGGCAAGGCCGGCCTCAGCGGTCATCTCACGCTATGTGACGACGTGGTTGTCCTGGGCACCTCTTTCATATCGCACTCCATCAGCAAGCCGGGCGTGTATTCTTCCGCGCTGCCGAGCGAGGAAGCGGGCACCTGGCGGCGCATCGTCGGGCGCATCAAGCGCCTCGACTCGATGGCCAGGCGGATGCGCGCCGTGGAAAAACACGTGGGCTTCAGCGCCGTGGACAGGGATTCTTCCGAGGACTAACTAAATGACCGAGTCGATTTCACTCGACCACATGGGCGTCAGGCGCCTGTTGCCGCATCGCTATCCATTCCTGCTCGTCGACCGAGTGCTGGAATGCGTCAAGGGCGAGAGCATCAGGGCGATCAAGAACGTCACGGCCAACGAGCCGTTTTTCGTCGGGCATTTCCCGCATCGGCCGGTAATGCCGGGCGTGATGATCATCGAGGCGCTGGCGCAGACCGCGGGCCTGCTGGCATTCATCACCGCCGACGTGGTGCCGGATGATTCCACGCGGTTCTTCTTCGTGGGCATCGACAAGGCGCGCTTCCGCAAGCCGGTCGAGCCCGGCGATACGCTCATCCTCACCGCCAAGCTCGAGCGCGCCATGCGCGGCATCTGGAAGTTCACCGCCGTGGCATACGTGGGGGACGATGAGGTAACTTCTGCCGAACTCATGGTCGCGCCCGAAACCAACAAGACTTCGGCAAAGGCACCGCCCGCGTGAGCGGCATCGATCCCCGCGCCATCGTTTCTCCCAAGGCGGAGCTGGCGGGCGACGTCACGGTGGGGCCTTACACCGTCATTGGCGACGGCGTGACGATCGGCGCCGGCACCTGGATAGGCCCGCACGCGGTGGTCAATGGTCCCACCAGCATCGGCGCCGGCAACAAGATCTTCCAGTTCGCATCCATCGGTGACGCGCCGCAGGACCTCAAGTACAAGGGCGAACCCACGCGTCTGGAGATCGGTGACCGCAACGTGTTCCGCGAATTCACCACGATGAATCGCGGCACCGCGCAGGGTGGCGGCCTCACCACCATCGGCAGCGAAAACCTGTTCATGGCGTTCACGCACGTGGCGCACGATTGCCGCGTCGGCAACAAGTGCGTCATGGCCAACTACGCAACCCTGGCCGGCCACGTGGTGCTCGGCGACTGGGTCATCATGGGCGGCTACGCCGGCACGCACCAGTACACCAAGATCGGTGCGCATGCCTTCCTCGGCAATAATTCCGCCGCGACGCGCGACGTCCCGCCGTACGTCATGGCCATTGGAACACCCGCGGTGCCACATTCGATCAATTCGGAAGGGTTGAAGCGTCGCGGCTTCACGCCCGAGCAGATCCGCAATCTCAAGAACGCGTATCGCATCCTGTACCGCTCGGACCTGAAGCTCGCCGATGCGGTGAAGGAGCTCGAGGCGCGCGTGGCGACGCAGCCCGAGCTCAAGATTTTCGTCGACTTCATCGGCGAGTCCACGCGCAGCCTCGTGCGCTAACAAGCCGGAGTCGCGATTGCGCATCGCACTAGTCGCGGGCGAAACATCCGGTGACACCCTCGGGGCCGCGCTCGTCGAGGCGCTGCGACGCCGATATCCGCAAGCCGAATTCGCGGGGGTCGCAGGACCCAAGATGAAAGCCGCCGGTTGCATTGCGTGGCACGACATCGACGAACTGGCCGTCATGGGCCTCACCGAGGTGCTCACGCACCTGCCACGCCTGATGCGGCTGCGCGCCGATCTGCGGCGGCGCATCCTCGAGTGGCGCCCCGACGTGTTCATCGGCGTGGACTACAAGGAATTCAACCTGGGACTCGCCAAGCAGCTCAAGCGTGCCGGCCTCACTACCGTGCAGTACGTGAGTCCGCAGGTGTGGGCGTGGCGACAGGGGCGGGTGCGCACCATCGGCGCGTCCGTGGACCTGGTGTTGTGCCTGTTCCCGTTCGAGCCGGCCTTCTATCGCGAGCACGGCGTGCAAGCGGCATTCGTGGGTCATCCACTGGCCGACCAGATCCCCATGTCGGTGGATCGTGCCGCCGCGCGTGCCGAACTCGGACTCGACCCCGAGGCGCGCGTGCTGGCCGTGCTGCCCGGCAGCCGGCGCGGTGAAGTGGAAAAGCTCGCCGACGTCTTCGCCGGCGCGGCTGAGCTGCTCGCGGCGCGTTTCCCCGGGCTGGTCAGCATCGCGCCCATGGTGACGCCGGCCTTGCGCGATCTGTTCGCCGCGCGTTGCGCGACATTCGCGCCCCAGGCGCGCGTGCGCCTGCTCGACGGCCAGGCGCGTTGTGCGCTCGCGGCGGCCGACGTGGTGCTGGTGGCCTCGGGTACCGCGACGCTCGAGGCTGCACTTTTCAAACGCCCGATGGTCGTCGCCTACAGGCTGGGCGCCATCACGGCGTTTCTGCTGCGAACGCTGGGCCTCGTGAAGATCAAGCATTTCTCCCAGCCAAACCTGCTGGCGGGCAAGGAGCTGGTGCCGGAGTTCTTCCAGGAAGCCGCGTCGCCCGCGAATCTCGCGAATGCGTTGGCGCACTGGCTCGACCATCCCGACGAAGTGGCGCGGGTCAGCGAGGAGTTCGAAGCGATCCACAGCCGGCTGCGGTGCGAGGGCGCCGACCGAGCAGCGGCGGAAGTGGCCGAGTTGATAGCGACACGCGGGGTGCCGGCATGAAGCTGCGTGTGCGCCTGCGCGTGGCCGGTGTCGACGAGGCAGGGCGAGGCCCGCTCGCCGGGCCCGTGGTCGCCGCGGCGGTCATCCTCAATCCGGCGCGGCCGATCCGCGGCCTGGCGGACTCGAAAGTGCTCGAGCCCGAAGAGCGTGAACGCCTCGCCATCCTCATTCGCGAACGGGCGTTGTGTTACGCGGTGGCCTGGGCCGACGCCGAGGAAATCGACAGCATCAACATCCTGCAGGCGACCATGCTCGCCATGCGCCGCGCGTTGTTAGGGCTGCCCGTTCCGCCCCAGCAGGTGTTCATCGACGGCAATCGCTGTCCGTGCGCCGATGGACTCGGGTTCGAGTGCCTGTTCGAGGCGGTGATCAAGGGCGACGCGAAGGTCCCTTCGATCAGCGCGGCCTCCATCCTTGCGAAGACCACACGCGACGCGTTGATGCGGGATCTCGACCACCGCTATCCGGGTTTTTCACTGTCCGGCCACAAGGGATATCCCACGGCCGCGCATGTCGCGGCGTTGAACGCGCTGGGCCCGAGTCCCTTGCACCGGCGAAGTTTTGCCCCGGTGCGCATCGGCGCCGACCTCAGCGAGGTCTACCTGGCGGACTGAGCGCGGCTTTCGGGAGTCTCCGGGCTCGCGAAATTTCCCTTGTTTCCGCGAATCCAGTTCGCAAGCGCCGCCGGCGGCAGCGGCTTGCTCATGAAGTAGCCCTGCGCGTCATCGCAGCCGAACGTCCGCAACATCTCCCACGCCGCCGCATCCTCGACGCCTTCGGCGACCACCTGCAGCCCGAGGTTGTGGCCGAGGTCGATGGTCGAACGAACGATGGTCGAAATCTCCGCATCCGCTGCCATGCGCGAAATGAATGACTGGTCGATCTTCAGTTCCTGCACCGGCAGTTTCATGATGTACGACAGCGACGAATAGCCGGTGCCGTAGTCGTCGATGGATAGTTTGACGCCGAGCTCGGCCAGGCGGTCGAGCACCTTCTGGGCATGTGCCGGGTCTTCCATGAAACCGCTCTCGGTGATCTCCAGGCATAGCAGCCCGGGTGTCACGTCATGCTCGGCGAGCAGTTCGGCGACGTGCTCGGGCAACTCGCGGTTCATGAGGTCGCGCGCCGAGATGTTCACCGATACCTGCAGCGCGAGCCCGGAGCGCAGCCATTCGCCGCACTGGCGCACCGCCTCACGGATCACCCACCGGGTCAGTAGTTTGATATAGCCGGTATGTTCGGCGAATGGAATGAATTGCGCCGGCGGCACCAGGCCGCGCGTGGGATGTTCCCAGCGGATCAAGGCTTCCACGGCGCTCACGTGCGAGGTGTGCAGCGAGACCTTGGGCTGGTAGTACAGGCGCAGCTCATTGCATTCCACCGCGCGACGCAGCTCGCTGAGCAGCGAAAGATGTTCCTGCTGGCTGGTGTCGTAATGCTGCTCGTAGGTGGCAAAACCCGTCTTGTTTCGCTTGGCCGCGTACATCGCGATGTCGGCATTGCGCACCAGCGTTTGCGCGTCGCGCCCATGCTCGGGGTAGTGCGCGATGCCGATGCTGGTGCCCACGTCGAGCGGCTGGCCTTCGTAGAGGATCGGCGCTTCGAGCGCGGCGATGATCTGGCGCGCGGTCGCGGCGAAATCGTCGTCGGCGTGTTTCACGAGGATGGCGAACTCATCGCCCCCCAGGCGCGCGATGCATTCGGCGCAGGTCACCGTGCGTTGCAGCCGCGCGCTCACCTCGCGCAGGACGTGGTCGCCCACGCCGTGCCCGAGCGTGTCGTTGACGTACTTGAAACGGTCCAGGTCCATCATGAGGATGGTGAGCTTGAGATTGCCCAGCGCCGCCTGCGTGATGGCGAGCTCGAGCTCGTTCGAGAAACGCGATCGGTTGGCGAGATCGGTGAGCGGGTCTTCGTACGCCAGCTTGAGAATGCGCTTTTCGCGATCGGCGATGCTGCCACGCATGTGGTTCAGGCTCGAAGCCAGCACGCCGATTTCGTCGGCGCGCCGCAGATCGACCGGCGCGCTGTAGTTGCCCTGTTCGATGCGTGCCGCGGCCGCGGCCAGCGCTTCGAGCGGCCGCGTGATGTTGCGCGCCACCGCGACGCTGCCCACGATCGACATCGCGAGACTGAGTGCCGCCAGCAAGAACAGCGTATTGCGCAGCCGCTCGAACGCGGCCAGCGCGTCGCCCAGCGAACGGTGCAGCACGGCGACGATGCGGGCGTTGGCGTTGTCGTCGAGCGGGATCACCAGCGCCTGGTGATCGACGCCGCCGATGTTCATGACCAGGCGCGTCACGCTGTTCGAGCGCGATGGCATGTGCGCCAGCAGCGACTGCTGTTCGCGTTCCTCGAGCGTGGACGCGAGCACGCGCCGGCCCGGTTGCCCATCGAGCGTGAACGACACTTCGAGCTCGGTGAGCTGGCGCAGATCCCGGGCCAGCGCGTCGTCCACCGCGAAGCCCATGACGACCCAGCCAATCGGCAGGGGCGCGAGCACCGGAACTGCCACGAGCTGGAACGCGCGTCCGTCCAGCACTTCCATGCTGGCGCTGGCCGAGTTCTTGTCGGACTTGAGCAGCGCGGGATATTCGAATGCTCGCGCGGCGCCACCCAGCTTCAGCGTGTCGGAGATCACCTGGCCCTGGAGATCGACGAACACCATGGCTTGCGCGCCGATGCGCGCGCCGTGGTTGGCGAGCGCCGAGGCGATCGTGCCTGTGTCATGGGTCGCGATGGCCTCGCGAAACGCGAAGTCCGCCGCCAGCACGCGCGCCGAGAGTTTGAGCTTCTCGGCGTTCTGGTCGAGCAGGCGCGCGAACACGCGCTGGCCGACGTTGAGTTCTTCGGCGACCTTCGCCTGGGCATTCCGTGAATTGGCCGCGTTCACGAACCAGAACGCGGCGACCTGCACCAGCGCCAGCAGCGCCACGAACAGCACGATGATGCGCGTTTGCAGGCGCTGGATGCGCATCACCACCTCGTATCGCGCATGGCGTTCACGATCTCAAAGATTCACTGCGTCCCGGTTCGTCGGGCCGAGGATTTCCAGTAGTTGGTTGCGGGCTGCGAGCGGCACATCGTGCGTACGCATCGACTCGCGCAATGTTTCCACGAGGCTCGAGAACTCCGTGGTGCCGATGCGATGGCCCGCGTGCAATTCGCGCAGCCGGGCGCCGCTGTCGATGCAGCCTCCGCCGGCCAGCGTGCAGATTCTCGCCGCCAGCACATCCTTCACGTGCTGCACGTTCACGCCGTTGAAGGATTGATTCATTTGCGGATTCGCGGCGAGCTTGTCGATTGCGTCGCCGACGAATGCCGTCACGCCTTGCGTTCCACCGAGACGCGCGTACAGCGAGGGTGGGGTCTGCGCCGACGCCATCGCGGAAACGCCAAGAGCGATCAGAAAAAGAGCACCCGCGTGACTGCCCTGGCGATTCGCCATATGAAATCCCCGGAATATGGTTCGAACGAAGGCGAAATTATCGGCGGTCGTGGGCGGTAATCCGTTGAAACGACTCACAAGTTCATTGAATTTCCACAGGGGTTCCCCCCAATCCGGGCAACTTTCCGGGGCGCAGCGCCGGGCCTTCGAGGCGAGTGTGACCTCGTTCCCACTTTGGCGACGCGCGGCGCGGCCTTTCGGGCGGGCTCAAACGAGTTTCACGGACGCCAAATCCCGGCCAGATTCACGGCGCATTTGCGACTCCTCGAAGCACCGCTCGCAAGTTGCTGAATCCTTTTGCCAACCAAAATAACGCGTGCGTTCGTGTGTAAACTCGCGCCCGATGTCATCTCCCGCATTCGTTCATCTGCGCTTGCACACCGAGTTCTCATTGCAGGACAGCGTGGTGCGAATCCCGGAGCTGGTGGAACGGGTGGCCGCGCTCGGCATGCCCGCGGTGGCGGTCACGGACCAGAACAACCTGTTCGCGATGGTGAAGTTCTACCGCGAAGGATTGAAGTGCGGCGTCAAACCGATCATCGGCGTGGATGTCCTGCTGCGCGCCGGCGAACGTGTGCCTCCCAATCGCCTCACGCTGCTGTGCAAGGATCCTGGCGGCTACCAGAACGTGACCAATCTCGTCACGCGTGCCTGGCTCGAAGGCCAGGAGAAGGGAGTGCCGTTGCTCGCGCGCGATTGGCTCACGCGTGAGACCACGACGGGCCTGATCGCGCTTTCGGGGTTCGCCGAGGGCGATGTGGGCCGCGCCATCGCCAACGGTCGCGAAGCCGACGCGCTCACGCTCGCGCGCGAATGGAAGGACCTTTTTGGCGACCGCTACTACCTCGAGCTGCAGCGGCTCGGACGTGCCGATGACGAATCGATGGTGTCGAAGTCCATTGCCATCAGCAGCGAAACAGGGATCCCGGTAGTGGCCACCAACGACGTGCGCTTCCTCGCCGCCAGCGACTTCGAGTCGCACGAGGCGCGCGTCTGCATCTCCGATGGCGCGCAACTCGCGGATCCCGCCCGCCAGCGCCGGTACACCGAGGCGCAGTTCCTGCGTTCGCCAGAGGAAATGGCGGCGCTCTTTGCCGATATTCCGGAGGCGCTGCAGAATTCCGTCGAGATCGCGCGCCGCTGCTCGCTGCCGCTCAAGCTCGGCGAGTCGCGCCTGCCTAACTATCCGCTGCCGGAAGGCACGACCGTCGAGGCGCACATCCGCGCCGAGGCCGGGCTGGGTTTCGCGGCGCGCGAGAAGGTGTTCGACGCGTCGCAGCTCGCCCGCATCCAGGAATACCGCGACCGCCTGCAACGTGAGCTCGGCGTCATCTGCCAGATGGGTTTCCCGGGCTACTTCCTCATCGTCGCGGATTTCATCCGCTGGGCGCGCGCCAACGGCGTGCCCGTGGGTCCGGGCCGCGGTTCGGGCGCCGGCTCGCTGGTGGCGTACAGCCTCGGCATCACCGACATCGACCCGCTGAAGTACGACCTGCTGTTCGAGCGCTTCCTGAATCCGGAACGCGTGTCGATGCCCGACTTCGACATCGACTTCTGCATGGACGGCCGCGATCGCGTCATCGATTACGTCTCGCAGAAATACGGCCGTGAACGTGTTTCGCAGATCATCACCTACGGCACCATGGCCGCGAAGGCCGTGGTGCGCGACGTGGGCCGCGTGCTCGGCATGGGGTACGGCTACGTCGACAAGATCGCCAAGCTCATCCCGTTCGAGCTCGGCATCACGCTGGCCGACGCGCTCGAGAAAGAGCCGGAGTTAAAGCGGCTCTACAAGGAAGACGAGGAGATCAAGAACCTCATCGACCTCGCGATGTCGCTCGAAGGCCTCACGCGCAACGCCGGCATGCATGCCGGCGGCGTGGTCATCGCGCCGTCGAAGCTCACGGACTTCGCGCCGCTATACGCCGACGACAAGGGCGGCGGCGTAGTCACGCAGTTCGACAAGGACGACGTCGAAGCCGCGGGTCTCGTGAAGTTCGACTTCCTCGGCCTGCGTACGCTCACGGTCATCGATCGCGCCGTGAAGATCATCAACGCGCGGCGCGCATTGGCCGGCGAGGCATTGCTCGACATCAGCCAGTTGCCGATGGACGACCAGGCCACCTACGACCTCATGGCGGAGGCGAAGACCACGGCCGTGTTCCAGCTGGAATCGCGCGGCATGAAGGACCTGATCCGCCGCCTCAAGCCGGATCGCTTCGAAGACATCGTCGCGCTGGTCGCGCTGTTCCGTCCGGGTCCGCTCGAGTCCGGCATGGTCGGCGACTTCATCGACCGCAAGCACAGCCGCAACGACCCGCACGCGCCGCCCATCGACTATCTGCATCCGTCGCTGCAACCGGTGCTCGCGCCGACTTACGGTGTGATCCTGTACCAGGAACAGGTCATGCAGATCGCGCAGGTGCTCGCCAGCTACACGCTCGGCGGCGCTGACCTGCTGCGCCGCGCAATGGGCAAGAAAAAGCCCGAGGAGATGGCCAAGGAGCGCGGCAAGTTCGTGGGCGGCTCGGTGAAGAACGGTGTGCCCGAGGGCCAGGCCGCGCTTATCTTCGATCTCATGGAGAAATTCGCGGGCTACGGCTTCAACAAGTCGCACTCGGCGGCGTACGCGTTGCTGTCGTATCAGACCGGGTGGCTGAAGACGCACGAAGCCGCGTCGTACATGGCGGCCGTACTGTCGGCGGACATGGACCACACCGACAAGGTGGTCGGCATGTTGTACGACTGCCGCAAGGAAGTGGGGCTCACGGTGCTGCCGCCGCATGTGAACCTGTCGTCCTATGAATTCGCGGTGGTCGACGACAAGACCATTCGCTACGGGCTCGGCGCCATCAAGGGCGTGGGGCAGGGGGCGGTGGAGTCCATCGTGGGCGAGCGTCGCGCGCACGGTGACTACGCCAGCCTCGAGGATCTGTGCCGCCGGCTCGATCTTTCGAAGATCAACCGGCGCGTGCTCGAAGCATTGATCAAGTCGGGCAGCCTCGACGGGCTCGCGACGAACCGCGCCACGCTCATGCACCGCCTCGATGCCGCGCTGGCGCTGGGTGAACAGAACAGCAAGGCCAACGAGACCGGCCAGCACGATATCTTCGGCCTGAGCGCCGCGCATGTTCCTGAAGCGGTGCGTGCCAGCGCGCCGGACCAGCCGGAATGGACCGACAGCGTGCGCCTGCGTGCCGAGCGCGAGACGCTGGGCCGTGCCATATCCGGGCATCCCATCGATCGTTTCGTGAACGACCTGCCGCGGTTCATTACCGGCCGCATCGTCGATTACATCGATGCCGAGAAACCGCAGGCGAGTGCCGAAGGTGGTCGCTCGTTCTTCGGCGGCAAGCCCGTGTCGATTGCCGGCGTGATCGAAGAATTACGCAAACGCGGCCCGCGTACCTCCGTGGTGCTCGATGACGATTCGGGCCGCATCGAATGCAGCTTCTTCGACGAGCAGTACCAGCAGTACCGCGAGGTCCTCGTGAAGGACGCGCTGTTGCTCATCGAAGGCAAGCTGCGCTTCGACGAATTCGCGAATACCTGGGTGCTGCGCGCCAACAAAGTCAGTGAGCTCGAACGCCTGCGCGAGAAGGAAGCCCGCCGCATCGTGCTCAAGCTGAAGTCCACCGACAAGCTGCCGCTCGAGAAGCTTCCGGCCATCCTCGCGCAATACCGGGGCGGCAGCTGCCAGGTCTCCGTCCAGTTCTATGCCGCTGGCGCCCGCGGCACGTATTCCTTCGGCGCCGATTGGAATGTCCGGCCGGCGCCCGCGCTCACCGAAGAGCTCGAAAAGTTGTTGGGACGCGGCCGCATCGCCGTGCTCTACAGCCCCCCGCCGGTCAGCGCGGGTGTCAGCTCGATCAACGGATAGGGTATTCTCGCGCCCCTATGGCAGTGAATTTCCTCGATTTCGAGCAGCCGATCGCCGAACTTGAAGCCAAGATCGAAGAACTGAAACACGTTCCTTCGGGCTCCGCGGTCAACATCCAGGAAGAGATCACGCGGCTGCAGGCCAAGAGCGAACAGCTCACGCAGAGCATCTTCGCGAACCTCACGCCCTGGCAGATCACGCAGCTCGCGCGGCATCCGCAGCGTCCTTACACGCTCGATTACGCCGGGCTCATCTTCAAGGATTTCCACGAGCTGCACGGCGATCGCATGTATGGCGACGATCTCGCCATCATCGGCGGGCCCGCACGTCTCGACGACATGCCCATCATGCTCATCGGCCACCAGAAGGGACGCGATACCAAGGAGCGCGTGCGCCGCAACTACGGCATGCCCAAGCCGGAAGGCTATCGCAAGGCATTGCGCCTCATGCGGCTCGCGGAGAGGTTCCGATTGCCGCTCATCACGTTCATCGACACGCCGGGCGCTTATCCGGGCGTCGGTTCCGAAGAGCGCAACCAGTCCGAAGCGATCGCGCGCAATCTGTTCGAGATGTCCGTCATGGGCATTCCCATCATCAGCTGCGTGATCGGCGAGGGTGGATCGGGCGGCGCACTGGCGATCGGCGTCTGCGATCGATTGCTCATGCTGCAGTTCTCTACCTACTCGGTCATCTCCCCGGAAGGCTGCGCGTCCATTCTCTGGAAGAGCGCCGACAAGAAAGAAGTGGCCGCGGATGCGATGAACCTCACCGCGGATCGCCTGTTCAAGCTCAAGCTCGTCGACGAAGTGTTGCCCGAGCCCGTGGGCGGCGCGCATCGCGATGCGACCGCCGTGGCCGGCACCATCAAGACCGCGCTCGTCAAACATCTCACGGACCTCCAGAAGCTCACGCCGGACAAGCTGCGCGCCGAGCGCAATACGCGCATCAACGGCTTCGGCGTGTTCAGCGAAGTCGCCACTTAATGGGGACATTCCTCGTTTCCTAGCAAACGGGGACGCACCTCCACTCGCCATGCTCGATCCTGTTGCAAGACTTCTCGAGCTCGCGGGACCGAAGCCGCGCATCGCGCTCGCGTTCAGCGGCGGCGTCGATTCCACCGTGCTGGCGCATCTGCTGGTCAAAAAACGTCGCAAGCTCGGCGGACTGCGTTTGCTCCATGTCGACCACCGGCTCCAGACCGCGAGCGCTGAGTGGAGCCGGCATTGCGCGCGAATGGCGCGTGGCTGGCGCGTGCCGTTCATTGCATTGAAAGCCAACATCGAACGGCGCAACGGCGAATCTCCCGAGGCCGCCGCGCGCGATGCCCGCTACCAACTCCTGTTCGAAGCCATGGCGCCAGGCGAGGTACTGGTCACCGCGCAGCATCGTGACGATCAGGTGGAAACGCTGCTGCTTCAGTTGTTCCGCGGAGCAGGGGTCGCGGGTCTGTCAGGGATGCCCGCGATTGCGATGTCCGGTCCCGGTCCCGTCGCGCGACCGCTGCTCGAGGTATCCCGTGGCGAGATCGAAGCGCTGGCGCAAAAGGCGCGCCTGCGCTGGATCGAGGATCCGTCGAATGCCGACACGCGTTTCTCGCGCAACTTCCTGCGTCAGCGCCTCATGCCGCTCATCCGTGAGCATTGGCCGGGCGTCGATCGCGCGTTGGCGCGCAGCGCGACGCATATGGCCGACGCCGCGGCGCTGCTCAACGAAAGAGCGGCACACGATCTGGCGGCTCTTGCCGACGGCGGCGGCGTGTCCGTGAGCGCCCTGCGCGCCTTGCCCATGGGTCGAAGGCGCAATGCGCTGCGCGCTTTTATCGGAGGCCAGGGTGTCGAGATGCCCGAGACATCGCGCCTTAGGGAAATGTCCGGGCCCTTGCTGGCGGCGCGCACCGACGCGCAACCCGAAGTCGTTTGGGCCGCCGCGCGCATGGTGCGCCGGGGAGGCCGGCTCGAGCTCCGGAAGTTGCGTGAACGGACCAGCGAATTCGTTGCGAAATCATGGCGCTGGCAGGCCGACCGCCGCCTGATTCTCGAACAGGGCGTTCTCGAACTCGTTGAAGACGCCGCAGGTCCCATCGACCTCGCACTACTGCCAAAGGTCATCGAGGTGCGAGCCCGTCGAGGAGGCGAACGAATGCGTCCGGGCGCGAAAGCACGCACGCGCACGCTCAAATCGTTGCTCCAGGACTCGAAGATCCCCGTCGAAGAGCGCGCGCAAATGCCGCTGCTGTTCGCGGATGAGCGGCTCATCGCCGCCGGCGACCGCTGGATCGACGCATCGGTCGCCGCCACTGTCAAATCCCGGAAGCGCGCGCGTTTGCGCTGGATACGTACACGCTGAAATGGAAAACGGGGAAGTCCCCTGTTAACCTGCCGGCCCGTCGATACGCGCATCTTGCGTCTCCGGTTTCACCACTCGGCGGGCTCCTCATGACCAGATTTGTATTCGTCACTGGTGGCGTGGTTTCCTCATTGGGAAAAGGCATCGCCGCCGCCTCGTTGGGCGCCATTCTCGAAGGCCGCGGTCTCAAGATCGCCATGGTCAAGCTCGACCCCTACATCAACGTGGACCCGGGCACCATGAGCCCGTTCCAGCACGGCGAAGTGTTCGTCACCAATGACGGTACCGAATCGGACCTCGATCTCGGCCACTACGAGCGCTTCGTGCGCACCACCACGGGCCGGCACAGCAATTTCACGACGGGCCGCATTTACGAACGCGTCATCGCGAAAGAGCGTCGCGGCGACTATCTCGGCGCGACCGTGCAGGTCATTCCGCACATCACCGATGAGATCAAGCGCAGCATCATGCTCGGCGCCGGCGACTCCGACGTGTGCATGGTGGAAATCGGCGGCACGGTCGGCGACATCGAATCGCTGCCGTTCCTCGAAGCCATCCGCCAGCTCGGTGTCGAGCTCGGCCGCAACAACTGCGTGTTCCTGCATCTCACGCTGGTGCCTATTGTTGGAGGCTCGGGCGAGATCAAGACCAAGCCCACGCAGCACTCCGTGAAGGAGTTGCGCGGCATCGGTATCCAGCCCGACGTGCTGCTGTGCCGCTGCAAGAATCCGCTGCCCGATGAGCAGCGCCGCAAGATCGCGCTGTTCACCAACGTGGAAGAGCGCGCCGTCATCTCCGGCATCGATGCCGACGACATCTACAAGATCCCGATGCTGCTGCACGAGCAGGGTCTCGATGAAATCGTGGTCGACAAGCTGCGCCTCAACGTGCCGGCCGCCGACCTCACGGAGTGGAAGCAGGTCGTGGCCGCGAAGGCGAACCCGGACGGCCAGGTCGACATCGCCATGGTCGGCAAGTACGTGCAGGTCAAGGACAGCTACATCTCGCTGAACGAGGCACTGACCCACGCCGGCGTGAAGACCAGGACTCGCGTGAACGTGCACTACATCGAGTCCACGGACATCGAAAAGCACGGCACGCATGCGCTCTCGGGCATGGACGCCATCCTGGTGCCCGGCGGCTTCGGCGAACGCGGCATCGAAGGCAAGATCGCCGCCGTGCGCTACGCGCGCGAGAACAAGATTCCGTACCTCGGCATTTGCCTGGGGATGCAGCTCGCGGTCATCGAGTACGGCCGCCACGTGCTCGGGCTCGAGAACGCCAACAGCACCGAGTTCAACCGCGCCACCGCGTACCCCGTGATCGCGCTGATCACCGAGTGGCAGGACGTGGCCAAGGGCGAACAGAAGCGCGACGACACCACGGGCAAGGGCGGCACCATGCGCTTAGGGTCACAGGAAGTGCGCGTGGCAGCCAACACCCTCGCGCGCGCCATCTACGGCGATGAGAACGTGTTCGAGCGTCATCGTCACCGCTACGAATTCAACAACGGCTACCGCGATCGCTACACGCAGTCCGGCTTCCGTTTCTCGGGCCTTTCGAAGGACGATCTCGTCGAGGTCATCGAACTACCGACTCATCCGTGGTTCGTGGCCACGCAGTTCCATCCGGAGTTCACGTCCACGCCGCGTGACGGGCATCCGCTGTTCGCCGGGTTCGTGAAGGCGGCGCGCCAGCATCGAACGGCGCAGCTGCCGGAAGTGGCGAGCGCGTAGCCGCCGCGTGAAGGAACGCGCGGCGGCGTCGGATGTGCGCCATAGCGACGAAGTGAGCTTCCGCTAACGCGTTGCGCAATGTCTCGCGCGGGACATTGCTCCTGAAAGCACGGCCCTTCGCGGGCCGAGTGCCGGCGTGTATCCTCCGCAACTCGCTTCCGAGGTACCCGTGCTTCTAGCCAATTTTCAGGTCGGCATCGACCGTCCGTTTTTCCTCATTGCCGGTCCCTGCGTGATCGAAGGTGAGACGTTGACGCAGGAAATCGCCGGCAAGCTCAAGGAGATCACGGGCAAGCTCAACGTGCCTTTCATCTTCAAGGCTTCCTACGACAAGGCCAATCGTTCCTCGGCGAAGAGCTTTCGGGGCCCGGGTCTCGACGCCGGACTCAAGGTGCTCGCGGATGTACGCGCCAAGATCGGCGTGCCGGTACTCACCGACGTGCACGAAGACACGCCGTTCGCGGAAGTCGCGAGCGTGGTCGACGTCATGCAGACGCCGGCGTTCCTCGCGCGCCAGACCAACTTCATCGTGAACGTCTGTTCGCAAGGCAAGCCGGTCAACATCAAGAAGGGCCAGTTCCTTTCGCCCTGGGAAATGCAGAACGTCGTCGACAAGGCCCGTTCCACCGGCAACGAGCAGATCATGGTTTGCGAGCGCGGCTTCTCCTTCGGCTACAACAACCTCGTCTCCGACATGCGTTCGTTGGCCATCATGCGGGCCACGGGCGCGCCGGTGGTGTTCGACGCCACGCACTCGGTCCAACTACCGGGCGGCCTGGGTGGGAGCTCCGGTGGCCAGCGCGAACACATTCCGGTGCTGGCGCGCGCGGCCGTGGCCGCCGGCATCTCCGGGCTGTTCATGGAAACGCATCCGGATCCGTCCAAGGCGCTGAGCGACGGGCCCAATGCCTGGCCACTCGGCCGCATGGAAATTCTACTGTCGACGCTCAAGGCGCTCGACGCCGCTGTCAAACAACAACCATTCGAGGAATCGCTTCTATGAGTCGTATCGTTGAAATCGTCGGGCGCGAGATTATCGATTCGCGCGGCAATCCCACGGTTGAAGCCGATGTGATTCTGGACTCGGGTGTCGTGGGCCGCGCGGCGGTTCCGTCCGGCGCATCCACCGGCACGCGCGAAGCCGTGGAGCTGCGCGACGGTGACAAGAAGCGTTACCTCGGCAAGGGCGTGCTCAAGGCCGTCAAGAACGTGAACACCGTGCTCAAGGGCGCGCTGGTGGGCAAAGACCCGGCCGATCAGGAAGCGCTCGACGAAATCATGATCAAGCTCGATGGCACCGAGAACAAAGGCAATCTCGGCGCCAATGCGTTGCTGGCCGTGTCGCTCGCCAATGCGCGCGCCGCCGCGCAGGACAGCAAGCAATCGCTGTGGAAATACCTCGCGAAGGGCCGAGAGCCGGTGATGCCCGTGCCGATGATGAACGTCATCAATGGCGGCGCGCATGCGGACAATTCGCTCGACGTGCAGGAGTTCATGATCATCCCCGTGGGCGCGCCCACGTTCAGCGAAGCGTTGCGCTACGGCGCGGAGATCTTCCACACGCTCAAGGGCATCCTGAAGGCGAAGAAGCTCACGACCGCGGTGGGCGATGAAGGCGGCTTCGCGCCGAACCTCTCGTCGAACGAGGCGGGCATCAAGATCATCATCCAGGCCGTCGAGAAAGCCGGCTACAAGCTCGGCAAACAGATCTACCTGGGCATGGACGTGGCCAGCTCCGAGTTCTACAAGAAGGGCAAGTACGACATGCACGGCGAGGGCCGCAAGTTCACTTCGCCGGACTACGCCAAGTACCTCGCGAAGCTCGCCGCGAAGTACCCCATCATCAGCATCGAAGACGGCATGGCCGAACAGGACTGGGATGGCTGGGCCAATCTCACCAAGTTGTTAGGCAAGAAGGTCCAGATCGTCGGTGACGACCTGTTCGTCACCAACACGAGCATCCTGAAGAAAGGCATCGAACTGGGGATCGCGAACTCGATCCTCATCAAGGTCAACCAGATCGGCACGCTCACCGAGACGCTGGCCGCCATCAAGATGGCCGCCGACGCGGGTTATTCGTCGATCGTCTCGCATCGCTCGGGAGAGACCGAAGACTCGACGATTGCCGACATTGCCGTCGCCACCAGCGCGTCGCAGATCAAGACCGGCTCCATGTCGCGTTCGGATCGCATCGCCAAGTACAACCAGCTGCTGCGCATCGAAGGCGAGCTGGGTGGCAAGGTGCGTTACGCCGGCAAGGACGCCTTTCCGGTAAAGATCTAGGGCCGGTCAGGATCTGACGGTGCAGTAAGCGAGGCGCCCGGAGTTGTGACCACCCATGCGTGAACGGCGTCACTCCATGTTCGCGTACATCTGCCTGGGGTCTAACAACCTCGAACGCTCCGCGGTCTTCTACGACGCCGCGCTCGGCGTGCTCGGATACTCGCGTTGCGACACTTCGGCCGAGAGCGACACCAGCTGGAACGGTTGGGTGGGCTGGGGGCTGTACGCAGAGGAAGGCGCGGTTCAGGACGCGCTCTGGGTCTGCACGCCGTTCAACGGTGCGCCCGCGACGCCGGGCAATGGCGCAATGGTCGCGCTGTGGGCCAGGACCTGGCGCGAGGTCGACGCCTTTCACGCCGCGGCGCTGGCGCACGGCGGAACCTCGGAAGGCGCTCCAGGGCTGCGCCTGGCATACAACCCGGATTTCTATGCGGCCTACGTGCGCGATCCGGACGGCAACAAGCTCGCGGTGGTGTGCCGCGGCTTCACTTCCGCGCCGGGCCAATGATCGGCAGGCTGGCTGGGCCCGGTCGAATCGGTCTGTCCCAACTACGCAACGTTTCGTCGCCTGTCGCACACGCCTTGCCGGGTTGAGGCTAGCATTCGCTTCTGAAAGAAAGGGAACGCCATGAAAACTCTGCGCCTGATCGTCCCCGCACTGTTCGTTGCCGGCATCGTGTTCGCCGCGCCCAAGCCTGCGCCGCTGCCGTCCGTGGATATCCCGTACGAGAAGTTCGTGCTCGCCAATGGGCTCACGCTCGTCGTGCACGAGGATCACAAGGCGCCCGTGGTCGCGGTGAACGTCTGGTACCACGTGGGCAGCAAGGATGAGCGCCTGGGGCGCACCGGCTTCGCGCACCTGTTCGAACACCTGATGTTCAATGGCTCGGAGAACTACAAGGACGACTGGTTCAAGGTCATGGAGGCCAACGGCGCCACCAAGCTCAATGGCACCACGGCGTTCGATCGCACCAACTACTTCCAGAACGTGCCCACGCCGGCGCTCGACATGACGCTGTGGATGGAATCCGATCGCATGGGCCATCTGCTCGGCGCCATCGATCAGAAGGTGCTCGACGAGCAGCGCGGTGTCGTGCAGAACGAGAAGCGCCAGCGCATGAACCAGCCGTACGGCAAGGTTCCCGAATTCATCCTGGCCAGCACCTATCCCGTGGGCCATCCCTATTCGTGGGAACCCATCGGATCGATGGAAGACCTGAATGCCGCTTCGCTCGAAGACGTGAAGGACTGGTTCCGCGCGTACTACGGTGCGGCCAATGCCGTGCTGGTCATCGCCGGTGATATCACCGCGGCGGACGCGAAGCTGCGGGTCGAGAAATATTTCGGCGACATTCCCGCCGGCCCCGCCATTCGCCGCCAGCAGGACTGGATCGCGAAGATGTCGGGCACGCGCAGCGCCGTCATGCAGGACAACGTGCCGCAGGCGCGCATTTATAAGGTATGGAACATTCCCGGCTACCGGCACCGGGACTATTCCATGCTCGACATGACCACGGACGTGCTCGGGGGAGGCAAGAACAGCCGCCTCTACAAGCGCCTGGTGTACACGGATCGCACCGCCACGGCGGTCGCGGCGTTCATCTCCCCGTTTGAGATCGGCTCACAGTTGCAGATCATTGCCACGGTGAAGCCGGGCAGCGATCCGGCGGCGGTGGAAAAGGCGCTCGACGAGGAAGTGGCGAATTTCCTGGCCAGGGGGCCCACACCCGCGGAGCTCGAGCGCATCCGTACCACTAACTACGCGAATTTCGCGCGTGGCATGGAGCGCATCGACGGCTTCGGCGGCAAATCCTCGATCCTGGCCGAGAGCCAGGTGTATGGCGGGTCGCCGGACTTCTACAAGACGCGGCTGAACTGGATCACCGGCGCGACGCCCGCCGATGTGCAGGCTGCGGCGAAGCGCTGGATGTCCGACGGCGTGTTCGTGCTCAACGTCCAGCCCCTGGCTAACTACAAGACCGTGGCCAGCACCGTGGACCGCAGCAAGGTGCCGACTCCCGGCGCCCCGCCTTCACTCAAGTTGCCGGCCGCGTCGCGCGCGAAGCTGTCGAACGGCCTCGAAATCGTCGTGGTCGAACGTCACAGCGCGCCCGTGGTGGACTTCACGCTGCTCGCCGATGCCGGTTTCGCGGCGGATGCGTCGGCCAAGCCCGGCACTGCGCGGCTCACCATGCTCATGTTGCAGGAAGGAACGAAGACGCTGAGCTCACCGCAAATCGCCGAACGCGCCGAGTCCCTGGGCGCGCCTCTGGGTGTGGGTTCGTCGCTCGATCGTTCCTATCTCGGCATGAATGCCCTCGCGGGCCGGTTGCCCGAGTCGCTGGATCTCTACGCGGACGTGTTGCTGAACCCGACCTTTCCCGACAAGGAACTGGAGCGCCTGCGTGGCCAGACGCTGGCCGGTATCCAGCAGGAGAAGGCCCAGCCTGCCGGCATCATCAATCGCGTCTTGCCGCCGCTGTTGTTTGGCGAGGGCCACGCTTATTCCACGGCCGCGTCGGGCACGGGCAACGAGGCATCGATCAAGAGTCTCACGAGCGCCGAGCTCGCCGCGTTCTACAAGCGCTGGGTGCGGCCCGACAATTCGGTGTTGTTAGTCGTCGGTGACACTACGCTCGCTCAGGTCCAGCCACTGCTCGAACAGCGCTTCGGCGCGTGGCGCGCGCCGGCCGAAGCCAGGCCTGCGAAGAACATCGGTGAAGTGAAGCTGGCGGCGAAACCCCGCGTGTTCCTCATCGACAGGCCCGGCGCCGAACAATCACAGATCGTGGCCGCCACGGTGGGGCCCGCTCGCTCCGATCCGGATTACATCCGGTTCGTCGCATTGGACACGGTCCTCGGCGGCAACTTCTCGGCGCGGCTGAACATGAACCTGCGCGAGGACAAGCACTGGTCGTACGGCGCGCGCTCGCGGCTCACCGATGCGATCGGGCAGGGTACTTATCGCGCCGGGGCTGCCGTGCAGACGGACAAGACCGCCGAATCCATGCTGGAGATCGGCAAGGAATTGCGCGAGCTGATCACCACGCGCAAACCCAGCGAGGCCGAGCTCAAGTTCGCTCAGGACAGCATTGCCATCGCGCTGCCCGGCAACAACGAGACCTCGGATGAGATTGCCAACTCGTATGCCGAGATCCTCACGTTCGGCCTCAAGGACAGCTTCTGGAACGACTACGTCGGTGATCTGACGGCGCTCACCACCGCGGACGTGAACAAGTCCGCTGGAAGGCTCATTCACCCCGACGCGCTCACCTGGGTGGTGGTCGGCGATCTGTCGAAGATCGAATCGAAGGTGCGTGCGCTCAATCTCGGTGAGGTCACCGTGCTCGACGCGGATGGCAAGGTGCTGACGAAATGAGATCGCGTCGAGCGATCTTCAGGCCACTTCGACGAGTTCCGAGTACTGCCTGAGCGCCGCATTCGAGGTGAGGAACCGCAGCGGCTCGTGCATGGCCTGAGCGACCAGCAGCCGGTCGAAGAAATCGACGCCCGGCGCCGGCTTCAGTGACGCGGCGTCGGCGGCCGGTTTCGCGCGCACCGGTAATTCCGTAAAGCCACTGGCGCGGATTCCGCGCGCCAGCTCCATGGCGTCGGCATCCAGCAGCCCCGAAGAAATCTTCTGCTCGCATTCCACGATGGAGGCGGCGCTGACGTAAACCTCGTCGGCCGCCTCGATGCGTTCGCGCGTGGTCTTGGCCAGCTTGCGCGAGTCGGCCAGCCACCAGAGATAGATCTGCGTATCGAGCAGCAGGCGCATGTGATGGCGGGGTAGGGGAGGGCGGCTCTAGTTCAGGCCCGAGTCGATCCAGGGCCGCTCGAAGTCGTCGGCGATGCGCACCTTCCCCTTGAGCAGCCCGGGCCGGCGCGGCGTGTCGTCGCGCCGCAGCGGGACGAGCCGGGCCATGGCCTTGCCGCCCTTGGCGATCAGGATCTCGCTGCCGCCGGCAACGTCTTCGATGAGCCGCGACAGGTGCGTCTTCGCCTCGTGGATGTTGATCTTGGCGGACTTCACAGTGAACTTAGTTTAGTTTAGTCTACTTGCATGGGGAAGCTCTTTTCATGAAGTGGCTCGCGGGTGCGCTGCTCACGGTCGTATTGCTGCTGCAGCACCGGCTCTGGCTGTCCGGCGATGGCGTGCGGGAACTGACTCGCCTGTCGGAAGCGGTGGAGCGCCAGAAGTCCGAAAACGAAGAAGCCGTCGAGCGCAACCAGCAGCTGGTTGCCGAAGTCTCGGACCTCAAGGCGGGCATGGCGGCCATCGAAGAGCGCGCGCGCAGCGAGCTCGGGATGATCGGGCGCAACGAAACCTTCTACCAGGTGGTCCCCGCCCGCCCTCGCACCACGCTGCCCACGCGCCCTGCCGCACAGACAAAAACTGCCGCTCGCTGACGTAAGCTACGCGCCGCATGCGCTACTTCGTCGTCATTCCGGCCGCAGGCAGCGGCCGACGGTTTTCCGCGTCCGTTCCGAAGCAATACGCGGCGCTGGGTAGTTCGACCGTCATCGAACACGCGCTGAGCGCCTTCGAATCGGACCCGGACTGTGCCGGCATCGTGGTCGCCGTCGCGCGCGATGACTCGCTGTGGCCCGTCATTGCGGCGCGCCGTTCGCGGCTCATCGAAACGGCCGAAGGCGGCGCGGAGCGTGCGCACACTGTGCGCAATGCGTTGCGTGCACTGGCAGCCCGGGTTCGCCCCGACGACTGGATCATGGTGCACGACGCCGCCCGTCCGTGTTTCTCGAGCGCGGATCTGCAGATGCTCAAACGCGAACTGGCCTCGCATCCGGTGGGTGGCCTGCTCGCGGTTCCGCTCGCGGACACGCTCAAGCGCGCGCTGGAACCCGGCGCGCATGCGACGCATGTCGACTCCACCATCGACCGCGCCGGACTCTGGCGGGCCGCGACCCCGCAGGTATTTCGCTGCGGCGTGCTGTTGCGCGCGATCGAAGCGGCGCTCGATGCGGGCAAGACGCCCACGGACGAGGCGCAGGCCATCGAGTGGAGCGGGCAGCGGCCGATGCTCATCGCCGGCCGCGCGGACAACATCAAGGTGACCACGGCGGCCGACCTGGCGCTCGCCGCCGCCATACTCAACGTGCGCGCGACGCAGGAGATCAAGTGATGCGTATCGGTTCCGGTTTCGACGTGCACGCCTTTGGCCCGGGAGATTCCATCGTGCTCGGCGGCGTACGCATACCGCACTCGCGTGGCGTGGTCGCGCACAGCGACGGCGACGTGGTGCTGCATGCGCTGTGCGACGCGTTGTTGGGCGCGGCGGGCCTCGGGGATATCGGCATGCACTTTCCCGACACGGACCCGGTGTGGAAGGGCGCCGACAGCCGGCGTTTCGTCGCGGCGGTGCTCGACATGCTCAGCGTGCGCAAGCTGCGTATCAGCAACGCCGACATCACGCTGCTGGCACAGGCGCCCAAGGTATCGCCCTATCGCCTCGAGATTCGTCGTTCGCTGGCGCAGATGCTGGGCGTCACTGAAAACCAGGTGAACATCAAGGCCACCACCACGGAGCACATGGGTTTCATCGGCCGCAATGAAGGACTGGCGGCACAAGCCATCGTGTTGCTGGAATGATCCCCGATCACTGGCGGCGCGCCGCGCTGGCGCCACCTGCCGCCTGGGGCGCACCGCTCGGCACCGGTGTGCTGCGCTCCCCGCCCGACGACTTCGAAGTCGACGAAATCCTGGGGTTCGCGGCGGGCGGCGAAGGGCCGCATGCGCTGCTGCACGTGCGCAAGCGCGGCGCGAATACCGAGTGGGTCGCTCGCGAGCTGGCGCGCGCCGCGGGCGTCAAGCCATTCGAAGTGGGCTTCGCGGGGCTCAAGGATCGCAACGCGGTCACCACGCAGCACTTCACCGTGCCGCGCGGTAAACGCGCCGCCGAGGAATTCGCGGGCCTCAAAGGCGAGGGTTACGAAGTGCTCAGCGCCGCGCCCCACCAGCGCAAGCTGCCGCGCGGTGCGCTCGAGGGCAACCGTTTCGTGATCACCGTGCGCGGGCTCAATTGTGATCCCACCCTGCTCTCGGAACGCATCGCACGCATTGCGTCGGGCGGCGCGCCTAACTATTTCGGCGAGCAGCGCTTCGGGCGCGAGGCAGGCAACCTGGAACAGGTCCTGCGCGCCGCGCAAACCATCGCACGGAAAATGGAAGAAGGAGGGCGCGACCGCGGACGCCAGAGGCGAGGGCGCGATGATTCAGGCTTCATGCTGTCGGCCGCACGCAGCGTCATTTTCAACGCGATCCTTGCAGAGCGCGTGGGGCTCGCCACCTGGAATCGCCTCGGACCCGGCGACGTGGCGAATCTCGACGGCCGCGGCAGTGTGTTTGCCGTGGACACTGTCGACGCGGAGCTCGAGCAACGATGCGCCGCGCTCGACCTGCATCCCACGGCGCCGCTGGCGGGCGCGGGGCAGTCGCTGGCCACCGGCAAGGTGCTGGCGCTCGAAGAGGCCGTCTCCGCGCAGTTTCCCGAAGCGTTATCCGTCATCTGCGCCGAGGGCATGAAATCGGAGCGGCGCGCGCTGCGAATCCGCGTTCGGGAGCTCGTGCACGAGTATTCCGGCGACACGCTGCGGCTGCGTTTCGCCTTGTCATCCGGAAGCTTTGCGACCACCGTGCTTCGCGAGATCATCGCGGGCGCGGCTACCGGGGAGTGAGCATGCTCGAAATCAGCGAAAACCTAGCGCGCGACGGGGCACCCGATGCCGGGCGCATTCGAATGATCGCGCTGGCGCGGCCGCCGGTGAATGCGCTCAACGGCGAGCTGGTCCGCAAACTCATCGAGGCCATCGGCGCCGCGAAGAGCGATGCCGCAATCGTGATCTCCGGGCAGCCCGGCATTTTCTCCGGCGGTCTCGATGTGCCCGGCATGCTGGCGCTGGATCGCGAGGCCATCGCCGCCTTGTTCGTCGACCTCTGGCGCCTGCAGCGCGCCATCGCCACTTCGTCCGTGCCGGTGGTGTTTGGTCTCACCGGCCACTGCCCGGCAGGCGGCACCGTGCTCGCAATCCACGGCGACTATCGCGTCATGGCACGCGGAGAGTTTCGCATCGGACTCAACGAGGTGCAGGTGGGGCTATTTCCGGGCGGAGTGATTTACGGCGCGTTCAAGCGGCTCGTCGGTGGCCACACCGCCCAGCTGCTCACGCGTGGCGCCTTGATCGATCCGGCCACCGCGCTGCGGGTGGGATTGGTGGACGAGCTATGCGATGCCGACCAGGTCGTGGCGCGCGCGCTCGAAGTCGCGCGTGAAATCTGCGCGTTGCCGCGCGATGCGATGCTGCGTACACGCACGCTCGTGCGACGCGATCTCGTCGATCTCTTTGGCAATCCCGGTCACGCACTGATCCAGGAGCGCGAGTTCGGCACCATGGGCGTCGACATGTGGTTCGTGCCGGCGACGCAGGAACGCTTGCGTTCGATGTTTCTCAAGAAACGCTAATGGACGCCGCCGCTTCGGCGGCGTTAAGAGTGGCCGTCAGGCCTGGAAGAGTCTGCCCCCAACAACACGTTGATCGCGCCGGTGCCGCCATCCACGCGCCGCGCCGAGGTGAATGCCAGCACCGGCCCGGTCTTTCGCAGGATCATGTTCACCGCAGTCTTGATGACCGGGCCGCGCGGCCCCGAGTTCATGCCCTTCCCGTGGATGATGCGCACGCAGCGCAGGTTGTGTGCGAGTGCGTCGGCCAGGAATTCCCGCAAGGCCACCTTGGCCTCCTCGACGCGCAACCCATGCAGATCGCAAGCTTCCTCGACGCGGTATTCGCCGCGCTTGAGCTTGCGCATGACGTTGTCCTGCACGCCCACGCGGCGGAACGAGATTTCATCACCCGTGTCGGTGATTTCACCCGCTGGCGCCTGCAGGCTTTCCACCAGCACCATGGCGCGATCGGCGGCGGTGAATCGCGCTTTGGCGGGCGGTTTGCGCCGGGCAGGCGGCAAGCCAGCCCGGGTCGCGATCGGCTTGACGCCTTTCATGGCCTCGCGAAATACCTGCGTGTCCGCCTTTTCATCACGTTGGGTGCGTTTGCCGTTCAAGCTACCTCCGCGTTGACGCATTGAGTATATTGCGCGCCGGTGCGAATCCTCATATCCAACGACGATGGCTACCGCGCGCGCGGCATTCATGCGCTGCGCGAGGGACTCAAGGGCCTGGGCGACCTGACGGTCGTGGCACCGGACCGCAATCGCAGCGGTGCGAGCAACTCGCTCACGCTCGAATTGCCGTTGCGCGTGGGCCAGGCCGAAGCCGATGTGTACTTCGTCGAAGGTACGCCGACCGACTGTGTGCATCTCGCGGTCTCGGGTTTGTTTCCGTTCGAGCCCGACATGGTGGTCTCCGGCGTCAATGACGGCTCGAATCTCGGCGACGACGTGCTGTATTCCGGCACCGTCGCCGCCGCCACCGAGGGCCGCTTCCTCGGCAAGGCCGCGGTGGCAGTCTCGCTGCACACCGACGGTTTGCGCGGCGACGCCACGCGGCACTTCGAGACCGGCGCTCATTTCGCGCGCGTCATCGTCGAACGGCTGAGCGCCACGCCGCTCACGCTCGGTGGCCGCGCCACCATCCTCAACGTGAACGTGCCCAACGTTCCCGTGAGCGAGGTGAAGGGCATCAAGGTCACTCGTCTCGGCAACCGCCATCGCTCCGAAGCGGTGATCAAGGCCGAGGATCCGCGCGGGCGTCCCGTGTACTGGGTGGGGCCCGCGGGCGCCAGCCAGGATGCAGGGCCCGGCACGGATTTCCGTGCGATCGCGGAAGGCTACGTCTCGGTCACGCCACTCACGGTGGATCTCACCAACCACGCGGCGCTCGATGGATTGCGCAGCTGGTTTGGGCCGGACGCGTGAACGAAAACCGGACCGCCGGCATCGGCATGACCTCCGCGCGCACGCGCGACCGCCTCGTGCAGCGCCTGCGCGACCAGGGCATTACCGACCTCTCCGTGCTCGATCGCATCCGCAACGTGCCGCGGCACATCTTCGTCGACGAGGCACTGTCGTCGCGCGCTTACGAGGACACAGCCCTGCCCATCGGTTTTCGCCAGACCATCTCGCAGCCTTACATCGTGGCTCGCATGACCGAAGCGCTGATCGAGGGCGGACGCAAGATCAGCAAGGTGCTCGAAGTCGGCACGGGCTGTGGCTACCAGACCGCGGTGCTCGCGCCCTTCGTGAAGAAAATCTATTCCATCGAGCGCATCGCGCCGCTCGCCAAGCGCGCCAAGGCCACGCTCAAGGAGCTCGGCATCAAGAACGTGATGCTCAAGCATGGCGATGGCACCACGGGATGGAAGTCGCAGAAGCCCTTCGATGGAATCCTGGTGGCTGCCGCACCGCTGGCGGTGCCGGAGGCGTTGTTCGCGCAGCTCGCTAACAAGGGCCGGCTCATCGTTCCCGTGGGACCGGAAGGGGCCCAGCAGCTCATTCGTTTCACGCGCCGTGACGAAACTCTTGAAAGAGAGGTGTTAGGGCCGGTCGCGTTCGTTCCGATGCTCGGCGGCACCGCCTGAGTCCTCTCTGCAGCGCGGTATTCGAGTAATTTCTCGCACACGATGTACGCTGTAACTGATTGTTTTTATACAAGTCTGGCGCCTGTATTTTCGGGCAAGTTGTAAGCGCACAAACGCCAAGGCTTGTCAGTCAGGATTTAACATGTTTTCATGTCGCCGCTCGCCGACAGAGACCCTCGTAAGAGTTTGCGAAGGGTTCCGGGTGAAGGCACAGGGGAGAACGGGGAAGTCGCGGCAAAAAGTAGAACAAGCCGAATAGAAGAAGAAAAAATTCGCCAGTAATTCGAGTCTGTCAGCTTCGAACCATTGGCCTCGCTAAACAACTTTCTCCCCCTGTGTCTTCACTCGGGCCCCTTCGAAGGGCCCGGCAACAGGATCGCCCCGAACACCTTCCGCTCCTCGCCCACCAGAACGTTGTAGGTGCGGCAGGCCGCGCCGATCTCCATCACCTCGAGTCCTATCTTTCGCGTCGCGAACTCGGCGCGCAGCGCTGCGCGCGGAAACACTTGCCGCGCGCCGGTTGCGAGCACCACCACTTCGGGCCTGAGCGCGAACAGCACTTCGAGGTGTTCAGAGGTGAGCTCGTTGACGGAGCGCGGCGCCCAAGACACGAGCGAAGTCGCGCTGACGATGCAGCTCTCGCGAATCTCGTTCTCACCGATGACGATGAAGTCGGCGCCATAGCGCCGGATGAGATTGATACCGTCGGCTCGTTGCTGAGTCATCTTCATGGGTCCGATACGATACCGCCATGCGCCGAATTACGCTGATCCTCTCCGACCTCTACCTCCCGGAGGAGGCCGGGCGTGGCGACGCCGTTCCGGTGATGCAAAAAATGCCTGATCTCGAATGGCTGCTGCGCTTTTCCGATTGGCCCGAACTCATCGATGACTGGCGCCGGTGGCTACTGGCGGACGTGGCTCCAGATTTCGACGGCGGAGGCCTTGATTCAACCTGGCTCGCCACGCCGGTGGCGATGGAAGCGCGGCTCGATCATGTTCGCTTGCTCGATCGCGGACTGTTGCGTCTGGACGAGTCAGAGCGTGCGAGCTGCCGAGAGGAATTTGCGCGCGTGTTCGGCCCGCAGTTCCTGCTCGAGGATGGCGGCACGCGCGCATTCGTCCTGAGTGGACTGCCCGCGGCCGGCGTGCACACGGTGGACCCGGCGCGGCTGCTCGGCTCGGAAATCGGGCCGGCACTGCCCAGGCGGGAAGCCAGCGAGTTGCGGCGCCTCTGGACGGAAATCGAGATGTGGCTGCATGGCGCCGCATTCAACGCGGCGCGTGAGCGCGCGGGAAAGCGGCGCGTGTCGGCGTTGTGGATGTGGGCCGCGAAGTTACCGCACGCCCGCGCGGGACGATTCGTCTTGAACCCGGATGCCGCCTTGTACGGTCGCGATCCGATGATCGAGGCGATCATGCGGGAGGCGGGCGATGCGCCGCGCGATGTTCCCGGACATTGGACGCAGCTGGACACGAGCGCGCCGCACGTGGTCATGGAGTTCGCCGCCCTGACGGGAGGACCGCATGAATCCCTGGCGGCGCTCGACGCAAGTTGGTTCGCGCCGGCGAAGTCAGCACTGGTCGCCGGTGACATCCGGGAACTCGACCTGGTGGTGAATGACCGCCACTTCCGGATCGGCGCGCGTCCACAATGGAAATTCTGGCGTCGCCGCCGTCCGTGGCTCGCAAGCCTCACCTCTTGAGACGATAGAATCGCGCCCATGGAACTGGTCATCGCAAGGCGAGCGGCACGCGGCAACGAGATCTCCGATCTCGCGCTGCATCCGGTGCTGCGTCGTGCGTACGCGGCGCGCGGCGTCTGCGACAGCCAGGAGCTCGAACTCACGCTCGACAGGCTCATGCCCGTGGGCACGCTCGACAGCGTCGAGGCGGCGGTCGCGCTCATCCTCGAGCATCGCGAGCGCCGCATTCTCGTCGTCGGCGATTTCGACGCCGATGGCGCCACGAGCACGGCGTTGATCGTGCGCTGCCTGCGCGCCTGGGGTTTCGCATCGGTGGACTTCCTGGTGCCCAACCGTTTCGAATTCGGTTACGGGCTCACGCCCGAGATCGTCGGGCTTGCCGCCGAGCGAAGCCCGTCGCTCATCGTCACGGTCGACAACGGCATCTCCAGTAACGCGGGTGTCGCGGCGGCGCGTGCGCGCGGCATCCAGGTACTGGTGACCGATCATCATCTGCCGGGGCCTTTGCTGCCGGATGCCGATGTCATCGTCAATCCCAATGTGCCGGGCAGCAATTTCGGTTCGCGCGCGCTCGCGGGTGTGGGCGTGGCGTTCTACGTGATGGCCGCCGTACGTCGCGAGATGGACGCGCGCGGCACGGTGGTGATGCCGCCCGTCACCGACTTCCTCGATCTCGTCGCGCTCGGCACGGTCGCCGATCTCGTGCCGCTCGACGTGAACAATCGCGTGCTCGTGGCGCAGGGCATACGCCGCATTCGCGCCGGACGCGCGGTTCCCGGCATCCTCGCGCTGCTCGGAATCGGCAAGCGATCCGCGTCGGCGCTCACCGCGGCGGACCTCGGTTTCACCATCGGGCCCAGGCTCAACGCGGCGGGCCGGCTCGACGACATGTCGATCGGCATTCGTTGCCTGCTCGCGGACACGGAAGCCGAAGCGCTCGCGCTTGCCACGCGGCTCGATGCGCTCAACGTCGAGCGCCGCGAAATCGAAGCGCGCATGCAGGGTGTGGCGCTGGCGGCGGTGAAGGGGCTGCGCGAGCCCGATGCCAATGCGTCCGCGCGACACGGCGTGTGCCTGTTCGACGCGGACTGGCACCAGGGCGTCGTCGGCCTCGTCGCCAGCCGCATCAAGGATCGCGTGCGGCGTCCGGTCATCGCCTTTGCACGCAATGCCGATGGCACGTTGCGCGGTTCGGCGCGTTCGGTGCCCGGTATCCACATTCGCGACGTGCTCGACGGCATCGCCGCGCGGCATCCGGAACTCATCAGCCGCTTCGGTGGGCACGCGATGGCCGCGGGGCTGTCGTTGGAAGAAAGACACCTCGATGCCTTTGCGCGCGCGTTCGATGAAGAGGTGGCGCGCTGGCGCGATCCGTCCGTTCCGTCGAACCGCGTGGAAACCGATGGCGAGCTCACCAGCGACGAAATCGCACTCGACACCGCACAGGCGTTGCGCGATGGCGGTCCCTGGGGCCAGGCATTTCCCGAGCCCTGCTTCGATGGCAAGTTCGCGATCAAGAACGCGCGCGTGGTGGGCGACAAGCATCTCAAGATGTGGGTCACCACGGGCGATCAGTCGCGCAACTTCGATGCCATTGCGTTCAACTTCAAGGGCAGCGACGAAAACCCCGCGCTGCCCGAAGGCGACGTGCGCCTGGTGTACACGTGTTGCGATGACCACGGGTACTTACACGATTCATGAAGGTGATTCGCTCGACGCGCGCGTGCGCGCGCTCATTTCCGAGCTGGATGCCTTCAACTCCGCGCTCTATCCGGCGGAGAGCAACCATTTCGATGCGCCGGAAACGCTGGCGGGCGCGCGCGCCATCTTCCTCGTGGTCGAACAGGACGGCGAACTGGTCGGTTGCGGCGCGGCGAAGAATTGCGGCGGATGGGCCGAACTCAAGCGCATGTATCTCATGCCCAAGGCGCGCGGCGGCGGCATGGCGCTCGCCATGCTCGTCAAACTTCTCGACTGGGCGCGTGCCGAGAAACTGCCGCTGGCGCGCCTCGAAACCGGCAATGTCAGCGTGGGCGCGCTCAAGCTCTACCGGCGCGCGGGTTTCAAGGAAATTCCTGCGTTTCCACCCTACAAACCCGATCCATTGTCGATATTCATGGAGCGCGCACTCCGCTAGTATCCGCGCCATGGAAATCAACATGCTGAAACGTCAGCTCAAAGATCTCGAGGAACGCATGTCTTCCTTGAGGGGGTTTCTTTGAGTACGACCAAAAGAAAGAGCGGCTCGAAGAAGTAAGCCGCGAGCTCGAAGACCCCGCAATCTGGAACAAGCCGGAACGCGCCCAGGAACTGGGCAAGGAACGCGCACGCCTCACGGTCGACCTCATCGACATGGACAAGGCCACCGGCGCCATCACCAGCGCCGCAGAGCTACTCGAGCTCGCCGAGAGCGAGAACGATGAAGGCATGGCGGGCGAAATCGAACGCGATGCCGGCAAGCTCGAGACCGACGTACGCAAGCTCGAATTCAAGCGCATGTTCCGTGGCGAAATGGACTCGCACAATGCCTTCCTCGACATCCAGGCGGGCGCGGGCGGCACCGAAGCCCAGGATTGGGCGCAGATGCTGCTGCGCATGTACCTGAAATGGGCGGCGGCGCGCGGCTTCGACGCCGAGGTCATCGACTCCCAGGCAGGTGAAGTCGCGGGCATGAAGAGCGCCACCATCGAAATCAAGGGCGACTACGCCTATGGCTGGCTGCGCACCGAGACGGGCGTGCACCGCCTGGTGCGCAAATCACCGTTCGATTCCGGCAATCGCCGCCATACCTCGTTTGCGTCGGTGTTCATCTCGCCCGAGGTCGACGACGACATCAAGGTCGACCTGAACCCGGCCGACATCAAGATGGACGTCTATCGTTCGAGCGGCGCTGGCGGGCAGCACGTCAACAAGACCGAATCGGCGGTGCGCCTCACGCACGAACCCACGGGCCTCGTCGTGGCCTGCCAGAACGAGCGCAGCCAGCACAAGAACCGCGCCACGGCCATGAAAATGCTGAAAGCGAAGATGTACGAGCTGGAATTCAATAAACGCAATGCAGCGGCGAAAGTTCTGGAAGACTCCAAGAGCGACGTGAGCTGGGGCAACCAGATCCGCTCGTACGTACTCGACCAGTCGCGCATCAAGGATCTGCGCACCGGG
>Ga0193753_10000616_pt1 | contig 34280 bp, 47 predicted proteins | sample H1c2metaG_FD_144925 | JGI IMG/M metagenome (GOLD analysis project Ga0193753, IMG submission 144925) | Soil microbial communities from a riparian zone of the East river system, Colorado, United States - H1c2 | ecosystem: Environmental > Terrestrial > Soil > Riparian zone | place: USA: East...
CCATTTATTTGATCGAGCGCGTGGTGAGCATCGTCGCCGCTGGCGGGCGCAAAACCATCCAGGCCGATCTGAAAAAGGTGCATGTCGGGGAATCTATCCGCGCTGATCTGGAACTGTCGCGTACGGACGAGCAGCGGCACCAATTGATGGACGCCTGTGGCTCCAAAGTTTTGATTGTGATCGCCGAGGCCGGCAGCTTCATCGGTGAGCGTGCCCCCGTCGTGATCGACAAAGACCAGCCTGCGATGTTCGACGACAGCGGCGAAGACGGGGAAGACGGCAACGACAAGGCGCGCGACAAGCCCGCCCCCGACCAGCCGAAAGACGCCGCTTAAAGCACGGAATACCCAGAGCGGCCCGGCACAGCTCGCGAGGCTTCCGGCACCTTTTAGGGACGGCTCACGCCGTAGGGGTTCAGCCCACCGCTCGCCCACCATTGCAGAAACAAGATCGGGAGCACCCCTCGATGGTGCAGATCGCATTTACAATTCCCGGCCGCCTCGGCGGCAAGGGCCGCGCACGGTCCACCATCATTCCGGGCCGTGCCGGCAAGAAGGCGTTTGTGAGCAATTACACGCCGCCGGAAACCCGTGCGACCGAGGCGATGATCCGTGAGATCGCGCAGCGCGCCATGGTCGGCGTCCCGCTCTTCGACGGCGCTGTCGAGCTGACCGTGCTCATCTTCCAAACCATGCCGCCGTCCTGGTCGAAAAAGCGCCAACAGGCATCGGTGTGCATGACTGTCAAACCCGACGCCGACAATGTCGTCAAAGCCATTGGCGACGCCTGCAATCTCATTGTCTGGCGGGACGACGTGCTGATTTCCGACCTCCATGTGAAGCGCCGCTATGTCCGCGACGGCGGCAAGGACCGCGTCGAGATCGTGGTTTGTGACGCGCCCGACGAAAGGATTCTGCTGTGAACAACGACATAAGCGCCGCTTCCGCGATCCAGGTTCTGGAATTGGCCGTCGAGATGCGGCGCTTCCAGAAGCTCTATTTCAAAACCCGCACCAACCAGTCCCTGGACAAGTCCAAGGCATTGGAGGCGCAATTCGACAAAGCCGCAGCAGCCCTGCTCAATCCGGGATTCGTATGAGCGAGGCGGCGACCGTCTTCTGGACTGCCGCGCGCGTCGAGCTGCTGAAGGATTTGTGGGCGGCCGGTGCTTCGCCGGAGGTGATGTGCCGGGCCCTGGACGGCGCCACCCGAGGCACGATCCATGGCAAGATCCACCGGCTCGGCTTGCCGCTGCGCACGTTCTCGAAACCGCGCAAGCCCCGCCCGCCGCAGTCCGCCCAGAAGGGTAACGTTCGCGCCGCGCCGAAGCCCAAGCCGCCGAGGGTGCCGCCGCCGCCGCCGCCCGAACGCCCCGAGCCTATCGGCCCGCGCAATGATTTTCCCCACGCTGGCGGCTGCCTGTTCATTTACGGCGACGTTCAAACCACATGGCAGTGCTGCGGTGCCGACGTCGAAAACCCGGCGCGCTCGCGGTACTGCGCCTTCCATGAATCTGTTTGCTACGCAGTCCCAAAGGAACGGTGGAACGTATGATTGAAAGCCCGAACACAGTGCACGGTCGGCTGCTCGAAGCGGTCCATATTTCCGGCTACACGGTCGAACGCGCCTTTTCCGAACTCAAATGGCTGCTGAAGGACGACCGCTGGAAGACGGTCGGCGACGGTTTTGACGACGTGGACGAATTCCTCGCGACCGTCAGTGTGTCCAGCTTCAAGATTGCGGTCGAGCAGCGCAAGGAACTGGTGAAAGAACTGGCCCTGATGCGCGCGAGCCAGTCGGCCACCGCGAAGGCGCTCGGGGTAAGTGAACCGACTGTCGCGCGCGACCTGGGAAAGACCCGTGGGGCGACAAATGTCGGGACGGCCACCAAAAAGGCAAAGGGTCCGACGGCTGACCCGAGTCCTAACCCGACAAATGTCGCGCTGCCTGAACAGCCGCAATCGCCGGAAGCCCCATCACCGCCGCCTGCGGTAGAGCCCTGGTTCAGTTCGGTGAACCCCACCGATTTCGCGCGCCACGCCGAGGGCAAACAGAAATCCGCCGAGACGAAGGTTGCGAACGAAGCGACGCGCGCCACCAAGGTGGTGCTTCCTGACGGGAAGTTCGACTCCATCGTGATCGACCCGCCGTGGGACATCGAGAAAATCAAGCGCGATGTTCGTCCCAATCAGGTGGCGTTCGACTATCCGATCATGAGCGAGGACGAACTGGTGGCCTATGGCGCTGAGGTGGCTGCCCGCTCGGCCGACGATTGCCACCTCTTCATGTGGACCACGCAAAAATATCTACCGTTCGCGATCAGCACCCTGCTTCCGGCCTGGGGCTATCGCTACGTCTGTCTTTTCACGTGGCACAAGCCGGGCGGTTTTCAGCCGATTGGGCTGCCCCAGTATAATTCGGAATTCGTGATTTACGCGCGCAAGGGGACGCCGAAGTTCATCGACACCAAAGCCTTCCCGACGTGCTTCGAAGCCGAGCGCCGGGAGCATTCCCGCAAGCCTGATTGCTTTTACGAGACCGTCGCCCGCGTCACGGACGGCCGTCGCGCCGACTGGTTCGCACGGGGGCCCCGCGATGGCTTCGTGGTGATCGGCAACGAGCTGCAAAGGTTTCCCGATGTCGACATATGAGACCGATTTTGCGTGGCAGGCAAAATATCTTCCGGCGATCCGCACGCTGCTCGGGCCCTATCTGCTGCGTGAAGCGCCGCTGAAAATTGACCAGACCGAGGCGACCGATCTGATGGTGCTCGGCGCGCGCGATATGCGTATCGCCTGTCGCCTGCGCCAAGCTGAATACGCCGCGCGCTACCCCTTCGAATTCACGGTGCGCAGCAACCGGGAATCTGGGGCCGAGACCGAGTGTCGCAAAGTCATGCGAGGGTTCGGGGACTGGATGTTTTATGGCTGGGTCACGTCCGGCGACGAATTGGCGCTGCAGCGCTGGATGATTCTCGATCTCGATGCCTTCCGTGCCCACCACATCCTGAACCCCAGCATCGCCAAAACGCGGAAAGAACAGGACAACCGCGACGGCACCCAGTTCTTCGCCTACGACGTGCGCAGCTTCCCGCCCGACCCCAACCTCATAATCGGCGCCAGCTTCCTTCCCGGCCCGGCTGAGCGGGCGAAGTTTGCCCAGACGTGCGGGCTTCTCTGATGACCCACCCCGTCACCGTCCATCATGGCGATTCGCGCGTGTTGTTGCGCGGGATGGACGCTGACAGCTTCGACTCGTGTGTTTGCGATCCACCTTACGCGCTCGCGTCAATCGTGAAGCGCTTCGGCAAGGACGGGTCGGCGGCAGCCGTCGGGAATGGCGCATTTATGCGCGCATCGTCCGGCTTCATGGGCGAGAAGTGGGACACAGGCGACACCGCATTCGACCCCGACTTCTGGCGCGAGGTCTATCGCGTGCTGAAGCCCGGCGCGCATCTCATCAGCTTCGGCGGTACGCGCACCTATCACCGCATGGCCTGCGCGATTGAAGACGCCGCATTTGAAATTCGCGACCAGATCGGCTGGCTGTTCGGCAGCGGATTCCCTAAATCGCATGACGCTGGCAATGGCTGGGGCACCGCGCTTAAGCCTGCATGGGAGCCCATTTGCTTCGCGCGAAAACCGTTGATCGGCACTGTCGCGGCGAATGTCCTGGCGCACGGCACGGGTGCGATCAACGTGGACGCGTGCAGGGTTGAGACAGAGGAAGACCGGCGCAGACCTTCTGCCGGTGGAGATAACGGTCTCTCTGGAACCGGCACGTTCAAAATTAGAGAGCGCCGCGTTGAAGACCAACCGCTAACGCCTGGACGCTGGCCCGCAAACGTCATCCATGACGGCAGCGACGAGGTGATTGCGGCGTTTCCTGACACCGGAATCAGCAGCGGCGGCGGGATGAAGAACTTCCGCGACGGCGGAGCAGTTTTCCAAGGCGAAACCAAAGCAAATATCACCGAAGCGTGCGGTTTCGGCGACTCGGGCTCGGCAGCCCGCTTCTTCTACACCGCGAAAGCCGACGGCGACGACCGGCTCGGATCAAAGCACCCGACCGTCAAGCCCGTTGATCTCATGCAGTACCTCGTGCGGCTGGTCACCCCCAAGGGCGGCCTCGTGCTCGACCCCTTTGCAGGCACCGGCACGACCGGCGAGGCGGCCTTCCGCGAGGGCTGTAGGGCCGTTCTGATCGAGCGTGAGGAAAGGTTCGTCGCGGACATCCATCGCCGTGTGGGGCTGCTTGTGTCCGGCGCAGGCGAACGCAAACGCGAGTCGGCAAAAGCAAAGCACGCGGGTAAGCCGGTCGACCACGGACCGCTGTTCGGTGAGCCGGTATGACCCGCACGCCCCTGCCCGGCCGCCGAGGCTCTGTCACGATCAAGGTGATGCACACCGGCGCGGGCGGCGTGGTGAACGAATACACCGTCACCTACGGCTTCAACGCGGCGAACGCGGTGTGCGAATTCTTCTGCAATTCGCCGAAGGACGGCAGCGATTTGCAAGCCATGATTAGCGACTCGTGCATCTGGGCTTCCAATCTGTTGCAGCTCGACGTGAGCATCGCGCACTTGGCCGATATGTGTCTGGAAAACCGCCCGGAGGGCGCACAGGCCGGTCCGGCGGCGTCTCCCCTTGGTGCCATCGCGCGCGCTGGAGCCGCCCTGGGCGCCGACGTGGCCACGTGGCCGTCCGTTTACGAAGAGGCAGCGCAATGAGACCGCACCCGGTTTATCTCTTGGGCGAGCTGCTCGCGAAAAACCCGGAGCCGCCCGACAGCGTCGCGGGCGACACATCGCCCCGCCATGCGTGGCGGGAAGGATATCTGGCCGCCATCACTGCGATGGCCGACGCGATGGAGCCGACATCGGCGCGCAGCGACGTGCTGTCTCCCCCGCCCGTCGTTTTGAAGGGCAACATCGTCGATTCGGCGACATTCATGCAGCGCATGGCGCAGCGGTTGCTCGGGCGCGGTGCCAAATGACCGATATCTCAAATGCTACCGAGCAACTGGCCGCCAAACTCTTCGACGTCGATATGGAGCAGGCGTGTATCGGCGCCATGCTGGTGGACGGCTTCCACATCGAGCGGGTGCACGCGCGGTGCGAGCCCGAGGACTTTTACGACCCCCTGCACCAGCGCATCGTCGCGTGCATCTTCCTGGAGCATGAGTCCGGCCACATCTGCTCGGCGCTGACCATCGGCGTGCAAATGTCCGGGGACGACGCCCTTCGCGAGATCGGCGGGAAGGCGTATCTGATCTCGCTCTCGCGCGCCGCGTCCGCGATGCCGAACACCGACGACTACGGCCGGCTCATCGCCTCGCTGTCGGACAAGCGGTCGGCATGTTGGGCGATGGCCGAAGCACAGGACGGCATTGCCGGCGGCGCCCCTCTCACCGCCGCTCTCACCTCGCTGATGGTGGTGTCTCAGCAAAGCGAGGCGCGAAACCTCGGAATGGATAGCACGCGCTCGCTCGGCGAGGCGGGCCAGACGGTGCTTCGCGAAGTGGAGGAAGGTGCCCACCGCCGCGTCGGCATGCGCGCGCCATCCGGGCTGTCGGTTCTCGACGAGATCATTGGCGGGCTGTACCCCGCGACGCTCACCGTGGCCGGCGGCCGGCCGGGCATGGGTAAGTCGATCCTCGGCACCACCATCGCGCGCGCCGCCGCCCAGGCCGGCTGGGCGCCGCATCTCTTCAGTCTCGAAATGGCCGCCCGCGAAAACGCCGCGCGGCTCCTGTGCGATATGGACTACGACCACGCCGTCGAGAACGGCATCAAGCCGATCCGGTACGCCGATCTCCTGCATCATAAGGCCATGGACGATTCGCAATGGGCGCGCATGGCGCGAGTCCGCGACGAATTTGAAAGCCTGATGATCGAGATCAACGATCACGACCGGCTGACCATCCAACAAATTGCGGCGCTCGCGCTCAACCGCGCCAATCGGATCGCGGCCTCCAAGATCGCCCGGCCGCCGCTCGTCATCATCGACCATTTGCACATCATCGAGCCGAGCAGCGCCAAATTCCAGGGCCGCCGCGTCGACGAAATTTCCGAGATCACTAAGGCGGCCAAGCAGCTCGCCAAGCGCGGCCATATGCCCGTCGTGCTGCTCGCCCAGCTCAACCGGGCGGTTGAGGGCCGCGAGGACAAGGTGCCTGTCGTGTCCGACTTCCGCGACAGCGGTTCGGTGGAACAGGACGCCGACGTCATCCTCGGGCTGTATCGGCCGGCCTTCTACGCGGCCCTGAAAACCCGCCTCGCGCGATCCGGCGCCGCCAAGACCGACGCCGACGCGAGCGCCTGGGATACGCGCAACACGCTGCAGATCGAGGTGCTGAAGAACCGCAACGGCCCGACGAAGCAGATCGAATGCTTCGTGGACGTGGCCAGCGCGGCCATCCGCGACAGCGATCCGGCCATGGGCCAGCACGACCGGCAAATGGAAATGATCCGATGACGACATTCCCCTTCAGTAAGTTTTTCTGGCGTGACTACGAAAGCGACACGCTGCTCAAACTGTGCAGTTTGGCCGCCCAGGGCATGTGGATGCGCCTGCTCTGCATCGCTGCCCAATCGTCCGAATATGGGTATGTCATCATGGCCGGACGAAACCCCACCGCACTCGACATTGCCAAGACCACCGGCGCCACCGAATCCGAGGTCGCCGAGCTGATCGCCGAGCTGGAAAGAAACCACATTTTTTCGCGCGACAGGCGCGGCGTAATCTACTCCCGCCGCATGATAAACGAGAGCAAAAGTCGAGAAACGTCGTCGAAAGGGGGTAAGAAGGGGGGGCCGGTAAGTCATTCAAGGAAAACAGGAATCCACGTCACTCGCGGAAACGCAGCGAGTACCCCTGCGAGTGGGTCCGCGTCCCTAGAGTCTAGAGTCCAGAGTCCAGAGGCTAGACAAGACGGGCCGCGCGAGAGCGAAACCGACCGGGTAATTCGGATCGGCCGGATCATCGGGCACGACCCCACCATGAACACTTTCGACGGTCCGCGCTGGGTTCGCCAGATCCAAGCATTCATCGGCGAGAACATCGACGTCGAGCTTGATCTGATCCCCGCGATCCATCAGGCGCTCAGCCAGGGCGTCGTCCCGCGCGATCTGGACACCCTCAACTGGTTTGGGAAGCGGGCCCGTGAAAAACGCGATGCGCGCCTGTTCGCAGCCAATGTCGCCGCGCCCCCGCCGGCCGACACCACCGCTGTCACCCCCGAAGCATGGGGCCAAGCCTTCCGCAGATTCCTGGCCGTCGGCGCGTGGCTCAGCGCCATGGGACCGTCACCCTTGGAGCCGGGATGCGCGGCGCCAGCACCGATGCTTGAGCAGGCGCGACAACGGTGGGAGGCGCAAGGCAACCACCCGACGAGCGGCTGGGCGACGCTGGGCAGCAATTTGCTCGACGATTGGCAACCTGGGTATTCCAATTTCCCCGAGCCGCGCCCGTTCCACACGACGGCGAAGGTGTTTTCCATGCCGCCAAAGGTGAACGCATGAACATGCCGTTCCCCACGTGGCAGGCGCTTACCGCAGCGCGCGACGTGCTGCTCTTCCGTTTCGAGATGGGCGGCTTCGTCCCCGAGGACGTGCTGTTCGCGATTCACAAGATCGACGCGGCATTGGGCGATCAGCCGACGCCCGTGAACTGCGTTCCGTGTGTCAAGAAAAATCCGTTTCACGAATAGGCACCTTTCGTGAATTTCGCGAAGAGGCATGTTTCACGAATGGCACCTTTCACGAATGACACCTTTCACGCCGCCAGTTTTGTTTCACGTGCAACAACCGAAGGAGCCAAAAAATGGTGATCGATTTTAACCGAGTGAAGAGCGTGCGTTTTGATCTCGTGTCCGCGCTGCAAAAGGCGATAGCGGAATTCCAGCCCGCAATCTCGCGCGAGCAAACTATCGACGCGCTCGATCACCTGTCGGCGGTGCTTAGCCTTGCCGAACAGGACGCGCAGGAAAACCATGATTGAGGCCCAGATCGAGCAGCGCAGCCTCGCGTCATTGACGCCCAACCCGTCCAACACGCGGGTGCACTCGCCCGAGCAGATCGAGATCATTCGCGCGTCCATGCGTGAGTTCGGGTGGACGATCCCCATGCTCATCGACGAGGCCGACGTGATCCTGGCCGGCAACGGGCGGTATGCGGCGGCTCTCACGGAAGGCATGACGCAGGGCCCGGTAATCGTCGCGCGCGGCTGGACCGAGGCCCAAAAGCGCGCCTATGCCATTGCGGACAACAAGATCGCGCTGCTCTCGACGTTCGACGAGGCGATCCTGCGCACCGAACTGCTCGGCTTGCGCGCGCTCGGCTTCGATCTCGGTCTGACTGGCTTTTCGGCACTCGAGCTGGAGCCGTTCAACCTCGACGGGCTCGAGATCAACGATCCCGAGGCCGTGCCCGAGCTGCCGACCGTCCCCGTGACGCTCATCGGCGATCTTTGGGTCTGTGGGGACCACCAGGTGCTTTGTGGCGATGCCACCGACGCCGACACGGTCGGCCGGCTGCTCGGCAAGGTGAAACCGTCGCTCATGGTGACAGATCCGCCCTATGGGGTTGCGTATGATCCGGCGTGGCGCAATGCGGCCGGCGTGTCGACCACCAAGCGCACCGGGAAAGTCTTGAACGATGACCGGGCCGATTGGCGCGAGGCTTGGGCGCTCTTCCCCGGCGATGCGGCCTATGTTTGGCACGGCGGTATGCATTCGGGCGTCGTGCAGGCATCCCTGGTCGCGTGCGGGCTTGAGATCCGATCCCAGATCATTTGGGCGAAGGATCGTTTCGCTCTCAGCCGGGGTAACTATCACTGGCGCCACGAGCCGTGCTGGTACGCTGTCCGCAAGGGGCGCACGGCCCATTGGTCCGGTGGCCGCAACAAGGACACCGTCTGGCGCATCGTGGGTCTGCCCGAGCCCCTGGCCGGCGTGGCGCTGAAGGTGCTGCAGGTGCAAGGCGCCGAGGACACCATTTGGGAAATCCCGATGTCTGTCGACGATGGCTCGACCCGGCATGGGACGCAGAAGCCCGTCGAATGCATGAAGCGCCCGATGCAGCACAACAGCGTGCGCGGCGATGCCGTGTACGACCCGTTCCTGGGCAGCGGCACGTCCATGATCGCCGCCGAAATGGAAAAGCGCCGGTGCTTCGGGCTTGAGCTTGATCCGGCCTATGTCGATGTCATCGTGCAGCGTTGGCAGAACTTCACCGGCAGAATCGCGACGCTCGACGGCGGTGGCCCGTTCGACGAGGTGAAGGCCAAACGCGAACAGGTGACGCAATGAAAAAATTCCGAGCGCCCGACTACGTGGTCGTAGCCGATGGCATTCGCAACATCGTCGATCCCGTCATGCGGCAGGAGGTGGCCAATCATTTCGCGAGGTTCTTCCATACCCGATCCAAATCGTTCGATCCCCAGCGCTGGTACGAATTGACCGGCGGAAAGGTGAACCCATGAGCACGTATGACGATCTGCGCATGATCCTAAAAAAGCTGAGCGCCGCCGATCAGGCCATTGTCGCTGCAGCCGCCGAGGAACTCTTGCAGGCAAAGGCGCAGCACCTCGTGGTGCCGATGCGGCGGGTGATCATCGAGTCGCCGTACGCCGGACCGACGCCCGAATCCATCGAAGCCAATATCGCCTACGCCAAGCGGGCCTGCATGGATTCGCTCAAGCGTGGCGAAAGCCCGCTCGCATCGCACCTGCTGTGGACGCAGGACGGGCTTCTGCTCGACGCCCTGGCCAGCGAGCGCAGGCTCGGCATCGACGCTGGCCACGCGTGGCTGGGCGTTGCTCAGCTTGTGATCTTCTACATGGACCGGGGCGAGTCCCCCGGCATGAAGCATGCGCGGGTTCGTGCCGCCGCATCGCACGTGCCGACCGAGGATCGGTTTATCGGATGAGCAAGTGGCGCTATCAACCCGTGATCACGGTCGACGTTTTTGGCGGGAAGACGTTCTCGATCTGCGAAGTCTATTTCGACGAGCAAGGCAGGCTGAATGCGTGGACCGAGGAAGCGTTCATTCATGCGCTCGGCGACGACCTGGACGAGCTGCGTAGAGATCTCTGCCTCATGCTGGCCAACGCGATGAAGTGGGAGCCGGTGCTGCTGGCCGACATGAAGGTGGGTATGACGTTCGAGCGCGCCGCACCGCACGGGGAACTGGCCGATATGATCCACGTGATGGCGTACGCGAAATGATTTTGTTCGCTGTCCTGGGTGTGCACCCGACGCTGCCGTTCAGCGCCGGCGGCCACGAGGCGTATTGGGACGGCTGGTACGAAGACCGCAAACGCGCGGCCGATGCCGCCGAGGTGTGGCGCGTGAAATTTCCAGAACTGCAAATCGTCATCGTGCAGGCCGATCAGAAAGACGCATTCTTGAGGACGAAAACATGACCACACCACCGATGGATGACGATGAACGCGAGTTTCCGTGGCTGCGCCAGGGTCTTTCCGACACCGAGTTTGCCTTCGCGTGCGGTTTCCATGCCGGACGCCAATCGCTATCGAAGGAGAATTTGGAAGAGCTTCAGAGCGCGTTTGAAGATGCGTCAGAAGATACTCAACCCTTCATTCGGGCGGCGCTGGAGGCTCTCGGTATGGTCTGGTGGCTCGATCCGCTGGCCGATCTATTACGATTTCAGGGGGAAATGCAGGGATACCCGGACGAGGAAGTGCGCAAATTCGAGGACGCTTTCCGCAAGCACGAGAAAAAGCGGTGAACCGTCGCGGCTTCATGGGCTCAGCCCTCTGTCTGTTCGCAGCGCCTGCCATCGTGCGCGCTTCGTCGATCATGCCGGTGCGCGCCGATTTGCCCGATTAACCAACGCCAGCGTCCGACTGGTATTCACAGCGAACGTATGCCCCATGGGCTGTCCGGGCCCGCGATCATCGCGCTCCCAAAGTAAAGGTTTTGGACAAATGGCTACGAGCAAAAAGAAGGTCACGAAGAAAGCGCCCGCTGCAAAAACGAAAACGAAGAAGTCCGCTCCGCGCGTCGCTTCCAAGGGGCACGGGGTAACGATGGCGATGCTCCTGAAGGGCAAACTCTTCCCCACGCCGGCGAAGGCGAAAGCGCCACCGCCGCCCGTGCGCGAGAAGGTCGCGAAGGCTTCCACGCCTCGGGGTGAGAGCAAGCAGGCGAAGCTCGTCGAAATGCTGAAGCGTCCCGAGGGTGCCAGCCTCGACGAGATCATGGAGGCATTCGGCTGGCAGGCACACACCGTTCGCGGTGCTATTGCCGGCGCGCTGAAAAAGAAACTCGGCCTCGACGTGAAATCGGCAGACGATGAAAAGCGGGGCCGCGTCTACAGCATCAGCGCGTGACGCCCAACGCCAGGGCGTGTATCGTTCCGACGTGTTTGCTTCTCCAGCGAGCACTGCCTTTGCGGTTGAGATACCTTCGGCCGTCGCGCGCTCATCCGCTCGGCGGCCTTTTTTTGCCAAATAATTGAAACAAAAGCGTCTTTCGTGCATACCCGCGAAAGCGAGGACGCGAACCACATGCTGCACGCCGTAGGCGTTTCATCCGCCGCCATTCCAGTGCCTGCACCTGCCCCGGCCCAAAAGAGCCCGCCAGACCCGCTTCAGTGGTACGTCATCCAGGCGAACGCGGGCCAAGAAAAAATGGCGCACACCGCGATCAAAAAACTCAAATTCGAGATCTGGTTTCCAACTTATGTGCGTGTCGTCTCGCATGCGCGCCGGATCGAGCAAGTCGAGCGCCCGCTCTTTCCCCTGTATCTGTTCGCTCGCTTTGATCGCGACGAGGACGACTACGGTTCAATTCAGCGCGCTGTCGGCGTCCATTGCATCCTTGGTGCGCGCCGAGGGAAGGAAAAAAAACCGATCCCGGTGCCGACCTGGGTCATCACCGCCCTGCAGGAAGCCGCTGCCAACAACGGCGGCCATGTCGAGCTGGAGGGACCACCACCGCCGCGTTTCGAGCAAGGCGCCAAGGTGCGAATCCTCGAAGGGCCTTTCGTGGATTGGATGGGTTTGGTCGACCGCGATCATCATCATCGTGTCCGGGTATTGCTTGACATTTGGGGCAGGGAGACCGCATTGGTGCTGGATCGCGAATCGCTTGCGGCCACCGAATAGCTTTTCGCTGGGCTTTCACCCGGCCCTCCGGCGGTAGGAAAAAACCCACAAAACCGAGTAGCCCACACGATGGCGAAACTGCGCTCGCTGGGCCCTGTCGTGCCCATGCTGGATACCCGCATTGCACGCATGCCCGAACGCAAACCCGATACGCTGTATGGCAGTGTCGAATGGAAAGCCTTAGTCGCTTACCTGATCAAAACCCGAGGGCGCCAATGCGAACGCCCCGAATGTGGACGCACCCATTGTCGCATCTTCGGTGATCACATCGTGGAGCTAAAGGATGGTGGTGCACCCTTGGACGCCGGCAACGTCATGCTGCTATGCGGCTCCTGCCACACGACGAAGACCCATGTGGCGAAGCGTTTAAGAGAGGGGAGGGGTGTTGGCCCCTTCGGTGCCTGAGCACTGTAGCGCTTCACCACGACCACCCCGTTTGATGCAGTCCCCGCAGGGCTGGGCATCGACGTCTACCGCCCAGCATGGGGGTTCGAACGCAGCCCCGCACTTCAATGCGCAGGCCATCTGTACGTCATCAGTCCAAGCGTCCGCTCTCATGCTGCCCTCCCTATGGTGGGGCGGCTGCTGCACCCAGCCCCACACAGGGCCAACGGTGGCAACCACCGATCAATGCCTCGTGCCATCTGAGGGTGTGTGCCCCTCCCCCTTGCCCCTCGGTGTGCCAACGCGCGTGCATCGAAATGGTTAAAAAGAGGGGTGGGGTCAAAAGTCTGGCGGTTTTCGATGGTGCTAACGCTTTGGTTGCACGCGTATGTTTTTTTTCGCCCTGGCTGGAATCTTTCGTAGGGGTAGAACCGCCCGGCCTGGGGGCACACGTGGCCGCCGGCTGGCGATGCCGGCAGGAGCCGGTGCGTGGTGCCGCCCGAAACGCCGGCCGTACGCGGGCGCTCGTGGCCGCACTTCCCGTCCATAAACAGTTTTGCCGGCGCCGACGCTGCAGCTCGTTCCGAAATGGAACCGACTCGCCACGGGTGCTGGCCTGCAAGGCAGCGCGTCATGGTCGGCCCGGTCGTCATGTTGGTGGTGATCCTGCTCTTCGTCGGGTTCCTGCCGACGTGGCCTTATAGCCAGGACTGGGGCGTCGGACCAAGCGCCATTCTGTTGCTCGTCCTGGTCGTGCTGCTCGGCGTCACGTTGAACGGAAGGCTGTAGCGAATGATCAACCTCATCACTGTCGCTGCCGTTTTGTTTTTGATCGGCGTGATCTGCAACACCGTCGGCAAGAACTATGCGCCGCGCGCGTACCTCTGCGCTGTAGCGTGGCTGTTCGTTTGCGCCGCCGTCGTGTGCTGGTTCCTCGCGACATTTGTGCCGCCGCTCGGCCGCACGCTCTGAAGGAGAATTTCCGTGTCACTTCCCCATGTCCCGACCGTGAAGACGCGCGCCATCGCCGAGGCCGGCGCCGGTTTTGGGATTCCCCATGAAGCCATTGCGCGCCAGCTTGAGATCGATCCCAAGACGCTGCGTCTGCATTACGCCGACGAGCTGCGCTGGGGGGCGGACCGCGCGACGTTCGCGGTAGCCAACACGCTCTACAACATCGCGACCGACAAGGCGCACCCCAAGTGCGCGCCGGCCGCCATGTTTTGGCTGAAGTGCCGCGCGGGCTGGAGCGAGTTCATGCCGGCCCCGTCGCCGCGCCCCGAGACGGCGGTGCCGCTCGGCAAGAAGGAACAGGCGATGCTCGACGCGAACGACGTGCCCGAGGATTGGGGCGCCGTGATTCCGACCACGCCCCTGAATTGATCCCTTGGAATCCACCGGGCTGATCACGGGGGGCATTGCCAATCGTTTCGCGTGCCCGGATTGGGAGGACCGCATCCGTGCCGGCGCGTCGCTCGTGCCGGACGGGGCTCGGGGCATCAACCCGGAGCTGACCGAGCGCACCATCGGTATCTACAATCGCTTGCGGCTTCCCGACGTGATCGGCCAACCGAAGCTTGAGGTCGCGTCCGGCCCGTGGTTCCGCGAGGTCGTCGGCACTTTCCTCGGTTCAATCGACCCCGTGACGGGGCACCGGCTGATCCGCGAGCTTTTCATGCTCGCCCCGAAGAAGTCGAGCAAGACCAGCTATGGCGCGGCGCTCATGATGACGGCGCTGCTCTTAAACGACCGGCCGCGCGCGGAATTCCTTTTCGTCGCGCCGACCAAGTTGATCGCGGAGGTGGCCTTCAGCCAAGCGGCCGGCATGGTCCTGGCCGACCGTTCGGGTTTCCTGCAAAAACGTTTCCAGGTGCAGGACCACATCAAGGCAATATTCGACCGCAAGACCAAGGCGCGGCTGTTGATCAAATCCTTCGACGCGAAGGTGCTGACCGGCGTCAAGCCTGTAGGCACGTTCATCGACGAGCTGCACGAGATCGCGTTGAACGCGCGGGCGTCGGACATCATCGGGCAATTGCGCGGCGGCATGCTGCCGTTCCCCGAAGCGTTCCTGGCCTTCATCACCACGCAGTCGAGCGACCAGCCGGCCGGCGCGTTCAAAGCCGAACTGCAAACCGCCCGCGCCATCCGTGACGGAACCGGCGACGGCGCGATGATGCCGATCATGTACGAATTCCCGGAGTCGATCCTCCAGGACAAAAGCGAAGAGCCTGCGTGGATGAAGCCCGAGAACTGGGCGATGGTGTCGCCGAACCTCGGCCGCCCGTTCACCATCGAGCGGCTGCAGGAAGATTTTGAAACCGCGAAGACCAAGGGCAAGGACGAAATTTGCCGCTGGGCATCGCAGCATCTGAATATCGAAATCGGTTTGGCCTATTCCACCGACGCTTGGCCCGGCGCGGAGTTCTGGGAAGCTGCCGGCGACAAAGGACTCACCCTCGACGTTCTGCTCTCGCGCTGCGACTCGGTGACGTGTGGCATCGATGGCGGCGGCCTTGATGATCTGCTCGGCTTCGCGGTGCTCGGCCAGGACAAACGCAACCCGCATATGTGGCTTCATTGGGGTCATGCCTGGGCGCACACCAGCGTGCTTCGCCGCCGCAAAGAAATCGCACCGCGCTTGCTGGATTTCGCACGCGACGGTGACGTCACCATCGTGGAGCGGACCGGCGATGACGTGCAGGCCGTCTGCAACATCATCGAGCGAATTTACAATTTGGGCCTGATGCCGCCCGCCAATTGCATCGGTGTTGATCCCATTGGCATCGACCAGATCACGAACGAATTGTTTATGCGCGGGTTCAGCAAGGACCAGATTGTCGGCATCCCGCAGGGCTACAGATTGAATGGCGCGCTCGCCAGCGTCGAGCGTCGGCTGTCCGGCGGCGAGCTGACGCACGGCGCGTCCGACATGATGGCGTGGTGTGTCGGCAACTGCAAAATTGAACTCAAAGGTAATGCAGCGTCCATCACCAAACAGGTTTCGGGCAAAGCCAAGATCGACCCCGTCATCGCGCTCATGAATGCCTCGCGCGTCATGGCGCTCAATCCAAACGCCGGGGCGTCGGTCTACGAAGAGCGCGGTCTGCGGATCGCCTAACCCCATTTGGAGAAACACGCGGATGGCCGACGGCACAGCGCGCACGGGCAAACCCCGCGTGGGCATTCAGGACTTGCGCGAAGCCGCCGGTATCGTCGGCACGTTCATTCTTTCATATGGCCTATGGCTCGCCTGGCCGCCACTCGGGTTCATCTTCTTCGGATTGTTTCTCGTCGCGCTTTCGGTGCTCGGCACCCTGCTCGGTAATCGCTGATGGGGTGGGTCGCGAAACTCGCGGGTGTCCAGGCCGCCGATGGTGGATGGGCAAACGATGACGACCGTTGGTACAGCGGCGAGACGAACCTGCCACGCCGGACCAATTCAGGCCGGCGCGTCACACCCGAACTCGCTTTGAATTTTTCCGCCGTCTATGCGGCCGTGAATCTGATGTCTAAGGCGATGGGCTCTATCCCGCTCGGCATGTACAAGCGCGACGCGCAAGGGCGTTACACCGAATGCCCCGAGCATCCGATTCATGATCTGCTCGCCTATCAACCGAACGCTTGGCAGACCGCGTTCGACTTCCGCGCAATGCTCATGATGCATGTCTGTCTGCGGGGGAACGGGTTCGCCGAGATCATTCCGGGCGCGCGTGGCTTCGCGCACAGCCTTGAGCCGATTCATCCCGATCTGGTCACCAAGGTCGACCAGCTCGGCGACGGGACGCTTCGCTACTACGTGCAGGATGCGCGGCGCGGCCAGCGCATTTTGTTGCAGTCGGAAGTCCTGCATTTCCGCAGCCCGATTGCGCCGGCCGGTTTTCTTAGCGTCAGCCCCATCACCTACGCGCGCGAGACCATTGGCCTGGCGCTCGCGGCCGAAGAGCATGGCGCGCGCATGTTTTCCAATGGGGCCCGTCCGAGCGGTGTGGTTGAGATCGGCCGCAAGCTCAGCGACGCGTCCTTCGAGCGTCTGAAATCCGAATTTAATACGCTCTTCACCGGGCTCTCGAATTCGAGCAAGACGCCGATCCTGGAAGAAGGCGCTGTCTTCAAGCCAATCACGATGACGGCCAACGACGCGCAGTTCCTGGGCTCGCGCGAGTTCCAGGTTGAAGAGATCGCGCGCTGGTTCGACGTGCCGCCCGTGATGCTCCACCACATGACGAACCAGTCTTCGTGGGGCACGGGCGTCGAACAGATCATGCTGGGCTTCGTCCGCAACAGTTTGATGCCGGTGATCGCCGGGTGGACGCAAGTCATTCGCCGCGACCTCATCATTGCCCCGCATGTGTACGAAGCGCGGTTTGACATCGAAGATCTTATCGCCGGCGACGCAGCGGCGAAGTCGAACTTTTATCGCAGCATGGTGCTCGCCGGAATTCTCACGCGCAACGAGGCGCGCGAGGCGCTCGGCTACAACACGATGGACGGATTGGACGAGCCGCTTGTCCCTGTCTCGACGGCCAAGGACGAAGAGCCGCCCGCCAATCCGAGGAAGAACAACAATCCCGCCGGCAACAACAACGACACGTCGTCCACGTTGCTTGGACATAACGGCGGCCCGTCGCTCGATCCTGTCGGCGACGAGCATGCCAACCCGGAGACCACAAGCCAATGAACTATTCGCTCCTGCGCGCCGTCGCGCTCGGCAATGTCTGGGCCATCGAAGAATCCTACATGGAGAAACTTTGCTTCGTGCTGAATCGCAAGTTCAGCGACGAGCGGTTGTCGGCCGAAGAAATCGCCGCCATCAAATACGACGGCCCCTTGTTCGGATCGATGCAGCTTTGGTCGATTGACACACAGGTGTTTGTGCCGGCGGTGGCGGCGAATCAGGACGGTTCCTCCCCCGTCATGGCCGCCGCTGGCGGCGGTAGCGGCGGCGGCCCTGTACTCGCGGTGCTGAACATCACGGGTGTGCTCGCGCAGCATTCGCGGCAAGTGCAGAACCTCAGCGGGCCCACCGGCACGTCGACCGAGCAGATCACCAATAGCTTTCGCAGCGCGATGGCGGACCCCAATGTGAAAGCGCTGGTCCTGAATATCGATTCGCCGGGCGGCAACGTCTACGGCATTCAGGCGCTCGCGGACGAGATTTTCAAAGCGCGCGGCACGAAGCCGATCATTGCGCAGGCGAACAGCACCACCGCGTCGGCGGCCTATTGGCTGGCCACGCAGGCGGACGAGATCGTCGCGACGCCGGGCGCCCAGGTCGGCAGCGTCGGTGCCTACACGGTGCATGAGGACCATTCGAAGAAGCTGGAAAACGACGGCGTGAAGATCACGTATGTCGCGGCCGGCAAACACAAGGTGGACGGCAACCGTGCATCCCCGCTTTCGCCCGACGCCAGCGAGCGTCTTCAAAAAATGGTCGACACGTACTACGGCGAATTCACCTCGTCGGTTGCTCGCGGTCGCGGCGTCAAAACGTCGGACGTCCGCAATGGCTACGGCGAAGGCGGCATGGAGCATTCCACGGCGGCGCTTCGCCTGGGCATGATCGATCGGATTGCGACTCTCGACCAGACGCTCAAGCGTGTGGCGTCGATGAAGGCGCGGCCGGAAGGCTTGGCGGCGCGCGCGGAGACCATCACCCTGGAAACGCGGGCGGCGAACGAAGCCACCGAGGTTCATCTGGTGGGCGAATTTCCACCGCTGCTTGCCGTGAGCGGTGCTCTGCTCGCAAACATCGATGCGCCACACGTCGTGTGGAATGCGGAGACCGGCTCCCTGCTATTGATGCTCGCCAACGCGTCGGCCGCGTATCAATTCGTGAGTCGCGACATCGCCACGGACGTCTCCACATTCGCGCGCGTGTCGCTCGGTTCTGCAATCCAAACCAAGAGCGCTGTCGACGCGCTTCTGGCCGGTGTGCTGACTAACAACGATGCTCGTGCAGCACTCGGTTACAACAGCATCGACGGCGCTTTGATCGACGCAGCGGCGGTTGCCGCCGATCTGGCAGCAAAGGGCGCGGCCTTCCGTAAGCGTCGCCACGCCCACCGCATGCGGATGCCCTGATCGCTTTCTGAGTTTTGGTTACGCGCCCCGCCTCGCTGGTCGGTGGGCAGAGTTCTCGCGCGCTTCGGTGCCACGCAAATCCCCCCATTCCCAGGAGAACCCAAGTCATGGACTTGATCAAGAAACTGCGCCAACAGCGCACCACGTTGATGGCCGAGGCGGCGAACCTCTTCGCAGGCGAGAGCCTTACGGCCGAACAAATTTCCCGCGACGACGCGATCTCGGCTGAGCTGGCCGACGTGGACGCGCAGATCGCGCGGACCGAAGCGCACATGGAACGTCAGCGCGTATCCAACGACGTGCTCGGCTCGCAACAGCCTGTCGACAAGAAGAAGTTTTCCGGCCTCGGCGAACAGATGATTGCCGTCGCGCGTGCCGGCCAACCCCAAGGTCGCGCCTTTGTCGACCCGCGTTTGATCTACACCAACGAGGCCGGCGGCTCCGGTATCCAAGCGGCGACCGGCTTGTCGGAGGGCGTCGCGGTTGACGGTGGCTTTTTGGTCGACACCGACTTCGTGCCGGGCCTTCTGCAGAACGTGTACGAGAATGGCGAAATCGCCAGCCGCATTCGCAAGATCGGCGTCGGCGCGAATTCCAACGGCATCCGCATCAATGGCGTGGACGAAACCAGCCGCGTCAACGGCTCGCGGTGGGGCGGCATTCAGATGTACTGGACCGGCGAAGCGCAGCTCAAGACCCCCAGCCAGCCCAAGTTCAAACGCCTCACCATGGAATTGGATAAGCTCACCGGCCTTTGCTACGCGACCGACGAGCTGCTCCAGGATTCCGCCGCGTTGGAAGAATGGCTGAAGCAGGCGTTCTCCGATGAAATGACGTTCAAGCTGGAGGACGCCATCGTGAACGGCAACGGGTCGGGCATGCCGCTCGGCTTCCTGAATTCCGGCGCTGTCATCACCGTGGCCAAGGAAGCGTCCCAGGCGAACGCCACCATCGTCGCTGAGAACATCCTCAAAATGTGGTCGCGCATGCCCGCGCGCCTGCGGAAGAACTCGGTGTTCCTGGCGAACCAGGACGTCGAGCCCCAGCTCTACCAGCTCAATGTGAAGATCAAGAACGTCGCCGGGACTGAAAACGTCGGCGGCATCGCGATCCCGGCCGGCGTTGTGTACACGCCCGCTGGCATGAATGGCGTCGGCAATTACGGGACACTGATGGGGCGGCCTGTGATCCCCGTCGAATATCTCGGCTCGCTCGGCACGCCCGGCGACATCGTGCTCGTCGATCTGTCCCAGTACCTGGGCATCGACAAAGGCCCGCTGCAGTCCGCGTCTTCGATCCACGTGCGCTTCATCTACGACGAGACGTGCTTCCGGTTTGTCTATCGCTTCAATGGCCAGCCGATCTGGTCTGCGGCGATGACGCCGTACAAGGGCACCAATACGCAGTCGCCCTTCATCGTTCTCGCCCAGCGCTAACAGCCAGACCCGGTGTCCCGAAATGGATGCCGGGTCGCGCCGTTTCCACCATCCCCTGACTCGCAAGGAGAATCCCAATGGGTTCGAAGATCAGCTTCCCGTCCGAGTTCAAACTCGCCACGCTGCTTGAGCCTGCGGCTGACGCCGCCGGCCGCACTTCCGCCATTGCGCATAGCCTGAAGAACACGGGCAAGGCGTATCTCATTTTCCACATCAATCAGGGCGCGGCGAACACCGTACTGCTCACGCCCATGCAAGCATCCGCCGTCGCCAAAACTGGCGGCAAGGTGCTCGCGAATGCGGTACCGATCTGGGTGAACCTGGACGGTGCGGCGGGCGACACGTGGGTGCGCGTTGCGGACGGCGTGAATTACACGACCGATGCGGGTGTGAAGATCAAACAGGTCTGTTTCGAGATCGACCCCGCGATGCTCGATATGACCAATAACTTCGATTGCATCTACGCCGTCACTGGCGCGTCCGCCGCTGGCAACATCACCTCGGCGCAGGTTCTGCATTGCGGCATGCGCTTCCAAGGCGGCCTCGTGCCGAGCGTTATCACCGACTAATCGGCGGGCCCACCACCCTGAAATAAGCGCGATCCGCGCCGAGCCACACTGGTTCGGCGCGGCGGCGTTTCAACTCTTCGCCAAAAAAGGAAGCCACCACAATGTTCGTTCGCACGCTCATCGGCCGCAACGCCGGGCAGATCCAAGAACAGCCCTATCACGCCGCGACCGCGAACCTTGCCAACGGGACCGCCCTGCCCGTGACGGAAGATGAGATACGCGACGCTGGGATCGACGCCCCGCGCGGCCTGTCGTCTTCGGTTGAGAAAATGCCGGAAGGCTATCGTGTCGCCGACGACGAGGAAGAAGGCTTTAACGTCTTCGCCCCGGACGGCAAAGAGATTCGCCGCACGCCCTTCAAGAATTTGGCCGAGGCCCGCGCCGCAGCAAACGCGCACGCTCACGCTCACGCGGTCGCGGCGGACAAGCATCACAAGCCCGACCACAAGACCGATGCCAAACAGTAAATATCTCGGCGGCGGGACGGCACCTGTCCCCGGCCTGGGCAAGCAAATCGGAAAAGGCATACAGGCCAGCGGCCATTACGAGCCGTCACTCATGGCCGTTAAAATTCCGCGCTGCACGAAATGCCTTTCCGCAAACCGCAATCGCCTCGATCTCTGCGAAGTGTGCGGCGCGGATATGCCGCCCGACGTCGATCACCGCAGCATGGGCGCGCAGTTAGGCGGTGCGCTCTATCCCTGGCACGCGCGCTTTTGCCTTTGGCTCGCGTCGAAGTTCACGAACCTTGCTAACCGTCTCGAAGGAGATTGATTCCATGAACACGCGATTTGAAGTGCATGGCCGCAATGACACGAGGGTGGAAGTCGAAGCCGCTATGCCGGACGGCACGGTGGTGCAGGGTTTTATCCCCGCCTCCATCATTGAACTGGTTCCGATCAATGGCGGCAACACGCTCACCATTACGCGCCGCATGCCGACCGCCGAAGAGGCCGCAAGCGTGCAGGCGCTGTTCCCCATCGGTGGCGTGGTCGAGATGGGCGAGTTCAGGCTCGTGACGCCGCCCGTCCTGGCTTAAGCGCCGACCCTTTTCCCCACCGTAAATTCGCCCCAAGGAGAATCCCCATGAACGCTGCCGTCCTCGGCGCGGCTGCCCGCCCGCGCTCTACCGTTCGCGACATCATCAAAGCTGGCTGTGTCCTGATGGCCGTCGCATTCGTGAACCTTGGCGCTGGCATCATTTCGAACCGCGTCACCCAAGCAGGCACCGCGCCGAAGAACATCGGCTGGGGCATCGGTACCACGGCGGCGGCGATCACTCAGACCGCGCTCGTCACCGAATCCGCGCCGACCACTTCGGGCGGCCGGACCGTCGGCACCGAGTCGCGCACCACGATCACCAACACCAACGACAATTATCAGGTGCTCGGGACGGTGACTGCAGCGGGCACCTTGGCGATCACCGAAGCGGGCCTGTTCGATGCGGTCACCACGGGCGTCATGCTTATTCGCGGCGACTTCGCGGCCATCAACGTCGTGTTGTCCGACTCCATCGCCTTCACGTTCGGCTTGAAATTCGTTCCGAACTGAATCGTCATGGAATGGATCAGCGGTAACATTTTCATTCGCCGCAACGTGTTGCCGAAGATCGGCGACGCGACAAACGGGCACGGCCATAATTTCGATCACACGACCATCGTGTTTTCCGGCCGGGTCCGCGTTGTCGCGCGCGAGCCTGATGTCACCAAGCAAGCCGCTACGCCGAGCGGCGATCTGATTTTTGATAAGACCGGCAGCCCGATCTATTTCACGGTGCCGGGCAAAGTCATTGCAGATCGCGAGTTCGGCGACGGCTCGCCCTTCGGCCGCCATTTCCTCGTCAAAGCGGGCGTCTGGCACGACATCACGGCAATGATGGACGCGACCGAATATTGGTGCGTCTACGCGCACCGCGAACCCCAGGCAGACGCGTCAGCGGTGAACACAGGCTGGGAAGTGTCGCAGGTCTTCACGGGTCATCGGCAGGCGTATGAGTGATGGCAGAGGTCGTCCTGCGCGTCCAAGACAAGGTCAATGATGACTTCTATCTGAACACGAAGTGCACCAAGCGCGGCGACATCATCGCGGTGCTGCCCGACGGTTCGGACTGGGGCAGCGATGTTCGCACGCTGCCGTTCTATCGGATCATCAAACTGCCGAATGTATCGGTGGTCGAAGCGTCCGCAATGCTCGCCACGGAATTGGATAGCGACGGCAACAATCCGTCGCGCACGCTGCAGCGCCGAAAGTTTCGCCTGGATATTGAAACGGCTGGATTGCCCGCAGCGTTCCTCACCTTCCTCGCGGACAACACGCGCGCGGCTCCGGCGTTCACGATCTCGCTTTCGGTCGCGCAGTTTCGCGCCCGCAAACTCGTGAAGGCCGTCATCATTGATCCGGCAGTGATCGGCTAAGCGATGCCCACCACTGTCACCAAGACCATCGGAAGCAGTTCGCGGCAGTACGCCACCGTGCAGCTTTGGGAAGATGCGCTGCCCGCGAATCTGGTCTCCGGCGACACAGTACAGATCGGCGAATGTTACAACGACAGCGAGTTCACTACCTCTGGTCCGATCTTGCAAATCTCAGGCGAGACGACCGACGCAACGCACACGATCACCCTCACATGCGCAGCCGGTCAAAGCTTCCGCGATCATGCGAGCGTGCAGACAAACGCGCTGCGGTACAACGCAAGCAATGGCGTCGGCCTGCGCAAAACGAGCGGATATCTGGAAGGCATAATCGTCAGCGTTGCGAATGTCATTTTCGACGGGCTGCAAATTCGAGAAGACACCGGACGTACTGTTCTCACGTATCTGTCTGGCGGGGCCTTTGTCTGTAACAACTGCATTGTTGAGGGCACGTTTACCGTCATGGTCGGCGAGGGTCTGACGGCCCACAATTCCGTTTTTATCATGAACAGCACGTATGCCGGATTCGCGATGAATTTCGGTTACACCAATTTCGTCAGCGACTTGTCCGGCTGCACGATTGTTCGACCGTCAAACCATACACCGCCGACCGGGGCCTGCTTTCACGCCGGTAGCGGCTCAGCGGCGCAAGTAATCAAAAACTGCGCGATCTTCGGGTTCACCCCGATCACCGACAACAATTCCAAGTTTTCCGGGACGAACAATGCGTCGGATGTGGCGAGCCTGGGTTTCGGGTCAAGTCATCAGACGAGCCTGACTTTTACGAGCCAGTTCGAGAATTCGTCGGCGGGATCGAGCGTGCACGACTTTCGTGCCAAGGCTGGCGGCGCGCTGATCGACAACGGCGTCACCGATACCAACATCACCCCGGACATCGCGCGCACCGCGCGCCCGCAGGGTTCGGCTTACGACATCGGCGCTTGGGAACTGTCCGCTGGCGCGACCCCGATCCAGTACAATCAATCGATTCTGCGGACGACGACGCCCGCCCCGACGCTCTCGCGCCAGAGCGGCAAGCCGGTGCTGCGGTCCACGTCGCCGATCTCGTCGATCACGCGTCAGATCGCCCGGTCGCTTGTGCGCACCACGACGCCGGTCCCGTCACTCTCGCGCGCGATGGGCCGGTCGCTATTCGCAGCGACGACGCCAGCGCCCAGCATTTCCAAGCAGAAGGCGCGCGCGCTGAGGTGGACGACGTCCCCTGCCCCGTCACTGTCGCGTCAAACGTCAAAGGCGTTGCGCGCCGCCACCACGCCGCCGCCTACGGTCACGAAGGCTTCTGCCCGGTCGCTTCTGCGCACGACGACGCCCGTGCCGGCCGTGGCAAAGGGAATGGCGCGCTCGGTCCAGGCGTCGACGTCGCCGGTCGCATCGGCGCTCGCCCAGAAGGCGTTCCTTCGGGCCCTGCAGGCCACCACGGCGCCCATTGCGTCTCTGGCGCACGTGGCCGCCAAAATGTTGCTCAGCGCCACGACGCCCGTCCCGAGCGTCGGCAAAGCCTCGTCCCGGTCGATCCGGGCAACCACGACGCCGACCCCGACCCTGATCCCGTCCCGCAGCGCCATCCTGCTCACCTTGCAGGCGCTCGGGCTCGCGACGGCCTCGCTCTCGCGCCGGACCGCCAAGGGCCTCGCGGCGTCGACCACGCCGGCCCCTTCTGTAACCAAGGCGACCGGCCGGCAATTGCTCGCGTCGACCACGCCGGCCAGCTCGCTGTCGCGCGGCTTCGCGAAACTGCTCCGGGCGTCCGCGCTCATGATCGCCGATCTGGCGACGATCTATTACCCCGGCGGCATCGCGCCGCCGCTCGATCCCATCGCGCTTTTCGTCCGCCGCGTGCGCGGGCTCTTCATCGCCCTCTTTCACGGGAACCACATGCCAGCGGTTAGAGATCTTCCGCGCATCGCGGCCATCATTCAGAAGGCGACCATCGGCCTGGACTTCGGTCCCATGCTTCCGCCCGACGTCGTGCTGTCCGGCACGCCGACGGTGACGATCAGCGTTCATTGCGGCACCGATGCATCGCCGCAAACGCGACTGACGCAGGCGGCCATCGTCGGTTCGATCCCGATCTCTCACGGCGGGACCGGCGAAGCGAACACCGCCGTGCTTTTCCAAATGGGCAACACGCTCCCCGACGTCGTGTACCGCATCGTCTGCTCCTGCCCGATGACGAATGGCGATGTGGCTGTCGGCTGGACGCACGTGCCGTCCGTTACGCCGTCATAAAAGGACCGCGAATGAATTCCCGAAGCACCAACGTCATCGTTGCTGCAGTCACACGCACGCTCGCGCGCGTGAAGCTTCTGCGCGATCTGTTGGAAAAAACACAGGCTTGCACGGACGCACTGTTCGAATGGCTGTTGCTTTCGGCGTCCGCACAGGTGGAGGGCTATTGCCACCGCATCTTCGCGCGCGAGACGCTGCTCGACACGTTTCGCATCGACCGCAACGACACAATCAACCGCATCGCGCTCAGTCGCTTCCCAGTGTCCGCGGTCTATGCCGTTGTCGCGCACGATCCTTGGAGGAATTCAGGCTGGTCGCTGCTTGCAAGCGCAATGGACGCCGCGCAGCTAACCATGCCGTGCATTGCCGCTTTGGAAGTGCCAACCGAAGGCTACCCATTCAACGTCCTGGTAGGGATCGGCGACGGCGCTGAGGTGGTCCGCGTCACCGGCATCAACGCCGGCACGACGTACGACGTGGTGCGCGGCGTAAGCAACACGGCCACGGCGCACGCCAGCGGGGCCGTCGTGAACGTAGCCCTGCATCCGAGCCGCTACGAATACGATCCGCAGAACGGCCTCATCTGGCGCCTCGACACCGCCGGCGACCGTGCAGGGTGGAACGAGCGGGTGCTGGTCTGTTTTCAGGGCGGTTATCTGTTGCCGAACGATACGTCCCGCGATCTGCCTTGGGACATCGAAGACGCCACCATGAAGATGATGAATTACGCGTGGCGCTCGCGCGGGCGCGACCCGGCAATTCGCAGCATTTCCGAGCCGGGCATTGGACAGATTTCCTATTGGATTGGCACACCGCCGGACGTGATCGCCATCCTCGACGCTTATCGCGACTTGCGGCTGTAGCCCATGATCGTCGATGTCAAAATCTACGAGCGCACCGCTGTTGCCAAATTCCAAAAGCTCGACGAGCAATCGTGGCAGGCCGTCCGCGCGAAGGTCATAGAACTAACCGAGCGCCTGACCGACGCGGTCCGCGCCGGCGCCCCGCACGGAAAAACCGGACAGCTCGCCGGCAGCATTCATTCGATGATCCGCGAAAGCGCGCACAAAATCGTCGGCATCGTCACGTCGGGCAAAGCGTATCTGCCGGTCATCGAGTTCGGTTTGCACAAGCAGCTCGGCGTGCGCAGTCACACGCGTGCGATCAGCACCGTTTTCGGCAACCCCGTTGCGACGGTGATGGCAGACATCGGGCCCTATCAGCGCGCGGCTTCCGTTGAGGGCGCCTTCTTCATGCAGCACGCGCTGGCCGGCCTGGACAGCACGATCACCGCCGAGCTGCAGAGCGTGCTCGACGCAATCGGGGAGGCCGTCAATGCGTCACCCGATTGAAGACGTAGAGGCCGTCCTGGTTGCGCTGCTCGACCTTGCGGCCACGGGCTACCCATTCGCCAGCGCAAAGCGAAAGCTGGAGCTGGCAATCAAGGATCGCGAATACCCCGCGATCTACGTCTACAGCGACGGCGAGGACATTCCCCCGCGTCCCATTCGCGGCATCCCGCCCCTCGTCACCATCGACGCGAGCATTTGGATTTATGCCGACAGCGGGCGCGACAACGACGAAGCGCCGGAGATCCAAATGAACGCCTGCATCCTCGGCGTGAAGAAAGCACTAGAGCCGCAACACGCCATGCAGGAATGTCAAACGCTTGGCCTGCCCTGGGTCTCTCATTGTTGGATTGAGGGCCACATCGAAAAATTCCCCGGCGTCATCGACGGAATTGCGAAGGCAATTATCCCGGTGAAAATTCTTTGTATCGGAGGCCCAACATGAGCAACAGCGACCAGAAGACCACGCTGACACCGCCGATGGTCGGTGCAGCCGCGCGGGACGCTCACGTCGGGCCCAACAATGCAGGCCGCCCTGCGATCATCGAACCAGGGCCGCGCGCCATCGCCGAGGGCATCTATGCGCAATGGCGCAACACGCATCTCAATAATCTTTCGCCCGACGCCTTTGAAAAGCTGCAAGCCGCTGCGCCCGCGTTGATCGCGGAAATCGCGAAGCACCTCCGCTAACTCACGCCTCCCCGAGACCGCCACGCGCTCGCGCGCGGACACGGACACGCACGCCTTCGCGGCTGCGCGATCACCCCCCTTTTGCACAAAATAGGAGACGATCATGCCTTTGGAACAATACGGCTTCGGCGTCGGCAACATCTTTGCAGTGCGTACCGATATTGCGAACCCGACGCCTGTTCGGCTCGGCACCGTGCAGGATATCTCCATCGACTATTCCTTCACGGTGAAGGAACTCATCGGCCAGTACCAAGCGCCCGTCGCCATCGCCCGCTCTGGCGTCAAGATCGGGGGTAAGTGCAAAAGCGCGAAGCTGAATGCGCGGGCTTGGAACGACGTGTTCTTCGGACAGACGCTCGCCACCGGCACGCTCATCGTCAAGACCGATGAGAACGGCCCGGCTGGTTTGGCCATCCCGATCACGCCCTTCACGATCACCGTCACCAATGGCGCGACCTTCGTTTCCGATCTCGGCGTGTTCGACGCCACGTCCGGGGTGCAGTTCACCCGCGTGGCGGGTGCGCCCACCGCTGGCACCTATTCGGTTTCCGCTGCTGGCGTTTATTTGTTCGCTGCCGCCGACAATGTGGCCGCGCGCAAGGTCGTCATTTCCTACAGCTACACGCAGGCTGTGAATGGCGGGCGCATCTCCGCCGTGAACCAGCTCATGGGCCACTCGCCCGTCTTCCGTTTGGAACTGGGCAACGCCTTCCTGGGCAATGCGCAGAGTATGATTCTCTACCAGTGCATTGCGACGAAGCTTTCGTTCGGCATGAAGAACGAGGATTTCGAGATTCCGGAATTTGAGTTTTCCGCCTTCGCCGACAGCCTGGGGCGGTGGACCGATCTCTCCATGGACCAGCAATAACCCGCATTTTGAATCCGGTCCGACGCCGGTTTTGCCTTGCCCGGAAACGGGCGAGGTCGCGCGACGAGAGGGCGGTGACGTCGGCCCGCCCTCTCACCTTTCCGACAAAAGGAATCACCAATGGACCCCGACCTGCCGACCGTCATTCTTGGCGGCGAGAAAATTCCCTTCGGCGAATTCACCTATGGCGATCAGGAGCGCCTCGCCACCCTCTTCAGCCGCATGGCCGAGGACACTCAGGAGGGCGCCCAAGCGCGAACGACGATCACGTGGATGGCGCTGCGCAACGCCGATCCGGTTCGCTTTGAAACGGTCGAGCAAGTGCGTTCCCTGAAAAAAGTAAAGACCCCCGAAGTGCAGGAAGCGTTGCGCGTGATCTGCGTCGCGTCCGGCCTGAAGTGGGGGCACGCTGAGCCGGGGGAAGCCAAGCCGGCGGCGCCGGCAGCGGAAACGCCGAACCCTTCCTCAAGTGGGACTGGGTTGCCCGTCGTGCAGAGCTGAGGTCTCGCCTCGGCTACACGACGCAGGAGATCAACGATCTCCCCCTCCGCGAATATCTCCAGCTCCTGAAATACTGGGGCGAGCACCCGCCCATCGACGTGCTCTTCCTCCAATTCTGCAAATCCCTCAGCAAGTAGGAAACCGCCACCATGGCTGGCCCGACATATGTTCGCGTCTCGGCAGACACCAATGATCTGACGGCGAAGCTTGCTGTGGCGAAGGCGGATTTTTCCGCGTTCTCCAGCGAGCTGCGCAAGGCGGCCACGGAAATGCGCAACGCCGGCGCCGGCGCGAGCGCCGAGATGGCTGAGAAGCTGCGCACTGCCGCCACCGCCGCATCCTCCGCGCGCGTCCAAGTCGCCGCGTTGAACCGCGAGCTGAATGCCGGCGCTCCCAAAGGCTTTATGGCAGACGTCACTTCTTTGCTCGGGCCGTTGCGCTCGCTGGCCGGCGGATTCACGGCTGTCAGCGTTGCGATGGGCGCGTGGAACCTCGTCAAGAACATCGGCGACATTGCAGATCAGGCCGAGGTGCTGGGTTTCTCGACGGACGCTCTCCAAGCCTATCGCGCTGGCGCCACCGAGGCCGGCGCCGACACCGCCTTTGTCGACAACGTCCTTCAGAAATTCACTCGGTCGGTCGGCGAAAACAAAAAGGAATTCACCGAACTCGGCCTTACCCAGAATGACTTGGCCGGCGGGCCGGAAGCCGCGCTGCAGAAAACCATGGTCGCGCTCTTGGCGATCACGGACGTCACGAAGCGCGCGGCAATAGAAACAGCGATCTTCACCAGGGGCGGACAAAAGCTCGAGCAGGTGCTGGAGCAGTGGGCCTCGCCCGATCTCATCAAGCGTATGCGCGAGCTTGGTTACATCACCTCCCCGGAGAACGTGAAGAAAGCCGACGACTTCGGCGATGGCATGGGCCGCGTCTTCGCCAAAATTAAAGTCATGATAGGCGACGCCATTCTCGATTGGCGCACATACGCCAACGTCGCCGGCACCTTAGACCTCGCCATTAAGGGGGCGCCTGCACCGCCCGGCGGTCCGCCGCCTGCAGTCGGGACAAACACCATCCCCGATATCCTGCCGCCGGAAGTCCAGAATTTCAAATTCGACATTGCGGATTACGCCGCGCTTTCGGATTTGCAGAAGCTCGCGGGTGACACCTACGCGAGCTGGCAGGAAGATCTGGTCACGACGCAGCGTGCGCTGGGTCTCTTCGGTGACCAAGCCAAAGCCTACGAAGTGGAATATTGGGCCCACAAGCTGCAGACCGCCCAGGTCGGCGGTGACGGATATATCGGCATCGCGCGGCAGATCAATTCGACGATCCTCTCGCTCGAATCTGGGCGCGCGCGAGACGAAGAACAGATCGCAACCGCCGCCACCGCGAAGGCCGCGCGCGACGCTGAGGACGTCAAGAAGCGATTCTTCGACAACGTCAACGAGCAGATGAAGGCCGCAAACGCCGCAGCCGAAATGGCGGCCAACATCAACGATAAGGAATACGACAGATTCCTTTTCAATCTCGAAATGAAGAAAGAGGCGGCCGGCGACAATCTCGCGGAACAGCTCCTGCTCGACGATCAATGGGTACAGGCCGCCGCCACCGCCTACGGCAAGGACACCGACGCGTGGCGCGCGGCGATCCGTGAGAAGACCCGCGACGTCAATCTGGCCGTGCAGCAAATTGCCCAGCCCTGGAAGCAGCTAACTGCCGGCATCAGCGGCTCCTTCCGGGGAATGTTTCAGGACATCATCGGGGGCACCACGACGTTCGGCCAGATCATGGTCAACTTCGGCAACCGGCTTGTCGGGTCGTTCGCCGATGCTGGTCTTCGCATCGCGCAACAATGGGTTCAGGACCAGCTCCTTCAGGTGGCCGCCACGCAGGTGAAAGAGACAGCCCTCACGGGCGCTGTCGCGGCCGGCGAAGCCTCGCGCGTCGCGATCAAAACCGCCGCCGCCGGCGAGGGCGCCGTGGTGGAAGCAGCCGCCGGTTCGGCGAGCATCTTTAAGAACGCCAACAAGGCCGCAGCCGGCGCCTTCGCCGCTGTTGCTGAGATTCCCTACATCGGCCCGGTGCTCGCGCCCATCGCGGCAGCGACCGCATTCGTCGCGGTTATGGCCTTCGACATTTTCTCGGCGCGTGGCGGCATGGACATCGGTGCCGGCGTCAGCCCCATCGTGCAGCTCCACGAAAACGAAATGGTCATCCCGGCGAATCTCGCCCAGGGCATCCGCGAAATGACGGCCGGCGGTGGCGCGGGATCGCGCGGGCGTGGGGCGCTCATTGGCAACGTGACCACGATGGACCCGCGCTCGTTCCAGAACTTCATCAATAACCCGACGAACCTGCGGTCGCTGAAAAAGCGGCTCGACACATATGGGATCACCTGATGCCCATCGCCATATTCCCCGTGCTCTCTGGCATGGAATATCCCGTCAATCGATTCCCGGTTTTGAACACGACGCGTCATGCGGCGCGCTCCGGCCGGCGCACCGCGCTGCCCCATTGGACGGCGCCGCTCTACGACTTTGAGCTGAGCTTCAGCTACCTCGGCGCCGAAGCGTCGCGCCTGGACTGGCAAACGCTGGAGGGGTTCTGGAAAACCACGATGGTTACGCCGGGCCAGTTCTTTCAGTTCGCATTCCGCGAGGACGCAAGCTGCACGAACGAATCGCTCGGCACCGGAAACGGCGTCACCACCGTTTACCAGCTCGTCCGCACGCTGGGCGGTTTCGTCGAGCCGGTGCTCGCCGCGTTGACCGGCGTATTCAAGGTCAACGGCGTAACTGTGACGGCTACGATCAATGCCGGCGGCACCGTCACGTTCGCGGCCCCTCCTGGCAACGGGCTCGCGATCACATGGACAGGCACGTTCAATTGGCTGTGCCAGTGGGACCAGGACACCGCTGAATTTTCCAACTTCGCGTATCTGTTTTGGGAGCTGAAGAAGCTCACCTTCAGAAGCTCGCGCCTATGAAAACTCCCTGGTACGAGACTTCCCCCGGCGCCCTTGTCACTTTGCTCTCGCACGATCTCTGGGTCGATTGCGATCTCTACACGATCACGCTCATCGGCGGCACCGTGTTGAGGTATACGACCGGCGACATTGACGTGCAGATCAGCGGCAATACCTGGACCGCGCACCAAGTGCTCGTCGACACGAGCGACGACCAGGGCCGCGCGCATTGGAAGGTCGGGACCGGCGTCGACACGTGGCAAGTCGTCATGGTGCCGCGCACATACGATCCGGTCACTTCCACCGCAGATCCCGATTTGATCAATGGCCTGCCCTGGCTGCAGGCCCTCATGGCCGGTGCGCTCGATTGGGCCGACATCAAAATAGATCGAGCCTTCTTCAGCGCATGGCCCAGTGCGCTCTCAACTTTCGCGGCCCCGGTTGGGGCCATTACTTTATTCCGTGGTCTGATGGCCGGGGTGGATTGCGGGCGGTCGAGCGCGGCGCTGACCATTCAAAGCTACACCGCGCTGCTCGACATCAACCTTCCGCGCAACGTGTTCCAGCCGAGCTGCCGGCACTCGCTGTTCGACGCCGGCTGCACCCTCGATGCCGCGGCTTACGCAAAAACCGGCACCGTCACGGGCGGCGACCGTCTGACGCTCACCTCGGCAATGACCGCGCCGCTCGGCTCGGGGACATTCACGCTGGGCGAGATCGTCATGACCAGCGGACAGAACGCCGGCTTCCGTCGCACAGTTCGCCTGTGGACGCCCGGCACCTTCCTGCTCCTGGCACCATATTATTTCGCGATCAACCCCGGCGACACGTTCACCGCGTGGCCCGGTTGCGACAAGAGCCAAGCGACGTGCGTCCTTTTCGGTAATCAGGCGAACTTCGGTGGGCAGCGCTTCATTCCAACATCGCCGACCGCCCTATGAACGGGCGCGAGAAAGTCATTGCCGAGGCGCACTCATTCCTCGGCACACGCTACCACCACATGGGCCGCATCAAAATCCGCCGGGACGCGGACGGCGCGATCACCGAACCCGGCGGCGTGGACTGCGCTCAGTTCCCGTTCCTGGTCTATCGCAATGCCGGCGCGATCCCCGACAAGCCGATGGAATATTACCCGCCCGACTGGTTCGCCCATCGCGACGGCGAACGCTACCTCGCGGAAGTGCTGGAGCACGCGGACGAAGTTGAAGAGCCGGGCCCCGCCGACCTCGTCCTTTGGAAGATCGGCCGCGCCTTCGCACACGGCGCCATCGTCACGCTTTGGCCGACGATCATTCACGCCAGCATGGAAGACGGAATGGTGCTGCTCGCTGACGGCACCGGAGGGCGCACGGCTGACAAGCCGAGGCGCTTTTTCAGTTTGAAGGACTGGTCGTCATGGGTTTGATGGTCTTCCTTTTCGGCAAAAAGAAACGTGACACGAGCAACGCCGGCACGGCGTTGCGTATTCAGACATCCCTGCAGGGCGTCCCGATCCCCATTGGCTGGGGGCAGACCGCCCTCTCCGGGAATCTCATTTGGTACGGCGACTTCAAAGCCACCCCGCACGCCTCGCAGAGCGGCGGCAAGGGGGGCATGGGAAGCGGCGGCAAGGGCGGCGGTGGGACCACCTACACATATCAAGTCTCAGCCGCCGTCGCGTTTGCTGAAGGCCCGGTGACTTCGTTCGACCGGCTGTGGGTCAATAAGACCGTCTCAGACCTCACCGCACAAAACCTCACCGCGTTCCTGGGCACGTATGCGCAGAGCGCCTGGGGTTATCTCACCACGAACCATCCGACGCAGGCGGACAATTATCGGGGCCTCGCATATTTCGCCGGCACGCTCGCTCTCGGCGACAGCCAGGAGATTCCAAATTACGTCCAAGAGATGACGTTCGCGCGCCACGGCGCGATCTCGGGCAAGCCCGACGCAGATCCAAAGGACGTCATTGTCGATCTGCTCACGAACGTCAGTTGGGGCAGCAATTTTCCGTCCGCGCTGATCGATACGCTCTCGGTCTATTCGGCCTACTGCCGCGCCTTCGGCCTGGTGGTATCGCCGCTCCTAAGCACCGCGCTCACGGCCGCGTCCTTCATCGACGACATGATGCGCGCTACGAACTCCGAGCTGGTCTGGAGCAACGGGCTTCTGACCATCGTGCCGTATGGCGACCAGACCAAGACCGCAAACGGCGCCACCTACACCGCGCCGTCGGCCCCGATCTACGTTCTCACCGACGTGGACTTCGTCGACAATCAGGCGAGCAATTCGGAGTCGTCATCGTCGAGTGGCGGGTCGGACCCGATCATCGCCACCCGCATCCCGGCGAGCAAACGGATTAATTCCTTCAAGCTCGAATATCTGGACCGCGCGAACCAATACGACCCGGCCATTGTCGAGGCCAAAGACACCGCCGCAATCACGGCTTATGGCCCGCAGTCCAACAGCTCCACCACCGCTCATATGTTTTGCGACGTGGACGCGGCGAATATGTCCGCGCAGCTCCTGCTCGGGCGCGCGGCTATCGGCAACACATTTGCCTTCACGCTCCCGGCCCGTTTCATTCTGCTCGACCCGATGGACATCGTTTCCATCCCCGACAACAAGCTCGGGCTGGTGCAATCCCAATGGGTTCGCATC
>Ga0193753_10000617_pt1 | contig 34273 bp, 24 predicted proteins | sample H1c2metaG_FD_144925 | JGI IMG/M metagenome (GOLD analysis project Ga0193753, IMG submission 144925) | Soil microbial communities from a riparian zone of the East river system, Colorado, United States - H1c2 | ecosystem: Environmental > Terrestrial > Soil > Riparian zone | place: USA: East...
TGCGGGCAGCGATGACCAACGAGAACGAGGAGGGGCCGGCGGCCGCGTGTCTCGACGCGCTGGCCGCGCACGGCGACGCGTCCCAGGTGGTGCGGGCGCGCGCGCTGGGCGGCGAGAAGCCGCCCGCGGTCGAGGAGCCGGGCAGCGAGCCGGACGTGGGCGAGGTGGACGGCGAGGCCGGCGGGGATGGCGATGGCGCGAGCGGCAAGAAGGACACGGCGGCCGCGCCGAGCGCGGTCCTTTCGAGCGCCGCGTTCGCCGAGGACCGGGCGATCCGCGAGGCCGGGGCCGACGCGGACCGCGGCGCTGCGCCGCCCACCGACGCCGCGCCGCCCGCCATTCCGGACGCCGACGAGCTGGTCGTTGCCCCCAGCCCGGTGGCAGCCGCCGCCTGGCGTTACCTGGCCCAGGTCGGCGCGCTCGACGACCACGACGACGAGCTGCGCGCGGTCCTGGCCGAGGCGCTGGCCCACGACGGTGCCCGCGCCGCCGTGATCCTGCGCTCGCTCATCAACCGCGGCGCCCTCACCCGCGAGCAAGCCGAGGAGCTGGCCCTGGCCGCGGCGGCCAGCGATCACACCGAGCGCCTCCAGCAGGGCCTGCACGCATGCGCCGGGCTGGGCGGTGCGCGCCCGCTCGGCCGCGTGCTCGAGGCGCTGGCGGGCGAGCAGTCGTGGCTCGATGAGGTCATCGCCCGCATGGCCGCCGCGCCGCTGGCCGAGCTGCTCGAGCTCGAGGAGTACCGCACCGCCCACATCCGGGTGCGAGCGCGGGTCCTGCGCGGCCTGCGCTCGAGCGAGGTGCCCGATGTGTCCGACCTGGTCGGGCGCGAGCTCATCGACCACAACCCGGCGGTGCGCGAGCTGGCCGCCCGCACCCTGCTCCGCCGCGCGCGCGACCACGGCGAGGTGGTGCCGCGCGACCTGGCCGAGCGTGCGCTCGAGCTCCAGCTCGATCGCTTCGAGGTCTACGTCAACGCGCGCCCGGGCTACGCAAGCGCGGCGCGCGAGAGCTACATCGACGTCAAGTACCGGGCTGGCATCTCCACCATCGCCAACCTGACCGCCGAGGCGTTCTTCATCGACGAGCTCGAGCGCCGCACCGAGCGCTCGCTGTCGCGCCTGTGCGCGGTGCTGGCCCTGTTCGGAAACCCCAGCTCGGTCTACGCGGCCGAGCGCGCCCTGCGCGCGCCGACCTTCAAGCGGCGGCGGCAGGCGCTCGACATCATGCAGGAGGTCGCGCGCGGGCACGAGCGGGTCCGCCTGCTCAAGCTGCTCGAGCGCTACCTCCTGCCCTCGCGCGAGCCGCCCGCCGACGCGCGCGCGAAGGTGTGCGAGATGGACCCGTGGATGGCCCGCTGCGGCAGCTTCAGCAGCGATCCGCTGATGGAGCGGCTGTGGGCGCTGCGCTCCACGCTCCTGTTCGACGACATCGACGGCGAGCTGCTCGACGCGCTCGCGATCCGCTCGAGCGAGATCGAGCACGAGTCGGATCAGGTGGTGGTCTCGGTCGGCGACCCGGGCGATGCGCTGTTCGTGGTGATGAAGGGTGTCGTCACCGTCGAGCGCGAGGGCAAGGTGGTGGCCCAGCTCGGCCGCGGCCAGGCGTTCGGCGAGCTGGCCCTGGTCGACGGCCTGCCGCGCCAGGCGACCGTGCGCAGCGAGAAGCCGAGCCGTCTCCTGCGCCTGCCGCGCGACACCTTCGACGAGGCGATGATCGAGCACCCCGAGATCGGGCTCGGCCTGGTCCGCGGCCTGGTCCGCTGGCTGCGCCAGGGCGAGGGCATCCAGCGCCCGCCCGAGTATCGCCGCTGAGCGGCCAAGGGCCGGCTCAGCGCCTCAGTTCACCCGGTCGGCGGCGCTCGGCACGGCCGGGGCCGTGTGCTGCTCGCGCCCGCCGTCGAACGACGGCTCGCCCGGCGCGATCGGCAGCATCACGTGGAAGGTGCTGCCCAGCCCGGCCACCCCCGCCGAATCGACCCAGATGCGGCCGCCGTGCTGCTCCACGATCCCCTGCGCGATGTTGAGGCCGAGCCCGAGCCCGCCGTAGCTGACGCTGTGCGCGCGCTCGAACAGGTCGAAGATCCTCTCCTGCTTGTCGACCGGCACGCCGATGCCCTGGTCCTTGACCGCCAGGCGCACCTGACCGCCCTCCAGCCACACCTGGACCTCGACCTCGCCCCCGTCCGGCGAGTAGCGGATCGCGTTGGACAGCAGGTTGTTGAGGACCTGGTCGAGTCGACCCCGGTCGGCCTCGACCGACATGCGAGCCGGCCCGTCGAGCCGGATGGCGTGCTTCCGGGTGGCCACCTGGACCCGCTCGACCACCTCGCCGGCCAGCACGATCAGGTCGAACGGCTCGCTCTCGAGCGACAGCCGGCCCGCGCGGATCTTGCTGACGTCGAGCAGGTCGCCGACCAGCCGGCTCATCCGCCCGATCTGCCGCAGGATGAGCGCGAACGCCTTGCCCGGGAACTCGGTGGTGTTGCCGCCCAGCTGCAGGAGGGCCAGCTCGACCTGGGCCAGGGTCGCGGCCAGCGGCGAGCGCAGCTCGTGCGACGCCGCCGCCAGGAACACGTCCTTCACCTCGCTGGCCGCCTCGAGCTGTCGCTTGGTGGCGAGGAGCTCGTCCTCGGCCCGCTTGCGGTCGTCGATGTCGGCGGCGCTCACGATCCAGCCGCTCCGCAGGCCCTGCAGGTCGAGCTGCGGCACCCCGCGGACGATGTGCCAGCGGGCGCAGCGGTCACCGAGGCGGACCAGCCGGCACTCGAGCTCGAACGATTCCCCCGACGCGAGCGAGGCGGTCCAGACCGCGGTCCCACGGGCGCGGTCGTCGGCGTCGATGGCGGCGAGCAGCTCCGACCCCGCGGCGGCCATCGGATCGCCGAACTCGCGCGCCGCGCGGTTCTCGTAGGTCACCACCCCGCGCAGGTCCGCGACCCACACGCACCCGGCGATGCACTCGGTCACGCTGCGAAAGCGGTGCTCGCTCTGCTGCTCCAGCGCCTCGCGCTCGCGCACGCGGAGGAGCTCCGCCTGCCGCGCGATGAGCTTGTTCTTCCGGTAGAGCTCGACCAGGACCGAGACCTTGGCCCTGAGGATGTTCGAGTCGAACGGCTTCACCAGGTAGTCGACCGCGCCGTGCTCGTAGCCCTGGAAGATGTGCGAGGCGTCGCGCGACAGCGCGGTCAGGAAGATGATGGGGACGTGGCGGGTGGCCGCCCGCTCGCGCAGGAGCGAGGCCACCTGGAAGCCGTCCATGCCCGGCATCTGCACGTCGAGCAGGATGAGCGCGAACTCCTCCTCGAGCAGGCGCCAGAGCGCCTGCGCGCCGGACGCGGCGCGGACCAGCCGCTGGCCGAGTGGCTCGAGGGTCGCCTCGAGCGCCATGAGGTTTGCCGGTCGATCGTCCACCAGGAGGATGCTGGCGCGATCCTCCTCCCCCCCGCGATCGATCACGGCGCCGTCCAGAGTCTGAGCAGCTCGATGAGCTCGTGCGAGTTCACGGGCTTGGCAAGGTAGTCGGACGCGCCCGCGCTCATGCACTTCTCGCGGTCGTCCTTCAGCGCCTTGGCGGTGATCGCGATGATCGGCAGCGAGCGGTGCTTCGGGTCCTTGCGGACCGCCTGCATGGTCTCGTAGCCGTCCATCTCCGGCATCATGACGTCCATGAGGACGACCTCGACGTCGTCGTTGGCGGCGAGCACCTCGAGCGCCTTGCGCCCGTTGCTGGCCACCAGCACCTTCATGTGCTGCGACTCGAGCACCGCCGCGATGGCGAAGATGTTGCGGACGTCGTCGTCCACCACCAGGACGGTCCGGTCGGCCAGCGAGCCGCGCGAGATCGCGTCCTCGGCCATCACCTCGCGGGTCTCCTCGGGGAGTCGCTCGTACAGCCGGTGCAGGAACAGCGACGTCTCGTCGAGCAGCCGGTCGGGCGAGCCCTGCCCGCTCTTCATGATGACCGACCGGGCGTAGCGCCTGAGGTGGGTCTCCTCCTGCACCGACAGGTCCTTGTTGGTGTAGACGATGATCGGCAGGTCGCGGTGCCGCTCCTGCCGCTTGATCTCCTCGAGGAGCCCGACCCCGTCGGCGTCGGGGAGCAAGAGGTCGAGGATCAGGCAGTCGAACTCGTTGGTCTCGAGCGCCTCGAGCGCCTCCTTGGCGGTGTGGGCCACGCTGATGAGCACGTCGTCGTCGTCGGCGAACAGCTCCGAGATACCGGTGGCCTGGCGGCTGTCGTCCTCGACCAGCAGGAGGAAGCGGGCCGAGCGCTGGATGAAGTCGCTCATGTGGCTGAGCGCGCCCTCGATCGCCTCCTTGGTGACCGGCTTCTCGAGGTAGGCGAACGCCTTGATGCACGCGCCGCGCTGCTCGCGATCGAGCACCGAGATGACGTGGACCGGGATGTGGCGGGTGCGCGGATTGCGCTTGAGCCGGTCGAGCACGGTCAGCCCGTCCATGACCGGCAGCTGGATGTCGAGGGTGATGGCGTGCGGGCGGAGCTGGTGAGCCAGGGCCAGGCCGGTGTCGCCGCGGGTGGCGACCACCACCTTGAACTCGCGCTCGCGCGCCATCCCCATCAGGATCTCGGCGAACTTCACGTCGTCCTCGATGATGAGGAGGACGCGGTCGTTCTCCCGGATGGTCTCGCGGTCGTCCTCGAACGGAACCTCGGCCGGAACCGCGTCCGGCTCGGTCACCGTCGAGCGCAGCAGGCGCGAGTCGGGCCCCGCGACCCGGTGCGACGCCGAGTCCTCGCCGGCCCGCCGCTCCGCCCGCCCATCCGCCAGCGACAGCACCTCGACCGGCCCGCTGTCCTCGAGGCGGCGGGCGCCATCGCCGCTGCGCTCGCGCCAGCTCGGCTCGCGGTAGCGGTCGGGCAGGAACAGGGTGAACGTGCTGCCGCGGCCGGGCGCGCTGTCGATGTGGATCTCTCCGCCCAGCAGCTTGGCGATCTCGCGGCTGATCGACAGCCCGAGCCCGGTCCCGCCGTACTTGCGCGCGGTGCTGCCGTCGGCCTGCTGGAAGGCCTCGAACACCAGCAGCTGCTTGTCGCGAGCGATGCCGATGCCGGTGTCCTCGACCGCAAAGGCCAGCACCTGCTCCGCGTCGCGCAGGACGTCGTGCTGGAGGTGGCTGCGGCGCGGGACCAGCGACACCCGCATGGTCACGCTGCCCTGCTCGGTGAACTTGAACGCGTTGGACAGGAGGTTCTTCAGCACCTGCTGCAGGCGCTGCGGATCGGTGAGGATGGAGCCGGGCGCGCCGGGCTCGACGAGGATCGAGTACGCGAGGCCACGCTCGTCGGCGACCGGGCGGAACTGGCGCTCGAGCACCTGTACCAGGTCGACGAACGGCACCTTGCGCGGCTCGACCTGCATCCGGCCCGACTCGACCCGCGACAGATCGAGGATCTCGTTGATGAGCGCGAGCAGGTCGCCGCCCGAGGCGTAGATGTTCTGGGCGTACTCGACCTGCTTGTCGGTGAGCGTCGAGTCCTTGTTCTCGGCCAGGAGCTTGGCAAGGATGAGCAGCGAGTTGAGCGGCGTGCGCAGCTCGTGCGACATGTTGGCCAGGAACTCGCTCTTGTACTTGGAGATGAGCTGGAGCTGCTCCGCCTTCTCCTCCAGGCTGGCCCGGGCCAGCTCGACCTCGCGGTTCTTGACCTCGACCTTGCGGTTCTGCTCCTCGAGCAAGGTCGCCTTCTCCTCGAGGAGCAGCTTCTGCCGCTCGAGCGCGGTGTTCGAGGTCTTCAGCTCCTCCTGCTGCGTCGTCAGCTCCAGCGACTGGCTCTGCAGCTCCATGGTCAGCGACTGCGACTGCTGCAGCAGCTGCTCGGTGCGCACGTTGGCGGTGATCATGTTGATGACCACGCCGAGGCTGGCCATGAGCTGATCGAGGAAGATGAGGTGGATCGGGCTGAACGCGTGGAACGAGGCCAGCTCGACGACCGCCTTGACCTCGTCCTCGAACAGGACCGGCAGCGCGATGAGGGTCAAGGGGACGCTCTCGCCCAGGCCGGTCACGATCTGCACGTGGTCGTGCGGCACCCGGGTGAGGAGGATCGACTTCTTCTCCAGCGCGCACTGCCCGGTGATCCCCTCACCGACCCGGAAGCGGTTGGACAGGCTCTTGCGCGACTGGTAGGCGTAGCCGGCAGTGAGCTTGAGGGCCTGCTGGCCCTCCTCCTCCTCCATGAGGAAGAAGGCGCCGTGGTGGGCCGAGACCAGCGGGGTCAGCTCGCTCATGATGAGTCGCGAGACCGACTCGATGCTCTTCAGGCCCTGCATCATGCTCGAGAAGCGGGCCAGGTTGCTCTTCAGCCAGTCCTGCTCCTGGTTCTTCTGGGTGGTCTCGCGCAGGTTCGAGATCATCTGGTTGATGGTGTCCTTCAGGGTGGCCATGTCGCCCTGCGCATCCACCGAGATGCTGCGGGTCAGGTCGCCCTCGGTCACCGCGATCGCCACCTCCGAGATGGCGCGCACCTGCGTGGTCAGGTTGTCGGCCAGCTGGTTGACGTTGTCGGTCAGCTGGCGCCAGGTGCCGGCCGCGCCGGGCACCTTGGCCTGACCGCCCAGCTGCCCCTCGATGCCGACCTCGCGTGCCACCGTCGACACCTGGTTGGCGAAGGTGGACAACGTATCGGTCATGATGTCGATCGTCTCGGCCAGCGCGGCCACCTCGCCGCGCGCGTCGACCCCGGTCAGCTTGTGAGTGAGGTCGCCGTTGGCCACCGCGGTGACCACCTTGACGATGCCGCGCACCTGGGTGGTCAGGTTGGACGCCATCTGGTTGACGTTGTCGGTCAGCTCCTTCCAGGTGCCGGCCACGCCGGGCACGGCGGCCTGGCCGCCCAGCTTGCCCTCGACGCCGACCTCGCGCGCCACGGTGGAGACCTGCGCCGCGAAGGTGGACAGCGTCTCGGTCATGCCGTTGATGATGCCGGCCAGCGACGCGACCTCGCCCTTGGCGTCGATCTCCAGCTTCTGGCGCAGGTCGCCGTTGGCCACCGCGGTCACCACCTTGGCGATGCCGCGCACCTGGGTGGTCAGGTTGCGCGCCATGTGGTTGACGTTGTCGGTCAGGTTCTTCCACACGCCGGCGACGCCCTGGACCTCCGCCTGCCCGCCGAGCAGGCCGTCGGTGCCGACCTCGCGCGCCACCCGGGTCACCTCCGAGGCGAACGAGTTCAGCTGGTCCACCATCGTGTTGACGGTGTCCTTGAGCTCGAGCATCTCGCCCTTGACGTCGACCGTGATCTTGCGCGAGAGGTCGCCGCGCGCGACCGCGGTGGTGACCAGCGCGATGTTGCGCACCTGGCTGGTCAGGTTCGACGCCATCGAGTTGACGTTGTCGGTCAGGTCCTTCCACACGCCCGACGCGCCCGGCACCGCGGCCTGGCCGCCCAGCTTGCCCTCGGTGCCGACCTCCTTGGCCACGCGGGTCACCTCGGACGCGAACGAGCGCAGCTGATCCACCATCGTGTTGACGGTGTTCTTGAGCTCGAGGACCTCCCCCTTCACGTCGACCGTGATCTTCTGCGACAGGTCGCCGTTGGCCACCGCGGTGGTGACCTTGGCGATGTTGCGCACCTGATCGGTCAGGTTGCCGGCCAGCACGTTGACGTTGTCGGTCAGGTCCTTCCAGGTTCCGGACACGCCGGGGACCTGGGCCTGCCCGCCCAGCCGCCCGTCGGTGCCGACCTCCTTGGCCACCCGGGTCACCTCGGACGCGAACGAGCGCAGCTGATCCACCATCGTGTTGATGGTGTTCTTGAGCTCGAGGATCTCGCCCTTCACGTCGACCGTGATCTTCTGCGACAGGTCGCCATTGGCCACCGCGGTGGTGACCTTGGCGATGTTGCGGACCTGGTTGGTCAGGTTCGACGCCATCGAGTTGACGTTGTCGGTCAGCTCCTTCCAGGTGCCGGCCACGCCGGGCACCACCGCCTGGGCGCCCAGCTGGCCCTCGACGCCGACGGTGCGCGCCACCGTGGTGACCTGCTCGGCGAAGATGCCGAGGGTGTTGGTCATGTCGTTCAGCGTCTCGACCAGCGCGGCGATCTCGCCCTTGGCGTCGAGCACCAGGCGCTGGCGGAGGTCGCCGCCGGCCACCGCGGTCACCACCTTGACGATGCCGCGCACCTGGGTGGTCAGGTTCGACGCCATCTGGTTGACGTTGTCGGTCAGGTCCTTCCACACCCCGGACACGCCCGGCACGTCGGCCTGCCCGCCCAGCTTGCCCTGGGTGCCGACCTCCTTGGCGACCCGGGTCACCTCCGACGAGAACGAGGCCAGCTGGTCGACCATCGTGTTGACCGTGTTGCCGATGCGGAGGAACTCGCCCTTGACCGGCCGGCCCTCGATCTCGAGCGCCATCTTGCGGGTCAGATCGCCCTGCGCGACCGCGCCGATCACCCGCGCGACCTCGGTCGTCGGATGCACCAGATCGCTGATGAGCGCGTTGATCGACGTGATCGCGGTCGACCAGTCGCCCTTCATGTCGTCGATCGACGCGCGCTCCTCCATGCGACCCTCGCGCCCGACCACTCTCTCGACGCGGATGAGCTCGTGGGTCAGGTCCTCGATCCGGGTGACGGCCACGTTGAACGCGCGCGACAGGTCGTCGACCACGCGAGACGAACCGCCAACCGGAAGCCTGGCCCCGAAGTCGCCCTGCTCGCATGCGCGCAGCGCCTCGAGGAGCGGCAACAGATCGGCAGCAGCGACCGTGGCAGCGACCGACGGATCGACCGTCGTCTGACCGGCGGCCAGCCCGCCATCCACGGGTGAGACCCCGAGCGGGCCTGGTGGCGCGCTCCGACGGCGTGACCTTCGACGCGCCGGGGAACCATTGCCGCTCGAAGACTGCTCTCGGTCCATCGTCTCCTCCGATCGATCGACCTATTTTAATTCGCGCACCGCATTCGTCTGCTGGCCTGTGCGAGCGCATTCGTATTTGAATCGCGGCAAAAGCGATCGACGGAGAAGAGCGGTGACCGTGCGTTCTCGCCCGGTGTGGCGAGGCGGGATGCAGCAGTGTGGCAAGCTGCCTCGCCGCCACGTTACGATCACGACACAGGCGCGACGCGGTCCAGCGACCGACGCGTCGGCTCAACGGGCCACTTGTATAGCGGCTCGCTCGGCCGGACTGGCCAGGTCGAACCGGCGCGCCGCGCCGAGCACGATCTGCAGCGGATCGAAGCCACCGTCCAGGACCGGTACGGTCGTGGACGGGTCGTCGATGTCGCCGACCACTCCGCCGAGCTCGAGGCCGAGCCGCACCTGCCGATCGACCGCCCCGGCCGGATCGCCGGCGTCGCCGTGCGCCACCGGGATGCGGTGGTCGGCGCCGACGCACCCGCCGATCTCGCCGCCAGACGTGCGGAACGACGCCTCTCCGGTCGATGCTGGTGCGCGCCTGCAGCCCGGCCGCAGCCGCGAAGCGCGCACCCACATCGGCCCCGTTGAAGACCGGCTCGTCGAGCGCGCGAGGAGTCAGAGTCCCCACGGCAGCGGCGGCGCGCCGGCCCTCACCCCGCCTGGCAACCCCGGCGCAACCGCCGCGGCCGCATCGGTCGCCACCGGCGCGCTCGTGACCGGCGCGCTGGTCGGCTCGATGGGCCCGCCCGGCCCCGGCCCGCGGCGGTCGAGCTTGCGCAGCACCTCGCGCTCCTGATCGGCCTGCGCCACCCGCAGCGCGATCTCCGCGACCAGCCCGCGCATGCGCCGGCCGTCCGGCCGCGCCCGGAACCCCGTCGCGCCGAGCCGCTCGAGCGCGCCGAGGAACTCCGCGCGCCCCTCCAGCACCCGCTCGACCGCGCGCGCGCCGTCGACCGAGTCGGTCACGATGTACGGCGTGACCAGAACGATCAGGTTGGCCTCGTCCACGCCGGTCTCGCGCTGGCGGAACAGCGCGCCCAGCACCGGCAGGTCGCCGAGCAGCGGGATCCTGGTCTCGCGCCGGATGAGCTTGCGGGTCACCAGGCCGCCAAGGATCGCGCTCTCCTGATCTCCCACCACGACCGAGTTCTGGATGTGCCGCCTGCTGGTCGACGGGCCGAACGGGCCCGGCTGAGGCAACACGTCCTCGATGGTGAGATCGATGTCGAGCTGGATCCGGCCGCTCGCGCCGACGTGCGGCGTGACGTTGAAGGTGAGGCCGATGTCCTTGCGCTCCACCGAGCCGATCGGGACGCCGGTGGTGCCCGGCAACCCGGTGACGCCGGTCTGGAACGGGACGACCTCTGCGCTCGACAGGTTCGCCACCACGTGATCCGTGGTCATGACGTGCGGCGCGGACAGGATGTCGACGTGGTGGCTCTGGGCCAGGGCCTGGAACAGCACCGAGAACGACGGCAGGCTGGTGCCGAGCAGCGTCTCCATGCCGGGGATCCGCTGGCCGATGACGCCGCCCAGGAACCCGACCGGCGGCTGCAGGGCATGGCCGCTGCCGGCGCCGAGGAACGACGAGAGCTGATCGCCACCGAGCGCGCCCATCCACAGCGCGTCGCCCTTCACCCGCCCGCCGTGCCACGCCGCGCCGATCTGGCGCGACCAGCCGGATCCGACCTCGATGATGAGCGCCTCGATGAAGACCTGATCGCGCGGCGTGTCGATCCGGCGCAGGATGTCCTGCAGCGCCACGTAGTCGCGCTCCGAGCTGAGAACGAGGAGCGCGTTGCTGAGCGCATCGGCGGTGACCCGCACCTCGCCCTGCAGGCTGACGGATCGATCGGCCGCCGGCGGCGGCGGGTGGCCACCCGCGCCTGGCCCGGTGGGCCGGACCGGACCGGCGCCGCGCTGGCCGAGCAGCCCGCTCAGCGTCGCGGCCATCTTCTCGGCGTTGCCGTTCTGGAGGAAGTAGACGTGCATGCTCGGCTCGCTCCCGGCTCCCTCCACGTCGACGTCGAGCCGCTCGACCAGCGCGCGGGTGCGGTCGTACGCGCCGCTGGTGGCCAGGAGGATGAGCGCGTTGGTCCGCTCGTCGGCCAGGATGAGCGCCGGAGCCGGCGCCGGCACCGCGCCTCCGGTCGGGCTCGCCCCGCGTCGCACCGGCGGCGTCTCGCCCGGCCCGCGTCCCTGCTCCGGCGAAAGCAGCGCGCGCAGGGTGTCGACCAGGTCGTGCGCGACGGCGTGGCGGAGCGGCAGGAAGTAGAGGACCTGCTGGCTGCCGGGCCGGTCGATCTCCTCGATCAGCTCGCGCATGCGGGCGATGTGGCTGCCGTGATCGGTGACCAGCACGACCCCGGCCCATCCCACGTCCACGATCTCGCCGTCGCTCGACAGGAGCGGCGCCAGCGCCTGGGCGAGGTTGGCGCTAGTCGCGGCGCGCGGCCGGAGCAGCACCCGGACCAGCTCCTCGCTGCCCGGCGCGCCCTCGCCGCCCGGATAGACCGGAAGCGATCGCTTCTTGGCGGTCGGCGCCTCGACGATCTCGAGCACTCGCCCCTTCGGAACGATCGTGAGGTCCATGTTCTGGAGCGCGACCAGAAACAGCCGCCACGCGTCCGGCGCGGACATCGGCCGCGGCGCCATGACCGTGACGCTGACCGAGCGCGCGGCCAGCCGCGGCGAGTAGACGAAGCTCTTGCAGGTGAAGCTCATCGCCCAGGTGGTCAGCTCGGCCAGCTCGAGCCCGGGCCGGAAGCTCACCTTGACCTCCCCCCGGGCCGCCGCGCACCGGTAGAGCTCGTCGTCCTCGCCGGGGATCTCCGCGCGCGGCGCCGCCTTCACCGCGTCGGCGGGCGCGGCCTCGCTGCCCGGCGGGGCGGCCACGATCAGCCCCATCGCCACCACTGCCTGCCAGGCTCGCTGCATTCCGGTCCTCTTCGTCGGCACGGAGGACTGCACTTCAAGTGCGGTGCCAGCGGCGGACGCCGCGCGAATGCCACGCCTTGCGCGCGCGGCGTGATCGCCGTCGTCCGCGCGCGTGCCACGTTGTCGCCGCGCGCCGGTCGCCGCGCGACGCCTGGTCAGCGCCGCCGCGCCGGGTCAGCCGGTCAGAACGCCTCGAGCATCGCGAGGTAGAACCCGGAGTCGTCGCGGCTGCGGCCGTAGTCGAGCCGCACCGTGATGCGCTCGTCCTCCTGGATGGCGAAGCGAAGCCCGGCGCCGCCGCTGTAGCGGAGCCCGGGCAGATCGAGGCCGGTCACCTTCCTGGCCACCCGCCCGGCCCCGGCAAAGGCCGCGCCGCCGAAGCGCCACCAGATGGGAAAGCGATACTCGGCCTGCACCGCGGCGAACTGCATGTCGCGGTAGCGACCCTCCAGCATCCCGCGCAGCAGGCGCGAGCCTCCCCCGCCGGACAGGTACGTGAAGGGCGGCTCCCCGCCGCGCAGATCGACCTGCCCGTCCACCCCCAGCACGTGCTCGCCGCCGAGCGAGAAGAACCAGCTCCCCTCGACGAGGAGCCGGGTGAAGTCGTAGTCCCCGCCCAGCTCGTCGAGGTACAGGCGCGGCGACAGCGACACCAGCCCGCCCGCGCGCGGCGTGAACGCGTGGTCGCGCGAATCCCAGCGCACGAGCGCGCCGATCCCGGTGACCAGCCCACCGTCGGCGCCCCGCACCGTCTCCGAGTCGAGCTCCCCACCCGCGTCGACCTCGGTCTGGTTCTCGTAGCGGAGCTCGTACACCGCGCCGCCGTAGAGGTGGCGCCTGATGCGCATGACCACCTCGGGTCGCAGCGACCAGCGCACCGCGGTGTAGTCCTCGCGGTCCGCCATGGTCGTGTCGTTGCCCACCCCGAAGTAGGCGTAGTCGAGGTAGCTGACCCAGCCGGTCCCGCCCACGTGGAAGCGCTCGTTGGCGAACCACACGTCCGGGTCGAAGCTCACCATCCCGCGCCCCGACACCGACGCCTCCACGGTCAGGACCATGCTCGACGCCCGCGACATCGGATCGTCGTCGCTGTGAAAGTAGCGCAGCGCGCCACCGGCGAAGGTCAGCCCCCGGTCAGGCGAATATGTGACCCCGGGCAGGAACACCCAGCCGGACCGGCGCGGCTTCGGCGCTTGCTTCTGGATCCCGGCGTCCTCGGAGGCCACGCCACCGGCGACCTCGCCGGCCGGATCGACCGCGGGGGCGGCCGGCGCGGCCAGCGGCTGCGCCCATCCCTGCGCCACGCCGAGCGCCGCCAGCGCCAGAGCCCCGAACGGCCCGGCCACGAGAACAAAGCAATGGCGGCGAGGAGGCGTGATTCAAGCCTGGCCGGGCGAACGGCGTGCGTCCATACAAGTTTCGCCGACCCCTCGGGGTCGGCCTTACCTATCACTCGTAAGCGCCGCGATACACCGACGAGCCGTCGGTCGTCTCGACCTCCGAGCCCTTGAGGTCACCCTCGTCGAACTGCATCGTCTTGCCGCTCTTCTTGTCGAGGACGACCCCGCGCTTGGCGGTGCGCGCCTTCTCGGCGAACCCGGTGATCGCGGCCGCGGCCGGCGCACTGGGCGGCCTGGCGGCGTCGAACTCGTGGTCCACCGCCTCGACGTAGTAGGAGCGGAGCAGCTTGTCCTGGAACTTGTGGAACAGCCCCGGCGAGCCAAAGGTCTCGATCGCGACCACCTTGCCGTCCATGGCCACGACGAACCCGACCATGCGGTCCTTGCTGGCGAATGCGGCCAGCTGGGTCCGGATCGCCTTGTCGTAGCCGTCGATCGACTTCTTCACCGAGCCGTCCTGGGTGACCCCCCGATAGGTGTCGGTGTCGCTGGAGAGCTTGCGCTTGGCGTTCTTGGCCGAGACTTCCTTCCACACCTCGCCCTGGTTGCTGAAGCTCGCCTTCTTGCGCAGCTCGGTGTGCGCCAGCGCCTGCGCCGACGAGAACTCCGCCTTGCGCCCGCTCCAGCGCCCGTGCTCGACGCAGAAGACCGGCACCGCCTCGCTGGTGCGCGGCGCCACGATCGTGTTCTTGCCGATGATGCGGTCCTGCTTGCCGCCGATGACGACCTCGCCGGCCATGAGGAAGAGCGGCCGATCCGAGCTGTTGCGGAGCTCGAGCTGGTTGACGTCGCCGCCCTCCCCCTTCTCCACCACGGTCACGACCTTCTTCTTCATCCCCTCGTCCAGCACCAGGTAGTCGACGTGCTTGACCCCGGTCGCGGTGGTGAGGACCGGGAACACCGCCAGGTTGGCGTGGGTCAGGGGGGCCGCGACCACGCTCTGCTTGTCGAGCGCGATCTCCTCGTGCGAAGGGTTCATGGGCTTCTTCTCCGGCTTCTGGGCCGACGCGGCGGCTGGCAGCGCGACGAGCGCGCAGACGGCGAGGACAGAGCGCATCTTGGGCACCTCCGGCCGCCTAGCAACGCGCGAGCGAGCGCCCGGTTCTGCGCCGCGCCGAGAATCTCACTCGAGCTGGAGCCCGCACTCGCCGCACGCGCCGGCCTCGAGCGGCGCCGCGGTGCCGCACGCCGGGCACGGCGGCTCCTCCCCCTCACCCGCCTCGACGCCGATCGCCGCGGCGGCGCGCAGGCCGTCGCGGTCGACCAGGTCGGCCCACTCGCGCTCGACCACCGCGGTCACTCGCGCCACGTCCCCCTCCCGGACCAGGAGGGCGAGCCGTGTGCCTCAACCGCGGCCGGGCGGCGCGGCCAGCGCCACCGGGATGTCCTCGGCCAGACAGACGCCGCGCAGGCGCTTCACCTCGGGCAGCGAGCCCTGCACCAGCGGGATCAGCTCCTCGCCGGCCAGCACCTCCATCGCCTCGCGCTCGGTCATCCGGCGGAGGATAGCGCGCCTGGTCGGGCTAGCAGCCCAGCCCGAGCAGCATCTGTTCGCTGAGCCGGGCCATCTCGAGGCATCGCGCGGCCACGCTCTCGCGCGCCTGGACCGAGGTGGCCGCCTCCTCGCGCCATCGCCGCGCCGCCGCCGCCATCTGGAGCTTGCTGTCCTCGGGCAGGTTGGGGCAGGTGAGAAAGCGCGCGATCATCGCCTGGCACGGCGCGACCCCGATGTCGGCCAGGCCCGCGTCGGACGGGAACGCGGCGACCACGGACGCGTCGGTCCCGGCGTCCGGCGGCCCGGCGTCGGCGATCCCGGCGTCGATCGCGCCGCCCGCCGCCGTCACCGACGCCTGCCCGCCTGGCGGCGTCCGCGACCCGCACGCCGCGCACACGGCCGCGATCATCACCCACGCGCAGCGCGCTCGCACCATGCCGCGAAAGTAACGCGGCGGCCGGGCAAACGATCTCGCCCGACCGCCTGTTCGCCACCCGCGGGCGGCGTCACCTCACTCGACGATCAGCGCCGACAGCGACCAGGAGTCGAGGGTGCCGGTGTCCTGGCTGGCCAGATCCACCACCACCAGGCGCCACTCGCCGGCCAGGTCCTGGCCGTTGAAGTCGCTCACCTCGAAGGTCTGGACCAGGTCGTCGGCCGAGCCGCCGGCGCGGTCGTGGAGCACCACCGCCTCGCTGCCGCGGTGGAGCGACACGCGCAGGTCGCCGCGATAGCTGTGCGAGATGCCGACCTGCACGGTCAGCCTGGTGATGCTGCCGCCGCGGTCGGCCTCGACCGGGCTGGACACGCCGGCCGGATCGTTGTCGGGAATCGCGATCGAGCCGGCCCCGTCGAAGGTGACCTCGGTGCCGGTGTCGCCCTGGCACGCGGCCTCCTCGGCGCAGTCGGTGTCGTCGCAGTCGGCCCGCTCGTCGCCGTCGTTGTCCACGCCGTCGTCACACACCTCGCGGCGCGCCTCGATGACCGGCACGTCGGTCACCCGCATCGAGCCAAACTCGTCGATGTAGCGCTGCGAGATGTAGCCGTAGCCGGGACCGAACGGATTCTGCAGGCCGAAGCCGCCGGTGCCCCAGCTGTTCTTGAAGATGTAGAAGCCGCGCTCGACCCGCGGCTGGCCGCTCGAGTCCAGCACCTGCGCGCCGTTCTCGTCGACCACCGGCACCTCCAGCGTGTCGTCCCAGCCGACCAGGAGGACGGCGTGACCGGCGCGGTGCTCGCGCGAGACCTGCTTGTCGCGGTCGTTCGGGTAGAGCACGTAGCCCTGGTCCCAGTAGCGCGTGTTGATCGGAAGGGTCGACCGGCGGTGGTTCCACGACTGATAGAAGAAGTCGAACCCGACCACCACCGCGCTGCGCCGGTTGAACATGTGCGCCTTGATATCGGAGCGGCTCAGCCAGCGGCTGGCCGGCAGGAAGAACTTCGGCGCGTCGAGCGCGGCCTGGGGCGGCTCGCCGTTGGTGTAGCAGCGGGTCGGCAGGCCCTCGTCGCCGGCGCACGCGGCATCCTGCGACGCGCCCCACTGGGCGGGCTCGTACGGCCAGGCCGCCTCGGCCGGGATCCCGAACTCGCTGATCGCCTCGAGGTTGTAGCTGGCGTTGGAGCCGGAGGTGTTCGGGAACGAGCCGACCTCGACCTTGGCCGACCACTGGAGATACTGCTCGGAGAAGTCCGGGTTCGCGACCGAGCCCTCGATCCGGTAGAGGTGCTCCATCAGGCCGGCGACGGCGAAGATCGAGCAGACGCCGCGGCTCGCCTGGTTCTTGACCGGCGACTGCAGCGCGACCAGGTCACTGAACGTGGTCGGGAGGATCTCGTCGGCCTTGAACTCGACCGGGATCTCGTCGGCCTTGGGCGCGCCGGCCAGCAGCTCCTCGCGATCGGCCAGGGGCGGGTCGTTGTCGCGACCGAGCCCTTGCTCGCCCCCCTCGTCCTCGTCCATTCCGGGACCGCAGGCGGCGGCCAACGTGGCGGCCGCAAGGACAGAAAACACAAGAGAGACGGAGAGTTTCGCGGACGGCTTCATCGGTCGGGAACTCCTTCGCCTGGAGGCGCGGGGTTCCTTACTTCGCCCTACCGATGAATGGAAGCAAATTCGTCTGAGTGTGAGATTAGACCTTCTTATCGGTCGTCGAGGCGTCCGGCGCGACGACTCAGCGCGCGCGGAGGCGCCGCGCGATCCGCATCGCCATCTCGAGCGCCTGCTCGTAGTTGAGGCGCGGGTCGACGCGCGTGCGATAGGCGCGCTGAAGATCGGCCTCGACCACGCCGCTGGCCCCGCCGATGCACTCGGTGACGTTGTCGCCGGTCATCTCGAAGTGGACGCCGCCGAGGATGGAGCCCATGCGCGCGTGGACGTCGAACGCCTGCTCGAGCTCGGACAGGATGTTGTCGAACCGGCGCGTCTTGTACCCGTTGGCCGCCGTCTCGGTGTTGCCGTGCATCGGGTCCGAGCACCAGAGGACCGTCCGCCCGGCCCGCTTCACCGCCTCGATGAGCGGCGGCAGCTTCGCCTCCACCCCGCCGGCCCCCATCCGGTGAATGACCACGATCCGGCCAGGCTCGTCGTTCGGGTCGAGCACCGACAGGAGCTCCAGCAGCCACTCCGGCGTCATCGCCGGGCCGACCTTGATGCCCATCGGATTCAAGATGCCGCGGAAGTACTCGACGTGCGCGCCTTCGAGCTGCGCGGTGCGCATCCCGATCCACGGCATGTGAGTGGACAGGTTGTACCAGCCGGTCCGGCGCGGCACGGTCCGGGTCTGAGCCTGCTCGTAGATGAGCGAGAGCCCCTCGTGGCTGGTGTAGAAGTCGACCCGCCGGAACTCGCTGAAGCGCTGGCCCGACACCGCCTCCATGAACTCGAGCGATTCGCGCAGCGAGTTGACGATGCGCTGATAGTCGTCGGCCAGGGTCCGATCCTTCACGAAGGAGAGGTCCCAGTACTCCGGGTGATGGAGATCGGCGAACCCGCCCTCGGCCAGCGCGCGGGTGAAGTTGAGCGTCAGCGCGGCGCGCTCGTAGCCGCGCAGCAGCAGCATCGGATCCGGGGTTCGCTCCGCCGGGGTGAAGCCGCTGCGGTTGACCAGGTCGCCGCGATAGCTCGGCAGGGTGACGCCGTCGCGCGTCTCGTGATCGGTCGAGCGCGGCTTGGCGTACTGCCCGGCCAGGCGCCCGACCCGCACCACCCCTTTGCGCCCGCCGTAGATGAGCACCAGGCTCATCTGGAGCAGGATCTTCAGCTTGGCGGCGAGGGCCGACGAGTCGCACTCGTCGAAGCTCTCGGCGCAGTCGCCGCCCTGGAGCAGGAAGTGCTCGCCGCGCGCGGCGCGGCCGAGCAGCTTCTTCAGCCCCTCGATCTCCCACGAGGTGACCAGGGGCGGCAGCCGCGACAGCTCCTCGATCACCCGCGCGACCGCGGTCTGGTCCGGATATACCGGCTGCTGTGTGGCTGGCTTCTCTTGCCAGGAACCAGGACGCCAGTCGCTCATCACCATCGACACCCCCCGAGGAACCACGATAGCAAAAAAAAGCGGGCCCCCAGCGGGGGCCCCAAGAAACCTGGCGCAGAATCCGGGCCAGGGCCCCCAAGGGGACCCTGGCGGGCCATGCGTCAGGAATGCTGCGCGATCGTCGGTTCGTCCCGGCGGGTGATCAGCAGCCCATGCCCTTCAGGCTCTGGTCGGCGGCCTCCTCGGCCTTCTTGCACGAGTCGGCGGCGACCTTGGCGGCGTCGGCACCGCCCTCGGCGGCCTTCTTCCACGCGCCGAGGCTCTGCTTGATCGCGTCCTTGCCCTGCTGCGGGTACTTGTCACAGGCCATCAGGCGCTTGACGTAGGAGTCGCACTCGGCGATGCCGGTCGAGGCGACATCGCCGGCAGCGGCGGCACCGCCAGCGGCGGGGTCGGTCCCGGCGGCGGGGGCGGTTCCGCCAGCAGCGGCCGGGTCGGTGGCCGGGGCGGTTCCGGCGGCGGCCGGGGCGGTTCCGGCGGCGGCGGGGTCAGTCCCGGCGGCGGGCGGGGTGGCGGCCGGGTCGGTAGCGGCGGGGGTGGTGGGGCTGTCGGTCGGCTTGGCCGACGGGTCGGTCGCGGTGACGTCGTCGGTCTTCTTCTTGTCCTTCTTGCAGGCCACGAACAGGCTCATGGCGCCGAGAGCGGCAAGGACGAGTGCGATGCGCTTCATCGTTGAATCCTCCGTATCGGCCGCCGGATGTTCGACGGCACTCGGGGCTCAAGCTACTGGACGGTCAGAAGCCCGGCAAACCCACAAATGTAATGAATGGCAACGAGTTGTAAGAGCGCAGGGACAGCAGTCGGAGAAGCGATTCACGGGCTGATTCAACGATCTTCTTGACGTCGGTGAGCCAGGGGCAAATCCTGGATGATGTGCGATCGAACCTGTACTTTACGAATCGCGCACGAGTCGCCCGACTCCAGATGATGGCAGCGCTGGTTCCGGCGCTGCTCTTCCTCCTCGGCGAAGCCGCCGACGCCTGCCCGCGCTACCGCAGCACGTTGCCGGCGCCGACCGTCGAGGATGCTGGGTTCGAGCCGCTCCGTGCAGGGGATCGAACGCTGTCGGGCGGGCACCTCTGGGTCAAGCTGGCGCCGAACGATCCGCTCGCGCCATCGACGTACGTGCTCGAGCTGATCGGCGGGCGCGCGCCGCGCAGCCTGGGCGACTGGTGGGGCCGGTCGATCGCCGCCGACGGAGATCAGCTGATCGTGCCGGTCCGCTCGCCGGCCGCGTCGCTCGAGCTCACGCCGGATCAGCCGCTGGTGTTCGGGTTCCAGGTCCGCGCGGTCGACGGCGAGGGGCGCGCGGGTGATGCGTCGGAGCCGGTGTGGCTCTCGTTCGATCCATCGCATCCGGTGCGGGCGATCGACAGCTCGGCGCCGCGCTCGGACCACGTCCTGTTCTTCCTGCTCGCGATCGGGCTCGGCGTCCTCTGGTACTGGTACCGGCGCGAGCCGTCGGGCGAGAACAAGATCCGGCTGGCCGCGCTGACCGCGCTCGGCTCGCTCATCCTCCTGTCGGTGACGGCCGCGATGCCCTGGCTGATGGCGGAGGCGGGCGGGATCGGACGCGCGCCGATCGAGTGTTTGCTCGGCCAGGAGGCGGCGTGCGCGTACCAGGCCGGCTCGGCCACGCTCACCGCGGCTGGCAGCGATCCACAGCTGCTCGCGCGGGTCGGGTTCGAGGTGCAGCGCTGGCAGTGCGCGTCGGCGGCGCTGCGCATGGGCCAGGTGACGGTGCTGGCCCTGCTCCTGCCCGCGCTGGTCTGGCTGCTGGTCGACCCGCGCCACCGCGCGGCGCAGGCGGCCGCCGCGGTCGGCGCGTCGGTGGCCGGCTTCACCCTGATGGTGGTGGTGCTCTATCGCCACTCGATCCCGACGTGGCTGGGCGCCGATCCGTACTGGACGGCGGACATCGCGATCATGGCGACGACCAACATCGTCATCGCCGCGGTGCTCATCGTGCGGCAGAGCTTCGCGTTCCTCAACCACCTGCCGACGCCGGTCGCGGTGGCGCGCTACCGGCGCGATCGAGGCTGACGGCGAGCCGGGGCGGCGCGGGCGGCGCGCTGCTCCGCGCGCCAGTCGTCGACGTCGATCGCGAAGCGCACGTGGTCGCGCCAGCGGCCGGCGATGCGCACCAGGCGCGGCGAGTAGCCCTCCTCGCGAAAGCCGACCCGGCGGACCAGCGCGATCGAGGCGGCGTTGTCCGGCTGCACGCCGGCCTCGACCCGGTGAAGCCGGAGGCGGACGAACGCCCGGCGCAGGACCAGCTGGACTCCCTCGGTCATGTAGCCCTGCCCGGCGTGCGGCGCAAAGGCGTAGTAGCCGAGCGTGGCCTCCTGGAGCCCGCCGCGCGCGATGTCGGTCAGGTTGACCACGCCGCAGATGGCGCCGTCGTCGCGCCGGCAGAGCAGGTGGATCTCGTGCGATGGGTGCTCCGCGCGGGCCAGGAAGCGGGCGAAGCGGGCCGGGGTGAGCGGGGGCTCGATCCGGTTGCGGTGGAGGGCGCGGCTGGCCCGGGCCCGGGCCAGAAACTCGCGCTGGTCGGCGAGCGCCGGGCGGCGCAGAAACGTGCGCGCCCCGACCTGGAGCGCGCGCAGCGGCTCGCGTGCCCCGGCTACTGGCATTTCACCGGGCGCGGGCCCGGCAGCGCAATGCGCGGGGCGCGCGGATCGAGGAGCCGGCGGTCGTCGCCGCCGAGGTGGCCGCCGCGGGCGCGCAGCGCCCTGGCCAGCGCGTCGCGGATCGTCTCGCTCTCCTCGAGGCGCACCGCGTCGGCCGGCAGATCGATCCCGTCGAGCATCCCGTCGCCGCCGCCGGCCAGAAAGTCGCTGGTGACCAGGACCAGGCGGTCGCGGTCGCGCACCGGCTTGCCGCGGTCGCGCCGGAGCGACACCTCGAGCGCGCCGCCGCGGCAGCGCGCCGTCACCCGCACCCCCGACAGCGAGAAGATCCCACTCGACTTCTGGAGGTTGGTGGCGAGGATGCGGGTCAGCTGGGCGCCGGTCAGGGTGACGCGGGCGAAGCGGTTGTCGAACGGCATCGCGGTGTGGAGCGCGCCGTAGGTGAGCGGGCCGGCGGGCAGGTCGGCGCGCAGGCCGCCGCCGTTGGTCATCGCGACGTCGGCGTCGGGGCGGGCGGCGCGCATGAGGTCGGCGAACAGGTTGCCGAGCGCGGACTCCTCGCCGTGCGCGCGCCGCACCGGGGTGTCGATCTGCACGCCGAGCTTCTCCTCGCGCACCTTGCTGGCCGCGGCCAGGTAGCGGCCGACCATGGCGGTGAGCTCGGGGTCGGGCTGGACCGGGCGGCCCTCGTACTCACCCGGGGTGCAGTCGGCGGCGGTGGCGTGGCGATCGCCGCCGCACACGAAGTGGGTCGGGTCGATCCGGCGCGAGATCACGCCGCGCCCGCCCGGCTCGACGACCAGGTCGACCCGGCTGAACGCCACCCCGTTGGCGAAGGCCTGCACGACGGCGGTGCCGGCCACCTCGTGAGCCACGCCGGAGTGGCTGTGACCGCCGACGATGACATCGACCGCGCCGGGCGGCAGCTCACGCGCGACCTGGAAGATCTCCTGGTCCGGCTCGCACGAGCTGAGGTCGGTCGGGCGGTCGAGATCGCGGCACCGCCCGCCGGCGTGGGCCGCGACCAGGACCAGCTGGGCGCCGCGCTTGCGGAGCGCCGCCGCCTCGGCCGCGATGGTCGGCGCGAGCGGCGCGATCGACAGGCCGGCGAAGTTCCGCGCCATGGTGGTGTGCGGCGTGTCGGTGGTGGCGATGCCGATGATGCCGATGCGGACCCCGGCCCGCTCGATCAGCCTCGACGGGGCGACGTTGGGCCACGCCACCGGACGCTTGGTGGCGCTGTCGATCACGTTGGCGGCCAGGAACGGGAAGCGGGCCTCGGCCGCGCGCGCCTCGAGCGCGCCGCGCGGATCGTCGGCCGGGCCGGCCGGCGTGCTGCGGTCGCCGACCGGGCCGAAGTCGAACTCGTGATTGCCGATCGCGGCGGCGTCGTAGCCGAGGTGGTTGTACGCCTGCACCACGGCCGCGCCCTCGTTGAGGTTGGACTCGAGCGTGCCCTGGAACATGTCGCCGCCGTCGAGGAGGACGATGGCGTCGGCAGCGCGCGACGAGCGCAGGTTGGCCAGGAACCCGCCCAGCACCGGCAGCATGTCGATGTGCCCGTGCAGATCGCTGGTGCCGATGACCGTGATCTTCACCGGCCGCGGCGGCGACGCGACCGATCGGGGCCGCGGCGGCGACGCCTGGGCGTTCGCCGGCCCGGCGGGCGCGGGCGCGGAGCCGGAGCCACAGGCGCTGGCAGCCGCGAGGAACGAGGCGAGGATAGACAGGACGACGAGCCGCGACACCGGCGCATCTTAGGGCTCGCGAATGGACAATTCGACCGATCTCGCGGCCGATCCATCCCGGCGGCCGCGTCGAGCGCTCCGGCCCGGCGGCTCGATCGCGAGAATCGCTCGACTTGTCCATTCGCGGCCGGCGCGCCGCGCTGCGGGCGCTGGTCGGCGGCGCGCGACCGCGGGGCGAACCATGATCAGCGAGCGTCGGCGAGCGCGATGGTGAGCGATCCCATCGTGGTGATCCAGTCGGCGTCGTCGCCGACCCCGAGGGTGAGGTGAGTCGCGTTGGCCACGTGCTCGCCCCAGCTCGGGTCGACCTGGACCCAGCGACCGCCCAGATCGACCTCGGCCCACGCGTGCCAGCCGAACCGGCGGAGGTCGTCGCCCATGTAGACCAGGCCGGACACCTCGCGCGCGGGGATGCCGGCGGCGCGGGCCAGCGCCACGAACAGGAGCGCGTGCTCGGTGCAGTCGCCGGTCCGGCGGGCGAGCACCTGCGAGGCGGTGGTCAGATTGGAGGACAGATTCTTGGCCAGGTTCTGAAACACCCAGTCGACCAGGCGAGCGACGGCCTGCTCGCGGCTGGCCGCGCCGGCGGTCAGCGCGCGGGCCTTGGCCGCCACCGCCGGGTCGGCCGCGTCCGCGGTGCCGTCGGACTCGAGCGCGGGCGCGCGCTCGGCCGGCAGGACCGGCAGGCCGGGGCGCGAGAACAGCGCCACGTCGAGCTTGCCGTCGGGCCGGCGAGTGATCTCCTGGTTGGGCGCGTCGCGCAGGCGGAAGTGCTCGGCCACCCCGACCACCAGGTGGAGCTCGCGCAGGGCCGACGGCTCGCCGAGCGGGCGGTCGACCTGCACCGCGTCGGCGACGATGTCGAAGCCGACCACGTCGCTCTGGGCGAGCTGCTTCTCCTCCCAGCGCAGCTCGATCTCCTTTCCCAGCGACGCGCGCAGGGTCACGCCGCCCGCCGCGATGCGCGACTCCGTCACCGACTGCTCCCCCGCGCTCTGCGCCGTCAGCAGCGCGACGTCGGTCTCGACCCCGGACAGCCGCTCGCGCCGCACCTCCTTGACCTCGATCGCGGTCTGCTTGTCGCGCTCCGCCGCGCTGTCGAAGTCGGCGACCACCACGCGCTGGCCCGGGCGCAGCCCGGACGGCTCGATCGCGTTCTGGTCGAGCACGCCGTAGAGGTCCTCGCGGCTGGCCGGCAGGCGCCGCTCCGGCTGGGCCACGCCCTCGACCGTCTGCGCGGCGACCATCGCGTCGCGGCCGTTGCGGTAGATGCGCTCGACCACCCCGGTCCCGCTGCTCTCGCTCGAGCGGATCTCGACCAGCCCGAACGGCGGCTCGGCCGCGTACAGGCGGTCCTCGGAGAAGCGGGCCTCGACCGAGCTGCCCAGCCCGCCGGTGCGGAGGCGGCCGGTCACGCTCATCACCAGGCGGCCGCCGCTCGCCGGCGAGGCCGGGCGGAGCTCCATGCTGGCGAAGCCGACCTTCTTGTCCTGGAAGTACATGCCGAACCACTGCTCGCGGTTGCCGGCGCCGAGGACGCGCGCCAGCGCCGCCGGGCTGACCAGGTGCCCGGCCGGCACCGTCGGGGTCGCCGGCCCCGCCGCCGGCGCAGCGCGCGGGGTGGGCGGGCGCTCGGCCGGGGGCGTCTTGCGCGAGGCGGGCGGCTCGCACGCCAGCACGGCGAGGGCCAGCGCCGGGATCCACGCGCGGCCGGCGGAGATGCGCATCCCGGAACCCTTTCGCATGAAGGGGCGGCGCGCAAGGCGGATGTCGCCGGGGCCGGCTTGGGGTCAGGTCGCGGCGGCCCGGTCGGCCCGCAGCGCGCGGGCCTGCTGGTCGAGCCGATCGACCTCGCGGCCCAGCTCCTCGCGCATCCGCTCCATGCGGGCCTGGATCTTCTCGCCGTGGCTCTTCACCGTGCCGGCCATCCGGTGGACCTCGTCCAGGAACTGCACCTGGCGCTCGATCGCCCGGGTGGCGAGCTCGATCTCGAGCAGCGCCTCGGCGCTGTGAGCGGCGGCGCCGGCCACCCGCGCGGTGAGGCAGCGCGCCATGCTGAACGCGCAGCGCACGAACAGATCGGTCCGCTCGTCCTCGGCGTCCCACAGGGTCACGATGTCGTCGCCGTAGCGCGCCAGCGGCTGCAGGCCTTCCGGCGCCGAGCGGGCCGAGAACACGAACACCGCGATCTGCGCCTGCCGGTTCTTGCGCGCCCGCTCGCACTCGGCCAGGGCGGCGCGCAGGTCGCAGCTGCGGTCCTCCTTGGCCTCGAACACGATCGCGGCGCCCGGGGCCGAGCTCTCCGGCCCCATCGTGATCACGTGATCGCCGACCTTGCAGTTCTTGATCGCGCCGGTGGTCGGCCCGGTCGCCTGGCAGACGTCGCCCACCCGCTGGGCCTCGGCCGCCAGCATCGCGCCGAGCGCGTCCTCGAAGGTGGCGCCGTGTCGGGTCGAGCGGGCCTCCTCCTCCCGGCGCGCGTCGAGCGCGGCCAGGGTGGCGCGCACGTCGGAGTGGAACGCGACGTTGTGGTGCGAGATCTCCTCCACCTTGCCCATGAGCTCGCGCCGCAACCGGGCCAGCGCCGACTTCTCGTCGTCGAGGCTGAGGTTCTTGCCGATCTGCTCCTGGGTGCGGGTGAGCAGGCCGGACAGCCGGCTCATCACCGAATCCGGCTTGTCGAGCGAGAACTCGCGCACCACCGCGTCGACCTGGCCCTTGAGGTCGCGCGACAGCTCGCCGTGGTGGCCGCGCAGCTCGCGGACCAGGCGCGAGAGGGCCGAATCGGCCCGGTCGAGCGAGAACTCGCGGAGCACCTCGGCCGACTGCTCGCGCAGGGTGGTGCCGAGCGCATGCTCCATCTGGGCGCGCAGCCCGTCGGCCTCGGACGGCGACAGCATCTTGAAGAGCGCGCTCTCGCTGCCGAGGTGGACCGAGAGGGTGCGGGCCAGCATCGACTCGTCGCCGACGTGGTTGCGCAGCACGCGCTCGAGATCGCCGCCGTCGCTGACCAGGCGGTCGAGCTTCTGCGACACCAGGCCGCTGCCGGGATCGAAGTACTGGGTGAAGGTGCGCGTCATGTCGCCGGTCAGCTCGGCGGCGCGCGCGGCCAGCGTCTCGCGCATGTCGGCGACCAGCTTGTGGCCGGCCTCGCGGACCGCGTCGGCGTCGAGGCTGCCGGACGCGCTGCGCAGCGCGATCACCCCGACCCGCAGCGCCGCCGAGGCGTACCGGTCGCGATCGGTGCCCTCCTGCCGGCGCCGGAGCTCGGCCAGCACGTCCGGATCGGTCAGCCGCAGGGTCAGGACCAGATCGCCTTCACCGCGATCGATGGATCCGCGATCGGTGGATCCAAGATTCGTCGATCCGCGATCGGGCGACTCGCGATCGGTCGACTCGAGGTCGCTCGATCCCGTGTCGCTCGAACCGAGCGCGCGCGGCCCGACCCCGCCGATCGGCTGCGACGACGGCCGCGCGGCCCCGGCGCGGCCATCCGGGCGCCGCTCGGTGCGGGGCCGGCTCACCCGCTCTGCGCCGCCGTCCATGGATCCGAGCGGGCCGGCGAGCGGCCCGGAGCCGTCGGCCACGCTCGAGGTGACGTCCAGCTCGAGGATGAAGTCGCGCTGATGCCCGCGCGCGTGAACCCGGCGGTCCATTTCACCCGCCGCTTTCCGAGGACAGACACCCCACGCTACTCCTGTAGCAGCGGGGTATGACAGGGGGCCTACTCGAAGGCCCGGGCCAGCTGCTCGGCGTCCACCCCGTCCCGCGCCGCGCGCAGGTCGCGATAGACGACGCCGTTCACCGCCGCGCTGAGCCCGGCCAGCGCGATGTCGGCGCCCAGGTTGAGCCAGATCGACACCTTGATCTCGTGATCGGTCATGCTGCTCTCGTCGAACAGCCCGAGCAGCAGCTGGCCGACGATGAGCGCGAGCGCGCCGAGGGTGAGGACCACCGCCAGGATGCGCACCTTGTGTCCGTCGGTCAGCTCGCGGCTGCGCCGGAGCGCGCCGAGCAGCCCGGGGCGCTCGATCACCGCGGCCGGCACCGCCACGTAGAACATGCAGGCGAAGAACAGGCACGGGACCAGCGCGAGCGGCAGGAACGGATCGCCGCCCGGGATCAGCGCGACCACGAACCAGACTCCGACCGCCAGCCCGCTGAGCAGGCCCACGCCCAGGACCGGGAACAGGCGGCGGAACCCGACCCGGATGCTGGCCAGGATGGGGGCCGGCCGGCCGCACAGCTGCTGGATCGCGCCGTACAGCACCGCCGCGGTGACGAGCAGGTTGAGGGGCAGCTGCAGGAGCACGTTGACCAGCTGGTAGGTCTCGAGCTCGGGGCTGCCCTGGCTGAGCGTGCCGCTGGCGACCACCGCGGTGTAGGCGAGGATCGGCGAGTAGACCAGGATCGCCAGCACCATGAAGGCCGGGAAGTTCTTGAACCAGATGGCGAAGCCCTGGCCCAGCGCATCGCCGACGCGGAATTCGCCTTGCACCATGAGTCTCCTCGACGCCGACCATAGTCGGATCCCGGCGCGCGCCGCCAGCGCGGCGGCCGCGCCGACGACCGCCGACCGCAGAAATTCGCGACGGATCGCGAGATCTTGCGCGCGCGGCGGGAGAGACCCGGACGGAGCGCGCTGCGTTGAAAGCCCGGATGAGGCGCTGCATCGCGCTCGGCGGGTCTCTCGCCGCCGTCCTGGCGCTGGCCGGCACGGCGACCGCCCGGGCCCCCGGCGCCACCGCGCCGCTCATCGCCCAGCGCTCGTGCACCGAGGCCAGGAACCACCTGCTCGACTGGGCCGCCTACTGGGCGGTCGAGTCGCAGCTCGACCGGTACGACTGGGCGTGGCGGGGCGGCGCGAACGACCCCACCACCGACGCGAGCGCGGCGGGCGCCGGGCAGAGAGCGGCCGGCCCGGCCGGGGCCGCCCGCCCGGCCACCGGGCCGCGCAGCTACACCGCGACCAACCTGCAGGAGGCAGGCGTCGACGAGGCCGACCTGGTCAAGACCGACGGCAAGTACGTCTACACGGTCAACGGCCGCGACGTGGTGATCGTCAGGATCTGGCCGGCGACGCGCGTCGAGGTGGTCGCTCGCCTTGCGCTGCCCGCGAGCGTCACGCCGCAGAGCCTGCTCCTGGCCGGCAACCGGCTGGTGGTGCTGTCGTACGTGTCCGAGCAGATCGACCCGCCGAGCCGGAAGCGGCAGGCTGCCGGTGCGCCCGGGCGCGCGACCCGTCCGATCCCCGACGGTGGCTCCACATTCAACGCCACCCGCGTGAGCGTGGTCGACGTCGCCGACCGCGCCCGGCCGCGCCTGGTCCACCAGGCCGACGTGGAGGGCAACCTCGGGGTCGCGCGGAGGATCGGCGACGACATCTACGTGGTGTCGAACGCCGCCATGCAGGTGCCGACCGAGGTGATCGCCGCGGCCCAGGCGGTGGCGGCGCAGACCCGGCCCGACGGCACCGACGGGCGCAGCAGCGAGCAGCTCCAGGCCGACAAGCGGCGCGCGTTCCGGGCGGTGCGCGCTCACCTGGTCGAGCGGTTCGACCGGCTCGGCCTCACCGCGGCGATGCCGCGCCAGCGCCACGGCGACGCCAGCGGCAGGATGTGGCCGCTGCGCCCGCTCTACGGCTGCGCCGATCTGCACGTTCCGCCCGGCGGCGGCCAGCTCGGCACCCTCAACGTGGTCCACTTCGACGTCGACCAGCCCCAGCGGATCGACGCGGTCGGCCTGATGGCGAGCGGCTGGCAGGTGTACGCGTCGACCGACGCGCTCTACGCCGCGATGCCGGACCGCACCCGCGACCAGCTGTGGGGCTGGGGACCGCCGGCCGGCGCCGCCGCCGAGCACGACAGCACCAGCATCCACGCGTTCGACCTGCGCGGGCCGGGCGGACGGCCGCGCTACGCGGCGAGCGGTCGGGTGCGCGGCCACATCCTCGACCCGTTCTCGATGAGCGAGCAGCGCGGCTTCCTGCGGGTGGCCACCACCGATGCGGCCCGGGCCGCGAGCGGCCAGATCGCGAGCAGCAACCACCTCTACGTCCTCGGCGCGCGCGGCCGGCGGCTCGCCGTGGTCGGCGCGATCGAGGACCTGGCGCCGGGTGAGCGCATCTTCTCGGCGCGGCTCACCGGCGACACCGGCACCCTGGTGACCTTCCGGCAGACCGATCCGCTCTTCACGCTCGACCTGTCCGATCCGCGCCGGCCGCGCGTGGCCGGCGAGCTGAAGATGGACGGCTTCTCCAGCTACATCCACCCGCTCGACCGCGATCACCTGCTCACGATCGGCCAGGACGCGGGCGACGACGGCCGGGTGCAGGGCGTCCACGTGCAGGTGTTCGACATCTCCGATCCGGCCCACCCGCGCCGCACCGCTCACCGGCGGCTCACCGACGGCGGCGGCTGGTCGTGGAGCGCGGCGCAGTGGGACCACCACGCGTTCACCTACGACCCGAGGACCGGGGTGCTGGCGGTGCCGATGAGCTCGTACTCGAGCGATCCGTCGCCGAGGGCGTTCCTCGGGCTGGTCATGCTCCGGGTGGCCAGCGACTCGCTGGAGGAGCTGGGCCGCATCAGCCACACCGAGCTGGCCAGGTCGGCCCGCGCCGCCGAGTGCGAGAGCAGGCCCGCGGGCAGCGGGCCGTGCGCCGCGCCGCTCCACCAGGACTGGCGGGCCCAGATCGTGCGCAGCATCGTCATCGACGACGCGATCCTCTCGCTCAGCACCCTCGGCCTGCAGCTCGACGACCTCCGCCGCCCCGGCCGCGCGCTGGGCAGGGTGCTGCTCACCCGCCTGGCCCTGACCATCGCCGGATGATCAGCGGGGCGAGGTGAGGCGCAGGATCGGCAGGCCGCGCGCCACCCACAGCGACGGGGCCGGCTCGCGGTAGCTGGTCGGCGCCGCCCGCGTGTTCACCTCCGGCTCGAAGCTGCTCAGCAGCTCGACCGGATCGCCGAGCAAGAGCAGCGCCTCGGCCACGACGTTGTAGCGGAGCGGGTCGAACGCGCGGCCCGGCTCGTGCTCGCGGTCGACCTGGCCGAGGTACTGCTCGAGGGCGGCGTTGTCGACGTCGATCACCTGGCGCATCGGACCGACCAGGCGGATGCGCCCGGCCGGGATGCGCGCGATGCGGCCGTCGCCGAGCAGGACGTCGAAGCCGCTGGTGACCGCGTCGCGGTACATGACGCGGTCGCCCCAGTAGCCGACGAAGTGGAGCTCCACGGCGAAGGCGAGGCACTCGCTGCCGCTGGCGGGCGATTCCAGGGTCGCCTCGCCGGCGGCCACGCCGCCGAGGCCGAGGTGGCTGATCGGCGGCGCCGGCAGGAGGGCGCGCGGGTCCGGATCGGCGTCCTCGCCCAGGAGCGGCCGCGCGCCGACCGGGAAGTCGCTGCCGCGCCGGGCGAGGAGGAGATTGCCGCCGCCCCAGAAGATCGCCATGGACAGCGCCGCGCCGAGGACGTGAAGCGGGCCGAGCCCGGGCAGCGCCAGCCAGAGCGCGAGCAGCCCGGCCACGAACCCGAACAGCGCCAGCAGCGCGACCGCCTGCTCCGCGTGCAGGGCGACCCGGGCCTCGCCCAGGCGGACATCGGGCGGCCCCCACGCGGCCTCGACCAGGAGCTCGCGCCCGCGCGATTCGGCGAGCGAGGCGACCGGGTGGGCCGGGTCGGTGTCGCACGGCTCGCCCGGGAACAGCGCGGTCCGGCAGGCCAGGCAGACCGCGGTGCGCCGCGGGACCGGAGCCGAGGTCGGGACCAGGTCGACCGGCGGGCGCACATCTCGATGATAGTGGATGAGGGGGTCGGCGGCGCGCCGCGTCGAGCGAGGTATCGTCACCGGATGAGACCGGGTGTGGATGGTTCGATGCGCGGCCGCGGCGGGGCCGGACGATGAGCACCTGGGTCGTGACCGGGGCCAACCGCGGGATCGGGCTGGAGATGTGCCGCCAGCTGGTCGCCGGCGGACACACCGTGGTCGGGACCGCGCGCGAGCCGTCGAAGGCCGGCGCGCTGCGCGAGCTGGGCGCCCGGGTCGAGGCGCTCGAGGCGCGCGACCAGGGCTCGGCGGGCGCGCTCGGCCACGCGCTCGGCGACCTCGCGGTGGACGTGCTGGTCAACTGCGCGGGGCGCGGCGGCGGCGGACCGGGGATCGCCGAGCTCGACTGGGAGATGGTCGCCGAGTACTTCTGGATCAACACGATCGGCCCGATGCGGGTCACGCAGGCGCTGCTGGGGTCGCTGCGGCGCGGCGCGGCGAAGAAGATCGCCCACCTGTCCACCAACCTGGCATCGATCGCCGACAACCGATCCGGCGGGCACTACGCGTACCGGTCGAGCAAGGCGGCCCTCAACATGATGAACCGCTCGCTCGCGCACGAGCTGGCGGCGGAGGGCTTCACCTGCCTGGCGCTCCACCCCGGCTGGGTCCAGACCGACATGGGCGGCCCGCGGGCTCCGCTGCCGGTGGCCGACAGCGTGGCCGGGCTGCTCGGCGTGATCGATCGCGCGGGCCCCGCCGACAGCGGCAAGTTCCTGAAATACGATGGCACCGAGCTGAGCTGGTAGGACCGGCGCGGTCGCGCGCGCATGATGATCGGGCGGCGGCGTTAACGGGTGAGCGCGCCGCGCGTCTGTCCGGATCGCAACGTGCTCGTCAGCCTCTCAGCAGAGCGAGGGCCGCGGCAGGGTCCTCGGTCGCCGGCGTCCTCGGCCCGCGCCGCGGCCGGCGCGGCCGACGGCGATGACTCGAGCGCGGCGCTGGTCGCCCTGGCGGTGGAGGGGGACCGGGCGGCGTTCGGCCGGCTGTTCCGGATGTTCGCCCCGATGGTGCACGGCATCCTGCTCGCGCGGGTGCCGTCGCGCGAGGCGCGCGACCTCATGCAGGACGTGTTCGTGTCGGCGCTCGAGCGGCTGGGCTCGCTCCGCCAGGCCGACGCGTTCGGCGGGTGGCTGGCGATGATCGCGCGCAACCGGGCCACCGACTTCCACCGGCGCGAGGAGCACCGGCGAACCGCGCCGCTCGAGGACGAGGACGTGGGGGTGTGCGATCCGGATCGCGCGCAGGTCGAGGAGCTGCTGGCTCACATTCGCGAGCTGCCGGCCGCCTACTCGGAGACGCTGGTGCTGCGCCTGGTCGAGGGGATGACCGGGCCGGAGATCTCGGCGCGGGTGGGACTGACGCCGGACTCGGTGCGGGTGAATCTCCACCGCGGGATGGCGCTCCTGCGCAAGCGGCTGAGCGCGGAGGATGGACGATGAAGCGGGACTATCTCTGGGATGGCTCGGGCGAGCCGGATCTCGAGGTGGTCCGGCTGGAGCGCGCGCTGGGATCGGCGCGCTTCGACGAGAAGGCGGACCTGCCGGCGGAGGCGCGGGCGAATGCGGACGCGGGCCCGGCGGAGGGCGCCGCGGATGGCGACGACGACGCGGTCGATCGGCAGCGAGGGTGGCAGCCGGGGCGGCGGCGCGGGCGTTCGCGCGCGAGGCCGGGCGGACGGCGGTGGATCCGGCCGGCGATCGCGATCGCCGCGCTGGCCGCGGCGGCGGCGCTGGTGGTGGTGTGGCAGGCGCGATCGGCCGGGCCGGTCGATCGCATCGCGGGCTCGCCGGACCGGCGTGGCGTCGAGGCGGAGGGCGCGGCCTCGCGGCGCGGCCCGCGGGCGGGAGATCGACAGCCGGAGGCTCGATCGCCGGGCGCCGGCGACCCGGGCGGCGCGGGATCCATCGACCGCCCGGGCCGCGCCGGCACGCCGGTGGCGGTGACCGCGCTGACCGGCTCGCCGGTCGCCGGACAGGGCGCGATCTCGCCCGGCCACGTGCTTTCGCCGGGTGAGTGGCTGGTCACCGACCGATCGTCGCGCGCGCTGCTCGAGATGGAGGGGATCGGCGAGGTCCGGGTCGGGCCGGACAGCCGCGTGCGCCTGGTCGACAGCGGCCCCTCCGAGCAGCGGCTCGAGCTCGGCCTCGGCGTCCTTCACGCCCGGGTGACCGCGCCGCCGCGGCTGTTCCTGGTCGACCTCCCCTCCGCCACCGCCGTGGACCTCGGCTGCGAGTACGAGCTGGCGGTCGACAAGAGCGGGGCCGGCATGCTCCGGGTCGCCACCGGCGAGGTCTCGCTCGAGGGCCACGGACGCGCGTCGCTGGTGCCGGCCGGGTCGGCGTGCGAGACCCGCCCGGGACAGGGGCCGGGCACGCCCTATCGCGCCCGCGCGCCGCGCGCCCTGGTCGGCGCGCTTCGCCGCTACGACTTCGAGGCCGGCGGCCGCCGGGCGCTCGACACCGCGCTGGCGGCCGCGTCGCGCCGCGACTCGCTGACCCTGTGGCACCTCATCGGACGCTCGTCCGGCGCGGATCGCGCGCGCGTGGTGGCGCGGCTCGCCGCGCTGGCGCCGCCGCCGCCGGGCGTGCGGATCGACCCGGCCACGCCGCTCGACGACGCGGCGCTCGAGGCGTGGCGCGGCGAGCTCCAGGCGAGCTGGTAGGCACAGGGCGTCGACGCGGGCGCCGGGCTAGCTTCCGGGCTAGGTTTCCGGGATGAGAGCTGATCCTGTTGGGGGCGGCGAAACCAGGGTGGCCGCGGTGCTCGGCATCGGGCCCGCGCTCGGCTCCTCGATCGCGCACCGGTTCGCGCGCGAGGGCTACGCGGTGGCGCTGATGGCGCGGCGGCGCGAGGAGGTCGACGCGGTCGGGGACGCGATCTCGCGCGCGGGCGGCCGCGCCCTGGCGGTCCCGACCGACGCGTCGCAGGCCGAGTCGGTCGCGGCCGGGTTCGCCCGGGTGCGCGATGAGCTGGGTGCGCCGGACGTGTTCGTCTACAACGCCGGCGCGTTCGAGATGGCCGGCATCCTCGAGCTGTCGCCCGAGCGGTTCGAGCAGGCGTGGCGGGCCGGCTGCTTCGGCGCGTTCCTCGGCGCCCGCGAGGTGCTCCCCGCCATGCTGGAGCGCGGGCGCGGGACGATCCTCTTCACCGGCGCGACCGCGTCGCTGCGCGGCGGCGCGCGCTTCGCCGGCCTCGCGGTCGGCAAGTTCGGCCTGCGCGCGCTGGCCCAGAGCATCGCGCGCGAGGTCGGACCGCGCGGCGTGCACGTGGCCCACATCGTCATCGACGGGCAGATCGATACGCCCCGCATCCGCCGGGCCCAGCCGGACCGCGACGCGAAGACGCTGCTCGCGCCCGACGCGATTGCCGAGCAGTACTGGAACCTCCATGTGCAGGATCCGAGCGCGTGGACGCTGGAGATCGACCTTCGTCCCGCGGTCGAGAAGTTCTGAGCGCACTCGCTGGATTGGTAGGTCGCGGTACTCGGCGACGTTGACGTTGACGTTGACGTTGACGTGGTCGTTGACGGCGCCGGCGCCGTGGAGGTAGGCGCCATCATTGTCGTTGACCGGGCCTGGCAACGATGGCGGGTACGTCCACGGCGCCGGCGCCGGCAACGTCTACGACCACGTTGACGACCACGTCGACACAGCCGGTCAGAACGCAGCGGCCAGGTACTGGCGCCCTGCCCGTTCAGCCGGCGACCAGGAGGTCGTCGAGGGCGCGGCGGGCGTGGACGGGTAGCACCTTGCGGCGGTAGGCGGCCTCGTACGGGACGTTGTCCAGCGGCTTGCCCTGCTTCTCGCAGATCTCGCCGAG